>Ga0114931_10000381_pt1 | contig 52857 bp, 57 predicted proteins | sample 2SBtaG_FD_89579 | JGI IMG/M metagenome (GOLD analysis project Ga0114931, IMG submission 89579) | Deep subsurface microbial communities from Kolumbo volcano to uncover new lineages of life (NeLLi) - 2SBTROV14_V59a metaG | ecosystem: Environmental > Aquatic > Marine > Volcanic | place: Kolumbo... | reverse complement strand
TCGCGCATCGTGAACCAGAACCTGCTCCCCTTGTCAGACAATGACATGGTCGTCTTCTCCTCGAAGACCATCCCGACCCCCGTGACGATCGCGAACCGGCAACGCCTCGACGAGCAGCTCCAGGCGAAGCACGTCCGCATCTTCAACAACATCCACGTCAGCGGCCACGGCGCGCGCGAGGACCACCGCGACTTCCTCAACATGCTCCAGCCGCGCAACATCATCCCGACGCACGGCGACCCCAAGCAGCTCGCCGCCTTCAAGGAGCTCGCGAAGGAAGTCGGCTACAAGCCCGAGCAGATCCGTCTCGTCAAGGATGGCGAGCGGGTCAAGGTGGCCTAGGCTGTGAGCTCTTCTAAACTCCTTTTTTCTTCTGTCACGTGCCGATTGGCCATTGGCGAAGTTCGGCAGCATCGCTGCGGATGCTCTGTGCCAGTAAAATAATGCCAGGCAAGAAATAGAGCGGACAGGTCTCATCCATTCGAAAGACTTGGCAAAGAAACACGCTGTGTTCTTCGACGAGATGTGGAAGCGTGCGAAGCCATGAAAAAACTTATAAATGAGCAAGCACACCATTCTCCCAATTATGAGTAATATTACCCCGAATTGGGTTACACTGCTGCTCCCGTTCACTGTCGACTACGCGGCGAGATTGACGGCGAGCGACCTCGCGAAAGCGAGCGGCGTGCCGCAGCAGACAGCATCAAGGATCCTCAACCAGCTCGCAGCGGAGAACCTGCTGCGCTACGAGCGCCATGGCCGGAACAAACTGTATTATTTCGACTTGCAACGTGAAGAAACGCTCTTGCTTCTCTCAACGGTAGAGCAGCATAAGACCTTACAATTCCTGAAGGAAGGCGGGCTTGAGACGGTCGAGATGAGAGAACTAGCGAAGATATGCGATTTAACAATTCTATTCGGCAGCTACGCTTCAGGCACCGCTGACGAACAATCGGATCTTGATGTGGTGTTCCTCGGAAAGGTTACGGAAAAAAGGTTGCAAGAGATAAAAAACATGAGCACAATCGAGATCAATACGCACAATGTCACGCCGAGATACTTCAGGAAGCTCCTTAAGGAAGACCATGCGCTCGCGCACGAGATCAGGAAGAACCACGTCCTCTTCGGCGATGTCTCGAAAATGGTCGAAATCTTCATTCAAGCATGTGGATAAACTCTGAGTTGTTCGTAAACTTTATTAACCCCCTTCCAAATGTTCGTGTTCTGGCGATGCCAGGACCGACATACAAGGTTAGTGTCCTCGGCACCGGGTATTTCTGCGTGGAAGGCTCCATCTGCGGCAGCTATGAGGATTCAGAGCTGCTCGCAGAAGCCATCGCGACGCACGTACGGCTCGGCCACGGGCCCTACCGCGTCGAGAACATCCCCGCAGCAAACGCGGACAACGAGCGTACGCAGCTTCCCCTCCACATCGGGGTCTTCTGCGGGCTCGCCGAGCACATCGACCGGATCGTGAAGCAGTAGGCAACGGCCAGCGCGGCCTCTCAGAGGGGGACCCTTTTTCTTTTGGATGAGACCTTCTGCGCTAGGCGAAGCCATTGATTCTCTTGATGAAATATCTCGCGAATTCCAATGCTTCTTTCGTGTCGATTGCCAGTACCGGAACCGCTTTGTAAATCGCGTCATTTCGGAGTCGACGGAAACGATCGAGCATATTCAATTCTTCGTCACTGAAGTCTCTCGTTTCCTTGAGAAAACTGATCGTCGCTTCGTGACTATAAGGCTTGAATCCCTTCAACGACATGAGCGCTTGTGCAGCTTCACGACATGATTCGTAGGCTCCTTCGAAGATGAAGTCAGCGTTCTCTGCAGTGATTTCCTGTTGTGTGAGATGTCGTATTCGTCGTTCCGCTTTCCGCAAGAGTTCTTCCGATTCGATAGCATCAGGGGTCTTCCTTTTGACCTTTCCAAGCTGTAGATATCGTTCGAAATCCATTAGCAGACCTTCACATAGCCATGAAGCACGATGCCATTGGCGATGGCATTCCTGAACGCTGGTTCTGCCTTGTCGAGGCCGTTCAATATGTGCAGGCTAAAGGTCCGATTGAGCTCTTTTTCTATCTTCTCTAAGGCAAGACGGAAGTCTTCCGGCTCTTTCCGGAGGCTGAGTATGCAAAGGTCAATGTCACTTCCTTCAATGTCCTCTCCTTTTGCATAACTGCCGAAAAGGATGAGCGCTTCTGGTTGGAAAACAGTAAGAAAGTGATCGATGTACGGCAAGAAAGAAGAAAGGTTGAAGAGCTTCTTCAAACGAGTATACGCTGCCGATTCAAGATCCACCCTGATTCTCGTCGTTATGTTCGTCTTCGTTACGGTGATGATCGCCTCCTGTTCGAGTTGAGCGATCGCTCTCGATATCGCGGTCGTGGAGAGTCCGGTCGCTTTCGCCAGGCCCCTCAGGTGAAACTCTCCGTGCGGGGTGGCGAAGAGTTCTTTGAGAACCGCGAAGACGGTCTTGTCGTAAATGGAGGGTATCGTCTCTTGCATCTGTTATTCAGAAGTAACATCTGTTATTTAAAAGTTACGATTGCTTCTTCGACGAGCGCGCCCTCATCTCGTCGGCGGACTACAGCGCGAAGCTCACGTCTGATCTCGCGAAAGCGACAGGCGTGCGGACCGCGAATACTCAACGAGCTTGCAGAACTATCTCCGTTACGAGCGCATACTTATTGAGCTGGACAGCAAGAGGGTCACACCACAGGCTTTGCGCACCATGTCGTGAAAACCTTTAAATATGCCCCCGCGCTCTCCGTTCCAAGGGATTCGAGGGGGTACCTTCCATGAAACTCACGCTCGCAGACACAAAGTTCCTCAAGGACAGCATCAGCATCATCGCGGACCTCGTGACTGAAGTCAGGTTCAAGGTCACGAAGAACGGCCTTGAGCTCGTCGCGATGGACCCGGCGAACGTCGCGATGGTCGTCTACAAGCTCCTCAGCAGCAGCTTCGTCGAGTACGACGTCAAGAACGAGCGCGTCCTTGCCATCAACCTCAACAGCCTCAAGCAGGTGCTGCGCCGCGTCAAGGGCGGCGACACGTTGACGCTCGAGAACCCAGAGGCGAAGCTGAAGCTCACGTTGAAGGGCGCATCGAAGCGCGAGTTCCTCCTCCCGTTGATCGACGTCGAGGAGCGCGAGCAGAAGGTGCCCGACCTCAAGTTCTCCGTGACGGTGAAGACCGACGCTGCAGTCATCAACGACGCCATCGAGGACGTCGACATCATCGGCGAGTCCGTCGCCTTCATCGCGGACAAGAAGGCCCTGCGAATCTCGAGCAGCAGCGATCTCTCCAAGGCCGACGTCGAGATCCTCCCCGACGAGAAGACGACCATCGAAGCGAAGGAAGAGACCAAGTCCAAGTACAGCATCGAGTACCTCAAGAAGATGATCCAGGGCGCGAAGCTGAGCGAGCAAGCCGTCGTGCGCTTCAGCAAGGACTACCCGCTCCAGCTCGACTACACGGTCAAGGACAAGATGCAGCTGATGTTTATCCTCGCACCCCGCGTTGATAATGATTAGGCAACGCGAGGCCCGGAACGCAGTGACGACACCAAGAGTGGACAACGACGAGCAATACTTTTTTATACTCTCTTCTCGGTATCTTCCCGCATGAACGGGAAAGCCGCCCTCTTCCTCCTTCTCCTCATCCTTCCCTCGCTCGTCTTGGCGAGTCCCCTCCTTATCGACGCGCAGACAGGCAGCGTCATCGACACCGCCGTCGTCACCCTGCAGGCGAACGGGACGATGCACGACTACATCGTGTTGCCAACACAACCCCTGACTCTCTCTCCACTCCCGTCGGACTCGCTCCTGCTCGTCCGCGCAAACTCGAGCGTCACGTACGACTACTTCGCCCGTCTCGCCGCCGGCGCGGTGCCGGAGCGCGTCCCGGTTATGCCTGCCGGCCTCGTCTTCGGTGAGGTGCGCGACGCGCGCGATAACCTGATTGTGCGCGTCCCGGTCATGGCCTCGTGCCCGACATATACGTCGTCCGTCATGACGGACGCCACCGGCCAGTTCCGGGCCGTCCTCCCGGCGGGCGACTGCACGCTGCGCGTGACTGCCGAAGGCAGGGTTGGGAACGGCTCCGTGCGCATCGTCCAGGGCGCGATCATACGCACAGAGGTGCACGTCAGCGCCGACCAGCGCCTCGCCAGCCGGTCGATGCCGGCGTGGCCCTTCGTCGTCATCCTGCTCGTCGTCATCGCCCTGGCCGTCCTGCTCAGCCGGAAAAAGCAGGGAGCACCAAAATCTGTCTTCGTCGCGGAGCGTGCGCAGGGCGTGCTCAAGGAGAAGGAGCGGCTCATCGTCGACGAGCTGCTGCTCCGAAACGGCAAGATGACCGTGCGCGAGCTGCGCTTCAACACGCAACTGCCCCGGACGTCGCTCATGCGTGCGCTGGCCGGGCTGGAGACCCGCGGCATCCTACTCAAGAAGGAGGAGCACGGCCGGCTCACGGTCGAGCTTGTTCGGAAGTGACCACGAAAAACGTCGCCTCAGGCCTTCTGGCCGCGTTTCGACCACCCAAGACTTAAGTAGCCGGTCGTCTTCCGACAACGGGTAGCGGGACAGTGTTCCGGAAGGGACGAGGAAAAGCAAGCAAAGGTGAAAATGATGAAGGCAAGATGGACCATACTGATACTATTCGTGCTCGCGCTCACGGTCGCGAGCGCGATGAGCGTCGCGGCGACGGGCATCACGGATACGCTGAAGGAGGGCGAGGCGAAAGGATACACGGTGGGTGACATTGACGTCGAAGTGACAAACACCTTCGTGTCCGACCCCACATCAGCAGGGATGGAACAGCAGTCAAACCAGCCAATCACAATACTCTTTGTCGATGGCGAGAGGAGCGAGGCCTTGCAGACGGGACAGAGCAAGACATTCCAGGACGGCCTCACCATGACAATCAAGGCGATTAATGCCAGCCAGAGGCAGGGCGAGACCACGTTCACCTTGAGCACCGAGGGGACGTCGAGTCAGCCGCCGCCGCCGCCGGAGCACCTCACGACGCAGCAAGGGACGGGTCAGGACTCGCCCTTCTTCATCGTCGTCGCGACGGACGCCTCCTCAGAGGTCATCGCAGAATCGGCTAACCTGGCCGCGATGCTGCAGCAGAAGACGGTGGAGGGAGGCACGCTAATCCCCGTCGGCTTCGCGCTCACCGACTTGTCCGCCTACCAGACTGTGAGCGATGACGAGCTCGCGAGCAAGCTGTTCATCATCATGACGCAGGGGCATGCCCTTCTCATGGACGCGAGCAGCGACTCGGCCGGGAACGACCAGTACGAGCACTGGGCGAAGGACGCATTGGAGAACAAGGGCTACACGGTCGCCATCACGAAGAGTCCGAAGCGAGAGTACCTCCTCGTCAAGAACATGGCGGCGACGTTCTTCCCCGACTGGACGCCTACACCCGAACCGGGGATGACCGGAGGCGACACCGACGGAGTCGCAGCAGTGGAGGTCACGGACACCGACCACGTCACGGGCACGCTCAGGCTCGGCGAGCCAAAGCTCTATGCCTATGAGGGCATGGAGTATGAGCTCTTGTTCGTCTACCTGAGCGATGCAGGCGCGGGGAAGTTCATCGTGAACGGCTACACGACGCCTTCGCTGAGCGTCGGCGAAAGCGCGCAGACCCCGAGCGGCACCCTCCTGGTGAAGAAACTTGTCTCCGCTTCCGTCGACCCCGCTTCCACCATCCCGCCCGGAGATGCCGCCGCCGACTTCGTCTTCACCTTCGGCTCCGACTCCGGGCAGACGCCTACAGCTTGCTCGGCGGACGTGAAGCAATGCCCCGATGGCAGCTATGTCGACCGAACCGGACCCGACTGCGCGTTCGCGCTGTGCCCATACACCGACCACCAGAACCTCGACAAGAAAGAGCGAGACTGCGAAGACAAAGGCGGCCAGTGGAGCTGCACTCAGAATGAAAATGGAACCATTGATGGCTGCGATTGCTATCTGGTCAACACGCCTTCCTCTGATAATCCTAATGGGATGTCCGATACCCCTAAGGGAATGTCAGATACGGTGAAAACGGATGGGAACTTCTGCTCGAATGGCTGCGCAGCGGACAATCGCTGCATCCCCTACGGCACGCGACTGGCGAACGGTGAAGAGAAATACTGCAGCATTAATGGTACCTTCGCGCTCCAGCTCGAAGACGGTGACTCGTGCCAGAACAACTACGAGTGCGTCAGCAACCAGTGCTACAACGCCGTCTGCACCAGCCTGGAGAAGCAGATCCAACAGAACAACAGCCTCCTGCAAAAGATCTTCTCCTGGGTCAGCAGGATTCTCGGCTGAGCGGCCTCAAAACCTCTTTCTTCTCTCTCCTAGTCGTCTTCAGTCGTCGAACTCCGCGAACGGCGGATTGACGAGGCGCTTCCCCGGCAGCGCGTCGATGCGCGCCATCTCCTCGTCTGAGAGCGATAAATCGAAGATATCCATGTTCTCCTTCAAGTGCTCCTCTGTCGAGGCCTTCGGGATGGCGGCGACGCCGTGCTGATGCAGCCACCTGAGGCAGACCTGGCCGGCGGTCTTGCCGTGCGCCTTCCCTATTTCAGCGAGCGCCGCGTCGTCCGTTAGGCCGCCACGTCCGAGCGGGCTGTACGCCGTGACCCTGATGGCATGCTCCTTGCAGAACGCGAGCAGCTCCTTCTGATACAGACCGGGGTGAAACTCCACCTGGTTGACCGCGATGGGCACCTCGGAGACTTTCAGCGCCTCCTTGAGATGGCGCACGGTGAAGTTCGAGACGCCGACGGCCCGGACCTTCTTCTCGTCATGGAGCTTCTTGAGCGCGCGGAACGTCTCCTCCATCGGGATGCCCTTGTTCGGCCAGTGGATGAGCCAGAGGTCAAGATAGTCGGTGCCGAGCTCGCGCAGCGTCTCCTCGCACGCCGCGATTACATCGTCGTGGCGCAGCCGTCCCGGCGGCACCTTCGAGGTGAGGAAGAGCTTCGCGCGATCGACGTCCCTGATTGCCTCGGCAATCTCTGCGTGGTTGCCGTAGAAGATGGCCGTGTCGATGTGCGTGTAGCCGAGCGCGAGCGCCTTCTTCACGGCTGCTACGCATGTCTGCCCTGTCAGCTGCCATGTGCCGAGGCCGAGCGCGGGCATCGTGACGCCGTTCCGGAGCTCGACATTAGGGATGGCCATCTATGGACAGAAGGGAGCACCATATAAATAGTTTCGGTAACATTCTTATAGCCCCTGTGAATGGGAGACCATACAAATGTCCTGCGTTTCGATGAGCATCTTGGATTCACGGAGACAATAATATGTATGAGGCGGAATATCTGAACGAGGTGAGACGATGCCGAGACTGGTGGTAAAGAAGGAGAATAAGCCGATGCAGGTCGGCGACAAGTGGATCTGCATGTGTGGCCTGAGCAAGAACCAGCCGTTCTGCGACGGCAGCCACAAGCGAACGAAGGACGAGGACGAATCCAGGACGTACGCGTATGACGAGGAGAAGCGGATAGAGCTCTGACCTGTTCCAAACCCCTTTTCTTATTTCACCGAAATTACTCCTTAAACGCTCTCGAACGGGAATCCGGCCTTCTCGAACGTTCAACACCCTTGTTTCTTCGTGGAATGGTATAAATCAGAGCGTGTCCATCCCGTGTTCGCGGCGCGGCCGCGGAGGCAGCAGATGGAGAAGCAGACCAAAAACCATGCGCACCGGGCGCCATCCGGAAAAGCAGTCCACGACATTTGGACCCGGCAGAACATCGCGCTCGTCGTCGTCCTCGCGCTTGTCATCATCTTCAACCAGTTCGAGATAGGGATCGTCTCCGGCGTCGCCGCGGGGAGCGCTTCACTGGTGCGTGCCTCCAGCACGAACAAGCTCGCGAACGGCGTCGACCTCAGACAGGTGACGAGCACGGCGCAAGCCGTCGCTGCCGTCTTTCCCATCCAGAAAATCAAGACCCAGCAGGACGCGGTCGGTATGATGGTGCCCACCGGCACGCCGGAGTACAGCGCCGCGTTCGGCGGCATCTCCTTCGACGACCCTGTCGGCAGCCTGAACAAACTCTCCAAGATGTACCCTGCGCTGAAGCAGAAGGTCCAGACCGAGCACCCCGAGATCTTCCAGCGGTTCATGAACCTCGCGAGCAGGCCGGTCGGCATCAGCTGCGAGTACTGCTGCGGCGTCGGCCCGATCGGCATCGACCGGAACGGGAACAGCGCCTGCGGCTGCCAGCACAACCCCGCGATCCTGAGCATCACGCTCGGCCTCATGGCCTCGACGAACTACAACGACGCACAGGTCCTCCACGAGGCGCTGCGATGGAAGGCCTTGTTCTTCCCGCGGAACATGGTGGGGCTTGCGATGGATGCCGCTGGCGGAAACATCCCTGGCGGCAACCTGCCCGAGATGGTAGGCGGATGTTAATGATAAGAAGGTGATATATATGGAAAAAGCGACAATATTGATGATTGTCCTGATTGCGCTCGTCGTCGTGGCGGGCGTCCAGGCGGTGCAGCTCGTGAGTCTGCACGGGAAGATGGCAGGCGGCGCTACGGTGTCAGGAGCGAGCGGCTCCGCGCCCGTGGCGAGCGGCGCCCCGTCCGGCGGCGTGACCGCGCCCGAGAACATACAGAACCTGCCGCAGATGGTGGGTGGGTGCTAGAGCTTGGTGTTTGAGGGATTGCAATGAACCGACGACGATATGTGTTCCTCGGATCGCTCATGCTGGTGCTCCTGCTCGCGGCGTGCAGCGCACAGCCGGCGACGCAGGCATCCAAGAGCGGCGCCTTCGGAGAGGTGAGTCCGCAGCAGCTGCGCGGGATGCTCGACGCAGGTGGCGTCACGCTCGTCGACGTCCACATCCCCGAGCAGCCGCACATCCCCGGCACGGACGCAGTCGTCCCGTACAACGACATCGAGGCCCTTGAGGCAGCGCTGCCGGACAAGGAGGCGAGCATCGTCCTCTACTGCCGGAGCGGTCATATGAGCGCCGACGCGGCGCAGGCGCTCGTCGCGGCGGGCTACACGAACGTGTCCGAGCTCACGGGCGGCGAGAACGCATGGACGGCCGCAGGTTATGAAGTCTAGGAAGGAGGAATGAGACTATGAACGGAAAGACCCTTTTCGGATTGCTTGTCATGTCCCTGCTGCTCGCGGTGCTCGTGCCTGCCGCCCTGGCGGACAGCAACGAGAGCTTCGCCGCGGCGCAGGCGCTCATCGCGCAGCAGGTGCCGTGCGACAACCTCTCGCAGGAGCAGCTTGAGGGCATCGGCGACTACTACATGGAGCAGATGCATCCTGGCGTCGCTCATGAGGCGATGGACGCGATGATGGGCGGCGAGGGCTCGGAATCCCTCAAGCAGATGCACATCGCCATGGCCGAGCGGTTCTACTGCGGCGATTACGGCAGCGCCAATGCCCGGGGTTACGGCATGATGGGTGGTGGCATGATGGACGGCGACGGCGCCTACGGCTGCGGCATGATGGGTGGTGGCATGATGAGCGGCTATCCGACGAGGAGCTGGAATGACGGCCGCTCGGCATGGTCCCTCGTCAATACGACCCTGCTGACCGTGCTGCTCCTGGCGCTGATCGTCCTCACGGTCTTCGGCATCGTCTGTGTTTCGCGCCGCGAGAATGGCCACGGAAAGAGGTGACGGCATGGCGAGACCGGGAACTGCGTGGTATATCGGCGGCGGAGCCGCAATCGTGATGGTCATCACGGCGTTTCTCGTCTTCGCAGGGAACAGCGAGCCGGCAGCCGCGGAGGAAGTGACTATTTACAAGTCCCCGGGCTGCGGCTGCTGCGAGGGCTATGCGTCATACCTCCGAACGAAGGGCTACGAAGTCAAGGTCGTCGCCGTCGACGACATGGCATCCGTCAAGGCCCGGTATGGCATCCCGCCCGCCATGGAGAGTTGCCACACGGCCGTCTTCGGCGACTACGCCGTCGAAGGGCACGTCCCGATGGAAGCCGTGGAGAAGCTCCTCGCAGAGCGTCCTGCCGTCGACGGCATCGCGCTGCCGCGGATGCCGGCCGGCTCGCCCGGCATGCCCGGGACAAAACAGGGGCCGTTCGCAGTCTCCACGTTCAGCGGTGGCACGTCGTCCGCGTTCGTCCGGGTGTGAGTGATGACGACAAAGGACCGGAAGGCAGCGCGAGGCCTGCTCGCGGCGAGTCTCCTGCTCGTTGGGATACTCCTCGGTTTCGGGCTGACGCACCTGCCACAAAGCGTCGAGATGCGGCGCGGCACGTACCTCGGGCTGCAAACAAGGATCCAGCAGGACCTGCAGCCGCAACACCTCTACCGGTGCTGCCTGATGAAGCCGTGCGGGTACTGCATCGGGAAGACGCCGGAGCATGGCGAGGGGGCATCGTGCGACTGCCTCGCCGACGTCGTCAACGGCGAGCACCCCTGCGGCGAATGCATAGGTGAGATCCTCGAAGGGCACGGCAGCCCCTACCTTGCGGAGTACTACGCGAAAGCCTTGGCGGACGAGCTCGGCGAGCAGCACCTGCCTGAGCTGCGGCGGATCATCGCCGAGAAGTATGGGATGCCTATCGAGGAGCAGGCATAAACCTCTTAGAACTTCTTCCTGAGGAAGACTTGGTTCGTCTTGCCTGCCGGTTTGCGGGAGATGATGCCTCGCTCCTCGAGGGACTTGAGGAGAAGGCTCAAGGAGGACTTCGACATCCCAGTCCGGTAGCGAAGCGTCGACTGCTTGATCCCGTCCTGCTCCTTGACCGCAAGAAGAACTTTCTGCTCCTCCTCCGTGAAGCCCGAGAGGAACGCGCGGAACTCGTCCTTCTCTCGCTCCTGCACCTTCGCCTCGTGGAGCGCCTGGCTCACTTCGCGCTGCTGCCGCTCGAGCTGTTCCTGTGTCCTGTCGAAGAGGAGGAGGTAGAGGCCGAGCATGACCAGGGCCGCGCCGATGACCTAGCCGATCACGTAAGCGGTATAGTCCCGGTCGTTGTGCAGGCAGGTCCCGTCAGCGAGATAGCACGAGCCGCCCTGCTCCGTGATGACCTGGTTGATGATCCTATCGTCGTGGACCTTCTGCACATAGGTGAGGCCTGCAACGAGGATGCCAGCCGTGATGACGATGACCGCGATGAGGCGTTGGTTCATGGAGCGTCGCCTCCTTCTCGCTTTGTATGCTTCTCCTTCGACTCCCGGTAACTGGCGGCGCAGTGGCAGCAGCAGAAGGCGAGCTCCTTTCCGTCGATCTTCTCGACGTGTTCGCCGCTGTAGACCCTGCAGCCGCAGTGGGCACACTCGATGAGCCTGCTCTTGAGCGCATACGCCACGACATCGTCAACCCTGCCCATCACCTCCCGGGCCAGTTTGCGCCCTTCGGGAGTGAGGGCGTAGACCTTCTTCTCCCGTTCCCCTTCATCCTTAATGGCGATATAGCCCTGCTCTTCCAGCTCTTTCAGGAAGGGATAGACGTGACTGGCGCTGAGCCTTTTCCCGACTCTCTCGCCCGCCTCTTTCATCAGCTCGTAGCCGTGGTGCTTGCCGTTGGCCAGCGCGATGAGGATATGGAGCTTCACCAGGTTATTCACCTTGACCATGCGTCTCAGATTTCGAACAGCGTATTTAAATCTTTTCATTCTTGATATATCATAAAACGATATATTTATATAGGCGCGCCCGTTCTTGCGCTTTGAGCAACGGAAAAGCATCCCCCAACTTGCTTTCCATGCTCGCCGGGGCTTCCGGCGGTGGTAGCACGCCCTGACGGGCAGTCGGAAGCCTCAGTACCTATTTATGCAACGAGGGGGGAATGAGAGGGTGATGAAAGAATGACGACAGCGTATGGCATAAACACAATCGTGAAAGGAGTGTTTGAGGAGGTTGCCAGCCAGGCGCGAGAGGCGCTCAAAGCAGAAGGCTTTGGTATCCTCACAGAGATAGACGTCCAGGCAAAAATGCAGGAGAAGCTGGGCAAAGAGCTGCCGAAACATGTCATCCTCGGCGCGTGCAATCCTGCGAAAGCGTACGAGGCGCTGACAGCGGAGCATGATGTCAGCCTCCTGCTGCCGTGCAACGTCATCCTCTACGAAGGGGACGGCGTCACGCCAGGCAGTGAGGACGGCACGGTGGTTGTCGCCGAGATCAGGCCAACGGTTGCGATGGCAATGGTTGGGAATGAGAAGCTGACGGCAGTGGCAGAAGAAATAGAGGAGAGGCTAACGCGCGTCATCGCGAAGATGGAGATGAAGGAGTGAGAGCTAAGGAGTGAAGAAAGAGTGAGGAGAAAACGAAGCCGATGAAGAAGGCGGATCGTGCATCCCGGCAAGCGGAGCGCCAGCATGCGCAACACCATGCAGAGCCAACGGCGACGACAGCCACGTGTGAGTTGCCCGTCATCGGGATGCACTGCGCCAGCTGCGCAACCACAATCGAGCGGGAGCTACGCAAGGATCCTGGGGTTAAGGATGCGAACGTCAGCGTCCTCACCAACAAGGCGAAGATCGCCTATGATGCTGCAAAGACGGACGAGACGAAGCTGAAGGCGGCCGTGAAGAAGGCGGGCTACGACATCTACGAGCCGAAAGAGGTCTCGGGGAAGGGGAGTCTCGCCACTGCCGAGTTCACCATTACGGGAATGATGGGCACCCATTGCGAGGGCGTCATCACCAAGGCACTCAAAGCGGTGAAGGGCATCCATGACGTCGAGGTGAGTTATGCGAAGCGGCAGGCAAAGGTCTCGTATGATCCGGGCTTCACCGGCACGACAGCGCTGCAGGAGGCGATTGTCGCTGCAGGCTACGGCGCCGCGGCGCTGGAAGGAGGGCAGCTGCGCGACCAGGAAAGAGAGCTCCGGGAACAGGAGCGCAGATCGCTCCTCCGCAAACTGATCATCGCAGCCCTCTTAACCGCGCCGATTCTCTACCTCAGCATGGCCGAGCTGCTCAGCAGCCGGCTCATCCCCAGCTTCCTCCAACCCGCAGCGTATCCCGTCACCTACACCCTCACGCTCCTCCTCCTCTCCCTCCCTGTCATCGTCGTCGGGAGGCACTTCTACACGAAAGGATTGGTCAATCTCGTCAGGTTGCGCCCCAACATGGACAGTCTGATCGGCATGGGGACAGGAGCCGCCTACCTCTATGGCCTCTACGCGACCGCCAACATCCTACTCGGCAACGTCGCCTTTGTCGGCAATCTCTACTTCGAGACGGCCGGAGTCATCATCACCCTCATCCTCCTCGGAAAGTACCTGGAGGAGCTGACGAAGGGGAGAACGAGCGAAGCGATCAAGAAGCTGATGGAGCTGGCGCCGAAGACGGCCGTCGTGCTCAGGGGGGAAAAGGAGGAGCGGATCCCCATCGCACAGGTGCGGGTCGGCGATCTCATCATCGTGAAGCCGGAAGAGAAGATCCCAGTGGACGGCACCATTGTCGAAGGGTCATCGTCGGTCGACGAGTCGATGCTCACCGGCGAATCACTTCCCGTCGAGAAGAAGCGAGGCGACCGGGTGTCCGGGGCGACGATCAACAAGCACGGCAGCTTCACCTTCAAGGCTGAGAAGGTGGGTGACGAGACAGCGCTGGCCCAGATCATCAAGCTGGTGGAGGAGGCGCAGTCGAGCCGCGCCCCCATCGCGCGACTGACAGATAAGGTGGCGGCCATCTTCGTTCCCATCGTGATCGGGATTGCGCTCCTCTCCCTCGGAGCCTGGATTCTCGCCGGCTACGTCTTTGGCTTCGTCCTTCCCGGCGGCACCGCCCTCTTCGCCCTAACCGCCGCAATCACCGTCCTGGTGATAGCTTGTCCCTGCGCCCTCGGCCTTGCGACGCCCACCGCGATCATGGTCGGCACCGGGAAGGGCGCCGAGCTCGGGGTGCTCTTCAAGAATGCCGCCGCGTTGGAGGAGCTCCACAAGACGCGGATCGTCGTCTTCGACAAGACGGGGACGCTGACGAAGGGGGAGCCAGAAGTGACCAACCTCCTCCCAGCCAAAGGAGTGAGCGAGGAGGAAGTACTCATGCTCGCGGCGAGCGCGGAGAAGGGGAGCGAGCACTCGCTCGCCGATGCAATCGTCACGGCGGCAGAGAGACGGAAGATGCGCCTTGCCAAGGCGACCTCATTCACCGCGATCCCTGGCCATGGCATCGAGGCGACGGTGAGGGGTAGAAAGATACTCCTCGGCAACGCGAAGCTGATGCGCGAGCGGCGCGTGGCAATCGGCGCGCTGCTCCAGGAGAGCGAGCGCCTCGCTGGCGAGGGGAAGACGCCGATGTTCCTCGCCGCGCAGGGTGAACTCCTCGGCATCATCGCGGTGGCCGACACGCTAAAGGAAGGGAGCGCCGATGCAATCAGAGCGCTGCGGAAACTGGGCCTCGAAACGGTGATGATCACCGGCGACAACAGGCGGACGGCGGAAGCCATCGCGGGGCAAGCTGGCATCTCGAAGGTGCTCGCGGGGGTGCTGCCAGAGCAGAAGGCGACCGAGGTGCAGAAGCTACAGGCCCACGGGAAGCGTGTCGCGATGGTCGGCGACGGGATCAACGACGCGCCTGCGTTGGCCCAGGCCGACGTCGGCATCGCCATCGGTGCCGGTACCGACGTGGCGATCGAGAGTGTGGATGTCGTCCTGATGCGGGAGGAGCTGCGCGACGTGGCGACCGCCATGCGGCTGAGCGGCCGCACGATCAGGAACATCAGGCAGAACCTCTTCTGGGCCTTCTTCTACAACGCGATTGGCATCCCTGTCGCTGCCGGAGCCCTCTGGCCCTTCTTCGGCATCACGCTCAGCCCGATGATCGCTGCAGGAGCGATGAGCTTCAGCAGCATCAGCGTGCTGCTCAACGCGCTCAGACTCAAGAACTTTAAGGGAGACGCATGATGGGATGCTGCGGACAGGACAAGGGGACCGACAGGACAGGCGCAATCGCCGGATGCTGGCATTATGACAATAAACATCAGTCCGGCGGCAATCAGATAATCTACTGCAAGAAGCTTTAGAATTAAATATAATAATGGCTGGAGTAAGGTGATCCGCCAGACAATCTCTGAGAACGAGAAATCGGAGAAAATACGACCTAAAGGTCGGGGTATTAAACCCCTAGCTCGCTAGGCTCGCAATAACATTTTAAATCCTTTCTACCATTAATTTTACAACCATTTTTTTATGAAGAATCCTGCTTTAAACATCGGATTTTTCATTCTTTCAAGCATAATCTTACTCATCATATTTTTAGCTAGAAATGTAAATGACTCACTTAACGTTGGGTGAGGATGAATTGTATTTACCAAATCCTTTAATGTTAGTTTATTAGTAATTATCAAAGCTGCTTCACCAGCTATTGAATGAGCATTAGTGGTTAAGATGTTGATTCCAATAATCTTTAAACTTTTTTTATCAACGACATATTTTAGTAATCCAAATGCTTCATTGTCAATTTGAGATTTTGCATCAATTGAATAATCATAAATTCCTGTGATTATATCAATGCCTCTTTTTTTTGCTTCATTTTCAGAAATACCTGCACTAACAATGTTTGGATCAGAAAATAATACCCATGAGTTTTTATCAAAATCTGTTTTGAACTTATTTTTATTAAACAAGAGGTTTTGTGAAATTATGTGTGCTTCATAACTGGCAGTGTGTGCAAATTGAGGCCCTCCAAAAATAACATCCCCCCCAGCATAAATATTGTGATTAGCTGTTTGAAGATATTTATTTACAATTATCCCTTTTGGATTGTATTTTATGCCCGCATTTTCTAAATTTAATTCTTCAATGTTCGGAGTTCTACCTGTTGCTATTAACACTTGAGATGATTTAATTGTTTTCACACCATTATGAGAATTATATAAAACTTCAAATAGTTTGTTTTTAAAATTTATTTCTGTAACATTAGCATTCAATATCAAATTAATATTTTCCTGATTTTTTAATCTTTTAAGAAATATTTCAGAAATGTTTTCATCAATCATGGGCAAAACCTTATTAAGATTTCCAATTAAATTAATTTTTACACAAAATTTACTAAGTATTTGAGTTAATTCTATTCCTTCAGGCCCATCACCAATTATAGTCATATCTTTTGGTAATTTCATACTATCAAAAAATTCTTCATTGGTGATAGTCTTTTCAACGCCGTTTCCTTTGAAAGGTGGGATAAATGTTCTTGAACCAGTACCTATAACTGCTTTATTAAAATACACTAATTCTTCGGAGTTATCATCATATAATATATTAATAGTATTTTTAGACTTAAAACTTACAACACCTTTTTTCAAGGTTATATTTCTTGCTGATTCAAGTTCCTTCTGAGCTCCTGTAGCTCTATTAGATAATATTCTTTCTTTTTTCTTTATGACTTCTTCCCAAATTAGTCTAGGATGATCGTTTATTTTTACTCCAAAAGATTTTAATTTATCAAACAATTTTAGGTGTTCTCCCGAAGCTTCTAAAATTTTCGAGGGTATACACCCATCAAATAAGCATTCTCCACCAAGCTTTCCTTTTTTGTCAATCAAAAGAATTTCTTTTTTTGGATTCATCATGGCGTATTCTATTGCTGCAGGAGTGCCTAGTGGACCACCACCAATGACTATTAAATCATATTTTTTATGTTTGTTCATTTTTAGATTACCATCCACTTCACCATAACTTTTTTCTTCCAGCCCCTAGTTTTATAAAACTTTTTGTTTCAAAAAGAGTATTACAAAAGAGCCCTCTATCTTCTTTTTTAGAAATGCTCAGAAATAGAACATTTCTGGCACCCTACAAATCTCTGATTTTTATGGAAAGAAACAAAAAATCTTACGCCTCCCTCTCGTCCTTCGATGGAATTTTTCTCTTTTCTTAAACTCAATCAATAACTTTAAAAGCAAAAACTTTATAAAGACTTGCGTATTTGCACAAATAGACAAACAACTTTTGGGGGTAAGACGCGATTAAAGCTTTTAAAAAAGAAACAAAAGTGGTTGGATTGACAATACAAAAATTCAGATTTAATGAAGCACTCATTGAGAAGACTTCCCGAATCTGTAAAGCAATGGCAGAGCCAATACGACTCAGAATACTTGGAACATTAGGAGTTCATAAACAAGGAAAATGTGAAAGCGTAGGTGAGTTGGCAAAAGCCCTTGAGAAAGACCAAAGCGTCATTTACCGACACGTTCAAATCTTAGAAAAGGCGGGTTTGTTAACAACAAGCAAGAAGGGTTCAACTCTTTTTTCTTGTACAACAAAGAACGCCGGTACAATAATAAACTTTTTTCGAAAACAAAAATAAGAAGTATGGAGACAGATAAAATGACTGAAAAAATAAACCCGAAAGATTATTACGAAGCAGGATTGGAATTGCACGGACACAAATGCCCCGCCATGCCGCTCGGTTTACGCGTGGGTGCTGCCGCAATGAACGCGTTGGGCGTCGAAAAAGCAAAAGACGGACAACTCTTAGCATTAGTGGAATTGGGCGAAGATCATTGTGCAACTTGTTTTGGGGATGGTGTACAAATAATTACAGGGTGCACATTTGGTAAAGGAAACATAAAAAGGTTACATTATGGTAAGTGGGGTGTTACGCTAGTAGAAACAAAAACTGGAAGAGCAGTGAGAGTCACACCGAAAGCAGAAGCGATGCTTGCAAGTAAAAAAAGCACGTTCTTTACAGAGTACAGGATGAAAGGAATACCTGCATCAGAAGTACCTGAAGAAGTAGTCGCGCCTTTGGTAGAAAACGTGATGAACAGTCCTGATGAGCAAATGCTCTCGGTGGGTGAAATATTTCAGTACGATATTCCGAAAAAAGCGCATTCGTTTAATGGGTTTGTTTGTGATGTGTGTAATGAGATGACAGTTGAAGGATATGGAAAACCCTTCGAAGATAAGAAGGTTTGTCAACCTTGTTATGATGAATTAATAAAGAAAAACCAAACAGCATCTATTAAAATGTCTCCTTAAAATCTTTTTAAAATTAAATTTTTTACATGCGTAGATGATAACAATGGCTTCAGACCCCGGACAAATAGGTGTTTTCTTAGCCTCAATGGCAGGCACATTAACATTATTCTTCACCGCGTTATTAACCATTGCGGGTGTCGGGGCAGCATTCATCTTAATACCCATCTTCTTATGGTTAGGCATCGATATTCACACAGCGATGGCCACAGCATTATTGCTCAACTCAATAGCGATGATTTTTGCTTCATATCGCTTTTATAAGAAAAAACTCATAATGTGGAAAGTCGCGTTACCCATATTAATAATCGCAACAATCTTATCTCCCCTCGGTGCGTGGGTCAGTCAATTCTTGAACAGAACAATATTGTTATGGTTATTCGTTACGTTCTTAGTATTCGCAGCAGCAATGATGCTCTTTTACACTCCGAAAAAACACAAAGAAACCCATTCAAAAACTACCGAGATGATTTATGGAGGAACGGTTGGAGCATTTGCAGGCTTTCTTGGTGGCTTACTCGGAGTTGGTGGTGGGAATTTTATTGTCCCCGTGCTCGTCTGGCTGGGTTATAATCCCAAAAAAGCCTCTGCAACCACCTCTTTCATCGTTATTTTCTCATCTTTCAGCGGATTCTTAGGACACGCAACTGTCGGAGCTATCAATTGGTTATTGCTTTTAGCAACGGGCCTGGGTTCTGCAGGAGGAGCGTTAATAGGATCTTGGTTAATGACTGACAAGCTCAACAGGAAACATGTAAAATTAATCATAGGATTAGTATTGATAGGAATTGCTATAAAGATGATAATAGGGTTGATATAATGATCAAGTATAATTCATTAATTTATTTTGATAGAAAATTATTTAAACAACGGTTACAACTACCATTACGGAAATTTTGTATAAATTGAATTTTTGAATAAATATATTGGAGGGATATAAAATGGCAAGATGGACAGGCTGGGTAGCGGCACTTGGTGGTTTACTAAGCTTTGGTTATTATATACCATCAATGGCTAGTTGGATAGTTCCGCTAGGAGCTATTTTAGCAATAATTTTTGGAATATGGGCTGTGTATGAATAAGCAGACATCTTAAAATCTTTTTAATTTTTTATTTGTTATAGGGACGCATTAACAAACAGTATAACCCCTTTTTCATTACTTCTACGAAGATAAAAAAATGCAATGAACAAATCGAAAACGCCTAGCGAAGACAGGACACGAGATGACCAAGTACCAGCACAAAGCATAAAAAAAGACGCGTATCTGCAACATAACGGCATGCAATGATCACTGACTTCTTCAAGCCCGGAAACATCTTCCTCGTCGTCGGCGCGACGAATAACAGAGAGAAGTACGGTTCGAAAGTCTTCCTCGACCTCAAAGGGGCGGGCTACAACGTCATCGCGATTAATAAGAACGTGGCGAGGGGAGATGAGATTCACGGCACGCCAGCCTACCCGAGCGTGACGAGCTTCTTCGACAGGATTGACATCCTATTCGATAAGAGACGGCGAGCGGCCGCTGTTGAGAAGATGGTCCTCCTCCTCGTCATCCCCCCGAAAGGAGCGCTCGCCGTCCTCAAAGAGGCTGCCGCGCTCGGCATCGGAAAGGCATGGTTCCAGCCGGGCAGTGAGAGTGCTGAAGCGGTCGAGTTCTGCAAGAAGCACGGGATAGAGGTCATCCATGATCAATGCATCATGGTGCAGAAGCCCCCTCATCAATAAGCAACGCGTTTTCTCCTTCGCGTAGTCATCGGTGTCTGTGCCGGCCTCTCTGCGTAGTCCCTCCTTTCCCTCCAGATCGCCTTCAAGCAGTGTGGCGGAGCTTCTCCACCCTTTACTTTGAGCTCCCCCGTCTCGCACATAGTGCGTTCCGCTCCTTTAAGCAAAACCATAACGTAGCAGTCTACAGGAAGCAGAAGGAGTGGCTCGGTCGAGTGGCGCGCGAATCTGGAGACAGCCTCCTCCTCCAAGCAGGGCTCTTCCCAGAAGCCATCCGCACAACCCGTCCTCGCAAGGGATTATGGGCTGCGAACTATGATGATGCGCTCGCGAAGGGCCCGGTATTCTACAACCTTGCCACGAGGCTCAATTGCTTGGAGGAGATGGTGGGGTGTGATTTGTACCACCATTTTGGGGAGTGGATCGCTCGCCTCCACGAGCTGAAGCGAGCGTTTAGCTTGTGGGCGCGCGACCCCATAGCGAGCCTGCGGCTCGAAGAAGTCGGCATTAGACGATTCAAAAACGTCACCCTTTTCAGAAGGTGAGGGTGTTGTCGCGGCGGACCACGAGCCCATCCCGTTCCAACTCTCCGAGGGCGCGCTGAAAAGCCTGCCGATTCTCGTGACCAATCAACGAGCGTAATGACTCCTCGCTCTTGACTCCTTGATTGAGCCCTTTCAAGATTTGTCCGCGCCACCAGCGATTACTGTGGAGGAACCTTGATTGTCGCTTCTTCGCCCGCTCCTCCTTCTCTTCTTCTCGCTCACCTCTTGACTTGCACTCGTCGTACAAGGGGCACGAATCACACATCGGTTTTGAAGCGGTGCAGATCAAGGAGCCGAAGTCCATAAGCGCGTTGGCGTAGGCTCTCGCGTTGCGAGGGTATGAAGCGAGGAAGAATCGCTCTACCGCGCTCTTTGAGATCTCTTGCCTTCTTGAAAAGAAGAGGCGTTTCATAATCCGCTCAACATTGACGTCGATACACTTCCCCGGCTTGTTGTAGGCGAAAGCCACGATGGCGCCGGCCGTGTAGGGGCCGATGCCTGGCAGCTTCACGAGCTCGTCCTCGGTCTTCGGAAGCTCTCCTCCTAATTCCTCAACCACCACTTTGGATAATTCGTGGAGCCGGACAGCGCGGTTATTATAGCCCAAACCGCTCCAGAACTTCAGCACGTCACTCCTGGGAGCCTCGGATAATGCTTTCCAGTTCGGGAACGCCTCCAGCCAGGCTTCGTACTTTGGGATCACCCTGTCGACCTGCGTCTGCTGGAGCATCACCTCAGCGACGAGGATCGCGTATGGATCGGTCGTCTGGCGCCACGGCAAGTTGCGACCATGCGCTCGATACCAGGTGAGGAGCAGGTCAGCAATAGTCATGGCATATCGTCGGCGGGAGACCTATTTATGCGTTTTTCGCTTCCGCCACAACAATCTTTAAAATACCCTTTGTCTCCGCTTCTCCGGGGTGGACGCGTGTACGAGTACTTGAAAACAGGAGATCCCGCCATCTATAGGATCATGCGACGGGAGCTCGCACGCCAGCGTGAGGGCGCGGAGATGATCCCGAGCGAGAACCTCGTCTCCGTTCCAGTCCTTGAAGCGCTGGGCAGCGTCTTCACGAACAAGTACAGCGAGGGCTACCCTGGCAAGCGCTACTACGGCGGGAACGAGTTCATCGACGAGGCCGAGCTCCTCGCAATCGAGCGGGCCAAGGTTCTCTTCGGCGCCGAGCACGTCAACGTCCAGCCGCTCAGCGGCAGCCCGGCCAACATGGCGGTCTTCTTTGCTCTTATGGAAAGGGGCGACAAACTGATGGGCCTCAAGCTCGACCAGGGAGGCCACCTCACGCACGGGCACAGCGTCAACTTCTCAGGGAAGTACTACACCGTCGTCCCGTACGAGGTCGACAAGGATACGGAGACCCTGGATTACGACGCCATCGAGGCGCTCGCGCTCAAGGAGAGACCGAAGATACTCCTCGCCGGCTTCACCGCCTACCCGCGAGACATCGACTGGAAACGCTTCCGCGAAATAGCCGACAAGTGCGGCGCGTACCTCATGGCGGACATCAGCCACACCGCCGGCCTCATCGCGGGCAAGGCGCTCGCGAACCCCGTTCCGTACTGCGACGTCGTCACAACGACGACGCACAAGACGCTGCGCGGACCGAGGGGGGCGATGATCATGTGCAAGGAACCGCTCGCCAAGATAATCGACAAGGCGGTCTTCCCTGGCCTGCAAGGCGGGCCGCACGAGAACGTAATCGCGGCGAAGGCCGTCGCGTTCGGCGAGGCAACGAAGCCCGAGTTCCAAGCGTACGCCAAACAAGTCATCGCGAATGCGCAGGCGCTCGCCGAGACGCTCAAGCAAAGGGGTCTGCGGTTGGTCTCCGGCGGCACGGACACGCACCTCATCCTCGCGGACGTCCGCCCGTTCGGCATCAACGGGAAACAGGCCGAGACTGCGCTCGACAAGGCGGGCATCTACTGCAACAAGAACACGATTCCCAACGACCCGGAGAAGCCGTTCATCGGCTCGGGCATCCGGATGGGCACGCCGACGCTCACGACGCGCGGCATGAAGGAGGCGGAGATGGGGATCATAGGGAACAAGATCATCGATGCCCTCGAGCACCACGACGACGACGCGTACCTCACGAACATGCGGAAGGAGATCCTCTCGCTCTGCGCGAAATTCCCAATCTACCCCGAACTGCAATTATAGGTGACTGAACATGAAACAATACCTCGACATGCTCCGACACATCCTCGAGCACGGCACCGACATACAGAAGGACCGAACAGGGATCGGGACGAGGAGCGTCTTCGGCTACCAGACCCGGTTCGACCTCTCAAAAAGCTTTCCGCTACTGACGACGAAGAAGGTCTACCTCCGCGCAGTCATCCATGAGCTCCTCTGGTTTCTCTCAGGAAGCACCAAGATCACCTATCTGGTGAGGAACAATGTCAAGATATGGAACGAATGGGCCTTCCAGATATACTTGGAGGAGAACGGACTCGACTCCTCGATTGAACGCTACTCCGAGGAGTGGAAGGAGAAGCTGAACTGGTTCGTCGAACAGGTCAAGACCGACGACGCGTTCGCCGACAGGTGGACCGAGCTCGGGCCGATCTACGGCAAGCAATGGCGCAAGTGGGAAGGAAAGGACGGTGAGGAGATCGACCAGATCAGGAACGTCATCGACCTCATCCGGAACGATCCGACCTCGCGGCGCATCATCGTCTCGGGCTGGAACGTCGGCGAGATACAGGAGCTCATCCGGAACCACCATCACGCCCCTCCACCCTGCCACACGCTCTTCCAGTTCACGGTCGTCGACGGGAAGCTCTCCTGCCAGCTCTACCAACGTTCGGCCGACGTCTTCCTCGGCGTCCCCTTCAACATCGCCTCGTACGCCCTGCTCACTCTGATGGTCGCGAAAGTCACCGGCCTCGAGCCGGGCGAGTTCATCCACACCTTCGGCGATCTCCACATCTATGCCAACCATATGGAACAGGTCAAGGAGCAATTATCGCGCGAGCCGCGACCGCTCCCAAAGATACGGATCGTGCGCGACGTCACGGACATCGACGACTTCCGTTTCGAGGACTTCGAGCTCACGGATTATAATCCGCACCCGCCGATAAAGGCACCCATTGCTGTCTAAGATGGAGACCATCATCATCGCAGCGGTAGCCCGGAACAGGGTCATCGGTGACAAGGGGAGAATCCCGTGGCATATCCGCGAGGACTTCGCTCACTTCAAGCGCACGACCACAGGGCACGCGGTCATCATGGGCCGCAAGACCTTCGAGAGCATCGGGAAGCCGCTCCCCGGAAGGGTCAACATCGTCCTGACGCGGAACGAGAACTACACAGCACCTGAAGGGGTCATCCTCAAGCGCAGCCTCGAAGAGGCAATCGCATACTGTGCGGAGACCCGACAGGAGAAGGCGTTCATCATCGGCGGAGCGAAAGCCTACGAAGAAGGGATGGGGATGGCGGACACACTCATCATCACCGAAATCAATCAGGACCCTGAAGGAGACACCTTCTTCCCCGCGATCGACAAGGAGACGTGAACGGAGTCGGCGCGCGAGAACCATGACGGCTACGCATTCGTCACGTATGCGCGTCAGAGCCCCTTCTCGTAGCGCAGCTCCTCACCCTCAGAGAAGCCCGGCGACACCACTCGCGCATATGCACGTTTTCCGTGCGGACGAGGGTCAAGGGGGGTTCCTCGACGTTGTCATCACAGCCTTCTCAAGCATCACCTTTTTAAAACTCGGCGGGCGACCAATACCCATGACAAATTTTCTCCTCCCAAAGAAGGAGTTCCTCGCCTCACTCATCCCCCTCATGGAGGCCGGCGGCTGCGACGGCACCGCGCTCTACGTCGACGACGCAACGCTCGCCGTGAATAAGGACGCGACGAGCCTCGACGTCGCGCGCACGCGTGACCAGGGCGTGAAGCTGCGCGTCTATGACGGCCAGCAGTGGCACGATCGCGGTATCAGCGGCTGGCGACCCAAGGAGCTCCGGAAGGCGGCGCAGACGCTCGGCGCGATAAAGCGTCAACGCGGCGGCGTTCGGCTCGAAGAGCCAGAGCCCGCAGACGCGGACTACGTTGCGCTCGGGAAGACGGATGCCGCGAGCGTCCCCGTCAAGGAGAAGCTCCGCCGCGTCGAAGACACCCATAAGCGGCTCATGGCCGCTTCCGGAAAGCTCGTCAACGCGCGCATCTACTACGACGAGATGCGCGAGACCAAGATCTTCGTCAGCCGGCATCGCCGCCTGAGTCAGACGATTGGAGGCTGTCTCACGGTGCTCATGCCTTTCATCAATGCGGCGGATGGCGAGCTGCGCTACCATTACGACAGCGTCTTCGGCCACGGCTGGGAGGCGACGGAACTGTCAGACAAGAAGCTCAAGAAGATTGCGCGGTTCGCGGAACGGATTGCGACCGCGGAACGGCTCAAGCCGGGCAAATATCTCTGCCTGCTGACGCCCGCGATGTCCGGGCTCCTCGCGCACGAGTCCTTCGGCCATGGCATGGAGGCGGACACGGTCAAGAAAGGGCGGGCGAAAGCGGCCGAGTACATAGGGAAGCGCCTCTGCTCGCCAAAGGTGAGCATCGCCGACGGCCCCTTCCAGCCGGGGAGGCACGGCTTCTACTTCTTCGACGACGAAGGAATGGGTGCCACCAAGACACTGATGATCAACAAAGGCATCGTCAACCGCCCGTTGACGGACGCGTACTGGGCCGCCCGCTTGAAGGTGCCGCGGAGCAGTAACGGTCGCTTGGAGTCCTGGGACCACAAGGTGTACGCACGGATGACGAACACATACTTCGAGCCGGGGACCTCGAGCAGGAAGGAGATGCTCGCACGCATCAAAGACGGGCTGTATCTGCATTACTCGAGCGGCGGCATGGAGGACCCGAAGGGCTGGGGCATCCAGATCCAGGGAGTAGTCGCCGAACGCGTCAAGGACGGTAAGCTCACCGGCGATCTCTACTACGAGGCAGGTATGACTGGCTACCTCCCGGACGTGCTCAACAACATCCTCCTCGTCTCAAAGGAGTTTGACATCCCCGGCACCGGACGATGCGGCAAGGGGCATCACGACTGGGTACGCGTCAGCGAGGGCGGTCCATACCTCCTCATTAAGAACGTCGTGCTAAGCTGAGAACTGATGACTATGAACGCGAAACAATTGCAACGGAAACTTGTTGCGGCGAAGCTTGACGGCTGGAAGCTCATCATCCAAGAAGAGGAACGTGTCGACCTCTACCTTGCGGACGAGGATGCGCCGGAGACGACCGCGAGATCGCGACGCGAACAGGCGGATATCACGGTCTACAAGCGGTACGGGAAGCTGCTCGGTGACGCAAGCTTCACCATCTTCGACGAGAACGAAGCGTTCGCGCCGCTCCTCAAGGACGCGCTCACAATCTGTGCCACTGCGAAGAAACCCTCATACCCGTTACCGGGCAAGCAGCGCTACGCGGCCGTCAAGCGCGCGGACACTAGGATCCTCGCGGCGTTCAAGGGAGGCGCGCAGGAGCGCGCGCTCCTCCAGGCATGGAAAAAGCTGCACGCCGCCTACCGGAAGGAGCGCAACGTCAAGCTGAGCGCAGCCGAGCTCCACCTCTCGCGAACCGCGGCCCGGGTAATGAACAGCGCGGGCCTCGCCGGCAAAACTGAGGCCACGCAGCTCAGCGTCGAGATCGTGCTCACCTCCTACCGAGGCCGCGGAAAGACGCGGAAGGAGCAGGAGTTCACCGCCGCGCTCACGGTCGGTCGCCTAGCGGACTTCGATGCTGCCTCTTTCGTCTCGGACGCGGCGCGGAAGGCGCGCGATATACTGGCAGCCGAGAAGCTCCCCGGCATCCACACCGGTGGTATCGTGCTCACGGACGACGCGTTGCGCGATTTCTGGGCGCCTGAACTCGGGTTCAGCCCGGTGCTCTTCCACGGTGCCGCGCGGATGAAGCATATGGGGCTCTCGATGTACGAGCGCGGCAAACAAGTCACGACCAACGCAGGGTTCACGTTGCTCTCCGACCCGACACTACCCTACAACACCGCCAGCAACACGTTCGACGCGGACGGGAGCGCATCGCGCAAGGTGACAATTATCGCAAAGGGCACGTGCGTTAACTTCGCCGCGTCGCAACGCTACGGCCATTACCTCTCGCTGCCGGTCACGGGCGGCATCGGCGCGGTCAGCATCGCCTCCGGGAACGAGCGCGCATCGGCGCTCCTCACAGACGGCACGATTGAGGTTGTCGCCTTCAGCAGCTTCGTCCCGAACTCCATGTCGGGTGATTTCAGCGCGGAAATCCGGCTCGGCTACATTCGGAAGGATGGCAAGCGCATCCCTGTCCGCGCAGCCATGTTCACCGGTAACGTCTTCCGGATGCTGGATGCGATGCGCCTCGCGCGCGAGACGATGGAGAAGGAGCGCTACAAAGGGCCGGCCGCCGTTCGGTTCGACGCCGGCTGCCATCTCGCGGGGTTCTAGACTTCTTTGATCCTCCTGGGGAGTTCCAGAAAACGCACACGGTCCACCTACCGTTGAAGTGTCCCGCTCCCTCGACGAGGAAGGCCTAAAAATCTATTGTCACTTGAGCTCGACGATGCGCTTGCGGCCAGCGAACCCCTCGTCGACCTCGTGCCAATGCCTGATTCTGCGCTCGTCCGCCTGCCAGCAGAGCACGACGTCCCGTCCCTCGAACCGCGTGTAGAAATGAATGATGCCTTGGTCGACGTTGCGGAGCGCGCAGCCGCGGCTCTCGATCTCCTCGACGACGCGGTAGAATTCGTCCTTGAGCCCTTGCAGCTCGGAATCGAGGAGCTCGATGTCGAAGACCGCGCTGCCGTCGGTCATGATGCTGCGTCTGATGGAGACACTCTCATACCGCTCGAGCTCGCGTTTCACTTCCTGAGCACGGCGGACGAGCGGCGCGAGGACCGGCAGAAGACGTTCCGCTGACCGTATCTCGAAGTATGCCCGCACCATCCTCGACGAGAGGAAACGATACCCGATTTATATTTGTTTCCAATTATTTTCCCTATGGCATTTCATCGGCTGTTCCTGCGGCTGAAGAGCGCGAACATGAGCAGCGCGAAGAGGCCACCGACGAGGAACGCGAGGATGACGTCGTTGGAGAGCCAGAGCAAGAATCCCGTATGCGCGACTGGGGGCGACACCGTGGCCGCCGTCGCGTTGGCGGCCCCGTTCGCCGCTTCCGGCATCGCCGTTGCCATGAGCCGTGCGCCTTCAGACGCGGCTCCCCCTGCTGAAGACGCGGCCAGCGGCGAGATCATGTCTGCGGCCTTCTCGAATGACGTCGCGTGCATAGCACCCGCTCGCGAGAACGTCGTTCCGTTGAGGATGCCGAGCAGCTTGAGGACGAGAGCGACGCCCGCCGTCACCAGGAACGCAGGCAGGAACTGCTGGAGCTTCTTCAGGAATGACTCCTATTCCTCCTGCGGCGCGATGATGATGTACTTGTTCGCGAGCCGGTAATGGAGAACCTCCCGTCCCTTCTCGCTGTAATGGTACTCGTCCGCGACGACGAGCTTTGCCTTCACCAATTGCTTGAGGTTGTAGTGGACGGTGGAGAGCGGCAGCTTGAGCTTCTTCGCTATCTCGCTTTCCGCGCCCTCCTTCTCCGTCGCGAGGAAGTTGAGAATCTTGGTGCAGGTCTCGTTGTTCAGGACTTGCGCGAGCTTCTTCGCCTTCGCCTCCTCCAGGGAGACGAGCATGAAGGGTTGGTCGGGCATACGCTGCAAGAGAAGAAGGAAATATTTAAAGTATGACATAGGTTCCGATGCGTTCGCAATGAAGAAGGCGACAAGTGCCGGCGGGGTTGTCCTGAATGACGAGGGAATGATTTGCGTCGTCAACCAGCGAGGAAAGACCTGGTCGTTGCCCAAAGGGCATCTCGAAGAGGGCGAGACCTTGAGGGAGGCCGCTCTCCGGGAGATAACGGAGGAGACTGGCCTTACAGAACTCCGATTCCTGACAAAGCTAGGCAGCTATACGCGTGAAGCCAATCGCTATGGCGTGTCCGAGGAGAAGACGATTCACCTCTTCCTCTTCACGACGACGCAGCGATCATTGTCGCCACGGGACGCAGAGAACCCCGAAGCGCGCTGGGTCCACAGGGATGAGGTCGCATCGTTGCTCTCGAATCCTGTGGACAAGGCGTTCTTCCTCAGCATCAAGGAGAGATTGCCGCATACCCCGCATGCCTGACGAGATCGAGAAGAAGCTTTTTAAATGAATCTGGGCTTCTCAGTCCTCGCAGGGGGTCGAGTCGACCATCGGTGGCTTCGGCCGCTGAGGAAGGTCCCGGCATCATGTGGGATATCCTGGCATCCTACGAGAGTAGGGCCTCGAAAGGGGACGGCTCCGCTCCAGAAACGAACCTGCCCAGGTGTGGGATGAAGCCGAGTCTTCGCCGGTGACGGCGTCGATAGGCGGACGTCGCCTGACGCGGGATGAAACGGGCGACCACGCCGATGCAAGGCCTTTGCGCCGCTCAGTCGAATGTCGACGCCTCTGGTCCATGGGCAACCGTGGCGGAGGACAGAACCGGGCCTACCAGCCCCCTGCTCTTCCGTTCCACATTTCCGCAAGGCAACCCGTGCCTCCCGGGAGTGAGGGCTCCGATACACCCTTTTCTCTTCGCCGCGCACCGAACGCCCGCGAAGATACAGGCGTTCCTCGGCTTTTTTCACCGCGGCCGCCTCACAGCAGCCATCTTTTTAAACGGCTTCGGGTTCTCGACGGCCATGACGAAGAAGGCCGCACAGGGCGCAGCGACGTTCCCGGTCGCGCTCCTCTGCGATCCTGGCTGTGAGAATATCATCGCCCTGGAAGCCAAAGAGCTCCTCGGCAAGACCGCGGCCAGCGGCGCGCTCGGCAGCGGCTACGTCACGGTCGCGGACTGCTCCGTCAAAGACGCGGCAACGCTCATCTACCACTCCCAATCTGCGTTGCGCGTCCTCGCACTCGTGTCTAAAGGAAGGATCAGTAGCCCGAATGATCTCCTCGAGAAGAAAAAGGAGCTCCTCGACTTCGACTATTCTCCTTTCCTCCCGGACGGCGGCTCCTTTCGCGTCACGTGCGACCGCCTCGGCGACCAGGAGTGGCGAAGCCACGAGGTCGAAGAAGCGCTCGGCGCGCTCCTCCATGAAGAGAAGCGATGGCCGGTCGACCTGAAGAAGCCGGCGCTGACGCTCTTCTGTCAGTCAGTGGACGACACGTATGTCCTCGGCATCGACCTTTGCGGCCGGGATCTCGCGAAGCGCGAGTACAAGGCGTTCCACACACGACGGAGCTTGCGCTCGACGGTCGCGTACGCCGCCATCCGCGCGGCAGGGTACACGGGGAAGGAGGTGCTCCTCGACCCATTCATGACGGACTGCGGGATTGTCATTGAGGCCGCGCTGTATGCCACGAAGATGAGCCCGCACCGCTTCCGCAAGGAGTTTGCGTTCACCGTCATGTCGATAGCGGACAGAGAGGACTGGAACGCCTTCTTCACAGCACTTGACGGGAAAATCGGCAACGAGTCGAAGGTCGCGGGCTACTCGGCTATGGTCCGTACGCTCCAGATGGCGCGCGCGAACGCGAAGCTTGCCGGCGTCGAGAAATCGACCGTGACGTCGAAGTGCGAGGTCTCCTGGCTCGATACCAAGCTCGACGAAGCAAGCGTGAATCTCATCGTCACGGTGCCGCCAACGTCCGGGAAGAACACCCCATTGAAGGACGTGGAGAAGCTACAGGACGACCTCTTCTACCAGGCGAAGTATGTGCTCAAGAAAGATGGCACAGTCCTCCTGATCAGCGAGAAGAAGGCCGAGTTCCTCAACGCGGCGACGAGGCACAAGTTTTCCTTGAAAGACGAGAAAGAAATCCACATGGGTGGAACAACCTTAAAGTTCTTGGTGTTCGGGAAAGAAGTCTGATACGTAGGTGTATTCTCACGAAAAAGTTTAGTCCTTTTTCAGTAAAAAAATCTCTTGTTTCATAGAGAAACTTTTCAGCTGCTACAAGTCTTTTCATTATCGAGTTCATCATCCATCATTTTCACCTTTAGAAATTTCCTCTTACGCCAATGCCGACCTGGAGCTTATCTTTCAATGCATCGTTGAGCGAATGCTGATAGGCTGCCTTAATTGATGCGGTCACAGGTCCGATTTCCTGTTCATAACTGATACCTCCTGTGACATAGGCCATACCTGTAACGCCATAAAAATTTTCGAGGCCTGCAACTGTGACGCTCGAGGTCAAGATTCCTTCTTCGAGTTTGATGGGCTTCGCAACGGTTCCGCGCAGCATCAATCCGGCTTCTGTGTCGCCCTGGCTGATTAGGTAGGTGGCAGTCGCATCTGCCTCGACAGCGCCCGAGTGATGCGCTCCCGCTTCAAGCACTCCATCAACCTTATTGCCTCCCTCTGCTTGGGGAAAGATCCACAACTGCGGACCGATCCTGAAGACGCCGTGATGATAGTTGGCACCGACGTCGATCTCGGTCACTTTCTGTCTTTTGAAATCGCTATTCTGCCAGACGAATCCAGACAGATTACCATACTTCGCATTGGCACTGCTTTGTACCACAGGTCCATCCACTGGGATGAATCCGGGGCGTGCGATATAGCTGTTGGCGAGATTGAGCGACCAGCCGCCATTGAGTTTCTTCTCCTCTGCTTCTTCTGGCACTTCTTCTGATGGTGTCTCTTCTGCTGATGCTTCTACTTGTACACTCTCGTTACTTGCTGTAAGCTGTTCGAGCACTCCTGCGCCGACATCTTGTGCTGCGAATGCTGCTGCGGCAGCACCGATAGCGATTGCAAGTCGATGGTTCCTGTACATATGCCGGATTTTTTGTATTAATCCCATCTTTCACTTCTTCCCTCTGGTTCTTTCAGCAAGGCGGGTTCTTTTTGCACTCAACATTAAGTTCTTACTGTTAAATAGTAAATAGTCTCTCACCTATATAAATCCTTGTGGTGGTAATTACCACCAATAAACAGAAAACTTATAAGAAAGAACAGCTGAAACCGTTGTAGAATGTATGGAGAGCTACTGCATGAGATTGGTCTCAGTCTCAACGAATCAAAAGTCTACGAGGCGCTCCTCCCGCTCGGCGAGGCCTCGGTGCAGGATATCAGCCTCAAAGCAAAAGTACATAGGAGAAATGTCTATGATAGTTTAGCGAAACTCGGAGAGAAAGGCCTTGTTTCAGAGGTCTTTGTGAACGGAGAGAAACATTTCAAAGTTATGAACCCGCAACGGCTCATGGAACTCTTGAAAGAAAAAGAGGAGCGACTTTCAACACTCTTACCAGAGATGAAAGCAAAACACGAAGCGGTTGAAGAGAAAGAAGAGGCCTACTTCCATCGTGGAACCGAAGGGTTCAAGCTCTATCTCCAGGAGATCCTCGAACAGAAAGAGACAGTCTATTTCATCGGCGCGAAAGCCTTCTGGCTTGATCCACGCTTGCAACACTATCTTCGTCGATTCGACAAGGAACGGAGACGTCTCGGCATCAAATTCAAGCATATCTTCGACTATGAAGTCAAAGAACAAAAGCCTGAAATTCTCAAGCTCGTCGGGAAACCATACAAGTTCCTGCCGAAGGAGTACTCGAGCCAGACCGCCATCGACATCTTCGGCGATTATGTCGTCACGTTCGTCGGCATCAAGCTCGGAGAGCTCGCTGAGGAGCCGGTCCAGTTTGTCCTCAAGTCCCGACGGCTGGCTGATGGCTACAGAAAGATGTTTCAATTTATGTGGGATAATATCGCGGAAGAATAGCTACTCCTTCGCGTCCTTCACCACGTCCTTGCCGAGAACGATCTCTATGTCCTCGAGGTTCTCCGTGTGAATGTGCGCCGCGAGGCTAATCGTCGTTATCCGGCCCTGGGGGAGTTGGAGCGCGAGCGCGACGCGCTCCTGGAGCTGCGCAATCTGGAAGATGTTAGCCGGCCAGCCGGTGAAGAACCCTGAGGTGCGGATCACGGTCGTAACGTCGACCTTGCCATCGAGAATCCGAAAATGGATGAGCGCAATCCCGAGCAGGTTCGTGCTGCCACTCTTCAGGTCCAGCGCCGGGTTGAGAAGGGAGACGACGGCACGCCGCGAGTTTGGTCTCGCCTTGAGGAGCGGGATGACGTAGTCGTCCACCTGGTCGACCGTGCCAGCGTACGCGAAGATGCGCTGGCCGTAGAGGTAGTCGTAGCTCGAGCCGGCCTCCTTGTTCAGGATGATGTTGGCGAGCTCATCCTCGGACGGGTAGCGCCACTTCCGGCAGAGGCGCATGGCACGGACACCCTCAGCGGCGGACGCAGGGTTCTCGATCGTAACCGAGAGATTCGCGACCTCGTGGCATTCGCGGCCGTCATCATCGATGAACTTCCGCCCTTCGGTGAGGATGTGACGTATGGCGGCGAGCCATGCCTCACGAACAGTCTTCGCCGCGAACTCCATCATGGCACCTCCAGGAAGCTGGTGAGCTTGAGCTCCCCGCTCTTGCCGCGGAAGTCGAACGTGAAGCACGGGAGGTCGTGCGCGCTGAGGAGGTAGCGAGCGAGAGGATGGAGATCGGCCACTGGTGTCCCCCTGGCAAAGAAGAAGCGCAGTCGGTCAGCTCCTTCGAAGGTCTTGAAGAGCCGCTCCCGTATCTGGAGGTAGTGGCGCAGATCCTTTGTCTGGAGGTCCTTGACCGAGGAGATCACCGTCTTCTTGTAGCGGCGTTCGCTGAAGAAGTCCTGGTCGAACTTGGCGAAGCTCGTCGACAACCCGATCCGGAACCGGATAGGGAGGCCACAGCTCTTGAAGATCGTCTCCTGCGTCGCGCAGAACTTCGCAATCTCTTCCTGGACGCTGCCTAGCAGGTCAATGAGCGGGTATCGCTCCGTCTCGGCCCAGTCGTAGTTCCAGAAACGAACGTAGTTCCTTCCTGTGCGGAACGCCTCCTTCGCCGCAGGCCCAGGGAACGGCCCGGGATCCAAAGCGCGTTTTCTGCGCTGCTCGTCCACCTCGAAGAGCGCGTGCGCCGCCCGAATCAGCATCTCCCGGAAGCCCACGACTGTGCCATTCTCCTGAAAGTAGCGAGTGATGTCGACGACGAGGCTGTTCTGGCCGACGACGCAGCCGTCCGCCACCTCCCGCGTCTTGGTCCGATACTGTTCCCAGTCCGCCGCGGTGAAGGTGTACGGGCCCGCACGTCCGAAGAAGATGGGCGGCGCGTGGAGCGCGCTGTTCCGGAGCGTGAGCTTCCGTTTCGCCTCGAGGAAAATGGTGAAGAGCTCCTTGAAGAATGCCTCGCGCTTCGCGAGGAGCCGCGACGTCACGGCGAACGAGAAACTGATATGGTTTGGTAGCTTCCCGAGCACGGCCCGGAACAAGCGGAGGAGCGTCTCCTCTGATTCGAGCGCAGTCACGTTGATGAGGATTGCGACTGCGACGTCGTAGTCATGCGCGTCCAGAGCGAGGTACTCCATGAACCGCGCCCCTTCCTCAGGCGTCGCATCCTTCAGGAAGTGCTCGAATCGGTCGATTGCCAGCACATCGCTCACGTGCGGGAACGCCCCTTGCAGGCGTCGTTGCAGACCGGTGAGGCCGTCGAAGGCCGGGCCGTCAAAGAGGATGGCGTCGTGCTTGGTCAACCAGGTCCCGGGCCGGTACTTCCGGATGAACCCTTCCTGCTCGTAGCCGTCGACCGGCGTGACGACCGCCGCCTGCTTGGTGATGACAATCCGCTTCTCCTTGGATTCGACGACGATCTCTCCCTCGTCCATGGCGAGGCGGAAGAGCTTCTCACCCTTCCCTTGGACTCCCGCGACGTCGAGGAGGCCGCGGTCAACGAGGCGGTTGACATGGTAGAGGAGCTTCCGGTGGAGCTTTGCCTTCAGGGCGTATCCCTTGCGCACGGCGCGCTTCTCCGGGATGTGGAGCAACCTATTGAGTTCCGAGAATTTCTGTGGGAAGATGTCGCGGACCAAGTCTGACGTGGTGAATTCTCTCGACGGCTCGCGACGAAATGATTCGAGGATGCCTGCCTCGATCTGGTGCATCGCTCAGGAGAAGCGGTTGTAGATTAAAAAATTTGTCCTCCTAAGAGGGTGAAAAACCGACGAAAGAGTGTTTTGTTTCAGGATTTTCTGAAATTTTTCCGAAAGAGCCCCGAGATTTTGTGTTTATTTATAAATGAGGCGCCTCGTTTCAGGATTTCCCTGAAACAGACCAGCAAGGCGTGCGGGGCAAGGTTTAAGGTGTTCGGGGTCCGGTCAATTTCCATTCGCGTCGGAAAGACGCGGACAAAGACGGGGGTGCCAAGATGTTGGAGCTGAAACCAAAGGAGAAGGTGTTGCTGAGCCATTTCCGGCATAACGCCAGGGAGTCGCTGACGACGATTAGCCGACGGACACACGTGCCGGTCAGCACAATCTTCGATAAGCTGAAGCACTACGAGCACTCCTTCATCAAGAAGCACACGACGCTCATCGACTTCTCCAAGCTCGGCTACATGACGCGCGCGAACGTCCTCCTCAAGGTAGCGGTGGAGCATCGTGAGCATGTCAAGCTGTACCTCCTGAAGCACGAGCACGTCAACAGTCTCTTCAAGGTGAACAACGGTTACGACTTCCTCGCGGAGATGGTCTTCCAGCACATCAAGGACTTGGAGGACTTCCTGGAAGCGCTCGAGTCCAAGTACAAGGTGCTCGGGAAAAACGTCTTCTATATCATCGAGGACATCTGCCGCGAGGAGTTCATGGCGAAGCCCGAGCTCGTCGGGCTGGAGATGGCGCCGAAAGCGGTGTGAGACTCCCCTTCCCCGATAACGTCCGGGTCAGCAAGGGGAGCCACAAACTTACACCAAGAGAAGATGTTTCGCTAACTCATCTGCTGCTGCAGCAGGGCCGTCACGTCGCAGGTCTTACCACTCGGCGTGAAATCCGCATCGGTAAAGACTTTCTTCGCGCAATGGACATTCTTGTACATCACGCTGTACGCGTGCTCCATGTCGGCGAGGGTCCAATCCACGTCCATCGTCGGGAGCGAGGACTCATCGGTCGGCAGCGAAATCCAGTCGCACCCCGGCTGGCCACTCTTGCTGAAGATGCCCTGCTCCGTCACGTAGATCTCTCCGGCGTCAGGTCCTGTCGTCGTGACATGCGCGTTCTTGCCGAAGAACTGGAGGACCTTATGGTCGCCGCCCACGTCATAGGAGCACTCGACGCCAGTCCCCTTGGCGAAGAAAGCCGCGAGGCTATCGGCGCTCGTCGCTGTCGGCGGCGGCACCGCAGAAGCGGCGGGTGTAGCATCGGCTGCGGGCTTTCCGCACGCGGCGAGCAAGAGCAGCGCCACGCCTATCACAAACAATTCCAGTCTCATTTCTCTCCCCCCATCAATTCAAGAATCGCGGCAGCGAGGTCACCATCAGCGTCCTCGATGGCCCTCTTCGCTTCCGCTTCAGAAACGTGGGCCTGTTCGGCGACGGTCTTGACATCCTCTTCAGAGATCTCCGCTGCGGTCTCGAGCGATTCTTCCCGTGACTCGCCGACGACCTGCCAGGTCTGCCGACCCATCATGTTGACAGTCGAGACCTGGGCTGGCTCGATGATAATCTTCCTGTTCTCGCAGACGATCTCGACGCGTTGGACGTCGTCCACCTCGACCTGCTGGATTCCCATCTGCTTCATCATCTGCTGCATCTGCCGGGAGTTCATTCCTGGAATCATGGGAAAACCTCAAGACTATCCGAAGAAGCCCTTACCGTAGAGCTGGAGGAACACTTCCAGGACGATGATGAGGACTGCCAGCACGATGACGTGCTCTGGACGGAGCTCAATCTTAGTTTTAACATCGTCCCAGTACTGGGTAATGCCTGCTGTGGAAGCAGGCATCCTCACCTTGTTGTCGCGCGCCATGCTTCCCAAGAACGAGAGATGATTTAAAAAAGTGACGCTTGGCAGCCGCGGTGACAACGTCGAGGAACGGTCCCTTGACCCTCACTTGGTCAGCAAGCGATTACACAAGGCACGAGGCCGTGGCAGGAGGAACACGGTGGTCGAGGCGATTGACGAGACGTTCACCACGGGGTGAGGGCGAAGGAAAAAGGGTTTCAGAAGTATCCCGAATCGTCTTGGAGAAGATCCTCGCTCTTCACGCCGAGCATCTTCTGGACCTTGCTGAGGAAGTCGCGCTGGAAGAGGTAGTAGTTCGTGATGATGTCGATGTTCACCACCTCCTCACGGCCGTCGATGATTGTCTTCATCGTGACATGGCGGCGGTACTCGTTCTCGCGCTCGATGTTCTTCGCGCGAAGGAGCTTGCGGAGCAGGAGGTAGAGCTCGATGTTGTCCTGGACGGCAATGTCCTCCTTGAAGATCTCCTTGACGAGTTCCGCCTTCTCGATCGCGCTGCCCGGCATCTCGCCAGACCAGAGCTTCTGCTCCTCCGCATAGTTGATCAGCGCATCCATGAGGAAGGCGTAGCCGTCCACCATCCTGTTCAGGATGTTCAGGATAACGTCCACCGTCCTCGTGTACTTCAAACTGACGTAAATCAGATGATCCACGCGTTTCCATTCCTCAACCGCGTCGTGCAATGACTGCATCATTCCTGTTCACCTTCGATTCCACGAACGCGATGAACGCCTTGGCGCGCTGGAGATGCTTCTTCAGCTGCTCTGCGTTCAGGGTCCGTATCCTGTATGACTCGTTGCAGATTACAAGTTGCTTGTTCCGGACGAACTCGACCGGGCTCTGCCGGTGTTCCTTGACCGTCTCGCGCAGCTCAGAGACGAACCGCGGGAACTTGGGAGGCACGCTGTACTTCGGTGCGATGTAGCGCTGGAAGGCAGCCATCCTCCCGTCAAAGCTGTCCGTGAAGGGCGGGATCCGCTTGAGCGAGAGCTCGTAGAAGAGGAGCGCCTTGATGCCCTCATCCACCGCATCGTGAAGGTTCTGGAGCACCGCTACCAGGAGCTTGGGGTCCTGGACGAGCGGATAGGTCTGGGTTAGGATATGATCCGCCACCCCCACTTTCCGTCGCGCGAGCTCCTTTGCCGCAACAAAAGAGTCCATCCAAATGATATAAGTCCGGCCTGATATTTAATGGTTATGGTGTATCGTCGACGGGCAGGCCTTCAGGGATGACACCGCCGCCTTGGCGCGCTAGCGATAGCCATTGCCTCCGATGAACCGAATCTGAGACATGAACGAGCAAGACAGCGATAAGCGCCGCAGCGGTGTCATCCCGACACATGGAGCAAACTATTTAAACGCCCGTCTAGGGGATAATGAGAAAAGGGGTGCGCATGGACAACCGGCTGGGATGGCGGATCAACGAGTTACTGCTCCTCAGCATCATCCTCTTCCAGTTCCTGGACTTCCTCAAGGTCCTCAGCCCGTTCTGGGACTACGTCAAGAAGATCGTCAGCTGGGCGATAATCGCATACCTCCTCTACACCGTCAGCCCGTCCAATCTCTTCTTCGGCGAGAAGCGGCGCTGGTGGGACGGTGCAGCGACGTTCTCGTATTTCCTCCTGACGCTGAAGAACATCGTCGACTTCGCCGCCGTCGCGCAACGGGCGATGCTCGCGCACATCCTCGACTTCGTCGCGCTCATCCCGACCAAGGTCGTTTCCTCAGTGGTCGCAATCCCGGTCAACGCGTCGCAGCTTGTCACGTTCCAGGCGACGAACGGCTACCTGCCAGAAGCGGCTAGCTACGCGCAGCTCTTCGCGCCCAAACTGACGCTATCGACGAGTGCCATCCCGTTACAGCTAGCAGCAGGGAACCAGACGGCCGGAGCAATCCTCCAGCCCTACGGGCTCGACGGGCTGACGATGCAGCTCTACAACACAATCGTCGCGCACAGCGCAGCCATCGAACGCGTCAGCTTCCTCGTCGGTGCCGCGTTGCTGCTCATCCTCGGCCTCTGGGCAGCTCTCCGCTTCCCCGTCCGGAAGCCCAGCGTGCTCGAGGTGATTAGCGAGGACGGCGTCCCAAAGGGCACAGGTCACGCCACGATACGCGTGCTCGCAGTCCTCTTCGTCATGACTGCCTTCTTCGTCCTGCTCTTCAACCTCGTCGTCGAGTGGCTCGCGATCGCGGTGGACGCGCCGCTCGCCATGACGGGTCTTGCGGCGTACGCCCTCATCGCGATCCGCTTCCATCTGCGCCATCACCGTGGCCTTGACACCGGCGACCTGATCAGTAGGATCGGCAACTTCGGCAACGGCTTCGTCCGCAAGTTCGGGAAGCTCTTCACCGCCTGGCGGACCGTCCCCCTGGGACTGAGCGGCCTGCTCGTCCTCCACCTCCTCGTAGACGTTGGCGCCCTCGTGCTGCCGAGCATCATCGGCCTCAGGGATATCCTCTACTTCGGCCAACTATCCGGGGAACACGCGCCATTGTACACCCTTCTCGCCGGCCAGCTGACCGTGTTCTGGACGCAGAACGCCGCGCTCGCGCTCCTCTACCTGCTGAACGCGGCCGGCATCATCTTCCTCCTCGTGCTGCCCGCGTACATCTGGTACAAGGCCTTCCGGATCGCGACCCGCAGCGAGAATGAGCGCGAAGAGGACTACCATCCGCACCTACCCGGCTGGTTCACGTCGCTGGGAATTGCGTCCACCGTCGCCTACCTGGTCGCGCCTGCGTACCGAATCGTCTCTATCCGCTCCGCGAATCTCGTGGGCGTCGACCTCCAGACGCACGCAATCGCGACCGCACAACCCGGCATGACGGCGGTCGTGCTCCTCGGGCTCTTCGCCATCCTCCTCATCGCGACGCGCCGGGAACGCGCGAACAAATTCCTCATGGCCACACTCTTCCTCGCAGCGCTCCTCTTCTTCGGTGTGTACATCCTCGAGTACTTTCTGAGCAGCGTCGCATACCACCTCCAGGAGGGAACACATCTTATCCAGGAGCACGGCGCCTCGTCGATCATCCTCGCAGGGATCCTGCTCGTCTTCCTCGCGATCAACCTCCTCTTCTACGTCTTCGGCTACTTTAGCTTCACCTACGAGCTCTGGCGGGACGAGTAGCTTCAGTTCGGATCGCAACCCTCATCGATATACAATGAGAATATCTCCTGTCCGGGCCAGCGCCGCCGGTCCCATCGTTCGTTGAGCGCCATCTCGATCATGGTCTCCATCTCCTGGAGGTAGTCCATGAATGCCCTGTCGCCGATACGTCTGCCTCCCTTCTGCTCGTGTAGCAAGCCGACGAGCTCCGCCCGCAATGCCCGATGGATCACCCCGATCCTCTTCCCTATTGACGGGATGCAAGCTTCCCGGAAAGCATCAAATGTCCCTGCGTTCTCCGCCGCTCCCCCATTCTCCGCGAACACGGAATCCGCGAGGTGCTCAGTCGTCTCATCGAGCCCCGTGAATGAGGTCCGGTACAGATGATTGTAGACGATGACGAAACCCCTTGAGAGTGTGTTCACCCAGTAGCCGATTTCCTCCTTCATTTCCATACCCTCTATCTCCTCCACGGGACTTATACGTATTACGATTCCGGAATGGTCACGACCCAGGACAAACCTTTATAAACGTCCTTTCTGCTCAGCGTCCGGGATGGGGAGGTCTGTCGTCTTCGACGTCAAGAAGGTCAGCAAGTCCTTCAAGCAGAACCACGTGCTGAAGGATGTCAGCTTCGCCATCCACAAGGGTGAAATCCTCGGGATCATCGGCGCCTCGGGCAGCGGGAAGACGACGCTTCTCAACCTGCTCGTCGGCTTCCTGGCACCGGACAAGGGTGCGATCCTCTTCACCGACTACCCGAAGTCGGGCAAGCCTCTCACGTTCAACGTCCTCACAAAGCCGCTCATCGTGAACCGGAGCTATGGCTTCGCGAGCCAGCACCCCAGCTTCTATGAGAAACTCACGGTGCGAGAGAACCTTGAGTACTTCGGCCGGATGTATAACCTTGGTAGCCACGCAATCCGGGCGAACGTTGACATTCTGCTCCGGCTGATGGACCTCAAGGCAAGCCAGCATGTCCTCAGCCAGGACCTCTCAGGAGGTATGAAGCGACGGCTGGATATGGCGTGCGCCATGGTCCACAACCCTGGCGTCCTCATCCTCGACGAGCCGACAGCGGACCTCGATCCGATGCTCCGCACCCAGGTGTGGGAGGTCGTCAAGCGGATCAACACGCGCGGCACTACCGTCATCCTGTCGAGCCACCACCTCAACGAGCTCGACACGCTCTGCAACCGCATCGCAATCATCCGCGACGGGAGGATCGTCGATCTCGACACACCCGACAAGCTCAAGCTCAAGTACACGAAGGAGCAGGAGATCCTCATCGAGAGCTACCCCGGAGCGTACGACAAGCTTATCCCGAAGCTGAAAGGCAAGAATATCTCGAGCGTCGAACGGCAAGGCACCTATCTCACGATACGGACCGAGGAACCCCAACGGACAATCAAAGAGGCAATCGCCCTCCTCGACAAGGCAGGGGAGCAGCTCCTCGACATCAAGCTGAACAAGCCGAACCTGGACGACGTCTTCGTCAGTATCTACCGAATTGAGACGCCCGACACCAGGCCCAAGGCAACCAAGGAGGGGAACGCATGAAGGCGCCCAGCGTCATCGCGAAGAACCTCAAGCTCCTCTTCCGGAGCAAGGAGACAGCCTTCACGATTGTCTTCGGGCCGCTCCTCATCATCCTCCTCGTCAGCGCGGCGTACACCGGTGGGAGCGGCGACACAGTGCTTGTCGGAACATATGCGCCCAACTACACTGGGTTGGCAGACAGCGTAATCACCGCGCTCAAGGACCAGGGCTACCAAGTGAACGTCTTCGCGAACGAGACGCAATGCGTCGACCGGATCAAGACAGGGCAGCTCCACACGTGCATCATCTTCCCCGAGGACTTCCGCATCAAGGGGAACGAGACAAACACCGTCACGTTCGCTGTCGACTACAGCAGGATCAACCTCGTCTACCAGATCATCGACGGGCTGAGCAAGGAGTTCGACCTCCAAAGCACGCAGATCAGCCAGGGCAAGGTCGGCGACGTGCTGGCCCGGGTAGCGTTAGCGCAGACCACGCTGCACGAGCAGATGGCGCAGGCAAACACGATCGACAAAGACCTCTCAGACACGCGCGCCAACCTCGCCGCGGGGAAGAACGCGCTGGGCAACGTAGATGTCAACGTCTCCTTCACGGATCTCGTCGTCATCAAGGGCAACGTCGCTGGTCTCAACACTGTGATTGGCGATATGCAGACGAGAGCGCAGGAAGGGCTCTCGGCGGCAGAGGACCTACTGACCCAAGCGAAACGCGACTGCGACAACTGCAGTCAGGACTACCTAGACGAGATCGACGCCAGCATCTTGGAGCTCGAGAACGCGTCCAACGAGATCGGGAAGATTAGCAAGAAGGTTCCGGAACAGGTGGCGGAGGTTAACCACATCATCGACACGGCAGCCGCTTCCATGCGGCAGGTCCAGGACCGGTTCGCCCGTCTGGTCAACGCCTCCGAGAAGACGCAGCAAGGACTCGGCGAGAGCATCAACCTCATCGATGACGCGCTGTCGCGGCTCACCACGCTCCGCGGCCAGCTCCAACACATCGACGAGAGCCTCCAATCCAGCATAGGCCTCACCTCGGAAGGCGTCGCAAGCCCAATCACGACGCGGATCGAAGCGGTCAACGCAGAACAGAACAACCTCGCGTTCACATACCCCTACATACTCATGCTTATCATCATGTTCCTCGGTCTCATGCTGAGCAGCATGCTCATAGTCATGGACAAGACGAGCACGGCCGCTTTCCGGAACTTCACGACAGCGACGCGGGACGAGTACTACATCCTGATGAGCTTCGTCACCACGTTCATTATCCTCCTCGTACAGACACTTGTGATCCTCCTGCTGTCGCGCTGGTTCCTCGGACAGTCATTCCTCAACAACTTCGGTGTCAGCCTTGTCATCATCTTCGTCGCCATCACGCTCTTCAGCTTCCTCGGCATGATTATCGGGTACGTCGCTGGCACGGCCGAGGCGGCGATGATCTCCTCGCTCAGCATCGGCAGCATACTTCTCTTCATCAGCAACCTCGTCCTACCCCTCGAGGCGATGAACCGCGTCGTGCAGGTGCTGAGCGTCTACAACCCATACGTCGTGCTCAGCGAGCTGCTCAAGCAGTCCATGCTCTTCTCCCTCAAGTTCCGATACGTTCCAGGGAAGATTGGGCTGCTGGTCGCGGCCATCATGGTCCTCTTTCTGGCGGTCCTCGTCGTCCAGCGCAGCTTCAAGCGGCGCTACTTCCAGCGGAGGAGCAAGGACCTCGCGATGACGGCGTTCGCCCCCGCCCGGGTAGTGAAGCCACTCATCCTCGGCAAGCGACAGGTGAAGGATCTCTTCGACCTGCTCGCGGTGTTAGACGCGATGACTCGCGCCGAGTTCGAAGCCGTGATCGCACCTGACAAGAACCCAATCGAGGCCTGGGTCAGGAACGAGGTCCAGGAGAAGCGACTCGCGCGGAGACTGGATACGCGGAGCAAAGAACGGATGATACTTGCCCTCGATACCTTCCTGAAGAAGCAGACCAAACGGCTCGCGAAGGGGTGAACGCGCCGCGGATAGGTCCTGCTTCTCGCATTTTTATCCACTTATTTTTCTCCTTCCCGGGAACGTATACGTTGCGAGACAATAATCTTTAAATAACGGCCCGGGCGCATCGATAGACGCACATCTGGTGGGTGGTTTGTTATCGGACCACAACATCTTGTGTCTGGCTCCTCGCCCAGGGCGTGGGCCGCAGCAATAACTGAAGGTGGTGAACGTGGGACTAACATTCACGAGATTCTACACGAAAGAGGGCGAAGACCCCTACACAGGTATTGACTACGAGAAGCGCGACTCGGTCATCCGAAACCCGGACGGCACAGTCGTCTACGAGATCAAGGGCGTCGAGGTGCCAAAGGTGTGGAGCCAACTCGCGACCGACATCCTCGCGCAGAAGTATATCCGCAAGGCAGGTGTCCCGCAGAAGGACAAGGACGGCAAGCCGCTCAAGGATGCGGACGGCAAGCCGGTGCTGGGCAGCGAGACCTCCATCCAGCAGGTCGTCCACCGGCTCGCAGGATGTTGGCGCCACTGGGGCGAGCAGTATGGCTACTTCGCCTCCGAGGAGGATGCGCAAGTCTTCTATGACGAGCTCGCGCATATGCTTCTCCGCCAGATGATCGCACCGAACTCGCCGCAGTGGTTCAACACAGGGCTCGCGTGGGCCTACGGCATCACCGGCAGCGCGCAGGGTCACTACTATCCCGATCCCGAGACTGGCGAGGTCCGACTCAGCGAGGACGCGTACACGCGGCCGCAGCCGCATGCGTGCTTCATCCAGTCGCTGAAGGACGACCTCGTCAACCCGGGAGGGATCTTCGACCTCGCGGTCCGTGAGGCGCGCGTATTCAAGTACGGCTCGGGGACCGGGAGCAACTTCTCCGCGCTGCGCGGCCGGGGCGAGCCGCTCAGCGGCGGCGGCACGAGTTCCGGACTTATGTCCTTCCTCAAGATCTTCGACACGGGCGCAGGCAGCATCAAGTCCGGTGGCACGACGCGGCGCGCGGCTAAGATGATCTCCCTCGACATGGACCACCCTGAGATCGAGACGTTCATCATGTGGAAGTACCGAGAGGAGCAGAAGGTGGCCGACCTCGTCACGGGCAGCCACATCAACAAGCTCATGCTCGAGAAGGTGGCGGCTGCCGCCAAGGACAGAGGCACCGACTGGAAGACGAACAGAGCGCTCAAAGCCACCATCTCGGAGGCGAAGGAGCTCGGCGTCCCGATGAACTATATCCTCCGCGTCCTCCAGATGGCGGACCAAGGGAACTACGACCCTGACTTCGCGGAGTTCGACACGCACTACGAGTCAGAAGCGTACCAGACGGTTAGCGGCCAGAACGCGAACAACTCGGTGCGGATCCCGAACGAGTTCCTCCAGGCCCTCGAGAAGGGCGGCACGTGGGACCTCATCAAGCGAACCGACGGAAAGCCGTATCGGACGCTCCAGGCGAAAGAACTCTGGGAGAAGGTCTGCTTCGCCGCGTGGCACTCGGCCGATCCCGGTGTGCAGTACGACACGACGATCAACGAGTGGCACACCTGCCCCGCAGACGGCAGGATCAACGCCTCCAACCCGTGCTCGGAATACATGTTCCTCGACGACACAGCGTGCAATCTCGCCTCGCTGAACATCGTCAAGTTCCTTAGGGAGGACGGCTCATTGAATATCGCCGGCTTCCGACACGCCGTCCGCCTGATGACGGTCGTGCTCGAGATCTCGGTGCTCATGGCGCAGTTTGTCAGCGAGGAGATGGCACGGAAGAGCTACCTCTACCGAACGCTCGGCCTCGGGTACGCGAACATCGGCTCCACGCTCATGCGCCTCGGCATCCCGTACGACAGCGACGAAGCCAGGACGTATATCGGAGCGGTCACGGCGATGATGACCGGGCAGGCGTACGCGACGAGCGCCGAGATGGCGAAGGAGCTCGGCCCATTCAAGGGCTACGCGAAGAACAGGGAACACATGCTCCGCGTCATCAGGAACCATCGGAGAGCGGCGTACGGTGCTTCGGCATCGGAGTACGAGGGCCTGACAATCACGCCGCAGGGAATCAGCGACGCGCATGGCCACGAGGACCTCGTCAAGACCGCACGGACGTGCTGGGACGAGGCGCTCGCGCTCGGCGAGAAGCATGGCTACCGGAACGCGCAGGTCACACTCCTCGCGCCGACCGGTACGATCGGCCTCGTCATGGATTGCGACACGACAGGCATCGAACCAGACTTTGCCCTCGTCAAGTTCAAGAAGCTCGCGGGCGGCGGCTACTTCAAGATCATCAACCATGGCGTGCCTGCCGCGCTCGCACACCTCGGCTATTCCGAAAAAGAGATTGAAGCAATCGTCAAGTACGCCGTCGGCCACGGCACGCTCAAGGGATGCTCGACCATCAGCCACGAGCTGCTCATCGAGAAGGGCTTCACCCAGGAGATGCTCGACACCATCGAGCAGCAGCTCCCGAGCGCGTTCGACATCCAGTTCGTCTTCAACTGGCACACGCTCGGCGACGCGGCGATGGACAGGCTCAAGTTCAAACCTGCCGAGTTCCAGGACCCGAACTTCAACCTCCTGGCGGCTTTGGGCTTCTCGAAGCAGGAAATCGAGCTCGCTAATGAACACGTCTGCGGTACGATGACTATCGAAGGCGCGCCCGGCCTGAAAGAGGAGCACCTGCCAATCTTCGACTGCGCAAACAAGTGCGGCAAGAAGGGCACACGCTTCCTCCGCGACGAGGCGCACATCCGCGCGATGGCCGCAGCGCAGCCCTTCCTCAGCGGCGCGATCTCTAAGACGATCAACATGCCTCACGATGCGACAATCAACGACATTTCGCGCGCGTACCTGCTCTCGTGGAAGCTGATGCTCAAGGCGAACGCGCTGTACCGCGATGGCTCGAAGCTCTCGCAGCCACTCAACACGGTCAGCGAAGAGCTCAGCGCGTTCGACGAGGAGGTTGAAGTCGGCCCGGAAGCGCTCCACCACGCAGTCGCCGCCACGCATCCCGGGACACCGGAATGGGAAGGCGTAACGCGGAACGCAGCGATTGTCAGCAAGCCAATCAGCGTCATGACGGCTGAGTACGAAGACGGTTCCGTGGGAACGGTGACGGTCGCGATGGAAGAAGAATCTGAAGAGTACCGAGGGCTACTCAACGCGTACTCCGAGCTGCTCAGCTACGCGCTCCAGCGCGGCCTGAGCGTGGAAGAGCTCGTCGCGAAGTTCGCCTTCGCAGACTTCCCCCCTGGCGGGCCGGTGACGGGCGACCCTGCGATCAAGAATGCCACCTCGCCCGTGGACTTCGTCTTCAGGGTCTTGGGGCACGAGTATCTCGGTCGTCAGGACCTTGTCCACATCAAAGACGTCGTGCCGACGCGTGCCGCGAGAGGTGGCACCGCGCGCAAGAAGGCCGTCAAGGCGATGACTGATGAGGAACGCGCTATTGCAGAGGCGCGCGCGAAGGGCTACACGGGCGACAAGTGTCCAAGTTGCGGCTCGATGCGCCTCAAACGCAACGGCTCTTGTGCCTTGTGCGAAGACTGCGGAGCGACGACTGGCTGCAGCTAAAACCTTTTCATACTTTATCTTGATCTTCTACACAGCCCATCACGGAACCTTTTTAAAGTTCCTCCCTCTAACCGATGATGGGGGATTCAGTCATGGCTGATGCTAAGAAGTACGTGCTCGACAAGGTACGCAAGCGGGACGGCTCGCTCGTCGCGTACAGCCGGGAGAAGGTCGGGCGCGTCATCGAGCTCGCCGCCGAGTCCGTCGACGTCCAAATCCCTGCCACAAAGCTCGCAGAGAAGGTGGAGCAGAAGCTCCGCAAGGCGTACACCAAGGAGTCCGGCCGCAAGGTGCCTGACGTCGAGGAGATTCAGGACCTCGTAGAAGAGACGCTGATGGAGGAGGGCCACCATCGCGTCGCCCGCCATTTCATCCTCTACCGCGAGCAGCGCGCCGCGGAGAGGAGCGCGAAGTCCGCGCTGATCGGCAAGAAAATTCAGACCAATCTTTCCATCAACGCGCTCAAGCTCCTCAGAGAACGCTATCTCCTGCGCGACGAGCAGCGCGGCTGGTACGAGAGCCCGAACGAGATGTTCGACCGGGTGGCGACGGCCGTCGCGGCCGCCGAACGGAAGCACGGCGCAGACGAGGCCGCGCAGCGGCGGTGGAAGAACCGGTTCAAGCGACTCATGCGCAACCTCGACTTCATGCCGAATAGCCCGTGCCTGATGAACGCCGGGACGTCCTACCACCAATTGGCAAGCAGCATCGCAATCCCTGTCACGGACGACCTCGACTCCATCTATCGCGCACTCCACGACGCAGCAGTCATGCAGCAGGTCGGCTGCGGCACCGGCTTCAACTTCAGCCGGCTCAGGAGACGTGGGGCGAAGGTCAAGTCGATCGATGGCGTCGCCTCCGGGCCGCTGACGTTCCTCAACCTGTTCAGCGAATCAGCGAAAACGGTCAAGCAGGGTGGCAAGCGCCAAGGCGGCAACATGGCCGTGCTCGATGTGACGCATCCTGATATCATAGAGTTCATCACGGCGAAGAGCAAGGAAGGATTCCTCGCCAACTTCAACCTCTCAGTCTTCCTCACCGACGAGTTCATCCACTCGGTGATCGCGGACAAGGAGTACGCGCTCCACGACCCCAGCACAGGCGAGACCGTCGGCCAGATCAACGCGAAGCAGGTCTTCGACCTCATCGTCGCAAGCGCTTGGAACCACGCCGACCCCGGCGTCCTGTTCCGCGACGCAATCAGGCGCTCGAACCCGCTGCCCGGACAACGGTTCTGCGGCACGAGCGCGTGTGCAGAATTCCTGCTCCAGCCGTACGAGGAAGGATTCCTCGGCAGTGTCAATCTCGCCAACTTCGTGACGGACGACCGGAAGATTGACGCGAAGCGCCTCCGTGAGGTCGTGACGATTGCGATCCGGTTCCTAGACGACATGATCGACGCCTCGAAGTACCCAATCAAGCGCGCCCAGACCGTCGCGTTCCGCCACCGGAAGGTCGGCCTCGGCGTCATGGGGCTCGCGCAGATGCTCATCCAGCTCGGCCTGCCGTATGACAGCGAGGAAGGCGTCCACGCGGCCGGCGACGCGCTCAGAATCGTGCGCGAAGCGGCGGACGACGCTTCCATCGACCTCGGCAAGGAGCGCTCCCCGTTCCCTGACTGGAACAAGAGCGTGTATAGCGCCAAGTCGAAGCACTTCTCCGGAAAGGCGCGCGACGAGGAACGCCGTTTCCGCAACGCGACGCGGCTCGCAATCAGCCCGACCGGCAGCACGTCCATGATCGCGGAGACGAGCAGCGGTATAGAACCCCTGTTCAACGTCAGCTACGTCAAGAAGGTCCTCGGCGGCGAGGAGTTCTACTACGTCGACCCGTACCTCAAGGAACGGCTCCAGGACCTCGGACTCTACTCCGAAGAGCTCGTCGAGCGCATCGCGAGCTTTGGCCTCCAGTCCGTGAAGGAGGTACCTGACGAGGTGAAGCGTGTCTTCGTGACGACGCACGACATCAGCCCGGAATGGCATGTCCGGATGCAGGCTGAGGTCCAGAAACACGTGGACAACGCAGTCTCGAAGACCGTCAACCTACCGGCCACGGCGACGATGCTCGACGTCGAGAACGTCTTCCTCCTCGCGTGGAAGCTCGGCTGCAAGGGGTGCACGATCTACCGTGACGGGAGCCGCGGGGAGCAAGTCCTGACGGCGACTGCCCTGCTTACGAAGGCGCACGAACGCAAGAAAGGGGCACGCTCCGTCCGCGAGGAGCTCAAGATGCTCGCCACCAACAAGAGCCTCGCCGAATTCTCCAAGTAGAGGGTATACCATGAAGAAGGGTCGCGTCCACGCATACATCGGCCAAGGAAAGGGTAAGACCACGGCGGCGATAGGACTCGCGCTCCGTGCCGTGGGCCAGAACATCCTCGTCTATATGATCCAGTTTATGAAGGGCGGCAGGTACACCGGCGAGGTACTCGCGGCAGAACGGTTCCTCAACGGCCGGTTCACGATCAAGCAGTTTGGCCGCGGTTGCATACGTGAGGACAAGCAGCTGAAGCTGGCGAAGTTTGATGCTGACAAGTTCCTCAACCTCGAGTCGAGCTACGTCCGTGACGACGAACCGTGCGGCACGTGCCGCTACTGCTTTGTCAACGACACGAAGCAGCGCCAGTTCTGCGAGGACGCCTTCACCCATGCAAAGAAGATCCTCGAGTCCGGCGACTACGGCCTCGTCATCCTTGACGAGCTGGTCTACGCGGTCACGTACGGCATGCTCCCTCTGGAGAAGGCACTCGAGCTGATTGCCTCTAAGCCCGCAAAGGTCGAGCTCGTCATAACCGGAGGAGCGTGGCAGGGCGAGGTACCGCAGGCGCTGCTCGACGCCTGCGACCTGGTCACCGAGATGACAAAGCGGAAGCACTATTACGAGCAAGGCGTCCTGGCGAGAAGGGGCGTCGAGTACTGATGCTGGCCTCGTTGACAGCAGTTTTCGGCGGCTCTTCGACATGACAGGCAGTCAATTACCAGTCTGCTGACGCTCCAAGGGGAGCGCTCTTTGCTGAAGAACTAAGCGCGTTGACGTGGCGTGTTGAGGTATCCCTTGAGCACCTTCCGTGCCGCCTCGCGCTTCTTCTGGTGCTCGGCGAGGAACACGTTGAGCTTCTCGATGAGAATCGCCTTGAGCTCCCCAGAGAGGAGCTTACCGCTCTTGTAGTCGTCATATATCCTCTTCAGCTTCTCGTCGTCCTCCTCGAAGAACGTGAGGTACTGAAACGCAACGTCGACGTCTGGGTTGCCGCCTTTCGCCCGGTGCTCCTCGACCGTGTCCCTGCCGCCGCTGAACGCGTACTTGTTCACCTTCCGCTTCACAGTCTTCGCATCGTCGGTGAGCGCGATGTATGAGTTCTCGTCCGAGCTCGACATCTTGCCCCCGCCGAGTCCCGGGACGAAGACGTGGTAGGTGTAGGCGAGCGGCGCGAACTGGTGGTCCGCCTGTTTGGCGATGTCGCGCGCGAGCCGGAGGTGCGGGTCCTGGTCCGTGCCGACAGGAACGACGACCGGAACCCTGCCTTCGAACTCGGGCAGCATCGGGTGGAGCATGTCCGCAGCCTGGAGCAGCGAGGAGAGCATCTTGCCGGGTGTTATGTCGCCGTACACGGCCTTGAACTCGTTGAACGTGGCGTGCTTCGCCAGCATGTTCTGCAGCCGGTAGTACGCATTCGCCTTCCGCGCGTCCGACGAGCGCTCGCTCTGAAAATAGATCTCGACGTTCTCTGGCTTCAGGCCGAGCGCGATGTAGTTGAGGATATACTCCTCGACCGCGATCTCGCGGCTCCTCTCCAGGGATTGGCCGCGGGCGTGGAACGCCTCGACGTCCGCCACCGCGATGTAGAGCTTCGCGCCGAGCGACTGGTAGAAGACCATCTGGCGTGCCAGGATGGCGTGACCGATGTGGAACTTCCGAGACGGCATGAGCCCGGTCATCATGACGAAGACCTTCTTCGCCTTGATTGCCTCGAGTATCGTCGCGAAGTCTCGGTGCGCGAAGACCTTCTTCCGACGGAAGAGCACGTTCTCGGTGAACGCTTCGGGCAGCCCCTTAAGCGGGCTGAGGCCAAACTCCTTGATGAGTCGGCCGTAATCGATGTCACCCGAAACCTCCCAGGGCGTGACCGTGAACGTGCTCGCCATGGTACCCTGAGAACTGATAGGGAATAAAAAGGTATTGCTTCACTTCTTCGGCGAGGGCGCGCGCTCCTTGAGCGCGGAGATTTCCCCCACGGGGACGATGACTGTGCTTTCGGTCTCCCCCGCCGCTACGACCTCGTCGTTCGAGACGTCTGCGAGCGGACGCGCCGTCCGCGCCTCCTCGTCGTTAGCCATGATCTGGCGCCGTTTCTTTGCGAGCAGCTCCCAGTCCCGCTTGTCTTTCTTCTCCGGCTCCAGAACGTGAATGAAGCCGAAGATGCCCCAGAGACCAAGGAAGAGGAGTATCGCGGCGAGGAACGTGTACCCGTCAAGCGCAATCGGATGGACGCGTGCGTTGTTCGTGTAGACGAGGACAATTGCGAGGTATGCGAGCAGGTCCACCTGGAGCGTGCCGCTCACGAAGAATGCCAGACCCTTCGGGAGCCAGTGAAAGAAGTCCATGATGAGAAGGAAGAAGCCATAGGTGAGGACTGCAATCGCGATGATTGTGCTGATCGTCTCCCCGGAGGAGAAGCGACCGAGGTCCATCCAGACATGCGTGGCCATCGTCGATGGGGTGACGCTGGGATAGACTGTCTTGAGCAAGTCGATGCCGACGAAGATGAGCACCAGCGCGTGGCCGACGGCCGTGTTCCAGCCGAGCTCTTCGTCCTTGTACCGGCCGAAGTAGAACTCCATGAGCACGAGCGTGATGAGCATCGGCGTCAGGATGTAGACCATCTGCGGGTAGAGGAACGGTGCCGCGACGAGATCCGCCACCCGATTGATCAGCGTCGGGACGAACGTGGCGGTGAACCATGGCCCCTGCGCCGCCGCGCCGCCCATCGTTTTGAGCGTGATATTCGTGGCCGTCGCGTTCATGTGTTCACCCCCAGCAGTTCGGCCGCCGCGGCTTCACAGGTCTCGCGGTTCTTCGGAAACGCGGCGAGGTTCACGCGAACCATGACAAACTCCTCGCGTTCCATCAGTCGCACCTCGCCTTCCGCGAGGGCTGCCTTGGAGAGTCGAAGCAGGAGCCTGCCGTCCTCATCGATGCATGCGTCCAGATCCGCGAGAAGGCCAGCACCGCCTTTCGGGCCCAGACCCTCGCGCAGCCGCGCGACGAAGGCGGCCGTGTCCTTCCCCTTCGCGAACCGGTACGAGAGGACGACGATTGTGTCCTCAGCCCCTTCCGTAACGGACTCCTCGACCTTGACGCTCCGCTTCGCGAGGTCGTAGACGCGCGTCTTCCGCTTAGCGGGATGCCACTTCCACTGCGTCTCGCGGACGGCCGCCATCGGCACGGGCACGAGCGCGTCCAACGCTCGTTCGGCGTCGCCGAGCTTTTCGGGTGGCGAGAAGACCTCGAGCGTCACGTTGTGGACAAACCTCATCATCATGCTTTTTGGGCAAACCATTAAAAAATGTTGCTCTCCTATCAAGCGCATGAAGCACCCGCTCAAGATTACGCTGCTGCTCGTCGCGCTCTTCGTCGTGGCGCAGCTCACAGGCCTCTTCCTCGTTGGGCAATCAATCACGGCCGTAACCGTCGTGAACGGCACGGCGACGCTCCAGCACAGCGAGACGGCCATCGGCGCGCGGCCCGCCCTCCAAGGATACCAATCATTCCTTTACCTCGTCATCGGCGTTGCGGTCGGCACCGGGCTGCTGCTGCTCCTCGTCCGGTTCCGGAAGGTGAAGCTGTGGAAGTTCTGGTTCTTCCTCGCCATCTTCCTCGCACAACTCGTCGCCCTCGGCGTCCTGATACCGAGCGTAATCGCGGCAGCAACGGCGCTCGTCCTCGCGTTGTGGAAGATATACCGTCCCAATCCTGTCGTGCATAACGTCACTGAGATTCTAATCTACGCGGGCATCGCCGTTCTCCTCGTCCCGATCTTCGATGTGACATGGATGTTTGTCGTCCTCCTCACGATTAGCCTCTATGATGCGTGGGCGGTCTGGCGCTCGAAGCACATGGTGGTGATGGCTGAGTTCCAGAAGAGCAGCTCGGTCTTCGCTGGCCTCATGGTCCCGAAGAAGGAGCACCCGACGCCAAAACATCTTGCCCCTCCTTCCAGCCCTCCGGGAACCAAGACAAAGACTCCTACAACGGCAACAGCTGCCGCTCGGAAGGTCGCAGCGAAGACCGCGGCCGGCAAGCCATCAGTGGCCCCGCTCCCTCCTGCGCAGATGCCCGCATACGCCATTCTTGGTGGCGGTGACATCGCGTTCCCACTCCTGTTCACGGGCGCGGTGATGGAGGGCCTGATCCGTCATGGACTCGGGCGCACGAGCGCGCTGCTCGAGAGCACAATCATCACGGCCTTCGCGGCGCTCGCGCTGCTCCTGCTCTTCACGTACGCCAAGAAGGACCGTTA
>Ga0114931_10000380_pt1 | contig 52857 bp, 54 predicted proteins | sample 2SBtaG_FD_89579 | JGI IMG/M metagenome (GOLD analysis project Ga0114931, IMG submission 89579) | Deep subsurface microbial communities from Kolumbo volcano to uncover new lineages of life (NeLLi) - 2SBTROV14_V59a metaG | ecosystem: Environmental > Aquatic > Marine > Volcanic | place: Kolumbo... | reverse complement strand
TTCCATGGCCTGGTGCATGGCCATTGTATCCTGCGGCATGGACAGCAGGCCCGCCAGCACGCCCTGCAGCGGGGCCAGGCCCAGCAACAGCGCCAGCAGGATTGCCACCCGTTTGTCAGAAGACCGATACATGGATAGGGATGATACTGAGATCCATTCTTAAATCAACTGGAACTTTTGTCTGGTAACCCAGGGATAAGTTCCTCAGCCTCATCGATGGACTGGATGATCGGGCAACCCTTCTCGCTGCCACCACACAGATTCACCAGCAGTTGCAGCTCATTTCGCAGGGTCTGGATCTCCGCGAGGCGGGCCTCGGTCTCGGCGAGTTTGCGGCGGGTCAGGCTCCGCACCTCGTCCTTGGCATGCTGTGGATCCTGGCGCATCTGCAGCAATTGTGCGATCTCAGCGAGGGAGAAACTCATGGCCTGGGCGCGGCGGATGAAACGCAAGCGGGAGAGATCCCGCGATGAGTAGACACGCCGACCGGAGGGGCTGCGGTGAATGGCGGGCAGCAGCCCGATCTTCTCGTAGTAACGCAGGGTATCCACGGGAATGGCGAGCCGATGCGACACCTCACCGATGGAAAGACCACCGTCTTCACCCATCTGCAGCCTACAGCAACTCCCGTAACCGTTGGCGGCCGGGCATGCCCGTGATCGCCAGGCGACCATCGATGACGATGGCCGGGGTCGCCAGAATACCCAGGCTCACCGCCAGATCGAGATTCTCCACCACGTCCAACACCTCCGGCTGCAGATCACCCAGCTCCAGTTCATCGAGAACCTGCAGCAGCAGCTCCCGGGCCTGTCCGCAGTTACTGCACCCCGGTACAGTGAAGAGCTGAATCACAGGCTGCTGGCGGGACATCCAAGAACCTGCCGCCAACCCGACCTATTTGATACCGGAGACGCAACAGCCGTTCGGGCTGGCGGGCGGCACCCGTTCTTCAGCCAGCAGTTGGGCTGGAGACCCTGCACCTTGCCGGCCTTGACCGCTACACAGCGGACAGCAGGACGGAGACCCTCATGGCAGCCCTGGCGAACCCCAACCATCCCATACCCTCAATTGCCATCATTTGCTCCTGTTCGTGATTCCGCACTATTTAGTTGTAAATTCCACCGTCTTTTCCAGACGCTCACCTGACCTGATGGTGATACCATGCAGGATGAGCGGTTCGAGACCTCCAATCCTGCGGGTCTTGAACCCGGGGCCTTGCGAGCGGCCCTGAAAGAAATCCGGGACACCGGGTGAAAAATAGATTTTACGTGGCCGAATTGAAAGATCGTAGCTGCCCGGCAGCAGGCCAGCGCTGTTGGTCATAAAGTTGTAGGTCGAACCGAGGGCGCTGAAGCCACCCTGACCACCCGCCTTGCGGATACCGATCTCCGCCTTGCTCCTGCTGCCATTCACGAGAACGGTCAATACCAAGGTCCCTTTCCTGGCACTCGTGAAATCGATCTGCTTTTTCAGGGTCTCACCTGGCTGGATGAGCAGCGGCACGGTCTTCGAGCCATAACCCGCATTCTGGAAGGATCTCCCTTCGTCTTCCGGCGCCACTTTCAGTTTGTAGCACCCGGGGATCAGCTTCAGCTCCGCTGGAGAGTCGAACAGGGCGGGATAGCTTCGCAGCACCCTGCCCGGCAACCCCGCCTCGCCGGGCAGGTCGATATCGATATGCGCTCGTACCGGTTTACCGTCAGCCATCACCCGCAGCTCCAGTCTCCCGGGCTCGAGATACCCGATGACGACCCTCTCTTCGACCGTTTGCCCCGGTTGGACAGGGATATCCAAGATATCGCGTTGCAGGTCCGGCCCCAGGGTTCGATCACTCAATACCTTCTGAATATCCGGCACTCGATGGTACATCGGGTTTGAGAAATGGCGATTGATATTGAGATGCAGGTCGTAGCGGCCGGATGGCAGGCTGACCGTCTGTGCTGAGGTCTGTCCTTGACCCTGGGCGGCGAACTTCCATCGCCTCTTCTCCCCGTGCCTTCGGATAGCATAAGAGAATGAGTAAAACGGCGGTAGCTGATTACCCCTGTCGTCCAGCACGACCAGCCTCAAGCTGCCAGGATCCGGCTCGATCAGAGTATCGAGCCGCGTGTAGTTATTCGACTCGTCAGACTCCGCGATCCGCTTGAGCGGGTCAACCGTGATTTTCATCCCATAACGGCCGGGCCGACGAGGAAACCCATCAGGACCGAACAGCCGCAGGAGATGACTGCCGCCAGGCCGCAGCGCAGGGATATCGTAGGCCAGCACATTCCATTTCTCGATATAGGCGGCCAAATGCAAACCAGCGGCACAGGGAACACCCTTGTCATCTGAATGCAGGGTCGTGCATACCACGAAGACCCTGCTGGCCGGGGCCTGCGCATCGCCAATATTTCTGACCTCGACAGTACCTTTGGAGGCATCGACCAGCCTGGGCGTCAAATCCGGCATCCGACCCTGCGCCATTGCGGCCGGGCCCCACAGAGACAGGGCGGCCAAGAGTAACCCTATCTTACTCATAAGGCTGGGTGCGGCTAGTTGCCCAACAGTCCCTTCATCAGACCCTGCATGCCGCCCCCATCTGCTGTGGTTCGGCCGGGAGCGTGAATTTCGACTTTGGAATGGGATGCCTGTCGATCGACTGCAGGCGGGTCGCCTGGTCAAGGCGGAGCATCGCCATGCTCTTTATGGTAGAGGCATCCTGCTGGACCCGGTTGGTCGAGGTGAACGGCATCTGCCCACCAGCAACCTTTCCGATTTCAACGACACCGAGCACCGCTGCCTGCAGATCCCGGTCCTCCCCCAGCACCACTTCATGGCGCCTACCATTGTCGACAAAGCTGTACACCTTACCCTTGATGCCGGCAATCGTCTCGGTGCGTCCGGTATCCGTGTATTTCATCCGGGCGTGCCCCTTGTGGCCGGTTGCCTGCCCGCTATGCCTTCCCATTCCCATGGCGGCCATCATCTTGGACAGCTGCTCCATATCCTGGACTACCTTGCCAGTGATGGAATAGACCTTATTTCCCAGCTTCAGCATACTCATCTTGGCATGGGAGCCACTGTCCATATCGACCCGCACATGCTGCTTGTCGTGGTAATAGACGGTCTGGGCGCCACTGCCATCGGGCGAGGTCATTTTATAGACCACCGTCACATCCGCCTGTGCGCTCTGCATCCCACTGAGCAGCAGCCCCATCAGCGCCGTGATTGATAAGAATGTTTTCTTGGTATTCATTATTTATTTCTTCCCTTTCTGATTCCAATAATGCGGGGTCCTTTGGTGGCCAATGTCCAGCGCTGGATCCGGTTGTTGCCATAGTCCACCGCGAAGAGGTCGCCATCCGGCGATGGCGCTACATCGATTACCCGGTCGAACTGGCCCGAACCATTGCCTTTTATACCAAATTTGGCAAGAAATTTCCCTTTGCTATCGAACACCTGGATCCGCTGGTTGTGAAAGTCCGCCGCATAGAGATGACCCCGGCCATCCAGCGCGATCCCACTCACGGTCCTGAACCAGCCATTGAAGGGCCCGGAGACATTCAGCCCCAGGGGCCCTCCCCAACGGCGCAGATAGCGACCGTCCGGGGCGAAGAGCTGGATGCGGTCGTTGTAGCCATCGGCGACGTAGAGCCGGCCGTCCGCCGCCAGCACCAGATCGGTGGGATAGTTGAAGCGCCCGCCGGTCAGGCCGGTACGGCCGGTCTCACCCCACTGGCGGATGAACGTCCCATCCGCCCTCAGCCGCTGCACCCGCTGGTTGTAGAAGTCGCTGACCAGGAGATCGCCGTTGGCCGCCACCGCCACCCCGTCCGGGGCGTTGAACTCCCCCGGCCCCTTGCCGGGCCGGCCGATACTGCGCAGAAAGGGTCCCGCCGGGTCGAAGACCTGGATACGGTCGTTCCAGTAGTCGGCCACATAGAGTTCCCCACCCGCCAGGGTCAGGTGCATGGGCCGTCCCAACCCGCCCGGCCCTTCGCCCTGGTGCCCGAGCTGGCGCAGAAACCGCCCATGGTGATCGAACACCTGGATACGCCCGTTGCGGGCGTCGCTGACATAGACCTCGCTGGCGGTGACGAAGATTCCGGTCGGGTCGTCGAACTGCCCCGGGCCATCCCCTTTCCCGCCCCAGGCTGTGACGAAGCGGTAACCTGGCGTCTGGGCGGAGGGTATCCAGAGGGCCCAGACCAGCCCCGCCAGGAGCAGGAGGACCAGAAAAAGGTAGAAGATCGATTTCAATGACCGGCGCATCTTGAAACTCCCAGGCGGTGGATGGTGTGATCCTGCGTTTTTCTCGTTCCAGCGCCCTGCGCCAAAACCCACAGGCTGCATCCCTACCCGCGGGGTAGGGGGCTGAATGCCTTCGGTACGCTGTCAAAAGTTATAACGGAAACTGACCCGCGTGATGGATTCATTCTCCAAGGCAGTGCCGTTGAGGTCCTGAACCACCGGCAGTTGGACCGCCGCCTCGAGGATCCAGCGCCGGGTCACGTACTGGAGTCCCGGGGCGAGAAACAGCCGGGTACCACCGGAATCTGGATCGGTGACACCTCCGACCTTGTTGCGTCGTTGATGGATCAGATTGGCCTCGATGACCCCATAGAGGAAGTCCGGCACCCCACTACCCATCCTCCGGGGGAGTAGCCGGTATTGCAGCGAGGCGTCGAGGCGGCCCAGATCACCTGCCTCGAAACCATTCGCCGCGTTGTTGTTTTGATAGCTTATCTGGGCATCCCATTGGTAGGCGAAAGTCTGATAGGTCGCCACCAGGCCGGCAAAGGGGTCCCAGGAACCCGATCCCGGCTGAACCGGAGGCGGGACCTCGCCAAGGGCGTCATCCGCATGGTCCCGGCCGGTGGGGGTCTCCAGGCCAAAAAAAGGGGCCAGGCGAAAGTTGTTTCCCGGCCGGTCCCGCTGCAGCAGGGTGTAGCGGCCGAACAGGCGCAGGTCGCCCCATCCCTCGGCCTTGCGGCTGACCCGCTGACCGGCGCTGTCGAGTGAGAGTTCGCTATCCCGATAGGGCAGGACGCCGAACAGCGCCAGCCTCGGAGTCGCCCCATACCCCAGGACGCCGACCAGGGTCCGGGCGGTGCGATCACGATGGGCGCCGCTTGGATCTTCCCCCGACTGGTTCGAGATGGCCTGGGCGCGGGCGATGAACTCACCCCGGGCCACCGGCAGGGCGGTATTGAAGGTGATCGGCGCACCTGGCGCCGCGAACGCTGGCAGACCTGCCGCGAGGGCGAGGAGGCATGGCTTCACTTCACTCGCCCCCTGGCGCCGCGCTGAAACCACGCAGGGTAAAGCCTGCCGCCTTGACCTGCTGGCGCGCGGTCGCTTCATCGAGGCGGTTGTCCCCATCCATGGTCACCAATACCTGACCGCTTTGCAGATCCACATCGACCCCCTTCACCCCCTGGGTGTGGCTCATCTGTTTTTCGATCCCGTAGGCGCAGAAGGGGCAGGCCAGACCATCGACCTGGAGCCGATAGACCTGCCCCGCCGCGGCCCAACTGGTAACCGCCAACAACAGCGTGGCCGATACGGAATTAACCCGGAGATTCCATAAATTTGTGCTGGTATCGCGCAGGATATTGTTTTCACAAGGAAATCCCCGAAGGAGTGGCGTATCGTTGATTACGGCCGACCGAGGGAATATTTCTTGTGGAGACAAGAGACAAGCGAGATCGGTGCAAATTTGTGAAAGATCCGGGTTAAGTAACCTGTTCATCTCATCACTCCTGTTTTTCGGTGGACCAGGGCGGCGAGGCCACCCTTTCCTATGAAAATCATCGTTCAACCTCCCTCTCTGCCCTGGGCGGGAGGGGGTGATGAGAAGCCTAGCACCTGGAGCCAACTCCAGGTCAAGGCCCTTTGAGGAAAAACCTCAGACAAATCCAGAAAGGGCTTGACTCCGTACCCTGGTACGGAGAATACAATCCATCCCGTACACCGAATAAAGGAACCACCCATGACGAAAACGACCCATCCCAACCGGCCACTGCTGGCGGGCGCCCTGGCGGCCATCGGGGCCTCCCTCTGCTGCGTCGCCCCCCTGGTGCTCCTCTCCCTGGGGATAGGAGGGGCCTGGATCAGCAATCTGACCGCCCTGGAGCCCTATCGCCCGATCTTCATCGCCATCACCCTGCTGTTTCTCGGCCTGGCCTTTCGACGGCTCTATCTGCTGCCCCAGACCTGCACCCCGGGTGCGGTCTGCGCCGACCCGGCGACCCGGCGCAATCAGCGGCTGCTGTTCTGGATCGTCAGCCTGCTCCTGCTGGCGCTGCTAGCCTTCCCCTGGTACGCATCCTGGTTTATTTCATAAGTTCGATGATTCGAGGTAGTGATATGATTCGCAAAACTCTTTCCCAATGGCTCTGTGCCCTTGCCCTGCTCCTCTCCACCACGGCCCTGCTGCCGGCGGCGGAACAGACCACCCCGCGCACCGTGACCCTGGCGGTGGAGCACATGACCTGCGCCATGTGCCCGATCACGGTGCGCAAATCCCTGGAACGGGTCCCCGGCGTGATCAAGGCAAGCGCGGACTACCGGAGCCACAGCGCCCGGGTGACCTTCGACCCTTCACGCACCGATGTCCCGGCCCTGACCGCGGCGACCAGCAACGCCGGTTATCCCTCGCACCTGAAGGCAACCGCTGAATGATCGCCAGAAAGACCCTCCTGACCACCGGACTGATCGGCTCGGCGGTCACGGCGCTCTGCTGTTTCACGCCGGTGCTGGTGGTTCTGCTGGGCGCTGCAGGCCTGGCCGCCCTGGACGGCTGGCTGGATCTGGTGCTCCTTCCGGCCCTGGTGATGTTTCTCGGCATCACGCTCTATGCACTGCTGCGACACAAGGAATCCTGCGAGGGCCATCGATGTGAATGAAATCAGACTCCAGATCAGCGGCATGACCTGTGAACACTGCGCCAGCAGCGCCGAGGCGGCCCTGAACGCCCTGCCCGGCGTCCAGGCCCGGGTCTCGTTCACCCAGGCCCAGGCAGCCATCAAGATGGACCAGCAGGCAACCCTCGAGCAGTTGCTGGAGGCCGTGCAGGCCAAGGGCTATCGGGCCAGCCTACTCGCGGATCAGGGCCAGGGAGTGGCCCGGAGCGGTGGCGATGGGCAGCAGCACATCGCCATCATCGGCAGCGGTTCCGCCGCCTTCGCCGCCGCCCTCAAGGCCGTGGAACGAGGCGCCCGGGTCAGCCTAATCGAGGGCCAGTCGATCATCGGCGGTACCTGCGTTAATGTCGGCTGCGTGCCCTCCAAGATCATGATCCGCGCCGCCCATATCGCCCATCTGCAGGTCCACAATCCCTTCGACGGGATCAGCGGCCAGCCCCCGCTCATCGACCGACAACGCCTGCTGCGCCAGCAACAGGCGCGGGTCGATGAACTCAGGGCCGCAAAGTACGAGGAGATCCTTGCCGCCAACCCGAAAATCCAGCTGATCCAGGGCTGGGCGCGCTTTCTGGACCCCGGCCGGCTCGCCGTCCGCACCCCGGATGGGGCGCAACAGATCGTCGAGGCGGAGCGCATCCTGATCGCCACCGGGGCCCGTCCCGCCATCCCGGAGATACCCGGCCTGGCCGACACTCCCTACTGGACCTCCCGCGAGGCACTGGTCAGCGAATCCATCCCCGACCACTTGGTGGTGCTGGGGGGATCGGTGGTGGCCCTGGAGCTGGCCCAGGCCTTTCGCCGCCTGGGCAGTCGGGTGACGATCCTCGCTCGCAGCATCCTGCTCTCCAAGGAGGATCGGGATTTCGATGAGGGACTGGGCGCCGCCCTCGAGGCGGAGGGTATCCGCATCCTGCGCCATACCCTGCCGCAACGGATCGCGCACCAGGGTGGGCTGTTTCAACTGGCCATGGGTCAGGAGACCCTGAGCGGTGATGCCCTACTGGTGGCCACCGGGCGTCTGCCCAACACCAGCGGACTCGACCTGGAGCAGGCCGGCGTCGCCACCGACCGGCGTGGCGCCATTGTCGTCGACCAACAGCTGCGCAGCTCCGCCGAGCGGATCTATGCCGCCGGCGACTGCACCGATCGGCCCCAGTACGTCTATGTGGCCGCGGCGGCCGGTACCCGCGCCGCCATCAACATGACCGGGGGCGAGGCCGAACTGGACCTGAGCAGCATGCCCGCGGTGGTCTTCACCGACCCCCAGGTGGCGACCGTCGGCCTCAGCACCGCACAGGCGCAGGCCCGGGGGATCGAGGTGGAGAGCCGCAGGCTGGGGCTGGAGAACGTGCCCCGCGCCCTCGCCAACTTCAACACCCGGGGATTTATCAAACTGGTGGCCGAACGCGACAGTGGCCGGCTCCTCGGGGCCCAGATACTGGCTAGTGAGGCCGGCGAGGTCATCCAGAGCGCCGCCCTGGCCCTGCACAACCGCATGACGGTAGACCAACTGGCCGGCCAGCTCTTTCCCTACCTCACCCTGGTGGAGGGCCTCAAACTCTGCGACCAGACCTTCAGCAAGGACGTAAAACAACTCTCCTGCTGCGCAGGCTGAGTCCAATCCAACCAAAGATCCTGTGGACATCTTCTGGCTGGCGCCACCGCTGACCGGCGTCACTGATACGGGTCCTGGGGAGTTTCTGGCTGGCGCCAGCGGTGACCGGTGTCAGCCACCTCCAGGGGCATTGGCCAGACGGAGGCGCCACGGCGCAGAGCACCTGGACAATGGAGACCAGCGCCCGCCTATATCACTGTGCCCGCTGCCACCGCCAGGAGATCACCTGCAGTCACTGCGGCCGGGTGAAATATCCGGGTCAGAGCTGGAACTCCGCTAGCTTGAGCTGCATGCTTTCCTCCATGCCCTCCTGCTGCTGGATCCGGCGTGCAATTTCATTGACGGCCTGTAAGTTTGCCGCTGAATGTCGATGGACTTGAGAGACCGCTTCGACGATCTGGGCATTCATCTGGCTCGATTCGCCGGCAGCACTCGCGGTATGTATGACCTGCTCGGATGCGGCATTGGCGTCTTCCGTCGCTGTGGCGATCTTGTCCATGACCTGGTCCATGTGCCGCAGCACACCGTCGAGCAGACCTGTCTGGCTTTCCATCATCTGCGTCGAGTCATCCACCGACTGGGTGATATCACCTATGATCTTGTGTATCTCCTCGAGGCTTTGCTGGGTGCGTACCGCCAGTCCGCGGACTTCGTCGGCCACTACAGCAAATCCTCGGCCCTGCTCTCCAGCTCGTGCTGCCTCGATAGCCGCATTCAGCGCCAGCAGATTCGTCTGCTCGGCGATCCCACCGACCACGGTCAGTACTCCCTTCACCTGGTCGGTATTGCTGGATAACTGGGCAATCCCTGCGGATAGCTGTTGGTTGTGCTCGGAGTAGAGTCGTAATTTGCCACTGAACTCCTGGATTCCCTGCTGAGAGTCGTTCAGGTTGTCGCTTACCATTTGTATTTGCTGGCTGCTGGTCTCAGCATTTTCCAGCAAGTCCTGGGAAATCTGGTCCATCTGTGCCAGGTCGGTGTGCGCCTGCTCGACAAGAGAAGTGATGCCATCGATTCGCTCACTGATCTCCCGGATCATGCGATTGATATCGTGAACCGACCCCTTGTTGTGGTCGGCAAACTGTTGGGACTCCTTCAGTGCATCGCGGATGCTGGTGCGAAAGTTATCGATTACATCGAGCACCTGGGTAATTTCGGTATTGAATCTGGCGTCCACGTCACAGGGTTGAGACAGGTCGCGGCGGGTGAAATTCTCCATGTAGAGGGAGACCTGTTGCAATGCATCGACTCCCCAGCGCTTCTCATCCAGGTCATGGAGCAGAACAACCAGTGCAACCAACAGCTGAATGGCCATGGACCAGCGGTTTTCTGTCAGCAAAAACGCATTGGCCACCAGTATGCTGATACCGATCCAATGTACAGTGCGCATGCGTAAGAACAGCGATTTCATTTCCAACCCCTATGTTTCCAACCAAGTGATAGGGCGGCATGCAACCAAGGCAGGCCAGATGAAGATTCCTCTCCTCATGATCGGCTGGGCTGGGAAAGACTTTAGGGGACAGGCCTCCCACGCCTGTCCCAGAAGAGTATCCTGACCCGCACCCGGAGTGGCCGTCAGAAACAGGGGCGGCGGGGGTGTGATCATCGCTCTCGCCGCAGCGTTCAATAAAGAGACAAATCCGAGGATTACGACGGTTCTTGCGAAGAGAAAACATCCCAACCCACCTTATTCATGGTGGATCGCGGAACCGCCCCCCAGGGATATGGGAAATAGGCTGAAGGCGCAAGCCTATCACTGCCTGGGTGAACCAGAGCGCTTCCGCTGAAATCACAATGTACATGGACATTGGTTATGCTAGTTCACCCAGTTCCTTCCAACTCGCCCTGGTAATAGCGGACATATGCCAGGAGGCCTGTGGACCATCGATATGGGTGAACGCCAGCCAGTGCCACTTTCAGGCGGAATGAATGGCCAGTCCCCCAAGATACCCCTGATACTGGAGGAAAACTGGCCTATGCTTAGTGTGGAAATACATCAGGGGTTTCCCTGGCGTGGCTTTCGAAAGGGTTTGCCGGGGCCTTTGGGTGTTAGCAACATGAAACAACACGATCATCTCACCATCGGCCAGCTGGCCAGGGCTGCCCAGGTCAATGTGGAGACCATCCGCTACTACCAGCGCAAGGGCTTGCTGCAGGAACCGGAGAAACCCCCGGAGGGCTATCGCCGCTACCCCGCCACTACCCTGCGACAGATCGATATCATCAAACGCGCCCAACGGGTCGGCTTTACCCTGAGGGAGATATCCCAGTTGCTATCGCTCGGTCAGGGCCACTGCCAGGACATACGCCGTCTGGCGGAACAGAAGATCGCCAAGATCGAACAGCAGCTGGTGGACCTGCAAGGCATGAAGGAGACCCTGGTGCACCTGTCGAACCAGTGCAGCGAGGACCTGGACCAGGCTCAGCGCTGCCTGCTGCTGGACAACCTGATGAATGCCCCGGGAGAGCCATGAGCGTCTGTGAATAGCCGAGTGACTTCCATCCTCTTCGATCTCGATGGGGTTTTCTATGTGGGTGAGCATGCCATCCCGGGGGCGTCGGAGACCCTGACCTGGGTGCGCGAGCAGGGCATACCCCACTGTTTTCTCACCAACACCAGTTCACGTCCCCGCACCGCCCTGGTGGAGAAAATGGCGCGCCTGGGGATAGAGACAGGCCAGGAACGGCTGCTCACGCCACCCGTGGCGGCCGTTCGCTGGATCAAGGGGCACCTGGCGGGCAAGGTCGCCCTGTTCGTGCCGGCGGCGACGCGACAGGAGTTCGACTCGCTGCCCCTGGTGGCTGCGCAGGCCGGCGAACCGGTCGCTGCCGTGGTGGTGGGTGACCTGGGCGAAGGCTGGGACTTCGCCACCCTCAACCGCGCCTTTCGCCTGCTGATGCAGCAACCGCAACCACTGCTGATCGCCCTGGGGATGACCCGTTACTGGCGGGCCCCGGACGGCCTGCGGCTGGACGTGGCCCCGTTCGTCACCGCCCTTCAGTATGCCTCCGGTGCAGAATCCAAGGTCCTCGGCAAGTCCGCCATAGCCTTCTTCGAGGCGGCCCTGTCGATGATTGGCGCTCCGGCGGACCAGGCGATCATGATCGGTGACGACATTCGTGGTGACGTGGGTGGCGCCCAGGCGGCCGGCATCTCCGGGGTCCTGGTCCGCACCGGTAAGTTTCAGCCGAGCGACCTGGAGAGCGACATCAAGCCCAAGGCTGTCCTGGACTCCATCGCCGACTTGCCAGACTGGTGGCGGCAACGCTCCCATTGAATCCGCCCACTGCAGGGTGGATCGCGGATCCAGGCCGAGGGAAGGCGGTCCCGGGCCTGCCATAAGGTTCAGACGATGACCGTCTGGTTCTGCTCGGCAAGCCAGTAGAAGCGGAAGGGCGGGATCACCAGCTGATCCTTGAAGTGGGCTGGTGATTCACCGCTGGCCAGATCCTGGGGCGGGCCATACTGAAACAACCTCCGGCTCCCCAGGTCGGCCAGGTTGAGATACTGGGGCTTGGCATCGAAATTGGCCACCACCAGCACCATCTCGCTCGCCCTTTCGGGATGGCTGCGCAGGAACACAAACAGGTGTTCGTTCTGCACAGAGAGCAGTTCCCTGTTATTGAAATCGGCAAACGCCGGGATGCTCTTGCGTACCTCGATGAGTCGCTTCAGGCCATCGAAGATACGTTGTTCCACCGAACCGTGCTGGTGGCGCAACCCGGCCTTGGCCCAGTCGATATGGGGCCGATGCATCCAGCGGTTGTCGTCTGCCTTGGTTTCATCCGGCAGAAAACTGTAATCGTTCAGGGTCCCTATCTCGTCGCCATAGTAGAGCAGCGGAATACCACCAAAGGAGATGATCATGGCGTGCAGCAGCAGGATCAGTTTCACCGCACGATCGATGGCCTCGTCGTCATGGGCCTCGAGGGCCGCCTCCAGGCCCACCAGGGATGCCAGGGTACCGGAGATGCGGGCATCACCGGTCTTCTTGTTGTGACCAAAGATTTGGCCCCGGGCATTGGAATCCTTAAACACACCGGTGAAGTAGTCGACCAGGAAACGCCGGTGCGAGACCGGCTCATAGCCCACGCGCGCGATGTCCGCATCGTCGAAGCCCAACCCGATATCGTCGTGACAGCGGACATAGTTGAGCCAGGTGGCGCGATCCAGTTTATCGGGTAGGCTGCGGATCCCCTGATTGAGCAGCCGGGCGTTCTTGGTGGCGACCGAGTTCCACAGCAGGGCCATGAAAGTGGCGTTGTAGGCGATCTCGCACTCCTTGGCGATCACCGCATCCTCCCCAAAATACTTGATGATCTCGGAGGGTGCGACGATTGCCTCGGCGATGAACAGCACCCCCGGGGCGGTGACCTGACAACAATCCTTCATCATCTGCAGGATCAGGTGGGCCTCCCGCTGATTCTGGCAGTTGGTGCCGATCTTCTTCCACAGAAAGGCCACTGCGTCCAGGCGCACGATATCCACCCCCCGGTTGGCCCAGTAGAGGATCACATCCACCATTTCGATGAATACACAGGGGTTACTGTAGTTGAGGTCCCACTGGTAGCTGTTGAAGACGGTCATCACCCACTTACCCATGGCCTCGTCCCAGGTAAAATTACCCGGTGCGGTCTCGGGAAAGATCTCCGGCATGGTCTCTTCAAACATGTCAGGGACATCCCGGTCGGGAAAGATGTAGTAATAGTCCTGATATTTTTGCTCGCCATTGCGGGCCCTTAGTGCCCACTCGTGTTTATCGGAGGTGTGGTTGACCACCACGTCCAGGGCCAGCAGGATCCCCCGCTTGCGCATCGAGCGTACCAGCTCTTCCAGGGTTTCCAGGCTGCCTATCCTGGGATCGATCTGGCGGAAGTCGCTGACCGCGTAACCTCCATCGCTGGCCCCTTCCGGACAGAGCAGAATGGGCATCGCATGCAGCATATTGACGCCCAGTTCCTGCAGGTAGGAGAGGCGCCCCCTCAGGCCCTCGAGATCACCTGCAAAACCGTCGACATAGAGTGCCATGCCGACCCACTCCTGACTGAGGAACCAGTTGTGGTTCCGCTCCCGGGCCATATCGGACTGTTCCAGCTCGGCGGAACGCTCTATGTAGCGGCTCGCCATGATCTCCACCAGGGCGACCATCTGCTGTTTGAAGTCGTCTCTGTGGCCATAGAGGTGGTGGAACAGGGAGTGGATGGCGTAGAAATTGGCGCCCAGCCGGGTATAGAAGTGGCGCAGATTGCGCCGACGGATCTCGGGTTTGAGTTCGTCGAGGATCTCGTTGAGCAGCGAGTGGGATACCTGTTCGTACATGCTCGGGGCCGCTTACTACCAGGCCTCCCTCAGGGGGCGATAGAGGGCGGGGTCGTCGATGATCGCCCCGCGCCGGCCCACCAGCAGAGAGGCAAACTCCTGAGCCCGGGGCATGATCTCCTGGGGTGACCAATGGCGCAGCAGACCGAGGATACAGACCGCGGCAAAGGCATCCCCTGCGCCGACACTGTCGACTACTTGGACTGCGGGACCAGGCCGGGTGGCATGCATGTCACCGTCGCGATCGAGCAGGAAGGCGCCCTGCTCGCCCTGGGTCACGATGACCCAGTCCAGCCCGTGACGCTGTTGCAGGATACGGGCCTTCTCCAGCATGTCACCACCTTCGTCCACCAGCAGCATCAGCTCCTGGTGATTGAGCTTCGCCCAACGCGCCCGTTCGAGCAGGCGGCCGACCCGAGCCCCGTCCCACCAGGGCGGGCGCAGGTTGACATCCATGAAGATCGGCGCCGGATGGCGTTCCACCAGCCGCTCCAGGGAATTGGCGGAGTCTGCCTGCCGGACCGCCAGGCTGCCATGATAGATCAGCGCCGGGGACATCGGCGGCAGGGCATCGGCCTGGATATGGTCATAGGCCCGCTCCGGAAGGATCTCGAAGCTGGGCTGGCCCCCCCGCAGACTGACCCGCACCTCCCCGGTCGGGTGGGCCGAGTCCTTCTGCAGGCCCGCGGTGCTCATGCCCCAGTGCTGCATGACATCCCTTACCTTGCGGCCCAGTGCGTCATCCCCCACCCGGCTGATGAGCAGCGGCGCGACGCCCAAGGCCCGCAGGTGCCAGGCCACGTTGAAGGGCGCCCCCCCCAAGACCCGGCTGCCATCTTCGAAACAGTCATACAGGACTTCCCCAAACAGCACCGGAACCCGCTCACTCATCTCTTCTCCTCCCAGCACCCTCGAACAACCCCACCAGCTCCGGGTGGTAGTGGACCACGCCCTCCAGGATGCCAGCACTGTAGTTTCCGTTCATCCCGATAAAATCACCCCTCGCCAGATAGAGCGCCTGGCGGTTGCCTGCCGCCTCCGCCGCCGCCTGCGCCTCGGCCGCCACTGCTGACATGGCATTGGCGACCAGTATCGAAGGAATGGCGCTGGCCAACACCGGCAGGTCGTTACCGCTGTCACCGGCGAACAGCATAGCCGTCTCGTCGATCCCGAGGGCAGCCCGCAGGAACTCCAGGGCATGCAGTTTGCTCGCACGCTCCGGCAGTACATCCAGCAACCCCACCCCGGCGGGCTCATCCAGGCTCCAGACCAGATTGACACGCACCCCCCGCCCCTGCAGGAAGCGCCGTATCTCGGCATCGAGCCACTCCTGCTCCACATGCAGCGGGAAGTAGTAGCTCAGTTTGCAGTGCCCCTGCTTGCTGATCTCCTGGCGGCGCAATTGCGGGAAATCATCCAGCAGTTGGCCCAGCCGCCAGTTGTCGTAACCCCGCCAGTCCAGCGCGATCACCTCCTGCCACTGCTCCCAGACCCGCCACTCCCCACCCCGCAGGTCATAGATATTGGTACCCACGTCGCTGATCACGAAGGCGGGCCGGGGCAGCCGATAATTGGTCATGGCACGTTCGATACGGGCCCGGTCACGCCCGCTGACGAATGCCAGAGTGACCCGGGGGTCCGACACCAGGGCGGTGAAGCGATCGCGCGCCCCAGGTGACTCCGCCTGCGCCCCGTTGGGCAGCAGGGTGCGGTCCAGATCGGTGCAGAGCAGCAGCCCCTGATCCGTCACGTCCCGGGCCTCTCCTCCGGCATGTGACAGCTGTCGAAGAAGTCGTAGTGGTGGAGTGCCTCGAGGATACCCCCGGCGCCCGGGGCCTGGGCAAAGTAGATCCGCTCGGTATCCTCCAGCTGGGACAGCTCCTGGTGATGGCGGTTACCGACCACCACCGCCAGGGTATTGCCGCGCATCATATCCTCGTCGGCACCGGACCCCCCCGCCACCAGGATATGGTCTAGGGGGATGTCCCAGCGCGCCGCCACGTAGCGCAGCGCCAGCCCCTTGGAGGCCCGGATCGGCAGAATATCGAGGAACTGGCCGAACGAGAGGGTAACATTCACCGCCTGCTCCTCATGGTGCAGCAGCTGGTTGATCTCTTCCAGCGAAGGGGCCTTCTCCGGGTCGATGTAGTAGCTGATCTTGAAGCGACTCTGTTCGTTCTTCGGCTGCTTCAGCAAGCCCGGCAGGGGGTCGAGCACCCGCCGCACCACCTGAGGTGTCCACTGCCTTTCGATATGCTGGGTCCAGGCGGTGTCCGCGGTGAGTTTGGGGGCGTAGTGAATCTCGGTGCCGGCGCTGGTGATCAGTACATCGGGTTCGGGTATGGCGTGCTTCTTCATCACCTTGAGGGCCGAGTCGAGGCGCCGGCCGGTGGCGATTCCAAAGGTGGCGCATTTACGATTCTCGCGGATCACACGCACCAGTTCTGGCAGCGCCTGAGGATTGCCCAGCAGGTTTTGATCCAGGTCGGTGAAGATGGCTCGATCGTGATAGAGCATGAGCCGACGGGTGGTGGGTCGCCGCACCAGGGGCTCCGAGGTACGCTCCACGATGGGCAGGATCATCTGCAGATAGCTCTGGGCATGGGCCTCCCAGGAGTAGTGTTCACGCACCCCCTGGAGTCCAGCGCTGGAACGCTGCTGCCAGCTCTCCCAGTCCAGCAGGACATCGCGAATACCCCGGGCGATGTCCTCACTGTCCAGCGGGTCCACCAGCACACCATTGTGGCAGTTCTGAATGATGTCGCGCGGTCCGCCGTCCTCGGTGGCCACGATGGGCAGGCCGCTGGCCGCCGCCTCGATCAGGGTCAGGCCGAAGGGTTCGGTCAGGGCCGGGTTGACGAACACCCCACCCGAAAAGGCCGCCAGCCGGTAGATCAGGGGCACGTCATCGGCGCTGTGGTGCTTGGGGTAGGCGACCCGGCCATAGAGGTCATAGCGGTCGATCTGCTCCAGCAGATCGAGAAAGACCTCCTGAGTACCACTGTCGAGATCCTGGATGTCGTCCCGGTTACCGGCCACCACCAGCAGGTTCGCATGCGCCTGCAGGGAGGCGTCTTCACCATAGGCGCTGATCAGCGCACCGATGTTCTTACGCGCGTCGGGACGGGAGAGGGCGAGGATGATCGGCTTCTCGGACTCACGCAGGAAGCGCCCGATCTCCGCGGCGATATCGCTCTGCCACTCCTTGCCTTCAGGGGGATGAAAGCGGGTGAGATCGGTACCCGGCGGGATGACCCGCATCTGCTCCGGCTGGTAGTAGTCGTAGAGTTCGTACTGCTCCTCGATCTCCTGGTTGGTGCTGGTGATCACCCGTTCCGCCACCGAGAGGGTGGTCTCCTCCGCCTCGATGCGACGGGACATGCTGTAGCGTGACTCAATTTCATCGGCGTTGAGCCCCGATGCCAGGAGCCGGCGGCGCTTGACGCGCCCCAGGGAGTGGCCGGTATGGATCAGGGGTAAACCCAGTACGTGGGAGAGCCGGCTCCCCACGTAGCCCGCATCGGCATAGTGGCTGTGTAACAGGTCCGGGGGACGGGGCTGGTTGCGAAAGAAGTCGATACTGCTGTCTACGAAGGCATCGAGATGGTCCCATAGGGCCTCCTTGGCGATATAGCCTGGGGGCCCCGCTTCGATACGCACGATGCGCGCACCCTTGCACAGGGGCTCGATGGGCTGGGCATAATCCTGGCTGAGCCCCTCATCATCGACCAGACGGGTCAGCAGATCCACCTGGGCCACCTCTGGCAGCCGGGCCAGTGCGCGGGCCAGCTCCACCACGTATTTGGTCTGGCCACCGGTGTCGGCGTCGCGTCCCAGCTCCAGCTGGTCCCCACGGATCAAGCCATGGATACTGATCAGACAGAGATAGAGACCCTGACTCGTTTCTGCTTGTTGATCCCTGTCGGTCAATATCTCCTCCGATTCCATCTCCGCGGGCTATTGTGACTTTTTCATGCTCTCTTTCAACAGGTCGCCGAGGGTGCCGAAACTCGGTTTGCCCGGGCTGTAGGCGGCGCTGGTCGATCGATCGCCCCGCTGGCCCGATTCCCCCGCCTGCAGCGGCTGATCGGCATTCAGGGAGAGACCGATACGGTGTTTATCGGTGTCGACGCTCAATACCCGGGCCTGGACCCGGTCCCCCACGCTGACCACCTCCTGGGGGTGGCCGATCCGGCGCCCAGCGCCCAGCTCGCTGATGTGCACCAGCCCATCCACCCCGGGGGCCAGTTCGACGAAGGCGCCGAACGGCTGGAGGCGGCTGACCACCCCCTCCACCTGGCTGCCCACCGGGTAGTCGGTGACCGCATCCAGCCAGGGGTCCTGCTCCAGGGCACGGATCGACAGGGCGATGCGCTCCGGCTGGCGGGGATTGTCGGTCTGTTCGATACCCAGCACCATCACCTCCACCTGCTGCCCCAGGGTCAGCAGCTCCTGGGGGTGTTCGACCCGGCCGAAGGCCAGCTCGCTGACATGCACCATGCCCTCGATGCCGCCCAGGTCGATGAAGGCGCCAAACGGCTTGAGGGAGCTGACCCGGCCGCTCAGTACCGCCCCCTCCTGCAGTTGGGCGCGGGTCTCCACCGCCCGCAGGCGCTGCTCCTCCTCCAGCAGGCTGCGCCGGGAGACCACCAGGTTGAGCTTGCGCCCGGACTCGATCTTGGTGATTCGAAAGGCCAGCTTCTGGCCGATGAACTCCTGCAGATCCTCCACATAGCGGATGTCGATCTGGGAGGCCGGACAGAAGGCGCGGGCCCCCGAGATTTCGACCTCCAGGCCGCCCTTGGTGACGCCGCTCACCACCCCCTCCACCGGCTGCTGCTCCTCATAGGCCTGGCGCAGTCCGGCGCTGCCATGGGTGGCGTGGGCGTGACGGGCGCCCAGCAGCAGGGCGCCGCTGGCCTCGTCCTTGCCGCTGACCGCGATCTCGATGGAGTCGCCCACCTGTACCTCGAGGGCGCCGTCCTCGCCGGTCAGCTCCTCGATATCCACTATACCCTCGGTCTTGGCCCCCAGATCGACGAATACACTGTCACCCTGGATGGAGACGATACGGCCACTGACCTTCTCCCCCACCTTGGGTTCCCGTTGCGCCGCGGTGGGCCGCTGACGCTCGAACTCCCCCAGCAGGGAGGCAAAATCTTCTTGGTCTGACATGGCTATGGAGTCCGCTTTTTTGAATTGCAGACCGCCATCTTAACACGGCACGCAGTACGACTCAGCGTTGTTCCTCGATACTCTTGGTGCGCTCCAGCACCCGGGGGATGATCAAGGCATAGCCCTGCTGCTGCCAGTGCACCAGTTCGGTGAAGGCGGAGGGCACCACCTCCACGAACTCCTGGAAGTCCTCCAGCCGGTAGCCGTAATCCTTGATCGCCAGGCCGCACACCTTGAACTCCACCCCCAGGCTCGCGTAGTAGCGCATGCGTTCCACCTCGTCGTGGTACTTCTGATAGTTCTTCTTCACCAGGGTGGCGATCTCGGTACCATGTATCACCACCTTGATATCCATGAACTCCGGGGCCATGTCGTAAGGCGAGTCGATCAGCGGATTGATCAGCGAGCGGATCCAGTAGAGCGCCGCCCCCATCTTGGCCGGATCGTCCAGGTAGAACTCATAGACCACCTTGGGCGGTGCATATTCCGGCTCCAGGTAGCGCGCCTTGCCTTCGCCCCAGGCCGCTGGGCACAACAGCAGGGCGGCGATCAGCGGAAACAGCCTGTACATGGTTCACCTCCAGAGTTGCTTGGCTATTCGTCGATGGCCAGCAGGTGGGCGTTGCCCCCCACCGCCGCGGTATTGATCGAGACGCTGCGTTCGGTGGCGTAGCGCAGCAGGCTGTAGGGACCGCCCACCTTGGGGCCGGTCCCGGAGAGGCCCTCGCCCCCGAAGGGCTGCACCCCCACCACCGCGCCGATCATGTTGCGATTGACATAGACGTTGCCCACCGGCAGGCGGCGGCGGATAGAGTCGATGGTCGACTCCACCCGACTGTGGATCCCCAGGGTCAGCCCGTAGCCGGTGGCGCGGATCTGCCGGACCACCTCGTCGAGCCGCTCCCGCTGGTAGCGGATGAGGTGCAGGATCGGACCGAACACCTCCCGGCGCAGCGGCCCCAGCCCCTCGAGTTCGAACAGGTGGGGGGAGAAGAAGCAGCCGCGGCCCGCCAACTCCCCCAACGCCTCCAGGCCCCGACCGTAGAGCTGCCGGCCCAGGGTCCGCATCCGGCGCACATGCTCGAGCAACTGTTGGCGGGCCAGCAGGTCGATCAGCGGTCCCAAGTCGGAGTCCAGCTCCCGTGGGTCTCCCAGACGCAGCTGCTCCATCGCCCCGGTCAGCATGTCGAGGATACGGGGCGCGATCTCCTCCTGCACGAACAAGACCCGCAGGGCCGAGCAGCGCTGTCCGGCACTGTTGAAGGCCGACTCGACGATATCGCTCACCGCCTGTTCCGGCAGCGCAGAGCTGTCCACGATCATGGCGTTCTGTCCACCGGTCTCGGCGATCAGCGGCAGGATCGGGCCCGGCCGCCGAGCCAGGCGCAGGTTGATGGCCCGGGCAGTCTCGGTGGAGCCGGTGAAGGCCACCCCGGCGATACGCGGGTCGTCCAGCAGTTGCGCCCCCAGCTGCGCGCCGGGCCCGGGCAGGTAGTGGAGGGCATCCTCTGGTACCCCCGCGGCCTGCAGCAGTTGCACGATACGCAGGCCCACCAGGGGGGTCTGGCTGGCGGGTTTGGCGATCACCCCGTTGCCGGCGGCCAGTGCGGCGGCGATCTGCCCGGTAAAGATGGCGATCGGGAAGTTCCAGGGGCTGATGCAGACGAACAGGCCCCGGCCGTGCAGACTCAAGTGGTTCTCCTCCCCGGTAGGACCGGACAGGCGTTGGGCCGGGCCGAACGCCTCCGTCAGCCGTTGGGCGTAGTAGCGGCAGAAGTCCACCGCCTCGCGCACCTCTGCCAGGGCGTCCGGCAGGGTCCGCCCCCCTTCGCGCGCACACAGGGCCGCCAGTTCGCCGGCCTGGCCCTCCAGCAGACCGGCGGCGACGCGCAGGATCCGCGCCCGTTCCTGCGCCAGCCGCTGCGCCCAGGCCTCGGCTCCCCGGCTGCCCGCCGTCAGGGCCTCCTCCACGCAGGCGCCATCCGCCGACAGCAGACTCCCGGCCGGGCTGTCGAGGCAGGCCGGGTTGCTCACCGCCTGGGCCTCGCCGCGGGTAATGAACCGCCCATTGACCAGTGGACAGGCCTGGTGGCTCGCCCCATAGACTCGTTGCAGGTCCGCCATGAGGGGCGCGAGTTCTGCCGGATCGTCCAGATTGAAGCCGCGGGCGTTGACCCGTCCCGGCCCATACAGGGCCGGCGGGGGCGGGATCGCGGGGTGGCGCAGGGTCGCAGCGGCCCGCAGGCGTTCCGCGGGGTCGCGCACCACCTCGGCCACGGGTTGCGCGGCGTCTTCCAGGCGGTTGACGAACGAGCTGTTGGCGCCGTTCTCCAGCAGGCGCCTGACCAGATAGGGCAGCAGCTCCTGGTGCCCGCCCACCGGCGCATAGATACGGCAGGGGGGCTGGGCCTCCAGCTGCTCCGCCAGGCTGGCATAGAGGCTTCCGCCCATGCCGTGCAGGCGCTGCAGCTCGAACCCCAGGCGCCCCCGGTCCAGGCACAGCAGACTCGCGATGGTGTGGGCATTGTGAGTGGCGAACTGGGCGTGGAAGGCCCGCGGGGCCTGCAGCACTCGCCTGGCGCAATGCAGATAGGCCAGGTCGGTGGCGGCCTTGCGGGTGTAGACTGGGTAGTCCCTCAGCCCCAGCTGCTGGGCGCGTTTGATCTCCGTATCCCAGTAGGCCCCCTTGACCAGGCGCAGTGGGATCCGCCGTCCCCCCGCCAGGGCCAGGCGCTGCAGCCAGTCGAGCACCGACGGAGCGCGTTTCTGGTAGGCCTGCAGCGCCAGTCCGAGCCCTTCCCAGCCCGCGCACGCCTGGCTGTGATAGAGGGCCTCGAAGAGTTCCAGGGAGATATTCAGCCGTTCCGCCTCCTCCGCATCCAGGGTCAGTCCCAGGCCGCCACGCCGGGCCGCCCCGGCCAACTGCTCGAGCCGCGGCAACAGCTCCTCGAACAGACGCCGGCGCTGGCGGAACTCGTAGCGCGGGTGCAGCGCCGAGAGCTTGACCGAGATGCTGTCGGCGGACTGCTTCCAGGGCCCGCTCCCGCCCTGGGGGCGGGAGAGGTATTCGATGGCCCGGAGATAGTTGTCGAAATAGCGTTGCGCATCGGCGGCGGTCAGGGCCGCCTCGCCGAGCATGTCGTAGGAGAAACGATGACCCTCCCCATACAGCTCCCGGCCCCGCGCCACCGCTTCCTCCAGGGTGCGGCCGAGCACGAACTGGCGGGCGATGATGCCCATGCCCTGGCGGATCGCATGGCGCACCAGCGGCTCGCCGCTGCGCCTGACCAATCGGCCCAGCAGGCCGGCCGCCTCTTCCAGGGAGCCGGGCTGGCGCACCCAGCGCCCGCTCAGCATCAGCCCCCAGGTGGAGGCGTTGACGAACAGTGAGTGGCTCCTGCCCAGGTGGCGCCGCCAGTCGGCGCCGGTCAGCTGGTCACGGATCAGCCGGTCCACGGTCTGCTCGTCGGGGATGCGCAACAGGGCCTCGGCCAGGCACATCAACACCACCCCTTCCTCGCTGGCGAGATTGTATTCGTGCAGGAAGGCCTTGATGCCACCCTGCTCCAGGCCGCGCTGGCGTACCGCCGCCACCAGCCGGCGGGCGCGCCGCTGAAGCGTCGCCTGCTCACCCCGGCTGAACAGGGGCCGCTCGAGCAGCCGGCGAACGCACGCCTCCTCGTCCGCCAGATAGGCATGGTGCAGGGACGGCGGGGGGACATCCGGATGGCTCTCGCGCGCGGCTTGCAGGGGCATGGAGCGACCTGAAATGGCTCATGTTGTTAAAAGCTTAGTCGACTCCCACCCCGGACCACCCACCATTTCCCGCACATTTAACAGGCCAACTTCCTCCGCTGCCGGCCATCCAATCCCATGGGATCCTGAACCAACCACCACCAGGAGCAGCCAATATGCACCAGCTAGTGACCCTGGGCATCGCCTCCGGGCTCGGCGCCAACCACCCGGGATGCCGCTTCGCACCGATACTGATCAAGCGCCGGACCACCCAGGCCGACCCCATGGACCCACGGGCCATCGAGCTGCAGTGGGAGGATATCCTGCGGCCACGCCCCAGCCTGAAAGGACCTGCCGCCCTCGCCGACCTGGTGCGGCGCTGTGCCCGCCACATCGTACCGATCGTCGCCCGGGGCGCCCGTTTCATCGTCATCGGTGGCGACCACTCGACTGCCATGGGGGTGTGGCAGAGCGTGTTGCAGGGGCTGCACCCCAACCAGCGCTTCGGTCTGTTGTGGATCGATGCCCATCTCGACCTACACAACTTCGCCAGTTCGCCGTCCGGCTTGGTTCACGGCATGCCCCTGGCCGCCCTGCTGGGGGTGGCCGATCCCCCATTGCGACGCATCTATGGGGATGGCCCGCACCTGGAGGCGGAGCGCCTGTTGCTGTTTGGCGCCCGTTCCTGGGAGCCGGAGGAGCAGGCCCTGCTGCAACGGCTGGGGCTGAGGTCGTTGGATATGGCGGAGATCGTGCGGCGCGGCTCGGTGGAACAGGCCTTCAAGGAGGGGCTGACCTGGCTCAGGTCCCGCTGTGACAGCTTCGGCGTCAGTATCGACCTGGACGCCATCGACCCGCTGGATGCCCCCGGGGTGGGTACCCCGGTGCCCGCCGGCCTCTCCGGCACCGCCCTGTGCACCGCCCTGCGAGGCCTGGCGGAGGATCCGCGCTTCCTGGGCGTGGAGATCGCCGAATTCAATCCCCTGCTGGATCCCGCTCAACGCACCCTGGAACGGGTCCTGGAACTGCTGGAGGCGCTGTTCGGAGAGGCGATCAGGCCGAACAGGTCCTTGGGGTCGTTCAGCTCGGGAATCAGTTGCAGCGCGCGGCCCAGCCCCATCTCCTGGGCCAGGCGCTGAACCAGGCGTAGGATCGAGAAGTCCTCCAGGGCGAAGCCCACCGCATCGAACAGGGTGATCTCCGCGGGGTCCTCCCGCCCCGGCTTGTTGCCGGACACCAGCTCCCAGAGTTCTGCATGGACCCCGGGTTCGGGCAGGTTCTGGAGCTCCCCTTCCTCCCGGGTCTGGGGCAGATACTCCACCACCCGCTTGCTGTCGGCCACCAGTGCCGGGTCCAGCTCCGTCTTGCCGGGACAGTCGCCCCCGAGGGCGTGGATATGGGTGCCGGCCGGGACCTGTCCCTGGTGCAGCAGGACCTGGCGGCGTTTCGCCGCGGTAGCGGTGACGATGACATCGGCCTGCTCCAGGGCCGCGTCGATCCCCTTGCACGGCCGCAGCTGCAAACCACTGGGGCCCAGGTTGGTGCTGAACTTCCGCATGGCCGCCCCGTCCGGGTCGAAGAAACTCACCTGTTCGAGGGGCAGGACGCAGCCGAGGGCGTGGACCAGAAACTCCCCCTGGGCGCCGCAACCGATCAGGGCCAGGTGGCGTGAGGAGGCCCGTGCCAGGTATCTGGCCCCCAAGGCGGCCACGGCGGCGGTACGCAGGGCGGTCAATAGGGTCATCTCGGCGATCAGCAGGGGATAGCCGCTGGAGACCTCCGCCAGCACCCCGAAGGCGACCACGCTCAGGCGCCCTTGGGCGGTATTGCCCGGATGGCCGTTGACATACTTGAAGCTGTAGAGGCGATCGTCGCTGCAGGGCATCAGCTCGATCACCCCATGGGGATAGTGGGTGGCGTGCCTGGCTGACAGGTGGAATCCCTGCCAGCGCGAGAAATCCTGCTCCAGGGTCTCGATCAGCTGGTGATTGAAGCGCTCCAGGCCCATGCTGGAGATGATCTTCTGGATATCCCCTATCTCGAGCAAGCGCATTATCCACCCCCGGTGATCTCTCTGAACCTACCGTATAGACACCCCCTTCAGGCCGACAGTTTGGGCCGCCCTTGGATTCACGAGGTTGTCCATAAGTTATTTTTTAAGCTCGATCAAATATTTTCTTGCCAAACACCCGGCCCGGTCTATATTTCATTAGTACAAAGGTAGGTTTTTGTGACCAGTTTGGTTCAACCTAGAATCCTCAGTTGGGCAGGGTGAAGAGTAGGTTTGCGGGGGTGCAGGGCAAGGCACAACGACGCGGAATAGTCATTTATGTCCAAGGATGAACGGTATGCAGAAAATGCAGGAGCAATTTTCTGTCTATTCCAAGGAGTTGTAAAGCTTGCCGCTCCCAGCTCACGCCCCTCACCTACGTCCATGTAGGCGACGCCACCATGTGCCCCCGTAGGCCTGCTATTCACCCTGTAGCGTGATTCACCCAATGGATGATGAGGTAAATTGAAGTCAGTGTATTTCTTATCAATCACTTAGTTTCAGAATGGAGCGGTCAACTGAGGAATCTAGGTTCAATGGGGCCAATCTCAACCAAAGGAGCAGAGACTCATGGCACTCACCACATTTCATAATCCAGATACAGGTAAGGGGAATGTCCCCCTTCACTTCGACCAGGACGGTTTTCTGATCAACTCGGATGCCTGGAGCCGGGCCACTGCCCGCACCCTGGCGGAGATGGACGGGATCGGCGAGCTGGGCCCCGACCACTGGTCGGTAATCTTCTACCTGCGGGAGCAACACCTGAAAAACGGTGGCCTGCCGGTCATGTCACACGCCTGCCGGATCCTGCATCTGGGCCAGTATGCGGTGGAGGGCCTGTTCGGCGGCTGCCGCGAGGCCTGGCGTATCGCCGGTCTGCCCAACCCCGGCGAAGAGGCCAAGACCTATATGAATTGAGGGCTCTCACCAGGGCCTGAAGAAGCGCAGGCTGCGCCCTACGCAGCCTGCGGCACCTGCTCGCGATGGCGTAGCACAGGGTGTGCATCTCAAGGCGATCTGAGCCATGCCTCTCCACTCGGGGCGCGCAACGCCCGCGGATGGGTGACACCGGTCACCGGTGTCACCAGCCAGTCTCCTGGCTCGCCTCAGCAGGTGATGGCATTGCGGACCGCGCGCGCATCACCCCTGATTCTTTCCCCCTCCTAGCCATCCGGTATAAGCTTCCCGAAGCCTTGCTGCACGGGCCGAGGCCATTCGCCGGTTTCCGGAGCGGCCACCAGGAGAGAGAGGGGATCCCCATCCATGACGACCGAAACCCTGCACGATCAGGCCGTTGCGCGCACCCATGACCTGCTGCAGCGGGCCGAGGCGCACTATGGGATACCCATGCCCCAGGTTGCCATCCGTTTCGACCTGCGGGGCAAGGCCGCGGGAATGCTGGTGCAGCGGTCCGGCAGGCCGCCCCTGATCCGCTACAATCCGATACTGTTACGGCAAAACCGGCAGGCCTTCCTGGCACAGACCCTGCCCCATGAGGCCGCCCACCTGGTCGCCCGCACCCTGTATGGACCCGGGATACGCCCCCATGGTGAGGAGTGGCGGGCGGTGATGGCTTTCTTTGGCGCCCCAGCGCGACGCTGCCACGATTTCGACACCCACCAGATCCAGGGCCGCAGCCTGCGCCTGCATGCCTATGCCTGTGCCTGCGGGGAGCACCGGCTCACCAGCATCCGCCACAACCGCATCCTCAAGGGGCAGCGCTATCTCTGCCGACGTTGCGGCGAGACCCTGCGGGCGGTTCAGGGACCCTGATCCTCAGCCCCCTTGTCATGGGAGGAAATCAGACGGCGTTTCTCCTCCCGCGACAACTGCTTGATGCTGTATTCCAGCTTCAGGGCCTGACCCCGGTCACCGGCCTCAACGGCATAGGCCAGTTCCACCGGCCCCCGGCCGCGGGTATATTTCGCCCCTTTGCCCCGGTTGTGCCGTGCCACCCGGGCTGCCAGGTCGGTGGTGATGCCGGTGTAGAAGGTGCCATCGGCACAGCGCAGCAGATAGACCGACCAGGTCTGGGCTCGACCCTCCATCCCTTCACACACCGCAAGGAGAGGCCGAGACCAACCGCCGGTCCGGTCCCCATGTGCCTGACTTCCGGCCGGGTTGCGCAAGGCCATGTCTCATTTCAACCTGGATTCCTCATCTCAATTCGCGAGTCGTCCCGCCATATTCATGGTGGTGGGGCCATTATGGAAAACCATAATATTATTGCCCAGTTATTGTACTTTCCATAACCAACCTATCTGGTGCACAATGCCCGAGGCCAATAATTTGCTCGGACAAGAGGCAATGGCCTTCACTCGATCGGTCAGTAGTTCACTAACGCATAAATCGTGTTTACCCTTGTAACCGGTCGACTCCCATTCCACCCTTTGGAGGTTATGATGTTTGCTAACACCAGTAAATGGATCGGAATGTCCGGTACCGTCGCGGTACTCGCGGGACAACTCCTGATCTCTCCACTCGCTGCCGCGACCGGAAGCAGCCCGATAGACGAGGGACGGGCACTTGCCTTCAGTCGCAAGAAGGGCAACTGCCTGGCCTGTCATGAGATAAAGAGCGGGACCGCCCATGGCAATATCGCCCCACCCCTGGTCAATATGAAATCGCGATATCCCAACAAGGAGGATCTGCGCAAGCAGATCTGGAACCCTCTGGCGAGGAATCCCGAGACCTCGATGCCCCCCTTCGGCCGGCATGAGATCCTCTCGAAGTCAGAGATAGACAAGGTCGTCGAGTTTATCTGGTCACTTTGAGTGGTCTGAAGGCATCACTAAATTCAACTGCTTGGAGGATATCCCAGCCATGAAAAAGATCTTTTACAGAGTGGCCCTGCTGGCCATGGCCAGCAGTGTGGCATTGGCCGCGCAGGCCACCACCCCGGAAGAGGACCTCGCCGCCTTTCGTAATTACTTCAAGGAGCGTTTCCCGGGCGTACAGATGAATGAGTACACCAATGGCGTCTACGCCATCGATCCGATCGGTCGGGAGAGCTGGGAGGCCATCGAGGAGTTCCCCCCCTACGAGCCCTTCGTGGACGATGGCAAGGAGATGTGGGAGACCCCCTTCGCCAACGGCAAGACCTACAAGGACTGCTTCCCGGATGGCCCGGCCATCGCCAGCAAGTTCCCCCGCTGGGATAAGAAGCAGGGCATGGTGATCACCCTCCCCCTGGCGATCAATCAGTGCCGAAAGGCCAACGGTGAGAAACCCCTGAAGTACAAGAAGGGACCGATCAACAATATTCTCTCCTACATCGCCTATGAATCCCGGGGACAAAAGACCCACGTCATCATCCCCAAGGACGATCCCCGTGCCCTGGAGGCCTACGAGAAGGGTAAGAAGTTCTATTACACCCGCCGTGGCCAACTCAACTTCTCCTGCGCCACCTGCCACCTGCAGAATGCCGGCATGCGGATCCGCTCCGACATCCTGAGCCCGGCCCTGGGTCATACCACCCACTTCCCCGTCTATCGCTCCAAATGGGGCACGGTAGGCACCCTGCATCGCCGCTTCACCGGCCGCAACAAGCAGGTCCGCGCCAAGCCGTTCAAGGCGCAGGGTGAACAGTACCGTGACCTGGAGTACTTCCTCACCTATATGAGCAACGGCCTGCCCCTCAATGGCCCGGGCTCACGTAAGTAGGCGCCCGGACAGAGACGACCCGAAACAGATTTTGGAGAAATAGATGAGCAAGAAATCCCAGTTACAACTCCTGCTGATAGCGACGCTGTTTGGCGCCTGCCTGTCGACCAGCTACGCCGATCAGCCAAAAAAGGCCTCCGACACAAGGACGGCCAAGGTACAGCAGATGATCAACGACGCCGAGATGGCGCGTAAGAAGGCCGCCAAGGTGGAGGGTGAATGGCGTGATGTCGGTAAGTTCATCAAGCAGGCAAAGAAGGCCCTGGCGAAGGGTGACTATGTGACTGCCATGAAACTGGCCGCCAAGGCCCACAAGCAGAGTGTCTTGGGTTACCGGCAGGCCATCTCCCAGAGAGAACTGAAGATGCCTTCCTATCTCAAGTATTGATCAACGGTCTATCACACGAGGAAGTCAACAATGAATTTTGCCAACAAGATCATCCTGTCCCTGCTGCTCGGCGGTGTGGCGCTCTCCGGTTCGGCGTTCGCGGCCAACCAGATCACCTCCGGCCTGCAGAGTGTCCAGGTCATGCACAAGGGAAAACCAGTCACCATCCAACGCACTGGCGACCGTAAGGCCCGTATCCCCGATGCCTATGCCGAGGTAGGGCGCCACTGCCCACCCTTTTGCGTCCAGCCCATCAAGATCGCCCCGGGTGTCGAGACCGTCGGTGAACTGGATGTCCTGGGCTATCTGCAGCGGATCTCCAGTGGCGACCGCACCACCCTGGTGGTCGACTCGCGCACCCCCGAGTGGATCCTGCGGGGCACCATTCCCGGTTCCATCAACGTCCCCTGGAACAAGATCAACCTGGATGTTGAAGGCAGCTTCGAGGTTGCCACCGAAGCCAAGACCCTGGAATCGATCCTGCACGACAAATTTGGCGCCAACCTGATCGATGGCCAGTGGGATTTTCGCAATGCCAAGACCCTGGTGCTGTTCTGCAACGGTCTCTGGTGCCCCCAGTCGGCGCTCAACATCAAGACCCTGCTCAAGCTGGGATACCCGGCCTACAAGCTGAAGTGGTATCGCGGCGGCATGCAGGACTGGGTCAGTCTCGGCCTGACGACCGTCAACAACTGATCTCTCCCTGGCGGGATTGCACCGCAAAAAAAGGGGTTACCGAGAAATCGGTAACCCCTTTTTTGTCTGGTCCGGGCGAGATGATTCGAACATCCGACCCCCACAACCCCATTGTGGTGCGCTACCAGGCTGCGCTACGCCCGGAAAGAGCGGGCATACTAGGCAGTTCTCGCCACTTTGTCAATGGAAACGGGGCTACCGCTTCAGGATGGTCAGCACCTCTTCCAGCTCGCTGCGTAACTGCCTGATGATCTGCTGGCTCTGGGCCAGGTCCTCCTTGGCCGTCTCGCCCGACATCTGCTGGCGTGCCCCGCCGATGGTGAAGCCCTGCTCATAGAGGAGGCTGCGGATCTGGCGGATCATCAGCACATCGTGGCGCTGATAGTAGCGTCGATTGCCGCGGCGTTTGACCGGCTTGAGCTGGGGGAACTCCTGCTCCCAGTATCGCAGGACATGGGGTTTCACCTGACAGAGTTCACTCACTTCGCCAATGGTGAAATAACGCTTGCCCGGAATGGCGGGCAGTTCGGTACTACTGCTGCTCGGATCCAGCATAGGCTTCTACACGTGCTTTGAGTTTTTGACCAGGCTTGAAGGTGACCACCCGACGGGCAGAGATCGGGATCTCCTCCCCCGTCTTGGGATTACGCCCAGGCCGCTGTTTCTTTTCACGCAGGTCGAAATTTCCAAACCCGGAGAGCTTCACCTGGCTCCCTCGTTCCAGGGAACAGCGGATCTCCTCGAAGAACATCTCCACCATCTCCTTGGCCTCCCGCTTGTTCAGGCCGAGTTCATCGAACAACCTGGCGGCCATATCAGCTTTAGTCAGCGACATATCCTATTCCCTCAACTTAGCACCCAGCTCGCTGGCCAACCCGTCGAGTACGGTGTCAACCACACTTTCTACGCTTCTATCCGTAAGAGTGTGCGATTTATCCTGTAAAATCAATCCCAATGCGAGGCTTTTTCGACCCAAATCTATTTTCTCACCAGTATAGACGTCAAATAATCTGATGTCTTGGATAATTTCCGGCGCCAGGCGGCGGATGGTCGAGCGCACCGCATCGAAGGGGACTTCACGATCCACCACCAGGGCGATGTCCCGGCGGATCGAGGGATACTTCGAGAGGGGCTGGAAGGCAGGCAGCCGGCCCTCATCCAGGGTCGCCAGGTCGATCTCGAACAGATAGGTCGCCCCGGCCAGATCGAGGCGCTTCTCCAGTTCCGGGTGGAGCATGCCGATCCAGCCGACAGGCTGCTCGCCATAGTCCACCCGCGCCGCCTGCCCTGGATGCAGGGCCGGGTGTCGAGTGGTCTGGAAACGCATGGCGTCCGCTGCGCCGGTCAGGGCGAGCAGGGCCTCCAGGTCGCCCTTGAGATCGAAGAAATCGACCCCCTGGGTACGGCTGCCCCACTGCTCGGCATGACGCGGTCCGGCGATCAGCCCGGCCAGCATGGAGTGCTGCTGGATCGTCCCGTCCTGGCGGCGAAAACGCAGCCCCGATTCGAAGATCCGCACCCGCTCCTGCTGACGGGCCTGGTTGTAGCGGGCGGTCTGCAGCAGGCCCGGCCAGAGGCTGGTGCGCATCACCGACATGTCGCTGGAGATCGGGTTGGCCAGGGCGACCACCTCCAGCCCCGGATCGATCAGCTGCTGGATCTCGGGCCCGACGAAGCTGTAGGTGATCACCTCCTGGTAGTCCCGGTCCACCAGACACTGCTTGGCCCTGTGCAGGTCATAGGCCGCTTCCGGGCGACTCCGCATGGTGGTGGCGGAAAGGCCCCGGTGGGTCGGGATACGGGCATAGCCATAGATGCGGCCGATCTCCTCGATCAGGTCCTCCTCGATGGCGATGTCGAAGCGGCAACTCGGCGCCCGCACCAGCCAGCCATCGTCTATGGCCTCTACCTCCATCTCCAGGCGGCTGAGGATATCATCTACCTGCGCGGGTTCGACCTCCACCCCCAGCAGGTGGTCGATCCGCTGCCCCCGCAGATGGATCTGGGGCCGCTGCTCGATCGCCTCCTCGTGACAGACCTCCACCACCGGCCCGGCCTCGCCGCCGGCAATGGCCAGCAGCAGGGCGGTGGCCCGCTGCATCGCCCGGGCCTGCAGATAGGGATCGACACCCCGCTCGAAGCGGTGCGAGGAGTCGGTGTGCAGTCCGTAGGACCTGGCCTTGCCGATGATCGCCCGGGGGCTGAAGAAGGCACTCTCCAGCAACAGGTCCCGGCTCTCCCCGGTCACGGCCGAGGCCTCCCCACCCATGATGCCGGCCATCGCCAACGGGCCCTCGGCGTCGGCGATCACCAGGGTATCTTCACGCAGCTCCACCTCCTGCCCCCCCAGCAAGGTCAACACTTCCCCCGGCCTGGCCAGGCGTACCTGTACCGCTCCAGAGATCCTCCCCAGGTCGAAGCCGTGCATCGGCTGACCCAGTTCCAGCATCACATAGTTGGTCACATCTACCACCGCACCGAGGCTGCGGATATCGCCCCGGCGCAGCCGCTCGCGCATCCACAACGGGGTCTCGGCATTCACGTCGACCCCCCGGATCACCCGGCAGAGATAGCGGGGACAGGCGTCGGCGGCCGCCAGCTCGACCTGCATGCGCTGGTCGCAGGTCGCCTCCACCGGCGAACAGTCCACCGGGGTGACCGGGCAGCGGTTGATCACCCCCACCTCACGGGCCACTCCGGCGATGCTCAGGCAGTCACCCCGGTCCGGGGTCAGGTCCACATCGATGGCCTGGTCGTCCAACCCCAGGTAGGCGCGAAAATCCTCACCGATCGGGGCATCCGCCGGCAGGGGCAGGATGCCGTCGGATGATTCGGCCAGCCCCAGTTCGGCGGCGGAACAGATCATGCCGAAGGACTCCACCCCCCGCAGCCTGGCCTTCTTGATCCGGAAATCACCGGGCAGCCGGGCCCCCACGATGGCGGTGGGTACGCGCATCCCCTGAGCCACGTTGGCGGCGCCACAAATGATCTGCAGCGGCTCTCCGCCACCGGTATCGACCCGACAGATACGCAGTTTCCGGGCATCGGGGTGGGGCTCGATGGCCAGCACCTCGCCCACCAGGACCCCGGAGAAGGGGGGCGCCACGGGGGTCACCGAGTCGACCTCCAGGCCCGCCATGCTCAACTGGTCGGCGAGTTCCTGGGTGGAGACATCGGGGTTGACCCACTCCCGCAGCCAAGATTCACTGAATTTCATCTTGTGGTTCCGTTATTTTTTGAATCAGGCAAACTGCCGCAAAAAGCGCAGGTCGTTGTCGAAGAAGAGGCGCAGGTCGTTGACCCCGTAGCGCAGCATGGTGAGGCGCTCCACCCCCATGCCGAAGGCGTAGCCGGTGTACTGTTCGCTGTCGATGCCGACGTGACGAAAGACCTCGGGATGGATCATTCCGCAGCCCAGGACCTCCAGCCAGCCGGTGTTGCCACAGACCCGGCAGCCCGCCCCCTCGCAGATCACGCACTCGATATCCACCTCCGCCGAGGGTTCGGTAAAGGGGAAATAGGAGGGGCGAAAACGCAGCTTCAGTTCGCGTTCGAAGAAGCCGCTGAGGAAGTCGTAGAGGACCCCCTTGAGATCGGCGAAGGAGACCTCCTCATCCACCAGAAAGCCCTCCACCTGATGAAACATCGGGGTGTGGGTTAGGTCCGAATCACAGCGGTAGACCCGCCCCGGGGCAATCACCTTGAGGGGCGGCCGCTCCTGCTCCATGGTGCGGATCTGCACCGGCGAGGTATGGGTGCGCAACAGCAGATGGGCATCGAAATAGAAGGTATCGTGCATCGCCCGGGCCGGGTGGTGGGCGGGAATATTCAAGGCCTCGAAGTTGTGGTAGTCGTCCTCGATCTCAGGCCCCTCCCGCACCTCGAAGCCGGCGTGGGCGAACAGGGATTCGATGCGCCCCAGGGTGCGGCTCACCGGGTGCAGGCCACCTCCGGGATCGCCGCGTCCGGGCAGGGTCACGTCGATCCTCTCGGCCGCCAGGCGCTCCGCCAGGGCCTGCTCATCGAGTTCGGCCCGGCGCCCCTCGATGCGCTGCTGCAGGGACTGCTTGGCCCGGTTGATGGCCTGGCCCGCCTGGGGCCGCTGCTCCTTGGGCAGCTTGCCCAGCTGCTTCAACTGGGCAGTCAGCAGGCCACTTTTACCCAGGTATCTGACCCGTTGTTCGTCCAGGCCGGCCAGGTCGGTCGCACCATCGATGGCGGCCTCCGCCTGCACCAGCAGGTCGGCTAAATCGAGGGGGGATTGATCCATCCGTCAAAGGTCCTCAGAAAAAACGAAAAAAAGGGGAAGGCCCAGCGGCCTTCCCCCTTTCGGGGTCGTCAGGCACAGGGTACGAGACCCTGTGCGACGACCGGTCAGCTCGAGAGAGCAGCCTTGGCCTGTTCCGCCAGCGCGCTGAACGCCGGTTTGTCGTTCATGGCCAGGTCCGCCAGCATCTTGCGGTCGATCTCGATATTGGCGAGATTCAGGCCGTTGATCATGCGGCTGTAGGAGAGCCCGTTGTCCCTTGCGCCGGCATTTATGCGGGCGATCCACAGGGCGCGGAACTGGCGCTTCTTCTGCCGCCGGTCACGATAGGCATACTGGCCGGCCTTGATGACCGCCTGCTTGGCGACCCGGTAGACCTTGCGCCGGGCCCCGTAGTAACCCTTGGCCTCGTCAAGCACCTTTTTGTGGCGGGCGCGTGCTTGTACACCCCGTTTGATTCTTGGCATTTTCTATTCCGATTCGTAACTGAGTTGGAGTTCAGGCGTAAGGTATCATGCGCCGCGCCACCGCGACGTCGGCCTTGGCCAGGGTCGCCGGTGAGCGCAGATGACGCTTCCGCTTGGTCGGCTTCTTCGTCAGGATATGACGACGATGCGAGGCATTTCGTTTGAACGAACCGGATGAGGTGCGCTTAAACCGTTTGGCCGCACCCCGATTGGTCTTGATCTTTGGCATTGCTTCTACTCCGCAATTCGTGGCGCTCGCCCACGATCAGGGGCGACACCTGTTGGTATCTGGGTCTCGACTGAAGACCCTACTTTTTCTTCGGGGCCAGCACCATCACCATCTGGCGGCCTTCCATCGCCGGCTTCTGTTCGACCTGGGCGTATTCCGCCAGGTCTCGCTCCACCCGCTCCAGAAGTTCCAGACCCAGCTCGCGATGGGCGTGTTCACGACCGCGGAACCGCATGGTGACCTTGGTCTTGTCCCCCTCTTTCAGGAAACGTATCAGGTTGCGTAGTTTTACCTGATAATCCCCTTCCCCCGTCCCTGGCCGGAATTTGATCTCTTTGACCTGAACCTGCTTCTGCTTCTTCTTGGCGGCCTGTTTCTGCTTTTTCTGCTCGAATAGAAACTTCCCGTAGTCCATGATGCGGCAGACCGGAGGCTCCGCATTGGGTACGATCTCCACCAGATCCAATTTCGCTTCTTCCGCGGCCGCGAAGGCCTGTTCGATAGAAACTATCCCCACCTGCTCCCCATCCGCCCCTACCAGGCGGACCTGGGGGGCGGTGATATTTTCATTCAGGCGATGCTTTTTTGCTGCAGCGATAGCTGGCTCCTCCGTCAGAGTTCAATCCCGAAAAGTACAAAAGCACCGGATCGGCCGGTGCTCCACACTGGTTTCACACGTGTGCCGTGACCTCGTGCTGCAGGCGCTCGGTCAGTTCGTCCAGCGACATACTGCCGAGGTCCTCCCCCTTGCGCGTACGCACGGCCACGCTGCCCTGTTCCACCTCCCGGTCGCCTGCGACCAGCAGGTAGGGCACCCGCATTAACGTGTGCTCGCGGATTTTAAAGCCAATCTTCTCATTTCTCAAGTCCGATTCCACACGAAATCCTTTATTTCGCAGGCGCTTGACGCAATCCTCCACATACGGGGCCTGGCGGTCGGTGATATTCATCACCACCAGCTGCAGCGGCGAGAGCCACAGGGGCATGGCGCCGGCGTAGTGTTCGATGAGGATCCCGATGAAACGTTCCAGGGAGCCCAGCACCGCCCGGTGCAGCATCACCGGCACCTGTTTGTTGTTGTCCTCGGCGATATAGTGGGCGCCCAGGCGCTCCGGCATGGAGAAGTCGAGCTGGATGGTGCCCAGCTGCCAGACCCGGCCGAGGCAGTCCCTGAGGGAGAACTCGATCTTCGGCCCGTAGAAGGCCCCCTCCCCCGGCTGCAGTTCCCACTCCAGCCCCTTCTGATCGAGGGCATCCTCCAGGGCCTTCTCCGCCTTGTCCCAGGTCGCATCCGAGCCGACCCGCTTGTCCGGCCGGGTGGAGAACTTGATCAGCACCTCGTCGAAGCCGAAATCCCGGTAGACCTCGAACAGCAGGTCGGTGAAGGCGGAGACCTCGGAGAGGATCTGCCCCTCGGTGCAGAAGATGTGGACATCGTCCTGCACGAAGTTACGTACCCTCATCAGCCCGTGCAGGGTCCCGGAGGGCTCGTTACGGTGGCAGGAGCCGAACTCCGCCAGGCGCAGCGGCAGGTCCCGGTAGCTCTTCAGCCCCTGGTTATAGATCTGGATGTGCGCCGGGCAGTTCATCGGCTTGATCGCGTAGTCCCGATTCTCCGAGTGGGTGGTGAAGATCATGTCGCCGAACTTGTCCCAGTGGCCCGACTTCTCCCACAGGCTGCGGTCGATCACCTGTGGGGTATGCACCTCCAGGTAACCATGCTGGCGCAGCTTGTCCCGGATATAGCGCTCGATGATGAGATAGATCTGCCAGCCCCGGTCGTGCCAGAAGACCATGCCCGGGGCCTCCTCCTGGGTGTGGAACAGGTCCTGCTGCTTGGCGATCTTGCGGTGATCCCGCTTCTCCGCCTCCTCCAGCCGGTGCAGGTAGGCCTTGAGTTCCTTGTTGTCGCGCCAGGCGGTGCCGTAGATGCGCTGCAGCATCTCGTTGTTGGAGTCGCCGCGCCAGTAGGCCCCGGCCACCTTCATCAGCTTGAAGCCCTTGCCCAGCCGGCCGGTACTCGGCAGGTGGGGGCCGCGACAGACATCGAACCAGTCGCCCTGACGGTAGACCGAGACCTCCTCCCCCTCGGGGATGATGTCGCGGATGATCTCGACCTTGTACTTCTCACCGAGCTCGTCGAAGGTGCGGATCGCCTCTTCCCGGTCCCACACCTCACGCCGGATCGGCAGGTCGCGCTTGACGATCTCGCGCATGCGCTGCTCGATCTTCTGCAGGTCCTCCGGGGTAAAGGGTTCCGCGCGGGCGAAATCGTAGTAGAAGCCGTCCTCGATGGCCGGGCCGATGGTTACCTGGGTGCCGGGATAGAGCTCCTGCACCGCCTGGGCCATGACATGGGCGGCGTCGTGACGCAACAGCACCAGGGCATCCGCCTGGTCCCGGCTAGTGACGATGGCCAGCTCGCTATCCTGATCGATGACATGGGAACTGTCCACCAGCCGGCCATTCACGCGCCCCGCCAGGGCCGCCTTGTCCAGACCGGGACCGATGGAAGCCGCCACCTCGTGCACCGAGACGGGGTGATCGAATTCACGACGGGAACCGTCGGGGAGGGTAATGATGGGCATCGGATATCCTCAGTGGTGGCCCATACGAGAGGCCACATGAACCAAACGGCCGGCACTGGGCCGGCCCACGCAGCGGTGCAGTCTAGCACACAAACCGCCAGGATCATCCCATCCATCTCCCACACACGGGAACCCGTTGGCCGTCTGCCTGACGGTGCGATTTTCCCGGGTTCAGGAGCCGGACCAGTAGGCGGTCTCTATCCCCTCCCCCAGGTCGGCCTCGATGAGGCGCTGGCGTACGCTCAACAGGCGTTCGATGAGGGCCGGCTCGCACTCCTCGTAGGCGGCCGCGTCGGGCACCCGCCGGACCACCACCCCCAGCAGCTCGGTGATGGCGTTGCCGATGGAGTTCTGGCTGATAGTGACGATCAGCCTGCCCTCCTCATTGCGATAGATGAGCTGTTTGAAGGCGGGTTGCCAACGGATGGAGTTGGCATACTTGGCGTCGGTGATACAGCGTTCCCTGACCTTTTTCGCCGCCGCCATGAAGGCGTTGTCGAACAGCAGCACCCCCTCCACCTGCTCCGGGTAGTAGAGATCGGGCAGCATGGCCGCGTTGCGGGTCGAGACCTGACTGAAGAAGGTGCGGTAGAAGTCGAGAAAGCCCTGCAACACCGCATCGTACTCCTGCCAGAAGCGGATATCCCGCAGCGCCGCCACCCCGCCCTGGATCTCCCAGCAGGGCAGGCCGTGGGGGTAGCCGGTCAACTCGATGCGCGAGGCTTCAGCCCCGGCCGGCTCGAGGATGTGCAGATCCAGGGCGCGCTCGAAGAAGTCGTGATAGACATGGTGCATGAACGACTCGAACAGGCTGTGCTGCCCCCCGTCGGTCAGATTGGGGTTTTGCGGATCGGCCAGCTGCGCAGCGCGCAGCTGGTCCATGGGGAAGACGATGAAGTGGTTGTGCAGCATGCGGATGCTCGGTACCCCCGGGGAGGTCAGGGGCCAGGTGGCGTCCAGACTCGCCTCACCGGCCAGCAGCAAATGCTGCTGGGGATCGGGGTAGCGCTCCGTCATGAACTCGATGAGGATCTGGTTCATGCGGTTCCACACCTGCTTCACATCCCGGGGCACCTGGGTGCGGCGCACCGGCCGCCCCAAGGGGTTGAGGATCACCTGGGAGGTGTTGTAGATGATCGAGGTGTCGAATTCGCTGCTGTGACCCAGGGCCTTGCGGTAGAGCAGCAGGTTCTCCGGATTGATCAGTAATCCATTGTTGTGTACCAGGTCGTTGAGATTCTCGGTGCTGTTGAAAAATTCGTTGGGCTTCATCCCCTCCGGGACATCCAGGGGGATGGGCCGAAAAGGGGTGACGATCTCGCGCGGGCCTTGCTCCATCTCTGACTACCTCCAACGACCGGCCAGGGGCAGGCCGGCAGGCCGCACTCTCGGCAGTGATCGATCAAATCGGCCCAGTATAACGCTATTTGCCGCCTTTGAGTTTATCGGCCAGGCCGGCGAAGGGGTTGTGGGTCGACGTCTTCCGGGCCTCGTTGCCGGACAGATCACCCAGGGCGGAATCGATATGGCGCGCATGCTCGTTGTCATGGCAGTAGAGGCACAGCAGTTCCCAGTTGCTGCCATCCGGGGGATTGTTGTCGTGGTCATGATCGCGGTGGTGCACCGTCAGTTCATGGAGATTCTTGCGGGTGAATTCGCGCCCGCAACGACCGCACACCCAGGGATAGAGCTTGAGCGCCTGCTCCCTGTAGCCTTTTTCCCGCTGTTCCCGCGCGCGGCGGGCCTCGGCGACAATACGGTCGAGACGCTCGTTGGATCGACCTGGGTTCATGGCCCTTCTCCCCTCTTACTTCGGTCTTCAGCGGCCGGCGAGAGCCGGATCAGCTTGCCATTCTGCGCGTCGGTGAGCAGATAGACCAGCCCATCCGGGCCCTGGCGTACGTCACGGATACGCCCGAACGCCCCGCTCAGCATCCGCTCCTCGTGGGTGACCCGCTCGCCGTCCAGTTCCAGGCGCACCAGCTGCTGGAACTTGAGTGAGCCCACCAGCAGGTTACCACGCCAGCGGCGAAAGGGCTCGCCGGTATAGAAGGCCATGCCCGAGGGGGCGATGGAGGGGACCCAGTAGTGGATCGGCTGTGCCATACCCGGCTTGTGGGTGCCCTCGCCGATACGGGTGCCGATCACATAGTTCACCCCATAGGTGATCACCGGCCAGCCATAGTTGACGCCGGCACGGATGACATTGATCTCATCGCCACCCTGGGGGCCGTGTTCATGGATCCAGATCCGGCCGGTACGGGGATGCCGGGCCGCACCCTGGACGTTGCGATGCCCATAGCTGTAGATCTCCGGGCGGGCGCCCGGGCGGTCCACGGAGGGGTTGTCCCCGGGCACGCGCCCGTCGTCGTAAAGGCGGATCACCGACCCGGCATGGTCAGACAGGTCCTGGGCCCGCGGCCGATCACCCCGGTCGCCCAGGGTGACGTAGAGGTGGCCCTGGGTATCGAAGACCAGTCTGCTGCCGAAGTGCTGGCGGGTGCGGCTCTTCGGCTCCAGGCGGAAGATGACCTCCAGTTGCTCCAGCCGGTGGTCTCGCAACCGGCCCCTGGCCACCGCGGTGCCGTAACCCCCTGCGCCCTCCTCCGCATAGGAGAGATAGAGCCAGTGGTTATGGGCAAAATCGGGATGCAGGGCCAGGTCGAGCAGCCCTCCCTGACCGTAGGGGCGAATGGGCGGCAGACCGCCGATGGGCCGGGGGTCCAAGGTACCGTCCGGCAGGATCAGACGCAGCCGGCCGGGCCGCTCGCTCACCAGCATCCTGCCATCTGGCAGGAAGGCCAGCGACCAGGGATGGACCAGGCCGGTGGCGAGCACCTGGGCCTGCAGATCGTATTGTTCGCTATCCGCGGATTTGCAGCCGGATAGCGTCAAGTCCGACAGGCTGCTAGGGATGGGCGCCGCGCCGGCCGGCAGGCAAGCGATCGCCCAGGCCAACAACAACCGAAAAAACCCACGCAGTGCGTTTGGCTGATGCATCTACCAAGTATAGCCGCGCAGGGCCCGACCCTCAGGACTCGTTCAGGAGCTCGAAAGCGGCATCGGCAGTCGCCTTGTCGAGGCGCAGACGCAGCTCGCAATGGGCATTGAGTGCCATGGGGTCGTCACCACAGCTGCAGCCGCCGACCCGTTCGGTGAAGAAGAGCGCCAGCCTGACATCGATGGAGGACCCCGTGTCACGTACCCCCAGCACACTGACCGAGATCTGCCGGTCGTCCACGTAGCCCCCCTGGGTGGTGGCCTGGGAGAGGGGCAGGCTGCCTGGGGGCAGACCCTCCAGCTCCCGTTTGAGCCGTCGGGCGAAGCGATCGCTCCCCCAGGCCTGGAGGGCACCCCTCAGCCTCACCAGCGGCCGCACCGGTCACTCATAGGTGCGTCCCCGGTGTTTGATCCAGCCGTCCGGGTGGCGCCCCCCCGGGTCGTGATGGGTCCAGTGGATGACACCACCCTTAGCGTTCCATTCGTACTCGCCGAAGAAGGCCACCCGGTCACCCTTCTCGAGGGATGGGATAGGCGGCGCCAGATCGATGTTGTGGGCCACCAGCACGCTCAGCCCGTCTGGCAGACGCAGGATGAAGCGCTGATGGCGGCGCCCCTCCCGGTCATCCGGCAGGACCCGGCTGACTACCCCCTCGCCCCTGACCTGCAGATCGCTGCGGTGCTGCCGGAAGGCCTTGGCCAGGGTGCTCGTAGCCTGTTGCGGGGGTTCAGGTGCTTCGTGACTGGGAGCCTGTTGCCACGGTTCAGGGTCCCCGTGAAATGAAGGACCCCAGTCCGCCAAGTAGCCGTAGCCACCGGCGGCCAGGACGAGCAGGATCAGCGCCAGTCTTTTCATTACCACTCCTGTGCTCGGCGTTTCATCCTTCATGACCATGGACCCCAACCTGGGCAAAGATCAGTTCCGGCAGGCCGGCGGCGGTGCCGAGATGGTCGGCGATCAGGATCTGCGCCTGGGGATATTCGAGCTGCTTGGGCCTGACCTGGGCCGGGATATCCTCCGCCACATGGCGTCCAGCGGAGAGGAAGTAAGGGTAAACGATCACCTCGCTGGCCCCCGCCTGGATAGACTGCTCGATCCCCTCAGGGATGGAGGGCCGCGCCAGCTCCAGAAAGGCCGCCTCCACCCGGGCGAAACGATTGCCCGGGTGTGTCCGCAGCCTGGCCGCCAGGGCTCGAATCTCCTGATTGGAGGCCTCCCGGCGGCTGCCATGGGCCACCAGCAGGAGTGCCGAGACGCGCGGCTCGTTATGCCTCATCGACTGGCCCGCACGCTGGTCGCAGGTAATAGATCTGCTCCAGCAGACGGCTCAGACCCTTATCGCGAAACTGCCCCCCCTCCGCCAGTAGATCGCATGAGTACAGCAGATCGATCCGGTAGCGATCAGCGAACAGCCCCCGCACCTCCGCCTCGGTGACGCTGTAGGGGGGGCCGCCCATCTCCTCCTGGGGATAGTCCATGGCCACCAGCAACATGGCGCAGTCATCCGGCAGGACCCGTTTGAGCAGCCCCGCGTACTCCTGTCGCTGGCGGGGATTGAGCGCCACCAGGGAGGCCCGGTCGTAGACCGCTCTAAGCTCGCGGTTATCGAGGGCCGGCAGATCGAAGATATCGCCACAATAGATCTCGTAGGGCCCATTCCGCCAGCACTCGAAGGGGCCCGCCGGTTGGCGCCTCGGCTGCAGCCCCTGTTCGGCGAAGAAGGCCTCCACCGCCAGTGGACTCAGTTCGATGCCCCGCACCCGGTAGCCATGCTGCGCCAGCCAGACCAGGTCACGGCTCTTGCCGCACAGGGGGGCGAGCACCAGGGAACCGGCGGGTGGCGCCAGCACCGGCCAGTGGTTGAGCAGGTGTGGGTTGAATGCCTCGTGGTGCCAGCCGATATTGCGCTCGCGCCAGCGCCGCAGCCAGTCGTCATTGGGTTCCCGCAGGTTGTCAGGGCTCTCGGTCATGTTGCTTCACCAGACAAAAAAAGCCTGCTCATGAGAGCAGGCTTTTGCCGTTCGGGCAATAACTCACGGACAATCCGTGGAGGATTTGACCCCCCTGCAAGGCTCAGGACTTGCCCAGGCGTTCCTGGATGGCCTTCACCACGACCTCGCTGGAGGTGGCGCTGACGGTCAACAGCATATCCTCGTTCTTGTAGAAATCGACCAGCGGGGCGGTCTTCTCATTGTAGACGTCCAGGCGGTTGGAGATTGCCTCTTCGGTCTCGTCGTCGCGCTGTACCACCTTGCCGCCACACTTGTCACAGATCCCCTCCACCTTCGGTGGCATGCTCTTGACGTTGTAGATGGCGCCGCAATCCTCGCAGGTGCGGCGGGTGGTCAGGCGGTCGAGGATGACCTCCCGGGGGACATCGATCTCGACCGCGAAATCGAGTTCGATATTCAGCCGCTTGAGCAGGTCCTTGAGTGCCTCGGCCTGGGGGATGGTGCGTGGAAAACCGTCCAGCAGAAAGCCCTTTTCACAATCCGGCTCCTGCAGGCGCTGCTCCATGATCCCCATGATCAGGTCGTCGGGCACCAGGTCACCGGCCTTCATGAAGGCCTCGGCCTGTTTGCCCAGTTCGCTACCCGCCTGGACCGCGCCGCGCAGAATATCGCCGGTGGAGATCTGCACCGACCCATCCAGCTTGGTGAGCTCTTTGGCCACCGTACCCTTACCCGCGCCCGGGGCGCCCAACAGAATCAATTTCATGGATTGCTCCTAACTTTCGCATTGCGTGAAAAAATCAGATTGTTCAAACCGGCGGTATTATACTGATTTCGCCCAAGATATTTAGTCCACTTGGAGAGCACCTGCGGCCGGCCGTCGAGCGGCATCACGGACGCCATTGACACCAGATGAAAGATAAATATCACAAGTTATTACAAACAGTTACCCTTGTTTACTCGGGTGTAACGTTATGTATCCTGACGGCCTGCTCCACGACCCCGCCCCACGATACCAAGGACGCCTGTTCCATCTTCACCGAGAAGGACGACTGGTATCAGGCCTCCAAGGAGGCCTTCGAGAAGTGGGGTGTGCCCATCCATGTGCAGCTGTCGATCATCCACCAGGAGTCCCGCTTCCGTCACGACGCCAAGCCCCCCAGGGACAAGCTTTTCTGGTTCATCCCCTGGACCCGTAAATCCTCCGCCTATGGCTATGCCCAGGTGAAGGACTCGACCTGGGACTGGTACCGGGAGAAGAGCGGCAACCGCTGGGCCGACCGGGACGACTACGCGGATGCGGTCGACTTCATCGGCTGGTACGGCAACCTGAGCTACCGGAAGCTGAAGATCTCCAAATGGGACGCCTACAACCAGTACCTGGCCTATCACGAGGGCCAGGGGGGCTTCAAACGCAAGAGCTACAGAAACAAGCCCTGGCTGATCAAGGTGGCGCGTCGGGTAGAGGCCAACGCCAAGCGCTATCGCGCACAGATCGGCCGCTGCAAAGAAGAGCTGGAGCGGGGCTGGAGCCTCTGGCCCTTTTAGGACTTCTGCTCGCCCTGCTGCTCGGCCTCGATCTGCGCCCGCACCTCGTTCATGTCCAGCTCTCCGGCCTTCTCCAGGAGATCCCGGAAGGCCGATTCCGGCAAAGCACCGGGCTGGGAGAAGATGATGATCTTATCGCGGAAGATCATCAGGGTGGGGATGGAACGGACCTGGAAATGCATCGCCAGCTCCTGCTCATCCTCGGTATTCACCTTGGCGAAGACGATATCGGGATGGTCCTCGGAGACCTTCTCGTAGGTCGGCGCGAAGGAGCGGCAGGGACCACACCAGGGGGCCCAGAAATCGACGATCACGAAATCGTTGTTGGTGATGGTCTCTTCGAAATTCTCTTTGGTCAGTTCAACGACAGCCACGTGCAGCCTCTCGGTTGTGGGTTAAATTCGATCGATTTTATCAGAATATTCTAAAGATGTATTCCGTCCGCTGGGCATTCCCTTACCAATCGAGCAGAATTGGCGCATGAAAAAGCCGGGATGGATCCCGGCTTTTTCATGTCATTGAGCAAGTCATCCCAGGCCGTTGAAGATCTGCTCGCGTATCTCATCCACGCTGCCGACGCCGTTGACCTTGACATATTTTACATTGCCGGCATCGGCCTCCTTGGTGTAGAAGGCGATCAACGGCTCGGTCTGCTCGTGATAGACCTTGAGACGGGCCTTGACGGTCTCTTCCTGGTCGTCGTCGCGCTGCACCAGGTCCTCCCCGGTGACGTCGTCCTTGCCTTCCACCTTGGGGGGATTGAAGGTGACGTGGTAGGTACGGCCCGATGCCGGGTGTACCCGGCGGCCGGACATGCGCTTGATGATCTCCTCATCCGGCACGTCGATCTCAACCACCGCGTCGATGGGTATGCCGGCCTCCTTCAGGGCCTCGGCCTGGGGGATGGTGCGGGGAAAGCCGTCGAACAGGTAACCGTTCTTGCAGTCGTCCTCCTTGATGCGCTCCTTCACCATACCCATGATGATGTCGTCGGAGACCAGCCCGCCCTCGTCCATGATCTTCTTCGCCGCCTTGCCCAGCTCGCTGCCGGCCTTGACATGGGCGCGCAGCATGTCGCCCGTGGAGATCTGCGGAATATTGTATTTTTCCTTGATGTAGTTGGCTTGTGTGCCCTTGCCCGCCGGGGCCGCCCAGCAGAATCACGCGCATGTCGAGTCTCCATTTGGTGAAATAAAGGAGAGGAGTGTGCCACAGTTGCCGCCGACAGGGCCATTCGAGGCTATGAATGGAGGGATATATGGCCCTTATGAATCAGCCGGCGCCGGGCCGGGGCTGGCTCCCGGCCCGGTCACTGCCGATGTGCTCAGCCAGCAGAGAGGTTGAGCATCAGGGTGTTGAGACGCCGCACGAAGCCCGCCGGGTCCTCCAGCTGTCCCCCTTCCGCGAGCTGGGCCTGATCGAAAAGCACCTGGGTCAGATCCCGGAAGCGCTCCTCGTCCGCCTCGGCCTCCAGCCGCTCCAACAGCGGGTGTTGCAGGTTGATCTCCATGATCGGCTTGATCTCCGGCGCATCCTGTCCCACCGATTTGAGGACCCGGGCCAGGTTGGCGCTCATGTCGTGCTCTTCCACCACCAGACAGGCCGGGGAGTCGGTCAGGCGGTGGCTCACCCGCACCTCCTTGATCGTATCGCCCAGGACCTCCTTGACCCGCTTCAGCAGCCCCTCGTGCTCCTTGGCCTGTTTCTCCTGGGCCCGCTTCTCCTCCTGATCTTCCAGGTCGCCCAGCTCCAGGTCGCCCTTGGCCACCGACTGCAGGGGCTTGCCGTCGAACTCGGTCAGGCTCGAGACCAGCCACTCGTCCACCCGGTCGCTCAGCAGCAGGACCTCCACACCCTTCTTCTTGAGCAGTTCCAGGTGGGGGCTGTAGCGGGCGGCGGAGGGGCTCTCCGCGGTAATGTAGTAGATCTTCTCCTGCTTCTCCTGCATGCGCCCCACATAGTCCGCCAGGGAGACGTTCTGAGTGTCTTCCGGGTTGTGGGTGGAGGCGAAACGCAGCAGCCCGGCGATCTTCTCCCGATTGGCGAAATCCTCCGCCGGCCCCTCTTTGATCACCTTGCCGAACTGATCCCAGAACTGCTGGTACTTCTCCGGGTCTTTCTTCGCCAGCTTCTCCAGTTCGCCGAGGATGCGCTTCACATTGGCCTGACGGATGGTGTCGATCTTGCGGTTGTGCTGCAGGATCTCACGGGAGACGTTGAGCGGCAGGTCGTCGGAGTCCACTACCCCCTTGACGAAGCGCAGATAGCGCGGCATCAGCTTGTCTGCCTCGTCCATGATGAAGACCCGGCGCACGAACAGCTTCACGCCATGTTTCTGATCCCGGTCCCAGAGATCGAAGGGGGCCTTGCTGGGGACATAGAGCAGCGCGCTGTACTCGTTTGTGCCCTCGACCCGGTTGTGGACGTGCAGCAGTGGGTCCTCGAAGTCGTGGGAGATATGTTTGTAGAACTCGTTGTACTCCTCTTCGGAGATCTCCGACTTGGGGCGCATCCACAGGGCGGTGCCCGTATTGACCCGCTCGAACTCCGACTCCTCCGGCTTCTTCTCGTCCTCGCCGTAGTACTCCTTCTCCATCTCCACCGGGATGGTGATATGGTCGGAGAACTTGGAGATGATGGCACGCAGGCGGTAGGGTTCGAGGAACTCCTTCTCGTCCTCGCGCAGGTGCAGGATCACATCGGTGCCACGGCCGGGCTTGTCCAGGTTCTCGATGGAGTAGGAACCCTCTCCGTCCGACTCCCAGCGCACCCCGTGCTCTTCGCCCAGGCCGGCGCGGCGGGTCAACAGGGTGACCCGGTCGGCGACGATGAAGGCGGAGTAGAAACCGACCCCGAACTGGCCGATCAGCTCGCTGTCCTTGGCCTGGTCGCCGGACATGGCCTCGAAGAACTTGCGGGTGCCGGAGTTTGCGATGGTACCTATATGTTCACTCACCTCCTGGCGGCTCATGCCGATACCGTTGTCAGAGATGGTCAGGGTGCCCGCCTCCTTGTCCAGGGTCACGCGGATCCTCAGCTCCGGATCCTCCTCCAGCAGCGCCTCGTCGGTGAGGGCCTCGAATCGCAACTTCTCCGCCGCGTCCGAGGCGTTGGAGATCAATTCACGCAGAAAGATCTCCTTGTTGCTGTAGAGTGAGCGAATGACCAGGTTCAGGACCTGGCTGACCTCTGCCTGGAATTCCAGGGTCTCCTTTTGCGCTTCAACTGTCATCTCTCTGTGCGGCCTCCACCGATGTAATCAAATGGCGCGGATTCTAGCAAAATCTGCGCGCTATGTGGGGATGGACCGCCCCGATTTCAAGTGGGCAAGGAGATACCCAGCCGCCGGGCCTACCAGCTCCTGTCCAGGGTCAGGCTGGCGCGATTTTCCTCATAGCTGTCGATATCCGGATTGGCGTCACGCCGCAGATGAGCGAGGGTCAGCACCAGGCTGGTGTACCGACCCAGCTGGTAACTACCTCCCAGGGATGCCAGCCACTGCTCGTAGTCCAGCAGACGCTCGTTGTGATCGCTCCAGTTGACACGCAGAAAGGCGCTGGTATGGGGGCGCAGCTGGCGGCTGAGGGTGCTATAGACGATGACATCCTCGGTGTCGCTGGTCAGGGAGCTGCGGTCATACTCACGTTCGGTATAGGAGGCGCCCAGGGTCGCATCGGTCCTGCCGGTAGCCAGGGTGAAACTGGTGGTGAAGCGGTTCAACTGGTAGTACTCGCTGTTCAGGGTCGGACCGCTGCGGGTGGCATTGACCGGGGAGCTGAGCGCTGGATCCCGGATCAGGTTCCCGAAGGCGTCCCGACGGTCGAACAAGGTGGGACGGGTCGACTCATTGCGGGAACTGACGAAATCCTGGTTGTAGCTGGCATTCCAGACGGTGTGCCGGGAGCGGTGGGAAAACTGCAGGTAGTAGTCGTCCCCAAAGGAGCGCTGCCCAAGGCCCGCGGCCAGACGGGTACGGCTGTTTGGGGTATAGATAAAACCCAGGCCCCAGACCGAGCCATCCTGGTCCGGGCTCGACGCCAGCTCATACTTCTCGTAGCCCAGGCGCAGCCCCAGCGCCCAATGGCTGTCGAACTGGTAGGCCGCCTGCCCCACGGCACGCCGGATCCGGTCATCGTCCGCGACCCGGTCATAGGAGATCTCACTCTGCTCCAGGCGGACCTCCCAGGGCATGACCCTGACCGCCTCGCCACTCCCCAACACCAGGTCGAGGCGCCGGCCGGTGCTGCTGTCCGCATTGCGCGTGTCATAATAGACCCGGTCCTGGTCATAGCGGGCCTCGAACAACAGAGAGCGCCCCAGGCGGGTCTTGTAGTAGGGACTCAAGGCCGCCGAGTAGGTGGTGGTCTGGTCCGCGATACCGGTGGCGCTGTCGATACCCTCGCGCGCCCGGCTGCTGGTATTACGCTGATCCACGCTCGCCCGACCGTTGAGGAAGAAGTGACTGCGGTAGAGCTCCATGTCCCCCTCCGCACGCAGGAAGTTGACCAACTCGTTATCGTTGGTCTCCTGCCAGTATTTACGGTACTGGGGGGCGTAGGTGAGGTCGAACTTGCTCCTGGCCCCCTCCCGATAGAGGGAGATATGCGGACTGATCCGGGTGATCGATTCGCTGCGTTTGCTCGCATCCAGGTTGGCGTTGTCGGTATAGGTCTGCCCGATGGAGAGCCCGGGCGCCAGATTCCAGTTCGCCGCCTGCGCGGTGAGAGGGAGGCCGCCCACCAAAACCAGCCATAGCCCGGACAACCACCCAGCGACGAAATCCGATCGAAAACTTGCCATCTCTCCCTTCCCCTCGTTCGTTATCACCCCGACCACCTCATCATACGGACCTCACTCTATCACTCTCCAGGGTATCGGGCACCCTATCCAGTTCCCGGAGGCAGTGGTGCCCGCCGCCGGTGGCCTCCCCCCGTCCCTGGAGACCGGACCCACCGGCTCAGCCGACCACGATAATTTCGCTCTGAGGCTTCAATTCCCCCGCCAAGCTGTGGTTGAATAATGCCCCCCCCACCAGAACACAGGACGGAAGAACCAGATGGACATTTCGACCGTTGCGACCCAACCCTTCCCCGATCAACGTCCCGGCACCTCCGGTCTGCGCAAGAAGGTCAAGCTTTTCCAGACCCCCCACTACCTGGAGAACTTCGTCCAGGCAATCTTCGACACCCAGAGCGACCTCAAGGGCGGCGCCCTGGTCGTCGGCGGTGACGGGCGCTACTACAACCGCCAGGCCATCCAGACCATCATCCGCATGGCCATCGCCAACGGGATCGCCCGGCTGATCGTCGGCCAGGGCGGGCTGCTCTCCACCCCCGCGGCCTCCTGCGTGATCCGCAAATACCGGACCCAGGGCGGCATCATCCTCTCCGCCAGCCACAACCCAGGGGGACCGGACGCGGATTTCGGCATCAAATTCAACACCCCCAACGGCGGGCCCGCCCCCGAGGGGGTGACCGAGGCGATCTACGGCCGTACCCGGGAGATCGACCACTACCGGCTGGCCCAGGTGCCGGACCTGGACCTGGACACCCTGGCCAGCCACCAGCTTGGCGACACCCGTATCGAGGTCATCGATCCGGTCACCGACTATGCCGAACTGATGGAGCAGCTGTTCGATTTCGAGCGCATCCACCAGCTGTTCAACTCCGGCGCCTTTCAGATGCACTTCGACGCCATGCACGCCATCACCGGTCCCTACGCCAGGCGTATCCTCGAGGAGCGACTCGGCGCCCCCCCCGGCACGGTGATCAACGGCATCCCGAAAGAGGACTTCGGCGGCGGCCACCCGGACCCCAACCTGGTGCATGCCCATGAGGTGGTGGAACTGACCCATGGTCCCAATGGGGTCGATTTCGCCGCCGCCTCGGATGGCGACGGGGACCGCAACATGATCCTCGGACGCAACTTCTTCGTCACCCCCAGCGATAGCCTGGCGGTGATGGCCGCCAATGCCCACCTGATCAAGGGCTATGCCCATGGGATCAGTGGGGTGGCGCGTTCCATGCCCACCAGCCAGGCGGCCGACCGAGTGGCCAAGGCCCTGGGGCTGGATTGCTACGAGACCCCCACCGGCTGGAAGTTCTTCGGCAACCTGTTGGATGCCAACCGCATCAGCCTGTGCGGTGAAGAGAGCTTCGGTACCGGCTCCAACCATGTACGCGAAAAGGATGGCCTCTGGGCAGTACTCTTCTGGCTCAATCTGCTGGCGGTCCGCCACGAATCGGTGGCACAGATCGTCGCCGAACATTGGCGGCGCTTTGGGCGCAATTACTACACCCGCTATGACTACGAGGGCATCGACTCGGGTGCGGCCAAGCGTCTTATGGAAGGACTGCAGGACCGGCTCAGCGATCTACCCGCCAGCCGCCTGGGCGACCACAGCGTGGAGTATGCCGACAACTTCACCTATACCGATCCGGTGGATGGCAGCCGCACCGAGAATCAAGGCATACGCATCGGCTTCACCGATGGCTCGCGCATCGTCTACCGACTCTCTGGCACCGGCACCGAGGGGGCGACCCTGCGCGTCTACCTCGAGGCCTACGAGGCCGATCCCGAAAGACAGCACCAGGAGACGGCGGCGGTCATGCAACCGCTGGTAACAATCGCCACCCAACTGGCGCAGATCGAGTCCATCACGGGGCGTACTGAACCCAGCGTCATCACCTGAACAGCCAGTGGGATGCCGACCATGGCATATTGAAAGTTTTCAGTTACACTAACTGTGTTTATACACCCTCTAAGGAGCAGCGGATCGTGAACAAAAAGATTTCGGCAAACAAGGCGACGGCCACCAAGAAGCGGGCAGCTACCAAGAAGAAGGTAGCAGCGAAACCGGCCAGCACCAAGAAGGCGGTCACAAAGAAGGCCGCAACCCCAGCAAAAAAACCGGCCGCCGCGAAGAAGGCCCCGGTGAAGAAGGCGGCAACCAAACCGGCGCCGAAGACCCTGCAGGCGAGTATTGGGCCAAAGGAGCGGTATGAAATGATCGCCAAGATGGCCTACTACCGGGCGGAAAAGCGCAACTTCGCGCCCGGTCACGAAAAGCAGGATTGGCTCGAGTGCGAGCAGATCATCGACCGGATGATCAAGAACAACGATCTCTAACCCTGCTCACTCCGTTGGGCCACAACGCTGGAATCCCCACCACCGCAAGGGTGGTGGGGAAACGGATCAGAACTTGAAGGTCGTGTTGACATAGTAGTAACGGCCCGGCTCGTTCAGCAGCATCACCACGTCGTCCCCACCGGTCGCCGACAGCAGGGTCAGATCCTTGTAGGTATTGCTCACCGCATAGGTGCGGTCAAACAGGTTGTCGACCCCGGCGGTGATCTCGAAACGGCGATTCACATAGTGCTTCACCTTGAGATTGAGCACCGCCCAGGCGCCAATCTTCTGTTCCCCGTTGTCTGCATCGAACTTGTCCCAGGTATCCGCGGCCACCAGCTCGGCCCGGGCGCTGCTGTTGTACATGTAGTCGTAGTTGAGGGCCAGATTGAACTTCAGGGGTGGGATCTCGGCCAGGTCGGTATCGCTCTGTCCCGCCAGGGGCTTGTCTTTCTTGCCACGCAGCCAGGCCAGCCCGAAATCGGCATAGAGATCGTCCGTCATGAAATAGCTGCCGCTGATGTCCAGGCCGTAGATAACCGCGTCGATGTTCTCGAACTTGTGGACCTTCTTGTCTGAGTTGAAATAGATGTAGTCCTGCAACCAGCTATAGAAGAGTTTGGTCTTGAGGTTGAGATCCTGGTACTCGCTCTCCATCCCCAGATCGATTTCGGTATTGCTGGTCTGATCCAGATCGGGGCTACCGATCTGTGGATTGACCGGCTTCTTGTTGATGATATTGGACCCACGAAAATAGAGCTCCCTGGCATCGGGCACCCGGTGCGAGCGGCCGATGCCCGCAAACAGCTTGCTGGACTGGCCGGCCTGGTAGGTGCCAAACAGATAGCCACTCAGGGCATAGTAGTCGTTGGAGGGCTGGTTGGCCGCCTTTCCTCCCGGTTCGATGCTGGTGTCGTCGTAGCGGGCGCCGGCCCGCAGATTGAAGTCGCTGAAGTCCTGATCCCACACGAAGAAGACGGCCCGGTTGTCCGTGTCGGTGTCGTCGATACTGACCAGCCCATCGATGGGCGCCTGTTTGCCCAGCCCCTCGTAGTGACCATCCCAGTTGCGACGGCTGAGATCGATCCCATAGGTGATCTCGGTGGTGGGGTTCAGGTCGAAGGCGTTCGTCAGCTTCAGCCCCTGGATCTTCGCTTCCAGGCTGTTGCGCTTCTCGTTCTCCGAATCGACAGGGCCGGAGGCCTTGCGAAAGAAGGTGGACATGGGGTGTTCCACCCGGGAGTGGTAGTACTGAATCTCCAGGGATTTGGAGAGGGCCCCCAGGTGCTTGATCTTATAGTTGAGATCGAGGATATCGGAATTGTCGTACAGGGCGTCCATGGGGGTGGTGGGATAGAGTACGTCGTCACTGCGATTGGCGGTATAACTCATCTGCAGTTCCTGATCGTCGGTGACCTCCAGATAGAACTTGCCCATGAAGGAGCGCTTGGTGTAGGCATCCTGATCGAGGTAGCGGTCCTTGTACTGTCTGGGCGTATCGCTGGTGCCGAAGAAGTTCTCGATCTGCTGGGGAAAGTTGTTGCCGTCCCCGTCCTCATACTGCTCGCTGGTCTCCCCGGAGAGGGTGACCAGCGCCTTGAAGCGGTCCGTGCCCCCCTTCAGGGTGGTCGATGCCTTGCGATAACCCCAGCGGCCCAGATTGAGGTTGACCTCGCCCGCGAACCCCTTCTCCGGTTTCTTGGTGGTGATCTTTACCGCCCCGCTGAGGGTACCGAAGTTCTCCACGTCATAGGGACCCTCGGTGATCTCGATGGAGTCGATATTGTGGGTGACGATGTGCGAGGTGGGCGGGTCCATGCGGTTGGGACAGGCGCCATAGACCTTGGCTCCGTCGATCAGGATATTGATATTGTCCTTTTTCTGACCACGCAGGATGATGTCGTTGGCGATGCCACTGCGGCGCACGATGGAGATGTCGGGGACCTCCTTGCTCAGGGCCTCTGCCAGATCGGCGGACTTGACCTCCTCGCCGGAGACGTCGGTGAGCTTCTTTCCTTCCACGGTGATCGGCGCCAGTTCGGCCTCTTCACCGGCCCACAGGGGTGCAGCGACCAGGCTGCTGAGAATGGCAAATGTCAGGGGGTGTAGTTTCATCGATTTATCCTT
>Ga0114931_10000379_pt1 | contig 52892 bp, 58 predicted proteins | sample 2SBtaG_FD_89579 | JGI IMG/M metagenome (GOLD analysis project Ga0114931, IMG submission 89579) | Deep subsurface microbial communities from Kolumbo volcano to uncover new lineages of life (NeLLi) - 2SBTROV14_V59a metaG | ecosystem: Environmental > Aquatic > Marine > Volcanic | place: Kolumbo... | reverse complement strand
TAGCACTACCAGACGCACCTTGAAATGTCTCAGAATTAATAGTCAAATTCTGACCACCACCAAGAGGAGTACATGTTTGAAAATTAATTGCATTTGCATCAATAGTTGTAATACTTAATTGTTCCTCAACACTCAAATCAATTGTTCCTGTTGCTGTAGTCGCGTAGCCCGTAGGTGATTTTGTAATTTTATCCATACTAAAAATTGTGCTACCAAGCGATACAACGATTGCTGCTAGCAAAAACATTGCCAAAGTTTTATTTGAAATATCCATATTTATCCTCCTCGTAATTTACCCAACAATCGGCTCACCGACCACCAGTCTGACTTTTCCAGATGCTGTATCTGTAATCGGTTCTGATCCTGTCACTGTTAAACTAACCTTTGCTTGACTTCTAGAATCTGTGTTATATGTAGATAAATCACCACCATCTATATGGCCTATCTCTTGCATAACCGTTAGGGTACCAAGCAAAGAAACTAATACTGCTAAAAATACTAAGACAATAATTGTTTGTCTAGACACATCTTTTTCAGCCATGATAATTCCTCCAAACTGCTTTTTTATTATGTGAAAAAAAATATTTTTTATCCCACAATGTAGTTTTTAGTATATTTATTTTAATTTAGGATATATAAAAGTTTCTATTTACTTAGCTAGAAGCACAAAAATTAAGAAAAAAAATTATTTTGTTACATTAAGAGTATAATTCACCACCCTATAAGGTACTTCTTCTACACAAGTAAATTTAGTACATTGTTGAGCTTTAATAGCAGATAAATTAATTGATTCTATTGGAACAACAGTTTGTTGACCATCAGAAAAGGTTACTTGACACAAAGTTCCGTTTTGTGTTATTTGACAATTTTGTTGAGCCCAAGTAGTTCCATCAATATTCTGAACTTCAGCACATTGCACAGAGCTACATTTCCACTGTATATCTTCATTCGTCATTTGTCCTGCATTCATTTGCTCATCACAGCCCGTGACAAATAGAATTGGTATTAATAATAATATTAGTAATAATAATAGTAAATATTGTTTCATTTTATGTCCACCCCCTTTGACACAAAAAACAATGGAACATAAATAATTTATAAATGTTTTGATTGATAAACAAACTTTAGAAAAGTTAACAATAATTATGAGTGCGCCCGCGGACAATCAGAAAAACTCTGAGCCCACGATCCATAAAAAATGGGCCCGCGGAGATTTGAACTCCGGACCTCACGATCACTAATCCGCGATTCAGCATTTCTGCGTTCCGAATGCGAGTTATCAGTCGTGCGCTCTACCAGGCTAAGCCACGGGCCCATATTGTATTCCTTTTTTTGGGCTTGACTGACCAGCGGGAAGGAAACCCACTTGCGTGTCAACCGAGCAAAACCAGTTGGGTTAAGCCACGGGCCCATATGTAATTCGTGATTTTAAAGGACTAATTGACCATTTATATACTTTTTTAATAAGTTTATATATAAATAAAGTTTTTCACTAGTCATTCCTGCCTAAGATTTATAAAAAAAAGGATTTCAACTTCTTTTATGCATACGGAAATCAGTGAAATTACAGGAGATTCTATTATTGATATTGCTATTGATACTTTAAAAAAAAGTAAGCAGATGATTGTTTTTGTTAATACAAAAAGAAGTGCTGAGGCTACCGCAGAAAAAATTGCTTCAAAAATTATTAAGATTGATGAAATAGAAAAAAAAATTAGTGCAACATTAGATTTAACAAATTTGTCTAATTCTATTCAAACCGTACTTAGTAGTCCTACAAAACAATGCAAACGTTTAGGAGCAATTACTAAAAGAGGCGTTGCGTTTCATCATGCGGGACTTAACAGCAAGCAAAGAGAATTAATTGAAGATAGCTATAGAGCAGGTTTAATTTCTATTATTTGTGCTACTCCAACTCTTGCTGTAGGAGTTGATCTTCCTGCTTATATAGTTATTATTAGAGATTTAAAAAGATACGGAGGACAATTTGGAATGACAAAAATTCCTGTTTTAGAATACTCACAAATGAGCGGAAGAGCAGGCAGACCTAAGTATGATAAAATTGGTGAAGCGATTTGTATTGCGGGAAACGTTGAAGAAAAAGAGCGTATTTGGAATGAATATGTAAATGGAGAACCTGAAGAAATATTATCTAAATTAGCAGTTGAGCCCGTACTTAGAACATATATTCTTTCTTTGATTGCGACAGGTTATGTAAATTCAGTTTCAAGCTTAAATGAATTTATGAGTAAAACATTTTATGCTCATCAATACCAAGAATTGTCTAGACTTTTTGGGATTATTCAAAAAATGATTAGTAAACTTGAAGAATGGGAGTTTATTAGTGTTTCTAGTGGAAACAAACAAGATGATTTTGTTTCTGCATCGGAACTTGTTGACTTAGAAGATAGTGGGCTTAAAGCAACAAAATTAGGGGAAAGGGTTGCAGAATTATATCTTGATCCTTTAACTGCACATCATATTCTTATTTGTATGCAAAAGGCTGCTTCAAAAAAATATGATGATTTTTCAATTATTCAAATGATTTCATCAACACTTGAAATGAGACCTTTATTAAAAGCAAGACAAAAAGATTATGAAGCAATAGAAGAAAAAATTGTTTTAGAAGAAGGTTATTTTATCGCATTTACTCCTGACGAATTTTCTGAGGATTACGAAGAGTTTTTGGATAGTGTAAAAACATCTATTGTGTTTGAGGACTGGATGAATGAAATAACTGAAGATAAACTTCTTGAAAATTATAATATTACTCCTGGAGAACTTAATGCCAAACTCGATAGGGCTGATTGGCTTGTTTATGCTAGTTATGAACTTTGCAAACTTCAAAATTTTAAGGAACTCAAGAAAGATTTGTTAAAACTTAGAATCAGACTCAAAAACGGAGTAAAAGCAGAACTTTTACCATTATTAAAATTAAAAAACGTAGGAAGAGTTAGAGCAAGAAAAATGTTTGCTAATGGAATAAAAGATTTGGGTGATGTTAAGAAAAAAGATTTGTCTTCTCTTGCATCACTCCTTGGAAAAAAGATTGCGCTTGATGTAAAAAAACAAGTTGGACAAGATTTGTCTCATGAAAAAATTGTCATTAAACCAAATAAAAGAAAGGGACAGATTAGTTTAGCTGATTTCTGAAATAACATTTATATCATAAAGGCTTTATAACTTATAATCTTGGGCAAGAATATAGAGGTCAAGGCATTGTTTCTGAAGCAGTAAAACTTTTGACAAATTACGCTTTTAAAAAATATAAATTAGTTAGAATAGAAACGCACTTAAGGTCTTATAATATTGCTTCAGAAAGAGTTTTGGAAAAAAATGGCTTTGAATTGGAAGGTGTTAAAAGAAAGAGCACTAAAAAGAACGGAAGATATTATGATGATTTGATGTATTCCGAAATTAAATAACCATTTGAAAAGAATTTAAGATTAATAATTATGTGCTTGAGCGTAGCAAAACGCATATTGCGTGTCAACCGAGCAAAACCAGTTGTTTTACTTCAAAATATAATATTTCTTAGCTTTTACAACAACTACTTTTTGTCCTATTTTAAATTCCAACTTAAGTGGATTTTCTGCTTGAACTGGTTGAAAATCTTCAGGACTGAGTATTTCTAAATCAGGATAAACTTTTGTAATGATTGTTTTTTGTTTTTTTAGGATTTCTATTTCTTGTTCTTTTTTTTCATCAAATGTAAAGTTCATTATTTTTCCTTTACTTAAATCTAGTCCCACAATTATTTTTGACATTTTTCTTAGTAAAATAGGTTTTTTATTTACAAGAACAATATCTCCTTTTTTGAATTTTGGAACAACAAGCAAAACGTTAAGTCTGTACAAATCTTTGCTCGTTTGTTTATTGTGGCTGAATAATTGAGGATTTTGACTTACATATCCTCCAAAATTTCTTATAACTTTTGTTGCTAAAGGCATAATGTGTCTTTTTGTTACAAAATAATAATCTACAGAATCCTTTTTTTCTACAACATTATTAACAAAAACATTTTTTGTTTTTGCAACATATCTTTTTATGTATTCTTTTACTTCTGCGTTTGCATGTCTTAATTGGAGTATTCCTTCAAAATATGTAGAGCCTTGTTTGCTTATTCCCGGACTCGTTGTTACTTCTACTTGAATGGGTATTTCATATGTTTCATTATCTACCTTTATAACTATTGGCAACTCTTTTTTTAGACCTGTTTTTTCAAGTAAATCAGGATATTCTTCGAGTCCTTGTTGGAGTTTTGCAGTTTTTCCTAGTTCTCCTGTTATTAGTTTTTGAGTTAATGTTCTTAAATCTGCAAATTTGCTCCATTTTCCTTTCTGAAAAACTTTCATTGATGGACATAACTTTATTTTGATTATTCTATAATTAAATGTTGGTTCCCTACAATTTTCACAGAGTTTTCCTTTTTCTATTGTTTTTCCACAAATTGGACAAAATTTAGCCATTTAATTGATTACCATATAATAATATATAAATATGACCTAAAATCCTTATAGGTTATGAAGGTTAAAAAGTTCATTAAAAAGTCTTGGGATTTTATTTGGAATAGCAATTCATGGCAAAGCTGGGTTGTCAATGTTATTTTGGCGTTTATTCTCATAAAATTCATTGTGTATCCTGGCATTGGAATGATTTTTGGTACGGGTTTGCCTGTAGTCGCAGTTATTAGTGAGAGCATGGAACATCCTTTAGGGGCTGATTGGATGACTTCAAGAGCTTATTGTGAAAATGGTCCTTGTTCTCAGGAAGCTTGGTATATTAATAGAGGAATTTCTTATGCAGATTTTCAGGAATTTCCTTTTAAGAATGGATTTAATAAGGGAGATATTATGATTATTGTTGGAAAATATCCTTCACGTATTGTTGTAGGAGATGTTATAGTATTTAGTTCAGGCAAAAATTACCCTATAATACATAGAGTTGTAGCTAAAAAAAGAGTTAGGCAAGAGTACATTTTTGAAACCAAAGGAGATAATAATCCTAGTCAGATAACTGATAGTTATTTAGATGAAACTAATGTTCCGCAAGGAGATATTTTGGGTGTGGCCAGCGTTAAAATTCCTTATCTTGGTTTTATTAAAATTTGGTTTACAGATGCAATAAATTTATTACATGGAAAATGAATAAAAATATTTTGATAATATATGCTCATCCGCATAGAAAAGGACACTGCGGAGCCATTTTAAGTTCTTTGGAAACTAAATTAAAAAATGAAAAATATGAAGTACTTGATTTATATAAAATGAAGTTTAATCCTATGTTAAAAGAATATGAACTTCTTAGCTCAAAATACAGAAAAAAAGTTAGTAAAGATGTTTCTGATATTCAAAAAAAAATATCTGCATCCGACAGATTAATTTTTATTCATCCTGTTTGGTGGTATTCTATGCCTGCAATAATGAAAGGTTTTTATGATAGAATTCTTACATCAGGATATGCGTTCAAATATAAAAAAGTGTTTTTTGGTTTGGCAAAAACATCAGTTCCGTTTTTGAAAGGAAAAAAGGCGGCATATTTTATTACTAGTGGTTCTAGAAAAAGTTTCTTTTTGTTTGTCCCATACTTGTGGTCTGTTGGTTTTATTGTTAAGGGAACGCTAAACTTTTTTTGCGGAATAAAAACTAAGATTTTTCATTATGGAAATGCATATATAATTAATGAGAATGCAAAAATTAAACTTGACAAGCTATCCTCAAAGGGTTTAAAATGGCTTTTAAAATGACTTACTCCCGCGACCTGAATGTCTGGGAATTAAACCCAAATTCGCTATGCTCGCATTAATAAAAAAGGCGGATTGTTTCAAGTTCAGGGTTTTATTCATGGTAAAAATGGCTTTCTTAGGCAAAATATGTATTTTTCGTCCATAAAATATAAATATACTAAAAATAATAATTTGTCTAGGGGTGGTAGTAATGAATCTTTCTTCAATCGTTAGTAAAGCTAGCGAAAAGCTTAATTCTGGTTTTAAAAAAACATTTACGTATTCTTCTGCTATTCTTTTTTTAGGAACAACAAATCTTGCATGTACTTCAGCTAAAAATACTACAACATATCAAGGAGAAGAAAAAAAAACAGTTCTTGTGGAAGATGTAAAAAATCTTTCGAGTTATGATGATAAAAGAATAGAATTTTCTGCAATCCCTATCAGTTCAGATTTGACTGGTAATGAATTTAATCTAAGACTGGAAGTTAAAGATGAGAACAATAACACTCTTTATCATGTTTTAGCTAAAGAAGATGTGAATGCTAGCAACAGAGATTTAATCAAAGAAATTAATTACCTTCTTTCTTCAAAAGATAAAGATAGGGAAGGTATTATTCAATACAATAAAAGCAATCCTTCTTGGGATAAAGATATTAAAGTGACTGTTTCAGGAATATACAATCAGTTCCCAAAAACTAATAGAAGCTTTTATGAATCGGGAAAACTTGAACTTGAAACAATTACTTTGCTTAACGAGCGTTATTTTACTGACCCTGAACAATCAGCAATTTACAAAGAAAATCCTGATAATTTATTTTCTGATAAACAAGTATATTTGAGAGTTCATTATCCTGCGTATATTCATCCAAGATGGGATTGGGATGGAGATGGAATTCCTGATTGGTGGAAAAGCAGATATAAAAATTTTAGGTGGAATACAAGATGGAATGATGCAGATGGAGATGGTTTATCTAATTTGACAGAATGGAGAATAGGAACAGATCCTTATAATTCGGATACAGATTTTGATGGTTTGTCTGATTATTATGAATTGAGAGTTGGTCTAAATCCTAAGTGTAATGATTCTGATCATGATGGCATATCTGATTATTATGATAATTATCCGAGATGGAATAACGATATAATTATTGTGACTACTCCTTTCTTGTTTTGGAATAATCATCGGATTAATTTTTATTTTCATTGGGATATGTGGGGATATAATCATTGGTATTACCATAAACATTTTCATCCAAAAAAAGATTTTTTTAGAGATGCATATACAAAACACAGAAATAGAAATCGTTCTAAACTTAGAGATAATGATGGTTACAGAAAATACAAACTTAAGAAAAGAAAAAATTTAGTTAAAAGGTCGGGTTTGAATAGAGAGGAAAGAAAAAAGTTTGGAGATTTTAAACTTGACAATTATAAAAAAAGAGTTGCAAGAGAAAAAAGAAAACTCTATGAAAAACCAATAGTTAAGGATAGGATCAAAAGAAATAAAGAAATAAGAAAAGGAACTTATGACTTTAAAAGAAAAAGCGATAATTCTAAAATCCGCAGATACAGAAGTGATAAAAAGAGTGATTTGGAAAGAAGGATTGAAAATCGGAGATATACAAAGCCACATATCAAAAGAGATACAAAAGTAAGGAAAAGAGTTGATAAAACAAGAACCTATAAGCCAAAAATATATATTCCAAGAAGAGATAAAACAAATACAAAAGAAATTTATAGAGCACCAAAAAAAACGTATACACCAAGAACAAATAAAACTTATACTCCTAGAACTAGGAGTTTCGGGAATGTAAGAAAATCAACTCCTAATAGAACAAGATCGAGCTCGCCAAAATCTAGACCTCCTAGTAAATCTTCTAAGTCGGGAAAACGAAGCAGAAGATAATTATTCGGCTTAAAAATGATCTCTTAGAATATCTGTAAGTATATTTCTTGTGCTGTTTTCTCTTTGTTTATTTCTTTCAATTTCTAGAAATCTTGAGTCAACAATGGTTTGTCCAAGTATTGTTTGTGCTTGTTCAGATAAGTCATTGCCATATCCTTTTATCATAGCCAAATAAACATCTGTATCATACATTTTTTCTTTATCTAAATCAAATCTGAATCCTTCAATCAAAACGTTTTCAATATAGGTTTTTTCAATTAATTTTTTAGATATAATTTCTTCATTTGTTAATCTTGGTTCTTTTTTTGATATTTCATCTAGTTTATCATAAAGTAGTTGTCCTGCAACGTATGCTTTAAACAGTTGATTATCTGACATTTCGCCATAGTATTGTACCCATGCATCATCAGAATCTTTCCATGTTGCATCATTTTTTGTTCTTTTTTCTAGAATTCCCAGTATTTCTTGAGCTCTCACTAATTTTTCAAGAGCATTTCTTCTTTGAGATTCATTTGCTACTATTTCCAATTTATATAACTGTGGTGGAGAAATGATTCAATCTTTTTAAATGTTTTCTAAACATACTACTTAAAAGTAAATAATGTTGGCGAAACAGTTGTGCAACGTAATAATTATTTACAATATAGAAAATTAATATTTTTTATTAGTTAAATTTAAATACTAAATAAAAGTCAAAATTAATGTTAAATGGGTGAAACGTTCTGAAATGACAAAAGTACTAAAATTGGAAATGAAAGGATTTAAGTCATTTGCGACTAAAACAGAGATTCCTTTTGGAGATGATTTCAATTGTGTATTAGGTCCAAATGGTTCTGGAAAATCAAATATTCTTGATGCATTATGTTTTGTTCTTGGAAAAGCAGGCGCTAAAGGTCTAAGAGTTGAAAAATCAGCAAATTTAATATACAATGGCGGAAAAAAGAAAACACCTGCAAAAGAAGGAGAAGTATCCATATACTTTGATAATACTAACAAAATATTCAATAACACTGATAATGTAATAAAAATTTCTAGAATAATAAGACAAACAGGACAATCAAAATACAAAATTAACGAAAAAACAGTAACCAGAACCCAAGTTCTTGATACAATGAGTAAAGCAAAAATTAATCCTGATGGTTATAACATCATTTTGCAAGGAGATATAATAAAACTAGTTGAAATGTCAGGTGTTGAAAGAAGAGGAATAATTGAAGAGATTGCAGGCATTAGTGTTTATGAAGAAAAAAAGCAAAAAGCATTACGAGAGCTTCAAAGAGTGGAAGATAAAATGAATGAAGCCGACATCATATTGACCGAAAGAAAAGCTCACCTAAAAGAACTAAAAACAGATAGAGACAAAGCTATGAAGTTTAAAGATCTTGACGATAAAATAAAAAGAAATAAAGCAACTATGATTGATAAATCCATAAAAGAACATCATGAATCAAAAAAGAAATTTGATGCAGAAATTAATTCTATAAAAAAAGAAATTAAAGAAATAGAAGATAAGATTCATAAAAAAAGAAAATCAATTGAAGAAAAGAAAAAATTGATTGATGATGTCAATAAAGAAGTAGAAAAAAGAGGACAAAAAGAACAAGTTGAAATTCACAAACAAGTTGAAAAATTAAAAATTGATGTAGCAGTTAATAATCAAAGAATAATAACAATTTCTCAAGAACTAGAAAAAATTGATAACAGAAGAAAAGAACTCACTGGAAGCTTTAAGGATTTAGAGAGTAAAATTCAAATTCTTGAAAAAACAAAAAAAGAATTAAAAGAAAAAATAAAGATTAAAGAAGCCGATATAAAAAGAGTGGAAGAAAAAATTGAAACGTTCAAAAAGAAAAATAAAATGGAAAATGCTTCAGATATCGATAAAGAAATAGAGAGTATAGATAAAGAAATAGAGCATTCACAGGAAGAAATTAACAAATTAAGGGAAGAGCAACAGAATTTTTTAAGAGAAAAAGACAAGTCTGAAACAAAACTTCAAGGCATAGATGAAAAGTTAGAAAAAATGCTTGAAGTAGAAAAAGAAAATAAAGATTCATTAAACAAACTTAAAAATCTTAAAAAAGAATTCAAAAAGGCAACTTCTGATTTGAATCAATCTCTAACAGAAGATCAATCATTAGCAGCACAACAAAGTACTGCGCATTCAAAACTTCTTTCTAGAAAAGAAGATTATTCTAAGTTGACTGCAAGAAGCGCATCAATAAGAGAACACATCGCAGGAGGTCGGGCAATAAAAGATGTTTTAGATCAAGGATTTAGTGGAGTTTTTGGATTGGTATCTGAACTTGGAGATGTAAAAAAAGAACACGCATTAGCACTTGAAGTGGCTGCAGGATCAAGACTTAAATCAATTGTTGTTGAAACCGATGTAGTTGCATCAAAGTGTATTAAACACCTTAAATCTACAAAATCAGGAACCGCAACATTTATCCCACTTAATAAAATAAAAGGAAACGCAAATCTAAAAGAAATAAAACAATCAGGCATTATTGGAAGAGCAATAGACTTAGTTTCTTATGATAAAAAATTCGAAAAGGCATTCAAATATATTTTTGGAAACACATTAGTTGTTGATAATATTGATACAGCTAGAAGAATAGGTGTTGGAAATGTAAGAATGGTTACATTAACAGGAGATTTGGTTGAAACAAGTGGAGCAATGCAAGGAGGACACAGAGAAAGAACTCGAGGCATGGGCTTTATGGAAAAAGAAGTCAAAGACCAAATGAAAAAACTAGAAAAAGAAATTTCTGAACTAGAAGGTGTATCAGCAAATTTAACTCAAAAAAGAAGAGATAATGAAGAACTAATAACTCGTTTACGAGAATTAAAAGCAAATCTGGAAGTAGACATTATCAAACTAGAAAAAATGTTAAGAGTTGACTCAGAAGATTTAGATTCAGATAAAAATCAGAAATCAGCACTAAGAAAAGAAATAGCAGAACTTGATAAAAAATTAGAAAAAATAATGAGTTACTTAACTGAAAAGAATTCTGAGCTTGCATCATATAAAATAAAAAAACAAAAATTAAGAGATCAAATTAATCAATTAAGAAATCCTGCGTTATTAGCAGAACTTACCAGTTACGAACAGAAAAAGACAGAATTGAAAGATGAAATAAATAATATAAATTTAGAGATAAAAAATATTGATTCGGAAAGAGATAATATTTTTGGTCCTGAACGTGAAAATGTTCAAAAAATATTCAAACAACTAGATAAAGAACAAAAAGATTTCGAATCAGAAGATAAAACACTTAAAAAAGTAATTGCGACACAAGAAAAAGAACTGAAAGCAAAAGAAGAATCAGAGAAAAAATTCTACGCAATTTAAGGAATTGTTTAAGAAAAGAGACAAATTAACAGATGAAAACAATAAGCTAGAAAACGGTATTCTAAGAAGCAATGATACAATGCGTCAAAAAGAACAAAAGAAGAATATAACTGCAATGGAAAATGCAAAAGTTAAAGCAGAGTTAGCAGGTCTTGAAGAAGAATTCAAACAATACGAAGGAGTTCCACTTTACAAAAATAAACCTATTATAGATATTAAAAAAGAAATTTCTGAATTCGAAAGAATGATGGAAAATTTTGGAGCAGTAAATATGAGAGCTCTTGAAATATATGATAATGTAGAAAAAGAATACATTAAATTAACTGAAAAAAAACAAAAACTTGGTTCAGAAAAAGAAGACGTTTTACTTATGATAAATGAAGTCGACTCAAAGAAAAAAGAACTATTTATGAAAACATATGATGTAGTAAATCACAATTTCAAAGAAATATTTAATACACTTTCTTCAAAAGGAACAGCAACATTTGATTTAGAGAACAAAAAAGATCCGTTTGAAGCAGGAATGAATATTAAAGTAAGACTTTCTGGTAAGAAATTTTTAGATATTAGATCTTTATCAGGCGGAGAAAAAACACTGACTGCACTAGCATTCATTTTTGCAGTTCAAGAACACGAACCTGCAGCATTCTATGTTTTAGATGAAGTAGACGCTGCACTTGATAAAAAGAATTCTGAAAGATTAGCTAAGTTAATTGCAGAATACTCAAAAAGAGCACAATACATAATGATATCACACAATGACGGAGTAATAGGAGAAGCACAAAACCTTTATGGAATCAGTATGAATGAACATGGCATGAGTAAAGTTACAACGCTGAAAATATAAAATGAAAAAATGACCTACTCCTGCGACCTGAAGGTCGGGAAATTAAACCCCAAATTCGCTATGCTCGCATTAATAATAAAACATTACGAGTCACGCATAAATATCTTGTAGATAACGATGGTTATGATTTGCAAATCCAAAATATATGCAAAATAACTTCTAAAAAAATACAAAATCTTAAATATCACTCCCAACTAATAACTACTTAAAGGTGGACTGGGTGAAAGAAAAAACAGCAATAACTAGCATTCTTGTAATAATTCTCATCTTATTAGCTTTGTCTCCAGTTCTAGCAGATAATACAAAAAACACCATAAAAAAAGAAGACAAAATAAGTGTTATTGTTAAATTAAAAGATTCAAACACAAAAAAATATGTGATTGGCTCTTTTGCAAAAGTTGCAAAACAAGCAGAGTCTTTTGCCATAAGACAACAAAATTTTGCTAAAACTAATAATATTAGACTTAAAAAAAGTATGAATTCTATTAATGCATTTTCTGCAGAGGTAACAAGAGAAGAATTAACAGCTCTTAAAAGAAATCCTAATGTAGAATTTGTAAAAGAAAATATTCCTCTAAAAATATTGCTCAACGATAGCACTAAATTAATTAATGCAACTCAAACTTGGAATTTTCAAGAATCTGGAATTAATATTACTGGAGCAGGCCAAACTATTTGCATACTTGATACAGGAATAGATTATACTCATGAAGCTTTTGGCTCTTGTTCTAATATGTCTTTAAATCCGACAGGAACTCAAGAAGCAAATACAACAGAATCAGCACATAACTATACAAATAGTTATGATAATACCTGGACTATAAATAAATCAGGATATTCAAATATTGCAGTTCATTTTTCCATTATTGCTGTTGAGAAAGGCTATGATTACATTTATGTTATGGACGGCTCTGATAATGTTGTTCAAACGTATTCTGGAAACTATACCAACATTTGGTCACCAAGTGTTTCTGGGGATACAATAAAAATAAGACTTGTAACAGATGTTGGAGTTACTGATTATGGTTTTGTAATAGATACCATTTTAGATGGAACAACGAGTGTTAATTGTACAAAAATACTGGAAGGATATGACTATGTTAATGAGGATGATGATCCATTTGATGATAATGGTCATGGAACACATGTTGCAGGAATTGCAGCTTCAAATGGTGTAACAAAGGGCGTAGCGTATGATGCTAATATTATTGCGCAGAAAATTATGGATTCAAATGGAGATGGAAACACAGACCACTTACTTTTTGCGATGGATTGGTGTATTCAAAATAAAGATTTGTATAATATAACTGTTATTAGTTCAAGTTTAGGCTCGGATACTTACTTTTTTTCAAGCAGTTGCGATTCATTTTTTTCACCTGTAACTGATATGATTGAAAGTGCAGTTAATAATAACATAAGCGTGGTTTTTGCAACAGGAAATGATGCACAAACAGATAAAATAACATTTCCTGCTTGTGTTTCAAACACAACTAAAGTAGGAAACACAAATGATAATGATGCATTTTCAGGAACATCAAATAGAGGGTCAGGTTTTCCATTAATGGTGACAGCACCTGGAGTTAATATTAATAGCACAGTTCCAAGAGGGACATGTGGTGATTGTCATGAATCAGGTTGGAGAAGTCTTAGTGGAACATCAATGTCAACACCACACGTTTCAGGAGTTATAGCTTTGCTATTACAATTTATGGATTTACAAAATAATTCTGTGTTAACTCCTGATGAAATAAAAGACACATTAAATTATACAGGAATAAGATTTTACGATGCTGCAAGTAGTGCTTATTATTCAAGGGTTGACGCATTACTTGCAATAAGAAGTTTAGATGAAACAAATCCTGTTGCAAATTTAACCCTTAATGCAACTAACTTAACTAATAATTCTAGAAATATCTTGATTAATTCGAGTTCATCTGATAATATGCTCATAGATATTTCAGCAATAAATATTACTTTTCCAAATGCTACCACTGTTTTTGAATCCAATTTAGAAGAAGGCTTTGTCGAATTAAATGGTTCCAATATCACTGCAGGAGGAACATATTCTGTCTGGTTTATAATAAATGATAGCAATAATAATACATATTTCTTAAATAATACATTCTTTGTAGATAAACCAGTTGCTAATCTTACCTTATTGCTAAATGGAACAAGTGAAAATATAACTATTAATGAAACTGACTTTGTAAATATCACAGGAAGTAGTGATACAAATGAAACAATAATAGAGCTTTATATTAATAACGTCGCCGTTTCAAATGGAACAACATTTATAGAATACATAAACCAATTTAATTCATCAACACTAGTTAATGTTACTTTAATTTATAATGAGACAACAAATTATAGGGCTAATTATTTAACATATTATATCAATGTATCAGCGTTATCGCCAAACATAACTTCATATCTTCCAAGTTCTTCAACTGTTGATTTAGAAAAAAATAATTCATTAAATTTTAATATTACTGCAACAAATCCAATTAATTCAACACTTAACTATACCTGGCTTGTAGATGGCGATGTACAAAATAATTTGACAAATAATTTTACGTTTAATAGTGAAAATTATTCAGAAAAAGATTATAATATAACAGTTATTGTTTCAAATGAATATAGCAACACATCTCACGAGTGGACTCTGAGTCTTTCAGAACCTGAAACAGAAGTATCTAACCCTGGAGGAAGCGGAGGTAGCGGAAGTGGAGGCGGAGGTGGTGGAAGCGCTGCACCAGCAGAACTAAATTTCTTTAGTGAAATATTCCCTGTTGCGAAAAGTAAATTAGTAGTTAAAAATTCAAATGAGAAATTAATTGTCAGTCAAGTGTTAGTGGAACTAAATAAAGAATTAGAAGATGTTAAAATTAAAGTTGTTGAAGTTGATGGGAAACAAGAAGAAGAGAAAAAATTAAGTTCAAAAATTAAATCATATAAAACATTGTCTGTTGAACATGCAAATCTTGAGGATGAAGATATTGATTCTGCAGATATTAATTTTAAAGTTGAAAAAACGTGGGTTTTAAATAATAAATTCAGTAAAAAAGATATTAATTTATACAGATATAATTCAAATAAATGGAACAAACTTAAAACAACTTATACTACATTTGATAGTGATTACTATTATTATGTGGCTGAATCTCCAGGTCTTAGTTTGTTTGTTGTTGGTTGAGAAAAAGAAAAAGTTATAGAAAAAGAAAAACCTAAAGAAGAATTAGCACCAATCCCTTTAACAATTAGAGAAGAAAAACCAACAGAGCTAAATAATCTTAATGAGACAATAAATGAAACAAATCAAAATTTAACTTCAAAGGATGAAAACATGACAACTGAACCTCTATGGTTAAAAATTGCATCTGCCATTGCATCAATAATAGGCATATTACTAGTACTAACGCTCTTTGATAGAATAGCAAAGAAAAAAGCTAAAAAAATGGCTGAAGAATATAAAAAACATATTGAAAAAAGTTCTAAGAAAAAAAAGAATTAATTTCATCAATAAATGCTTGTTTTATCTCTCTATATTTTTCTCCGTTTCCTTTTGCTTCTAAAGCAGCTTTCTTTTTTAATTCTGCGTATTCAATTATTTTTTCAGGATGCTCAATAAGATAATCTCTGAAAAAAATCATTTTTTTACCTTCAACGCTGTCTTCTTCAACTATGTGAAGATGTAGTCTTCTTTCTATTTCTTCTGAATAATAATCTTTTCTAAAGAAATATCTTTTGTTTGTTGAAGCGGTTTCTCTAAATTCAAAACCTAATTCTTCAAGCATTCCTTTGTATAAAAAAAGACTTCCTTTTTTAACAATTAAAAGAATATCAACTATGCCTTTTCCACCTAATCCTAGAACTGCTGTGCTTCCAATATGTTCAATTTTTACGTTTCTACCAAGTCTTGCCCTAAGTAAACCTAGTTCTAATTTGTAATAACTAGCATAAATCGGATTGTATTCTCTATAAATATATTTTTCCATTGTAAAAAGAGGAAAAAAGTGTTTAAATAATTTGTTAATGAAAAAAAATAAATTAAGACATAATTTTGTTAATTATATCAATCATTCTGTGACTGTAGCCCCACTCGTTATCATACCAAGACACTATTTTTACTAATCTTCTGTCAATAACTTTTGTTAATGCCGCATCAAATATACTTGAATGAGGATTGTTTATTACATCAACGCTTACAATTGGGTCTTGCATGTATTGAATAATTCCTTTTAATTCGTGGTTTGATACGTTTTTGAATAATTCATTTATTTGTTCTACTGTGACATCTTGCTTTACTTCGCATGTAAAATCAGTTATTGAACCATCTGGAACTGGAACTCTCATAGCAAGACCGTCTAATTTTCCTTTTAGTTCAGGAATTACTTCTGCTACAGCAACTGCTGCTCCTGTTGATGTTGGAACTATGCTTAGTGCTGCGTGTCTTGCCCTTCTTAAATCTGAGTGTGGAGCATCTACTAATCTTTGATCAGCTGTATAACCATGAATTGTTGTCATAAATCCTTTTTCTATTCCAAAATTATCATTTAGAACTTTAACTAAAGGCGCTAAGCAATTTGTTGTACATGACGCATTACTCACTATTTTTTGTCCTGCATATAAATGTTCATTTACTCCCTTTACTATTGTAAAAATATTTCCTTTACCAGGAGCGCTAAGAACTACTTTTTTTGCTCCTGCAATTAAATGAAGTCCTGCTTTGTCTTCTGTTCTAAAAAATCCTGTACTTTCAACTACGACATCAATATCAAGTTCTCCCCAAGGAAGGTTAGTTGGGTCTCTTTCTGAAAAAACCAATAATTTGTTTCCATTAATTGTTATTGATTTTTCATCATAAGTTATGTCTCCTTCAAACATTCCGTGTACTGAATCATATCTTAGAAGATGTGCAAGTGTTTTTGTATCAGTTAAATCGTTTACTGCTACAAATTGTATGTCTGGATGATGTAATCCTGCTCTAAAAACCATCCTTCCTATTCTACCAAAACCATTAATAGCTACTTTAATCATAAAAACCCCACCTCTATAAGATTAATATTATGGTCTTAAAATAACTCTATTAATATTTAAATGTTGTCATGTTATTTATCAATTTCTACTGATAATTCTTCGCCTTTCTTGAAAATTAATTCTTTAGCGTTTGTTGCGCCTTTTAGGTCGTCTAAGAATTCTTCTACGTTTTTACTTGTTGTAATTGTTATTTTTGAGAGTTCTTCTTTCATAGATAATTGGTTTTGAGATTTAAATTTTCTAACTTCTGCTAGAATTTCTATTGCTTCATCACCATTTTCTTCAATACTATCATCTATTAAAGATTCATTTACTTTAGGCCAATCAGAATTATGAATGCTTTTTGTTTTTTGTTCAGCAGAGAATTTCCAGCTATAGATTTCTTCTGTCATAAAAGGAATTATTGGCGCATAAAGTTTTATTACTGTTAATAATGTTTCGTGAAGCGCATACTGACCAGATAATCTTTTATCTTCTCCTCTCTTATCAGGATTATACAATCTATCTTTAACAAGTTCTAAGAAGTTATCACAAAAACTCATCCAAAAGAAATTATCTGTTGCTTGTCTTGATTTTGAGTATTCATAAATTTCAAAGTTATCAGTTGCTTCCTTTATTAGTTTATTTAATTTTGATAATAACCATTTATCAAAAGCTTCTATTTTTTTTGGCTTAGAGTCCGATTTGTAATCGTTTAAGTGCATTAATGAGAATTTTGCAGCATTAAAGAGTTTAGTTATTAGTTTTTTTCCAGTTACTAAATCTTTTTCTTGGAAAGTCAAATCTTCCCCGAGTTTTGCTGTTGCTGACCAGAATCTAAATGCATCTGCGCTGTATTTATCTATCATGTCTTGCGCAACAATAAAATTTCCTTTTGATTTAGACATTTTTTGTCCTTGAGGATCTTGACCGTGTCCTGATATCATAATATCTTTCCAAGGAATCTCCTTGTTAATAAAATATGATTTTACTATCGTATAAAACGCCCAAGTTCTGATTATATCATGTGCTTGAGGTCTTAATGACATGGGCATAAAATTTTCTAATTTTTTATTCCATGCAGCATTTATTTGTGGTGTAACTGAAGATGTCATCCAAGTATCCATTACATCCATTTCAGGAACAATGTTTTTTGAGCCACACTTACAGGTTTCTTTGCATTCTTCTTCTCTTGGATCAACCGGTAAATCAGATTCTTTTGGCAATATTTCGTTTCCGCAATCTTCACAATACCAAACAGGGAATGGTACGCCATAATGTCTTTGCCTGCTTATTCCCCAATTCCATTGTAAGTTTTGCACCCAGTGAATATATCTTACTTTCATGTAATCTGGATACCAATTAATCTTATCTGCGATTTTGATTAGTTCTTCTTTTTTATCTAATACTTTTATTTGCCATTGTTTCTTTTTTAAAAATTCTATTTCTGTGTCGCATCTTTCATGAACATTAACTGCGTGAACAATATCTTTTTGATTTATTAAGTGACCTGCTTCTTTTAGGTCTTCTAATATTTTTGCTCTTGCTTCTTTAATTTTTAATCCCGAGTATTCTCCTGCTAAATCATTTAGTCTTCCTACTTCGTCAAATATTATTCTTATAGGAAGATTGTATTTTTTCCATTTTTCGACATCTTCTTTATCTCCAAAAGTACAAACCATCATAAGACCTGTTCCTTTATCCATAGCCACTGTTTCATCTGTTAAAATTGGTACTTCGTGGTTACACAGAGGAACTTTTGCTGTTTTTCCTTTTAGATGAGCATATTTTTTATCATCCGGATGATAAAATAAGCCAACACAAGCAGGAATCATTTCGGGTCTGGTTGTAGAAATAATTAAATCATCATCACCTGATTTAAAAATTATGTCACTAAACTGAGATTTTATATCAACATTATTAAGATCTGCTTGAGCAATTGAAGTCTGACAAGTCGTGCACCACATTGCTGGTTGATCAATTCTTTCTAGTCTTCCTTTTTTATGAAGATCTAAAAAAGATTTTTGAGACACTTTCATTGCTCTCTGATCAATTGTGTGATAAAGTAAATCCCAATCTATTGAAAAACCTAGTCTTGTAAATAAATTATAATATGTTTTTCCTGTTTTTTCAGTTTCTTCTAAGCAGAGTTTAATGAATTCTTTTCTTGATATTTTTGATTTGTTTAATTTGTGTTTTTTTTCAACAAATCTTTCTGTTGGAAGACCATTATCATCATAACCCATAGGAAAAAAAACGTTAAATCCATTCATTTTTTTGAATCTTGCAATAAATTCAAATTGAGAATAATGCATACCATGGCCAACGTGTAAATGATTTGCTGAAGCGTAGGGAGGAGGCGTGTCTATTGAATAAATAGGTTTATCACTATCTAAAATAAACTTGTTTGTTCCTTTTTCTTTCCAGTAGTTCATCCATTTCTTTTCTATCTGTTCAGCATTGTATTTTTTAGGTATTTCTGTCATTTATCAAAAGAACTTTAAAAAATTTATAAATATATTCATTTTTTACAAAGAATAATAAAAAAAAAAGAAAATACGATGCATTTATAACTTTCACCTCGACAAATGTCCAGTGCTTACTTATGAATTCCCAATTCTGATTCCTTTTCTACGATTGCAATTCTTGTCTTAATCACAGTGTCCGGATTCAAGCTTATACTTTGAATGCCTTTTTCTACTAAGAATGTTGCAAAGTCTTCATAATCACTCGGAGCTTGACCGCAAATACCAATATATTTTCCTTTTCTATTAGCAATCTCTATAACATTTGCAATCAAAGTCTTAACTGCTTCGTTTCTTTCATCATATACATGAGATACCAACTCACTATCTCTATCAACTCCTAAAGTCATCTGCGTTAAGTCATTACTACCAATGCTAAATCCATCAAAGATATCAAGGAATTGGTCAGCTAATATAACATTTGAAGGAATTTCGCACATCGCATAAACTTTTAATCCGTTTTTGCCTTGTTCTAAACCATTATCCTTCATTACTTGAAGAACTTTTTTACCTTCTTCAATAGTTCTACAAATAGGAATCATAACAACAATGTTATTTAATCCAAATTCTTCTATTACTTTTACAAATGCTTGACATTCAAGTGCAAATGCTGCTTTATATTTATCATCATAATATCTTGATGCACCTCTCCACCCAATCATAGGATTGTCTTCAACTGGTTCAAATGCTTTTCCGCCAACAAGATTTGCGTATTCATTTGATTTGAAATCAGATAATCTTACAATTACTGGTTTTGGATAAAATGCTGCCGCAATCATTCCAACTCCTTCAGCTAATTTATCTACAAAGAATTTTGATTTATCTTCATAACCATAAGTTATTTCTTCAATTCTTTTCTTTGCATCTAAATCTTCTAAAGTATCAAAATTAATTAGTGCTAAAGGATGTGCTACAATTGAATTGTTAATAATAAATTCTTCCCTTGCAAGACCTACACCTTCATTTGGAATAAAACTAAATTCAAATGCTTGACTCGGATCCCCAACATTCATCATAATATGAGTTTTTGGTTTTTTCATTGCACCAAGATCTGTTTCTTGAATTTCAAATTCCAACAGTCCTTCATAAACTGCGCCTTCATCTCCTGCCGAACAATCAACAGTTACATCTTTTGCATCAGGTATTCCTTCTGTTGCATTTGTTGTTCCTACAACGCAAGGTATTCCTAGTTCTCTAGAAATTATGGCTGCATGGCAAGTTCTTCCACCTCTATTTGTTACAATTGCAGATGCAATCTTCATTATTGGTTCCCAATCAGGATCAGTCATTTCAGTTATTAGAACTTCTCCTTTTTGGAATTTATGAATATCTTTTACGTCTTTAATTATATGTGCTCTTCCTTTACCTATTCTAGAACCAACACTTCTACCAGAAACAAGTTTTTTACCTGAACCTTTTAGAACGTAAGTTATTAGTTTGTTTGCATCTCTTCTGCTTACAACAGTTTCAGGTCTTGCTTGAACAATAAATAAATCTCCAGTAACTCCGTCTTTTGCCCATTCCATGTCCATTGGTTTGAAATGTCCTGCTTTTTCTGAGTAATGGTCTTCAATAATACAAGCCCATTCAGCCAATTTTAGCACTTCATCATCTGTAATGCAAAATACTTTTCTTTCTTCATCTGGAACCGTAATATTTTTTACAGGTTTATTTCCTTGAGTATCATAAACCATTCTCATTTGTTTTGAGCCAACATTTCTGTAAATTATTGGTTTAAAACCCTCTTTAAGTTTTGGTTTAAATACATAGAATTCATCAGGATTTACTGCGCCTTGCACAACATTTTCTCCTAAGCCATAAGCTCCAGTTACTAGTACTGCCTCTTTGAATCCTGATTCTGTATCAATTGAAAACATAACTCCTGAAGTAGCAAGATCTGATCTAACCATTTTTTGCACACCAACACTTAGAGCTATATTGAAGTGATCAAATCCTTTATCTTGTCTGTAACTTATTGCTCTATTTGTGAATAATGATGCAAAACATTTTCTGCAAGCATCCATAAGCATTGATTCTCCTCTTATATTTAGATATGTTTCTTGTTGACCTGCAAAACTTGCATCTGGAAGATCTTCTGCTGTTGCACTACTTCTTACTGCAACGTCTGTGTGTTCACCATATTCTTTACACATATGCCCATATGCTTCTTTTATTGCTTCTTTTAAATCTTGAGGAAATTCTACTGATCTTAGCAAGTCTCTAATTTTGTGTCCTCTTTCTGCTAAATTATGCATGTCCTGAGTGTTCAAATCTTTTAGAATATCTTTTATTTTGTCCATTAAGTTGTTTGCTTCCAGAAAATAGCGGTATGCATGGGCAGTTAATGCAAATCCATTTGGTATTTTTACACCTTTTGGAGTTAAGAGTCTGTACATTTCTCCAAGACTAGCATTTTTTCCACCTACTAAAGGGACATCTTCTATCCCTAATTGATCAAACCATAAAATTAAAGCATTTTGCTTATCCACTGTTACCCACCCTCTTTTTTTGTAATCTCTATTGAATATAATATCTACAATTTATTTAGACCAGAACTATATATAAATCTTTCTATTGATTTTAGTCGAAGAAGTTTTATTGAAATCCTTTTTTTCCAATTAAAGGGACAAAAGCGCAGTCTCCATGGTATGTTTCTCTTAATCCTGTTTTTGTTTTAACAATTTTTACAAGTTTTTGATGAAGTCTGCTTCCTACAGGCGCAACAAGTATTCCTCCCATAGCTAACTGGTCAATTAATTCTTTAGATATTTCTGGACATGCCGCGCTAACTAAAATTCTGTTGTAAGGATAATAATGTATTGCTCCTGCTGAGCCATCCCCAGTTATTATTTTTACATTTCTTATTTTTAATTCTTCTAGCACTTTTTTGCTTTTTTCAACTAATTCAGGCACTTTTTCTATTGCGATTACTTTTGCACAAAGTCTTGAAAGAATTGCTGTTGCATATCCTGAGCCAGAACCTATTTCCAGAACTTTACTAGATTCTTTTACATCAAGAAGATTTATCATTTGAGCAACAACAAAAGGTTGACTTATCGTCTGAGAATGGCCGATTGGAACTGCAAAATCTCCATATGAAAGATTGATTGTAGCTGCCGGAACAAATTTGTGTCTTGGAACGGCATTCATAACAAAAAGAAGTTTATCATCATCTATTCCACGTCTTTTTAGTTGGACTTCAATCATTGCTTCACGTTCTTTTTCATACATACAAACAATTGTTTATCTCAGAATAGTTAAATGTTACGATTACTTAAGAAAAAGTATCTTCTTAGAAGCTACAAAATATGTGTCTTGAGTTGAACCTTCAATTCTTAGAATGTAGACTCCTGATGCAAGTTTTTTATCAAATTCATAACCTAGTCTATGACGACCCATTCTCCTTTGATGTTCTAAATTAAATTTTTTGATTTCTTTTCCTTGAATATCATAAACTGCTCCTTTTAGAGTGGTTGCGTTAAAAGGCAGTTCTATTACTATGTTGGACGTGCTATTCGTAGGATTAGGATAAAAAGAAAGTATGGAATTAAGAATATTTATTTTCTTAACACTATCTGGTTCGTCAACTCCTACTACTTTATCATAAATGAAACTTGCAACATTGTCCACGTTTAGTTTGAAATGATTATCTAATTTTATGGAATATATTTTTTCTTTAGGATTTTTTTCTCTTAAGCTTTCTAAAACTTTGTCTTCTAAAGGATTCAAAAAATATAGGGTGTCTTTTTCTTCAGTGTACAGAGGTGAAACAGATAAGTAATAGTCTTTTTCTTCAAAGCCAAATTCATTTTTTAATAATTTAGCATCTTGTTTGAAAACATCAGCATAATTTATGAGTCTTTCCTTTATATTTTCATAAGGTATTGTTTTTGGCTTTTCATCAGCATATCCAAGACCTGATAGCAAAAAGACATATCCTATTAAAATGTGCTTAAGTTTCACATTGTTACTTATAAATAAGGTATTAATAAATGTTTTTAAATTTAGCCTCAATAACAAAATTTAAATAATGTTGGCACCAAATACAATTCATGAAAATAACATTAGCCGTGATTACAACACTATTAATGCTATCATTACTTGTTCTTAGCAGTTGTAAAACAATTTATGTTTGTTATGATGGTACCAGGCAGGAAGATTCTAGAGATTGTCCGACTGTTCCTTATCCTGTTGTAACTGAACGTGATGCTGAACACGCTGTTGATAACTATGGTGTTGCTTACGCGCTAGCTAAAACTGATAAATTTACAAGAGTTAATGTTTATGCTAAAGACGGTGACTGGTATAGTGATGTTAAATTTACAAATATCAAAAATGCAGAAGTTCATTCTGTAACTTTAAAGGTTGATGGAAAAACAAGTTCAATTACATGCCTTCTTGGATGCGATTATTTGAAGAACAAAAAACAAGAAGAACCAAAATTATCCTAAAAACGCATTATAAAGCCAATTTTCCTCAATAAATAAGCCAAAATCTTTTTAAATAAGCTCTCATTCTCTAAAAATATGGCAAAACACGATAACAAAATAAATCTTCCATCATCAGGAGCAGGTTTAACTAAATATTTTGATGATTATAAATCAAAAATCATGTTCTCACCAGAAGCTGCAGTAGTAGCAATTTTGGTCATTATACTATTGGTATTAGCATTATCAGGAAAATTTGTTTTTTAAACATAAGGGGGGAGTGAAATGATTCCAGGTATGAATCCAAAACAGATGAAACAAGCTATGAAGCGAATGGGCATTCAACAACAAGAATTAGCCGCAACACAAGTAATAATCCGTTTAGCGGATAAAGAAATTATTCTTGATGAACCATCAGTTCAAAAAGTAAATATGATGGGACAATGGTCTTATCAAATAACGGGGGAAGAAACACATAGAAGTCTTGATTCAACTCCTGAAATTAATGAAGATGACATTAAAACAGTTATGGAACAAACAAACTGCGATGAAGAAGAAGCAAAAAAAGCAATAGAAGAAAACAAAGGTGATCTTGCACAAGCAATACTTCAACTATCAAATTCGTAAAAAAATATCTTCACACAAAAAATGGAATTTTTTCAGGAATTAAGGGAGCGAGCAAAAGAACACATAAGAAAAGCAGATCACATGCTAATAATGACATATCCTTTGCTTAATGAACCAAAAATTCTTGTATCTGTGACTAACAATTTGTTAAAAAGCGTTGAATATGCAATGACTGCGATACTTGAATATGAAAGATTGTTTAAACGAATACCTCCTTTTCCAGAAAACAATTTTGATTCAAAATTTTTTATTTTTAGAGATAAAATTATGAAAAGATATTCATTAAATCCAGATCACATAAAATTAATTACAAGTTTAAGAGAACTCGTAAAAGCACACAGCACGAGTAGCGTAGAATTTTCAAGAAAAGGACAGTTCGTAATTTGTTCAAATGATTATGAATTAAGAACCTTAACTGCTAATGACCTAAAAAAATATATGTCAAAGGCAAAGGTTTTTATAGATGATATGTATAGGTTAACACAAGAAAATGATGGAATCTTTAGATGACGCCCGAGAAGAACTAAAAAGGGTGGATCACTTAATATATGTAAGCTTGAAGTATACAAGAACCGTAGATGTTCTTCTCAATGCTATTAACAGAATGATAGATGCTTATGATTCCATGTTCGAAACATTACTAAAACATGCAATCGAAGGAAAAAAATTAGAAATCATACCAGGAACACCTATAGAGAAAGGAAATAAAATTATGGAATTATATCCTGATGACGAACAAGTTTCTGATAATGTAGGACTTTATTTTTTGCTTAGAAAACTTCATAGAACCACTAATACTAATAAAGAACAAGAATATAGAAGACATGTAACAATGAGAACAACAATTGATGGACACGAAGAAATTGTTAATATTGATATTATTACAAATTATTACCATTTCATGCTAGAATTTTTTAGAAGAATAGAGTTAATACTCAATCCAAAGGAATAAAATGGCGAAATTCATTTGTGTGATGAGCGGAAAAGGAGGTGTAGGCAAGACCACTAGTGCTATTAATCTTGGTCTTGCAATGACAAAACTAGGACTTAATGTAGTGGTTCTTGATGGAAATCTTAGTTCTCCAAATCTTTCTTTGTACCTAGGAAGCGCATACTATCCTATTACAATTCACGATGTTATGCAAGATATGCACCCTATATCAAGCGCTATTTACAAACATCATTCCGGATTAAAAATTATCCCTGCAGATATTTCTGTTGAAGCTATGAAACTTGTAAATTTTGAAAAATTTTACAATCATGCTCAAGATTTACATATGCTAACGGATTATGTAATAATTGATGGCTCACCAGGACTTGGAAGGGAATCAACACAACTAATTAATTTAGCAGACGAAGTTCTTATTATTACTAATCCTGATATGCCTTCTGTAATGGATGCAAAAAGATTAATAGACTTTGTTAATATTCAAAAAAAATCTGTTTCTGGACTTGTTGTAACAAAACATGATACAAAAAGATATAAATTGTCTCAAAGAGAAATTGAGAGTTTCTTAGGTCTTCCTATTATATCAAAAATTCCAAATGACAAAAGATTTGATAAGGCTCTTCAGAAAAAAACTCCTTATATTCATATATTTCCAAATAAAAAGGCTGCAAAAGCGTATTTTGACCTTGCCAGAAAACTAACAGGAAAAGTTCAAATTTAATATATGTTTTGAGAGCATATTTATATAGCACATCTTATTCTGATAAAAAATGGTTAAAAATACTGAAAAACTTTCAATGACTATTATTAGTGAACTTGGATGCGAAGAATTTTGTGCTAAAGAAATAAAGGAAAGATTTGATATAATAAATTATAAAATAAATAGTTCTTGTGTAAGTTTTGATTCGAATTTAACAGATTTAGCAAAGATTTGTTATAAGTCTCAAAGTGCGAAAAGAATTCTTTTAACATTAGTTTCTGGAAATTTTGATGGAACTTTGAATAATTTAAAGGAAAAAGTTGATTCTGATTTACCTGTAGAACTAACAAAAGAAATGTTATCAAAACAATCAGTAAAATTAATTTGTGAAAGACATGGAGAACATGAATTCTCAAGTGTTGATGCAGATAAAATAATAGGGTTTTTGATTGAAGAAAAAATTAGTAATGAATCAAAAGTAGATTTGAAAAATCCTGAACTGTATTTGTTTTTGAATATAATTGATAATTATTTTGTTTTAGGAATAGATGTGAGTGGCAGAGATTTGAGTAAAAGACAATACAGAGTATTTACTCATCCACATACAATTAAAGGAACCATCGCGTTTTCTCTTTTGATGTTTTCAGGCTTAAAAAAAGAAAGCAGAGCATCTGATCCTTTTTCTTTGTCTGGAGAAATTCCTATTGAAGCTGCTCTTTATCAATCAGAGAAATCTGTTAACTATTTTGAAAAAAATTTTTCTTTTCAAAAAATGAAGTGTTTTGAAGGGATAAACTTTGAAAAAATATTTGACGAAGAAGATAAATGCATCATTCCAAGTGAAGCGCAACAAAGAATATTTTATCTTGATGCTTCATTTAAAAATGTGTCTGCAGCTAAGAAAAACGCAAAAATCGCGGGAATTGATAAATATCTTAGCTTTTCAAGAACAGATCCTCATGCAGTTGATTTAAAGCTTGAAACTGCAGATATTATTGCTACAAGAATTATTGAACCTTCAAAAAACATCTCTGAAAATGCAGTTAAAAAAATATATGCTGCCCTTTTTACACATATGGGGGAAGTTTTGGGTAATAAAGGCACATTTAATTGTGTAGTTAGAAATCCTGATTTTGTAGAGGCTGAAACGGAAAAGTATGGTTTTAAACAAACTAAAAAAGCACAAGTTTATCAGGGAAAACAAAGATTTTTTTTCCTTCAGCTCAAAAAAACCTAAAAATTATTAAAGAAAACCATATTTTTTTACTTGAGAGGGGAGTCATCATGAAATGTGATATGTGTGGCAAGGAAGAAGCAAAATTTGAAGTTGAAATAGAAGGAACTAGAATGAATGTAGGAACTGATTGTTCTAAGTTTGGAAAACTAATCAGAAAAATAAGACCTACAAGTAATGTTGAGCAAAAAAGAGAACAAAAAATTATTATTAAAAAAGAAGAAAAGTTACAGTTAATTGTAACAAATTATTCTAACATTGTAAAATCTGCAAGAGAAAAAAAAGGTTTGAAGCAAGAAGAAGTAGCAAAACAAATTCATGAAAAAGAATCAGTCATTCATAATATAGAATCAGGAAGAAGAGAACCCAGACTTGAACTTGCAAGAAAACTAGAAAAATTTTTTGGAATAACTCTTATTGAAAATTATCAAAAAGAGAAATTTAAACAGTCATCATCAAAAGATCTTGGAATGACTGTTGGAGATATGATATCTGTAAAAACCAGAAAAAAGTTGTAAAAAAATGGCCAGAAAAAAAAGAAAACCAAAAGTAGGAGTAATAATTTTAATAGCTTTATTTGTAAGCATCTTATTATATGTTGCAGGTCTTTATTCGGGTCTTAGTGTAAGTAAAATGATAAAACAAGATACTAAACAAGAAGTTTCATTTCTCGTTGATTATGTAAACAGACTTGATTCTAACCTTCAAAGCATTCAATTGCAAGAATTATTTATTTCAAGTCTTGAAGATGCAGATTCCTGTAAATTTGAAAAAATGTTTTTTTCAGAAGTTGACGATAATTTGAAGTATTATTGGAGTGTTTTGCCTGAAAGATTAGAAGAATATGAAACTAATAGAAAATTAAGTGAAGAATATTTGCAATTAAAAAAAGAATATACCTTACTTAGTTTAAGAGCGTGGATTGCAGCAAAAAAAAATTACAAAAAATGCAATACTACCACCATTCCAATTCTTTATTTCTATTCTACTAATTGTGAAAAATGTGTTTTACAAGGAGAAACGCTTGATCAACTTAAAGAATTCTTATCTAATAGAGAAAATAGCAGTTCTTTTACTGTATTTACAATAGATTTCAATCAAAATGAAAGAACTATTGATATAATAAAACAGCTTTATCAAATTAATTCAACGCCAGCATTAATTATAAAAGATAATGTTTTGCAAGGAGATGTTGCTTCTGCAAATGAAATACTTCTAGCAATGGATATAAATTTATTAAACACAAGGATAGTGACAGAATGAAAAAAAGCCTAGTAATTTTACTCATAATATTAATTCTTATCGGAACTGGAATTTATTACTTTTTTGCTGTTAAAATAGAGTATTCAAAAAATAAATTAGTTCAAGAAAATTATAATTCAGGTAATTACGGAGAAATATATTCCTATTATTTTGTTCAAAAACCTATGATTGAAAATAGACCTATTGTAGGAGACGAATCAGCACCATTAACATTTACTGTTATAACAGATTTTTATTCTCCTACCATGAAACAATTTTTTGATGAAAAATTAAGTTGGCTTAAAGAAGGTTATGTTGATAATGGGGCTGCAAAAATAAAATTTAAATATTATATCACGGAGGAAGAATATAATGAGAAAAAGGGCAGATTTATATATGGGTATGTGTCTTATTGTTATACTAAACTAGGTGGCAAAAACCAATATGATTTAATTTATGATTTGTTATCCGTTGAAAAAGACAATATTGAAGAAATATACGCTGTAACCAACAAAAACGGAATCTCAAAAAGCCTAATTCAGGCTTGTATGACTCAAGAACCGCCAAAAACACTGTATGAAGACATGTTAGAAACTAAAAGTTACAGAATTGTTGCTCCAAGCACGCAAATAAGCATAGAAGGAGAGGATAGCACACCAATATATGTTGGTACAAGTTCACAAAATATAAATAATACAATAAGAAGTAAGCAAATAAGAATAGGAATATAAAATGACTCCTGAACAAATCACGCTCGCAATTTACAACTTGGCACTTATTCCAGTTGTGTTTTTCTCAGTTGTATTCCTTGTTTTATCTTTTTTAGGTCTTTTTACAGATAAAAAAATAGGAACTATTAATAAAAAAAACAGGAAATATCCTAGTGTAACAGTCCAAATACCTAGTTTTAATGATCTTGTCGCAATTAGATGTGCAAAAGCCTGTATGGCTATGAGATATCCTAAAAATAAAGTACAGTACATGATTGTTGACGATAGTACAGATAAAAAAATCGCTTTAGAGCTTAAAAAATTTTCAAAGAGAAATAATATCTTATATATACATAGAATGCATAGAGAAGGTTACAAACCTGGTGCTTTAAGAGATGCTATGCCTTATGTTACTGGAGAAATAATTGTAATATTTGATGCTGATTTCATACCGAAAAAAAGATTTTTAGAAGAAATTACGTTGCCTTTTAAAAATCCTAAAATCGGAATTGTGCAAGCAAGACAAGGATTTTTGAACGCGGATTATAATTTAGTATCTAAATTTGCAAGTTATCTTTTAATGATTCATCACACAATTTTAATGCCTATAAATCATAGAATAAACACAGTTTTCTTTTGTGGAACTGGTGGTGCGATAAGAAAAAAAGCAATTGAAGACGCAGGAGGATGGAATGCTAATAGCATAACTGAAGATTCGGATTTAAGCATAAAAATACTTGCAAAAGGATATAAAAATGTTTATATGAAACTTGAAACTCCTAGTGAAGTGCCAATCACACTTGAAGGCTTTTTAAAACAACAAATGAGATGGACATATGGAAATATCAGAGTTTTTATTGATCATTTCAAAAAAATATTTTTCACAAGAAAGTTTAACATTAAACAAAAACTAATGATATCATATATGACTATGGGACCTACCATTGCACCAATAATACTTATTATGACTCTTGCAGGATTGTCTGGTTGGTTTATGGGGGACCCACAATTATTTGAATTATCTCAGTTATTTGAATTCTCAATAAATTTCTTTTATACTGCAGGATTCTTAATTATGGCAGGAATAACTCTTTACAAACATAAGAGTTTGAAGGAATTCCCTAAATTGTTATTAGCAACATTTTCAGTAAGCATCATACTTGCTTTTGCAAACAGCGTTGCAGCATATAAAGCTATCTTTATGAAAAATAAAGAATTGTATCCTTCTAAAAAGAATTCCTGGATTTGCACTCCAAAACAGGGAAATGCAAACTATCTAAAAAAATAAATTTAGAGAACTAAACTATGGATATTCAATCAATTATTTCAAATAGCCTTACAGCAATATTTCTTTTAATAGTTATTTCCTACTATTTTTTATTAATTAAGAAAGCAAAAAGAAAATACTCAAAAGAAAAATTTTCTAGTATAAGCATAATAATTCCTGCACATAATGAATCAAAATATATTGTTGATTGTTTAAAGTCAGTTGTAGCTGCAAGATTTCCAGGAAAAAAGGAAATTATTGTTATTGATGACGGAAGTAAAGATAGAACATACGATATTGCAAAAAATTTTATTTCTAAATATTGTAAAGATGATGATATTAAGTTATTAAAAAATAAGCACAGCGGAAAGGCAGATACAGTTAATAAGGGTTTAAAGATTGCTAAAGGAGAATTAATTGCCACAGTAGATGCAGACAGCATAATTGAGAAAGAATCATTAGTTGAAGCTATAAAATTATTTCATAACAAAAAAGTCGCAGTTGTGTGCAGTATAGTTAAAGTTAAAAATAGAAAATCAGTAATTGGAATGTGGTTACATGTAGAACAACTCTATAATTCTTTATTAAGGAGTTTGTTTTCAAAGATTAATGTTAATATTGTTGCGCCAGGACCACTAAGTCTATATAGAAAAAAACAGTTAGAAGATATTGGAGGCTTTAGTAACAAAGGGTTTTCTGAAGATGTGGATGTAGCGCTTCGTTTCATAAAAAAAGGATACACTGTTGAATGTGCCGAAAAATGTGTGTCAGAAACAAATATGCCTATTGATATTCAGGGCTTTTTTAGACAGAGAAGAAGATTTGCCAGAGGCTGGATAAATATTTTCAAAAGACATTTACGAATAAATCATACTTTTATTCAAATATACACTTTGCCTTTGGCTTTTTTTGGATATCTTCAAGCAATTGTTTTTGGTTTTTTAACAATATATAATCTTACCTCAGGCTATATAACTTATTTCGCTTCTAAAGGAATATATTTTAATGAACATGTTGTAAAATTTGTACTTGAATGGTTTTCAATAATTGGAATAATTAACTGGTTTTCAAGAGTTATATCTGGAATAGATCCTTTAACAGTTATAACTGTAATAGGAATTGCTGCAAGTTTACTAGTATATCCTTTGTATATCTGGTCAATTATTAAATACGACAAACACATTAGTTTTTGGCACATAATTCCCTTATTTTTTATGTTTCCATTCTGGTTTGTAATAATGATAGTTTACCTAATTAATTTGCCAGAACTGTTCATTAAGCACCAACACAACATATGGACTAAATAAATCTTTAAAAGGGCTCAAAAAACATATAAATGAAACAAATAAACTGGTAAAAATGACATTAAAAACAGCAATACAAAAAGCATATTTAATATTGAAAAGTCCTGAATCAGAATTCATAAAGTTAGAAAAAAGAACATTTGAGAAAGTTCTTGAGGATTTCGCAAAATTGCTTTTGTTTTCAGGTTTTTTAGCAGGAGTTGCAAATCTATTGGTGTTTCTTATTAATGCAGTATACCTTCAAATGTTTAAGGGAGTTAGCATAGAATATTTAAGATTGATAAATTATTCATTAGGAGTGTCTGTAAGTACATTTTTCTTTTACATATTTGCAGGGTCTATTTTATTATTCATACTAGCCATGATAATTAAGTATGCCTTCTACAAGTGGACAAAAGATATGAAGTTAACATATTTGTTAAGCATTATTTTTTATGCTTCCTCACCAATTCTTTTATTTGGATGGGTTTCAAGCAAATTAGCTTTTGCTTTGTTTATTTGGACAGCAGTCATAATAATTATAGGTATCAGCGTTAAAAACAAACCAAAGAACACTATTAAAAAAAAGAAATAATTAATTTTTTAGTTCTTGACCAACATACCTGTATATTTGTACTTCTTTGTTGTCAAATATTTTTACAAAACTCTTACTATTATCAAACAATAGAAGTATTCCTTCTTCTCTAGTATTCCAAATTCCGCCTGTTCTCATTTTATTATCAACAAGAATGTGATTAATTTTGTTTGAATTAAGTATTGTTTTTAATTTATCTAAGGATCTTGAATAATAAATAGATTTGGCTACAGCTACTTTTTCTTCATAATCGGAGAATTTATATGAATTACTATCAAGATAAGCAATTCTGTTTGCAAGAGTTTCTATTAAGAAGCCATTTTCTACAGAAGATAATATTATATCTCCTTTATCTGTCGCGGTCAAGTAATTTATTGCTTCGACTTTTTTTGGATTAATTTCTGTTATTTCAGCTTTAAGAAATACGGCTGTAGAAAAAAGTAAACTACATATAATTAATAAAAGAGTTATTCCTTTTAGTTTCTTAACATTCCACTCATCCTTAATAAATTTAGATATGGCTATTCCTGCATAAACTGCTAACGCGGAATTTACAAGTATTCTTAGTGCAGGATAAAGTACAGACAATATGAATACGCTTGCAATAAATGAATATATTAGTGTTTGTTTAAAACTTCTTTTCCAATCCATTTTAAATCCTATTATTGCTAGAATTACAATAAAGAAAGAATATCCTTTTATCGCAGAAAAAGATACAAATAAATTATTTAGAGAAGTTGTAATAGGTGTAAATTGCACAAACAAATTATAGTCTAAAAATATTAAAGCAAAAATTGTTGTAAGAATTATTGCTGCTGAATTAACATAAAAATCTGCATCAAATTTTTTCTTAATTAAGTTATATGCAATCAGTATTAATAAAACAGATATGCCATACATAAAATTTGTAAGAACCAATGCTGAAAATACGATTGCAGACAAATAATTTCTGTTAATAAATAGTAAAAACCCTAAAGCTAATAAGAAAAAAGCTAAGGAATCTGGAGTAAATGTTGTGAATGTGTAAATGAATATTGGAGATAGAATTATTACAATAATTGAAAAAATAGAATCATCTGCAGATATATTCATTTTTGTAAATAATAGAACTAATATTACTAAAGATGCTAAACCTAAAATTAAAGGAATTATTTTTATAAATATTTCTGATTTAGGTAACAAAGACAGACTTGCATGAAATAAGTTAAATGAATAAGGCTTGTCAGTTAATACTTCTGTACTTTTAAGTCCGTGATCCCTAAATTGGTCAATCATTCTTATATGATAATAAGATTCTTCTCCTATAAAAGTAGTATTTCCTGATAATGTTTTTACAATTCCAGGAATTGTTAATACTATTAATGCTAATATTAATACTATTTGAAAAATTATTTTTTTGTTTTTTATTATCATTGATTTAACCTACAATTTATTCTATATATTTTTGGAAGTGAATCATCTTGCGGGTAAACTTGAGATACGCAGTCTCCTTCAAATGCTAGTTTTGTTATGTTTCTTTCATTTGCAGTTTCCTCAGAAAGCAAAATATAATTTACAGAATAATAATCTAATCTTTCAAGTGCAGTTGTTAAAAATCTGTCATCATATATTTTTATTGAATCAAGATATCTTGAATCAATATTTCTTATTAGTAAAAAGTTTGTGTCAATTACATTTTTTCTTTCTGAGTAATAAGACATTGCGCTTCCTTCTTTTAGAGAAGTCATTATAATACTAGAGTTTTGAGTGTTATTTTTTAGCCAAAGAAAAGCTTCTATTTGTTTTTGGTCTGGCCCATTAGTTGTTCTTTCAATTGAAGTGTTTATATTAGGTATAAATGTTATTAGAAAAATAACTAAAAATAAAATTAAGAATAAAGTTGGTGCGCCAGAAAATCTTGCCTGCTTCGCAACTTCATAAAATCTTTTTATAGAATATGAAGAGAGAATTGAAAGCGCAACACCTAAAAATATTAAGCCTATGTTTAATTCTAGCGCTTTTATTAATAATAATATGAATACTGCCAAACATATGCTTAACATGAGTGTTATTGTTTTTCTTTTTGAACTAAATAATGAAATATACAGACTGGTTAAACCAAATATTAAGGGTATTACGCCAATCGCATAGATAGCATCTAAAAAAGTTAATTGGGAGTATGTATTTTGTATTAACTGAGTTGGTATATTTTGCCATAAAATAAATTTTCCATGCATAAGAAGAGCTTGTTTGTATATCATTATATTTATCCAAAACGCTAAAAATGTGTAGAACAAAACTATTTCTGGTTCTCTCATACTTTCTCTGAAATTTTGAACTTTTATTAGTAGTAAGTATATTATTAGACTTACTGCAAGCAAAATTGATAAGGGATGTATTATTGTTAGTAGAACCATACAAATTATTAATTTGTTTAGATACTTTGAATCCCTGTTTGTTTGAAGAAAATAATATATTGTTAAGAAGAATAAAGGTATAACAACACTCATTATTGATGCATCATTTATTGTTGTATTAAAAAAAACAGGTATAAATCCTGAAAGAAGAGCTGCAAGCAAAGAAACATTTTCGTTTTTTGTTAAGTATTCTGCAAGTCTATATACAACAAATATTAATAGAGCTGCAAGCAGATTTGGAACTATTTTTAGCACAAGTATTGTAGGAAAAACCAATCCAAACAGCGCCAAAAAATAGTGATATATGGGACTAAATAAATGTATTCTTCCTCCATAACTTAAATCGTCGTAGAATAGAGGAACTCCTTTTTCAACAATATTTTCTACTTGTCTTAAAACAGGGTATGCTTCGTAGTTCAAATTGTGTGTTTGAAAAGCTACAGTTAATCTTAGTCCTATTGTGAGTAAAAATATGACTGTTAGCCAAATTTTTGTACTTTTTTCCATTGTAACCTCGAAAAGTGTTCAATTTTAAAAATTTGATGGAAATTATTTATAAATAAACTTCTCAGTTACTACTTATTGAAGGTAAAATATATATACTTGTATTCATTACTACACATTATTATTCATTACTACAAATTATTAAGAGGAATAAATTTGAGCAACCACACATGGAAAAAACTAATAGAAAAATATCAATCAACTAAATTAAAGAGCTATTCAGAAAAAATAAATGTATCTGATATTAATATTAAAACTTCTGGCAAACCTAGCGAATCACAAATCCGCGAAATCATAGAAAGAATTAGCTTATTAAATGAAAACCAAGCAATCATTCTGCCAGGAGACATAATGTATCAAGTTGACCCAAAAACAGTAAGAAAAAACATGAGAAGATTATCCTTAAGAAGAATAAAAACAAGAAAAGAAGCAATAGATAACAAAATAACTCCTCTTATCTTAATTCAAGAAAAAACTGATGATTTAAGAAGAAAGAAGCATATCTCAATTTTACAAGACTATTCAGGAATAAACTTCAGAAGCATATCAAATGACCATACAAATAAAAATTATTTAGTAGCAGACGCAATAGAAGGATACAATTTAAGCATTATTGGAAAAGAATTAATTTCTATAAAAAGATATGATACATTAGATAGTTTAATAATGAGACCAAAAAATCAGGAGAAAGGAGAAATTGGAAAAGAACTTAAAAAAATAAGACCAAGAAAATTTTTCTACGAATACGAAAAAAAAGCTAGAGAAGTAATTCTAAGAAAACAATCTGCAAGAATAGCTAACGTTCCATCAACGAGTAAACATAGCTATCATAAAAATATTAGATTTTTACTTTTACCACAAACATTTTCAGACAATAAAACACCCGAACTAAATAATGAATTTTATGCAACATGGTTTAACATTAAAACAAATCCATCATGCAATTGTTCAGATAAAGCAAATCTTATTGATTATATACACCCAGGAGAAGTTAGTTTTTGCTTGCACGAAATAGCCGGCTTTAGAGCGATGCTGGCACAAGACCACACAAATCCAGAAATAAATGAAAACCCATACATTGCAACCGCACCTTTTTTTAAACCAACAAAGGAAGCAATTAATTTACATTCCAAATTAAAAAAACAAGTATTTGTAAAAAGAGCACCAGGAAAATATACACATCTTCCAAAAATATACATAAATTCTTGGCTAGTCAAAGCCACAATAGGAAACTATGTTGATTTGACAAAATAGAGAATTAGACAAAAAAAGACAAAAAAAGAAAAGATTTATTCTTCGTCAGGGTTGTAACTTGGTACAGCTGACTTTGAAATTACCATAATATCCCCAATTGCTTTGACTAATTGATGTGGAACAATTACGCCTTTAGCTGAGCCTAGAACTTTATTCAAAAAAGAATGTTTTGTAGCTCTTACTTTCCAACCAAATATCTTAGTACTTGTAACTATTACTTCTTCAATATCCCCAAAGTAATCTCCTTGATCTGTAAATACTCTCATATCATAAGTATCCGCAATTTTTTTCATTTTAAGCATTTTAACACCACCTTCTAAACTTATTTGTTAATGTACAATAGTAAACGAGTTATTTATAATATATAAACCTTTTGATTCATTATTGACTAAAATAAGCTCAGTTTTCCAAAAACTTTAAATACTCCACTCCAAATATTTGAAGTATTAGAATATTCATATAGTCTAAAGAGAGGTGTTTTTGAAAAATGGGATTAGAACCAGTAATATTAGCGGTTATCATAGGAACTCTTGCTGCAATAGTATACAGCATGAGAGTGCTAGTTCTGATGGAAAGAAGAGTTGCAAGAATAGATGCACATATTGAAGCACTTGTAACAAAAGTATTTGAAACTGAACTACAAATTGAGCAAGAAGAAGATAGAATTACAGGAGAAGAAAGAAGAATTGAAGCAATGCTTGTGGGCAGAAAATCAGCTCCAAAAAAAAAATCTTCAAGAAGAGCTCCTGCTAAGAAGAAAAATACCAAGAAAAAACCTGCTAAAAAAAAGAGAAGATAAGCATATTCTTCAGAACAGTAATTTTTTTAAATTCTTTATTTATCTTTTTATTTTATGATACAAAGTACTTCTTATAAACATGGTTGCCAATATCAATACAGAATTCATAATAAAAAAATTGATGACCTCTGCAAAAAAGAGTTTAAACCATTAAAAGATTATTTAATTGATGTTATAACATCTTGTCCAAATGAGTATTTCAACGATGGACCAAGAAGTTCAGTATTAAAAATAAATATTAATTCAGATTTAAGTCATCTAAAACACGAAATTCAGGCACTTGCTAGAATGGGTCTTGATTCTGATTATTATGATAATGCTCATATGAATGTTCAAATGTTTCTTTTAGGTTATGATAATAAAACTGTCGCAATCGAAATTCCAATTTGGCTTATGCCTGAAGAATACGAAAAATTTTCTGAAATATTTGATTCTGATTTACCTCTAACCGGACATATTGATTTAGTTAGAATTGAAAACGGTAAGATTTGGATTTGGGATTATAAACCAAATGCACATAGAGAAAAACATGCAGATACTCAAACATATTTTTATGCTTTTATGCTTAGCAAAAGAACAGGAATACCTCTTGAGAATTTTATGTGCGGATACTTTGATGATAAGAACACCTATATATTTAATCCTAGTTCTATAAAAATAATTTGAACTACAAAAAAGTTAAATAAATATTTTTGTTACTCGTCATAGTAAGAGGGGCTTACTAAAAATTTTTGTTCCGTTTTTAGATAATTTTCTTGGAAAGAAACAACGAGTTCAGTTTAGGACCCTCAAAAAAACAATAAAGAACTGCATTGTTAATTTTTTGTTAGCTTGCCATAACAATATTGACAATTATCGCAACAATGAACCAACTAACATAACTCAATAAAGGAATAGTAATACAATAATATATGCCTAACCAATATTTGTTTTCAACATAAATATATTTTTTTCTCACTAAATGAGAAATAGAAGCACCGACTGCAATAGAAATTATGTTGGTCGTCCACAACACAATTAATGCATATTCATTTGGATTAATCATTTTATATGTTCGTCAAGTCTTCAAAACTAAGTCCTCTCCTTGTAGAGAGTTCTTTTGTTACAACAAAATTTTTTCCAGAACTTTGAAGATCTTCAACGGTTAAAAAAACCCACTCCTGTCTGTAAAACTTAACTGCTACCCACGGCTCTGCACCAAACTTTTCAGAAAAATACTCTAAACCATTAATCTCTTCGGAAGTAAAATATTTTTTTTCTTCAGTTGTAAGTTTTACTTCAATTGCGAGTTTTCGTATTTTATTACCTGCAATTATGTCTGGAGAAGGAAATTGTGTACTTCCAGAGCCAGCAGCTCTAAAACAAGCCCAACCTTCACCCCAAAATTTGTGTACTAAATCGCGCTCTGCATTTGTTCCTCTGCTCTTTTTTGACATATAAATAATAAGAAGCGTGGTAATTATAAAATTTTCCCTAAAATCATAAAACACCCTTATTTAATCGTTATTTTGTAAAAATAACTTAATATAATCACATAATTTGAAAAAAAAGGTCTTTAAATGCATAAAATATATAAAAAAAGAGATTTTAAACATAATAAAGGGGGTGCATTTATGGCAGGAAAAAAAGGAATACCACTAGCAGCGATGGAGAGATTGTTAAGAAATGCAGGTGCAATTAGAGTTTCTGAAGATGCAAAAGCCGCATTAAAAGTAGCATTAGAAGATTATGCTGCAAAAATTGGGGAAGACGCAACAAAATATGCTGCACACGCTGGAAGAAAAACAGTTAAAGCAGATGATATTAAATTAGCAACTAAATTATAAGAATATAGGAGGGACAAAAAAATGATAAGTGTAGCTTGGATCATAGTTATTGTTGTAGTTATTTTATTACTTATAATAATTGGACTATACAATGCATTAATAAGATTGAAAAATCAAGTACAAAATTCTTGGGCACAAATAGATGTTCAACTTAAAAGAAGAAATGACCTTATTCCAAATCTTGTTGAAACAGTTAAGGGATATGCAAAACATGAAAAAGGTGTTTTTACTGAGGTTACCAAAGCAAGGACAGCCATGATGCAGGCAGGCTCCATAGGAGAAAAAGCTGACGCGTCAAATATGCTTTCAGATACATTAAAATCACTTTTTGCAGTAGCAGAAAATTACCCTGACTTAAAAGCAAATGAAAACTTCTTGCAATTACAAGAAGAATTGTCTGGAACTGAAAATAAAATTGCTTATTCAAGACAACACTATAATGATATGGTTATGAAATTTAACACAAAGATTCAATTATTTCCAAATAACATTTTTGCAGGAATGCTTAACTTTACAGAAACTGAGTTTTTCAAAGTTGCAGAAAAGGAAAAAGAGAATCCTAAAGTTAAATTTTAATTTTTTTATTTTAGGTGATTACTTTTGGCTGAAAAATTAGTAAACTTTGATGAAATAAGAAATAATAATCTTAAATCCCTACTGCTATTCTTTTTCTTTATGTTAATAATAGCAGGGTTAGGCTTAATAGTTGGGCTTTTTTGGGGAAATTTATATTTTGGATTAATTATAGCTCTACTTTTTGGTGGAGTTTATGCACTTATTGCTTGGTTTTCAGGAGCAAATATGCTTCTTTCATTAACACATGCAAAACCTGTTACAAAAAAAGAATATCCTTATTTGTTTCACACCCTTGAAGGATTGGCTCTTGCTGCAGGAATACCTACACCTAAAGCTTATGTGATAAAAGATTCTGCATTAAATGCTTTTGCTACAGGACGAGATCCAAATAATTCTGCGATTGCTGTAACAACAGGTTTACTTGAAAAAATGAATAGAGAAGAACTAGAAGGAGTTATTGCACATGAAATGAGTCATATAAGAAATTACGATATTCGTGCAATGCTTATAGCTGCAGTAATGGTTGGAATAATAGTTTTACTATCAGATTTTATGCTTAGAAGTTTTCTTTGGGGTGGCGGAGGAAGAAGAGATTCAAATGGAGGAAACGCTCAAATAATTTTTATTGTTGTAGGATTAGTTTTAGCAATTCTTGCACCACTAATTGGAGAAATGATTAAACTTGCAATTAGCAGAAAAAGAGAATACGCGGCTGATGCAGGAGCAGCAGTTTTAACTCGTTATCCTGCAGGTCTAGCATCTGCACTCAGAAAAATTGCAGCAGATCCTGATCCTTTAGTTGATACAGCTAATAAAGCAACAGCTCATTTGTTTATTTCAACTCCTTTTAGAAAAAAGAAAGGTTTTTTGGTAAAGCTTTTTAGCACACACCCGCCTATTGAAGAAAGGATTAAAAGACTTGAAGCTATGTAGCTATACTAAGCCAGACACTACAAGTAATCCTAATATTAACATAACAATTCCTGCAACTAAGTGTAGAGTTCTTATATTGTCTTCTTTCCATTTGAATACGCGATGTAAATAGATATTGTGATAAAAAATTAATACTAAACTTTTACCTTCAAAAAATCAAATGCTAGAATTGTGTTTGGAAACAAGTCTTTGCTTTGTTGTTCTAAGTCATGAAGTGTCTTATATCTTTGAGAAAAATGTGTAAGTATTAGTTTATTTACATTTGAATTATTAGCTATCAAAGCTACTTGCTTTGTAGTCATATGTTTGCTTTTTCTTGCTTTTTCTTCTAATGTGGCATCAAAATTTGCTTCTGCAATTAATAAATCCGCATTTTGTGCTAAATCATAACAAGTATTAGTTATAGTTGTATCAAGAATAAATGCTATTTTTTTCCCTTTTTTTATTGAGGAAACATCATCTGGGTGGATTGTTTTTCCATCAATTTTAATTGATTCTCCTCTTTGTAGTTTTCCAAGTCTTGGTCCTTCTTTTAGGCCGAGTTTCTTTGCTTTAGCTAAATTAATATTTCTTTTATCTTTTTCAATAAAGGTATAGCCTAAACAAGGCACTGTATGATTAAGAGGTGCTGCTTCTATCATATAATTTTCATTTTCAAATATGACATTTTTTTGTTTGATATTAAGTTCATTTATTTCAAGTTCTAATCTTAAGTCAAACTCGCAACTATTTAAGAGATGATTCATATGTATTTTCGTTCCTTTTGGACCATATATTGTTAGTTTTTTTGGATCATCAGTATTACCCAAAGTTTGAATTAACCCTATTAATCCAGATACGTGATCTCCATGCCAATGACTTATGAGTACTTTTTTTACTTTTAGTCTATTTATTCCTGCTATATTCATTTGACGCTGAGTTCCTTCTCCGCAATCTACTAAAATTCCATCTCCTTTGTGGCTTAGGTATATTCCTTGCACGTTTCTATCTTTTGTTGGAACCATTCCACCAGTTCCAAGAAAAGTTATTTCTGTTGACATAAGATAAAGAATAAAAAATTAGTTTAAAAAGTTTTAGTTATAAGTTCCCTTATATTCTCCTTCTTTTTCTAGCTTTTTAACTTTTGAGGTGCCGTGCTGAGCGTTGAATGCTTGTGCAAAATCTTCAGAAGTTCCACAATAAGGTGCTATTGCAGCTGCAGTTCCTGGATGTATTGGTAAAAAATCAGTTATGTCATATACTGCTCCATCATATGATATCCAACAATCATCTTCAGAGTTGTGACTTGCTAGTTCTTCTTGAGTTACCCCTTCAATTTTAGGCACGTCTTTCATCATATCAGCAGGTTGTTGTTTAGCCTCAGCTGTTTTTTCAAGTTCTGCATTATTTTGTGTTTGAGAATTGTCTGCTACCATATTTTGTTTTGGTTGCGTTTCCTCTTGTGTTTGAGAATTGTCTGCTACCATATTTTGTTTTGGTTGCGTTTCCTCTTGTGTTTGAGTGCAAGCTGTTATTAAAGCCAATAAAAATATTAATCCCATAAACATAATTATTTTTTTCAATTAAATCACCTAATATACACAAAATACTAATTTATTTTTAAGCTTTAGGAAACATTAATTCTTTTCCATATAGAAAATAATTCTTTTCTATCTAAATGTTTTAATAAAAAAGTTTGACTATGCACTAAAATAGACTTTAAAGAACAAAAGAAAACTATGTGTAAGAATTTGAGTAACAACATCCTTAACCAAGCAGAAACAATATACGAATTAAGCCAAGGGAAAGGTGTAAAAGAACATATTGAAGAAATATACAAAGAACTAAAAGACAACATGGTTCAACTCAAATGCAGAAATGATTATTTCTCCAATAAAGCTGAGCACAAAAAACTGTATTTATAAACTTTGAAAGAAATTAAAGATTATCTTCCAGAAAAAAAGTTGACAATTTAAAATCAAAATTAAGACAATACAAAATTTAATCTTTTAATTGTTCTTCGAGTTCTTTTATTCTTTTTTTGAGTTCAGTCATTTTGACTTCTCTGTCGACAAAAAATTTGTTATATTTTTCTAATTCTTTATTTTTCTTTTTCAAATTTTTCTCTAACATACTTTTTTCAGTAAAATCAAATAGTATGCAGTGAGTTCGTAAAAATTTTCCTTTTGAATCACGTGCAATTCTTCCCGTCACAAAATAAGTCGATATTTTTCCATTTTTTTTAATTAAATCAAATTCTGTTTCTACCCTGTCTGTTTTTAAAAAATTAGAAAATGATTTTTTCAGTTTTTCATGAAATTTTTTTGGAAGAAATTTTGATATGTTTTTTCCCATCACGTCTTTTTTTGTATATCCAAATGTTTCAAGCCACACTGGATTAACATCTATTATTCTACCACTGTTATCTAGGGATTGGTAAGCTAAAGGAATCATATCATACAAGAGTTTATACTTTTCTACGTCTTTAGATTTCTGAGGTTTTTCTTTCTTGAATAAAAACATTTATTTCATCTCAAATGTATTCACACACCTCTTAACCATAGGGAATGAAACACAGTATTTAAGCTTAATTAAATATCGAATTAACTTCAGTATAGAAAATAAATAGTATATCAACAGTATTTAAAAAGGATAAATTCTTCCCTATCAATGCTAGTCCGGGGCGTTAGCCGTGTCTTGTTACCTCTAGTCGGCTTTAGGAGGGGACGAAGCCTGAGAGGAGGTCTATTTTAGACGATCAGTCTTTGCCCTACTGTCGATATCCTGTCCCTCTTGGTCGGTATTTATGCAAATCTGGTCAGGTCAGGAATGAAGCAGCCATAAACATAAAGATCGGTGTTTGAGGGGTTGCAGGAAGGAGGAAAGACAAAGATCAAACTGAACGCTTAGAGTTTGATCCACTTTCAGGCGTGCACTTATATTTAAGAAAGGAAAAACATTGTAAGAAACTCGCGAAAATGCTACCCCCTCGCTAAATGCTCAGACAAAAGAAACACAAGTGTTTCTGTGCACAAAAAAGCAAAGCTTTTTCAGTGAATCAAAGATTTTTTTGTGTTACAAATCTTTGATTTGAAACAGTAAGCAGCTTGCCTCGTCTTTTTGTATCGTAAAAATTTGTTCTACAAATTTTTTACGATTTTATTAATATTGCAGGTTTTCCTGGAGAAGCATTTTTTGCCTTTTGTTCTTTAGATTCATCAGCAAGTTCAATTACAATTTTAGAATTAAATTCTTTTTCAATGGATTCTTTAATATTGTTAAGATTTTCTTTTTCATCATCTATATTTATTACTGCTTTAGGTAACTTTGATTCATCTTTTAAAAACAAGGGAATCATTTTCATGACATCTCCTCCGTGTTTTTTCAAATCTGTCGCCATAATTTTTGCAATAATATCTTTTGGATTTCTTGATTCTTTTATTGCTTCTTTAAAGAGTTTAACAAAATCATATTTCCAAGAACTACTTACTATTAATTTTATTTCTTCAGGCTTATCCACCTTAATTAATTGTAAAACATCTTGAATATCTTTTCTTAAGTTATCAGTTACTTCATCTAAATAATCAAGTTTTGCATCTATTTTTGATTCATCAAATTCAGGCCAAGTTGCTTTACAAATAAAATCTTTATTTCCAAGTTTTGCCCATATTTCTTCAGCAGTATGAGGACATAATGGTGCAAGCATACTGACAAATGAAGTAAAATCTTCTTTTGATACACCTGCACTAAACGAGTCAAATAATTCTCTTAATTTTATCACTATTAAATTATATTTCATTTCATCAAAGGATTCTGACACATATTTTATTGTTGAGTTAACTTTGTTTTCAACTTTTTTTGAGCTTTTTGAAAATTTGTTTTCTTCAACAAAAGCATAAATTCTATTAATAAATCTTAATGCGCTTTCAACACCATTATCACTCCAATTAAGGTCTTTATCTGGAGACGCGACAGAAACTAAGAATAATCTTACAGCATCCAAACTGTATTTGTTAATAACCTTGGAAGGAACAATTACATTCCCTTTTGATTTACTCATTTTTTCTCCGTCAGGACCCATAAGCATTCCTTGGTTAAATAATTTTATTGCGGGTTCATCAAAGTTTAACAATCCTAAATCTCTGAAGAATTTAGTGTAAAATCTTATGTAAATTAAATGCATACAAGCATGTTCTTTTCCGCCTATATATTGGTCAACAGGACACCAATAATCCACTTTTTGTTTATTGAAAATCTGCTCACTATTCTTTGGATCACAATATCTTAATTGATACCAAGAAGAATTAACAAAGGTATCCATAGTATCAGTTTCTCTTCTTCCTTTGCCTCCACATTTTGGACAAGGAACGTTTATGAATTTCTCATGCTTTTTCAAAGGATTTTCTGTTGATTCAAATACAACATCATCTGGAAGTTCTACAGGTAAATCTTTTTCTTTAACTGGAACTGCTCCGCATTTATCACAATAAATTATAGGAATAGGAGTTCCCCAGAATCTTTGTCTACTAATAAGCCAATCTCTAAGTCTGAAATTAACTTTTTGTTTTCCTTTTTTTATTGATACAAGTTTTTTTGTAATTTTTTCTTTTGCATCTTCTGTTGAAAGATTATCAAATTCCCCTGAATTAACTAAAAAGCCTGGTTCTGTAAATGCTTCTTTTTTTATTGAAACATTTTTTTCTTTGTTTGTTATTACTTGTTTTATTGAAATATTATATTTTTTTGCAAAGTCAAAATCTCTTTGATCATGACCAGGAACCGCCATAACCATTCCAGAGCCATAATCCGCTAAAACAAAATTTCCTGCATAAACAGGAATTTTTTCTTTTGTTAAAGGATGAATTGCATAACTGCCTGTAAACACTCCTTGTTTTTCCATTTGATCAATATCTTCTGCTTTAACAGAATGTATTTCTTTCTTAAATTCTGTTACGATTTCTTTTTGGTCTTTTGTAACTAAAGAATCAAGTTTTGTATGTCCTGCTGCAACAACTACAAAAGTCACACCCATTAATGTATCCACTCTAGTCGTGAAAACAGGCCAATCTTCACCATTAATTTCAAAATTGACTTCAGCACCATATGATTTATTTATCCAATTTCTTTGAAGTTTTTTAATTAATTCCGGCCAACCAGTTAGTTTATCTATTCCTTCGTATAATTCATCTGCATAATCTGTAATTTTAAGATACCACTGCTCAAGGTTTTTTACTTCTACTTCTGTGTCTTCATGCCTCCAACATTTTCCATTGTGAACTTGTTCATTAGCAAGAACAGTGTTACACTTAGGACACCAATTTACACCAGATGTTTTTTTATAAGCTAAACCTTTCTCATACATTTTGAGAAATATCCATTGATCCCATTTATAATAATCAGGTTTGTGAGTTTGAACCATTCTATCCCAATCATAACTTATTCCAAGAGTTTTCATTTGTTCAATGAAACTTGAAATTGCTTTTTCAGTAAATTTTTTTGGATGAGATTTTGCTTTTATTGCTGCGTTTTCTGCAGGAAGACCAAAAGAATCAAAGCCCATTGGATGAAGAACATTAAATCCTTTCATGACTTTGTATCTTGCAAAAATATCCCCTAAAGTATAATTTAATGCGTGCCCCATATGAAGTCCTGAGCCAGAAGGATAAGGATACATTTCCAAACAATAGAATTTTTCTTTTTTTGAATCCATATCTACTTTGAAAACTTTAGATTCTTCCCATTTTCTCTGCCATTTCTTGGCAATTGCACTATGATCTATCATTTAGTTAAATAACCTCAAATCATTTATAAGGATTACGGCTTTATAAGATGTTCTTACACATTAAGAAAAAAGTCTTTAATTTTATTGTATTCTCACATTATTTGTTAAGTCAATTATTGGGTATGTGAAGTCTGATTTTTCAATAAATATTTTTGCTGCAATTGGAACATCTTTTCCTTTGCTTAAATATTGCCAAGAACCATTTGGTTTATTTCTAAATCCTTCTCTTTTAGGATTATAAAATACAACAACAACAGAAATCAAAATGAGTTCTTAGTGTATTTTGGAGAGTGTGCAACGTATTAATTATTACTTGACAGTAGTTATAAAATCGAAAGTTTTATATATCAATTATTCATATCAAATACGAAATGACATCAAATTTAAAGAAAGCAGAATTCGTATTAGGATTAGGACAAATCAGTTATACAACGGCACCGATTGATAAAATTCAAAAAACTTTCAAACAGAAGAATTTAAGGTTCTTATATGGAAGAGATTTGGCTTTATCAAAAATTTTAACTGGAAAAAACAGTTTTGTTTCAAAGAATGGAAGCTGGATAAAAGAAGGAGACTTATACTTGAATTCAAAACTTGCAGGAAAACCAACAATAATTCTACTAAGAAATTCTTTAGCATTAATAAACACAAAAAAATCAGTTAAATATCATAGTGATGGCGAGGAAATTCCTTTTGATGATGATAAAGCAGTAGAAATTCTTGAAAAAGCAAAGAAAGAAAGTTCTGCTTATCACATATTAAGAAGCAAAGACTCAATAGCGACAAAAGATTTCGGAAAAAACGAAGATACAATTTGGCTATTCAAAGATTTAGCAGAAGAATACGGAGATTTCCTTCATTCAAAGAGAATCATCAGTGTGCCTTTGTACTTTGATAATTCAGATTACATTAATAATCAAAAAAATGCATATATAAATCAGTTGTGGCTTGGTTCCTTGTCTGGTAATTCTAGTGTCTTTGGCGACAATGGGGATCTTGACAGCTATAATGGAGCTTTTGGAGTGTCTGATAAAACAACCGAAGACAATACACCGAAAAGATCAAGTCATGAAACAAAAATATATATTCCTAATCAAAAGATAATTAATAGAAATGTAAAAATTCTAACAGATGTTCTTGGTGGCAATAGGAACCTTAAGGATTTGGAGAAAGTTATTGGGTTTTTTGATAATTATATAAACAAGTAAATATTATTAATTTTTGTTTTTTCTTTGCATTTCACACATGTTACTTCCATGGCAAAGGCGAAAGTCCAAAATACTGCCAAAACAAAAGCCGTCGTACATCAATGCGCAATCTATAAATCTTTCAAAATAGGTTACGTACAATGATTAAAATTTCTTGAATTTGGCTGTTGCATCAATTAAATCAACATGCCCTAAGAATAATGCTCTACAACAAAGTCTTTCAAGACCTAAATCGTCCATAACTTTTTTTCTATCTTCATTATTACCAAGTCTTTCTAAGTATTTTTCCCAGAGGTGACCCACTGGTTTTCCACAACTAAAACATCTAACTGGTATGATCATTGTTTTTCACCTGTATGATTTATGCCCATATTTATTTATTCAGAAATCATCTGTATGACTTCTGTCTTTTAGCTCTTGCCTGACCATGTCTATTTGGTTTTGAAGCTTCTTTTCTTCTTACATCAGCAACTAGTAATTGTCTGTCATAATCCAAAAAAACTTCTTTAAGTGCGGGTTTGTGTCCGACAAGTGCTTTTGCAATTGCCAGTCTTACAGCGTCTGTTTGACTACTGTATCCACCGCCAACAACATTAACTGAAACATTAACTTTTTTTGAAACATCTCCTGCAAGAATCATCGGTTCTTCTATTCTCATTCTTGAAAGTTTTGGTTCCCAAGAATTTAAACTTACATTATTGATTGTGACAAGTCCTTTGCCATCTTTTAATGTTGCTCTAGCAACAGCTCTTTTTCTTTTTCCGCTTGCATGGACTATTTTGCTCATTTTTATTCTACCCTTGCTCCTAATACTTTACTAATTTCTTTAACTGATACATATTTTGCATGTGTTTTGTGAATATTAGCTGACTGAATTGTTTCAAGTTTTTCTGACTTAAATTCTTCTGGAACACCAACATGACATTTTATTTTTTCAAAAGCAGCTCTTCCTCTAGGTTTTTTGTAAGGAAGCATACCTCTTATCATTCTTTTAACAATTCTTTCAGGTGTTTTTGGAAAATAAGGACCTACCAGTGGAGCTCCTCTTCTTCTTGCAGCTTCAAAGCTTTCAAGAATTTTCTTAGGTTGCCCTGTCATTACAACTTTTTCTGCATTAACTACATGAACTTCTTCACCTAGCAATGCTTTTTTAGCAACAACTGTTCCTAATCTTCCCATTATTAAATCTGTTCCGTCTATTATCATTTTTATCCTAAAATCTTAATATTTTTCCCATCAGGGTTTTGTTTCATTAAATCTGGAATTGATATTGCTTTTCCTTTTTCAGAAATTTTTCTTTTTGCTTCTTCTGAAAAGTTGAATGCAGCAACATTTAGCTTGTGTGAAAGCTCACCAGTTCCAAGTACTTTTCCAGGAATAATAACTGTATCATTCTCCTTAGAGTACTTTGAAAGCTTGTAAACATTTACAGCTCTTCTATTCCTTGTAGGTTTCTCAAGATCTTCAGCAATTCTTTTCCAAAGTTTCACATCTTTTTGGATTGCTAACTTCTTAAGTTCCTGCACCAAGGCATTCAATTCCTCATTTTTGTTTTTTATCATTTTTTTGAATGTTATTATGTGCGACTTGTCGCTTACTTTTTGATAGACCTTTTCTAAAAAGGTCTGCGGGGGACGAGGTTCGAACTCGCGCACCCACTAAGGGATTAGGCCCTCAACCTAACGCATTTGACCACTCTGCCACCCCCGCGCAAGGGATTATAAATCTTTAAGCAGTTTGTTGAATTCGTCTAGGTATCTATCGTATTGTTTTAATCCTTCTTCAATAATTTCTTTTGGAGATAATTGTCCCCAACATTCAATTGTGAATATAAACTCTGTTTGTTCTTCAGGATATGTTATACTAACAACATCATCACAAACACCTTTGCAAGCATCAATTAATTCTGGTGAATTAATTTTGCTTTCATCAATAGTTCCTTTTTTTACAATTTTAGGAGGATATTTGTCAATAAACTCCTTTAGTTTTGGTGATTTGTTGTTTACTTTAATTATTGGTTTAAAATAATAAGTTACAATCCCCGGAGTCCATTTTGAATGATTTCTACCAAAGCCTAAATGAGCAGTTGCAATAAGCTCAATATCTTGAGTCTCCATGAGTTTAACAATTGGTGTTTCAGGAAAAACTGGAACAACCTTAGAATCTTTTGATTTCAAATCTCCTGCATAAACAGTTTTTGGGCCTGATTCTTTAAGTGTTAAATGTAAATGTGTTGCTGCTGATTCTTCAGCGCCTTCTTTTGGAATGTTATATGATTTAAGGTCGGTTTTTAGCACGATAAGACCTAGTCTGTGTGCAATTGATTCATCATATAAAGCACTTGTATTTTGTTTGAATTCTACAGTTGATATTGCCATAGTAGGAACATCATTCATAAAAATTCTTCTAAGGCTATTAACATAACCTATACTACTTTTTGCTATTTCAAAGGTAATTCTGTTTTTTTTCTTTTTGACAATTGAAAGTTTCATTATACTCTTCTACCTCTTCTTCCACCTTTCTTTCTACACCCTCCATGGGAATTGGTGTAACATCTTCTATAAGCCCTATTCTTAGACCTCTTCTTGAAAGTGCTCTAACCGCAGCTTGTGCTCCAGGTCCTGGATTCATAGGTCCGTTGTGTCCGCCAGGTGCTTTAATTTTAACATGAATACCATTAACTCCTTTATCAATTGCAATTTCTGCAGCTTTTTTAGCTGCCGCCATTGCTGTAGTTGGACTGCTTTCCAGTCTGTCAGACCTAACCATTTGTCCACCTGATGCTAATGCAACAGTTTCTGAACCTGAAATGTCTGTAATATGAATAATTATATTATTATAAGAAGCATAAATATGCGCAACTCCCCATCTTGTATTAGGTCTATTAGATCTAGTATCTCTCATTTTTTATCACCGTCAGCTTTCTGAGAATCTGCAGTTTGCGAAACTTCTTCAGCTTTTTGCTCACCGACTTTTGGTTTTGCTTCAACAGGTTTATCTTTCTTTTTTTCTTCAGTTTTAGGAGTTTTTTGTTTTTCAGAGTTAGCTTTTTTTGCTTTCTTTTTTTCGTCTCTTACTTTTTCGGCTTTTTCAGTTTCCTTGGTTTTTTCTGCTTTTTGTTCTGGAACAACTCTTTCCGGATGGTCATCTTCTTTGAAAGCTGAATTAGTCGCAAATGTGATTGATGATTCTTCAGTTATTTTAACTAAATAACCTGGAGCCGTTACTTTTTTGCCTGCGACAAAAATATGGCCATGAGTAATCATTTGTCTTGCTTGTTTTATACTTCTTGCAAGACTTTGTTTGAATACAACTGTTTGTAATCTTCTGTCTAAAAGTTGCTCTATATTCATACCGAGTACTGCATCTAACTCGTTAGATTCTAATAAGTTAAGTGATTTTAATCTGTCAAACAATTGTTTAGTTTCAAGTTCAGCTTGATTACCTGTTTTTGCAACCAAGCTTTTTGCGTTGTCTTTGAAACTTTTTAGCTTTGAAGCTATTTTCCATAACTCTTTTTTATTTGATAATCCATATATTTTCATAAGAGGTTTCTCTGAGTCAAGCCTTGAACCCTGCCATGGGTGTATTGGTGTATCGAATTTTTTTCTGATTCTTTTTGGATCTCCCATTCTATTTCCTCAATGTTGTTTTCTTTTTGACTGCAAGTCCTTTTCCTTTGTTCTTTCTGAAATTAGATTGAGTTCTTTGACCTCTTACTGGTAGACCCCATTGGTGTCTTAATCCTTTGTAAGATTTCACTTTTTTCATTCTTTTAAGATCGTTATCTTTTTCAAAATCTAACTCTGCTAATAAGAGATGTTTATCTTTTCCTGATTCATAATCTTTTCTTCTGTTTAAAAGCCATGTTGGAACGTCGTATTTTAATGGATTTCTTAGAATATCATCTATTTTTTCTACTTCATTATCTAGCAAGTCTCCAGCTTTTTTTGTTTTTTCAACTCCTGCAACTCCTAGAGCCATATTAGCATACATTACGCTAACACCTTTGATTTTCTTCATAGCGACCAAAATATGTTTATTGCCATCAAGATCTGTGTTTGCTACCCTTACAATGTGTTTGAATTCTGCCATACTTAAAAACCTCGGTTTTTGGTATGCTGAAAATTGATAATTTTCATCATTTTTTAACCTTTTATCGTCGAAAATTAGCGTTTCTGAGAACAAATAAATGTTTTCATCCTATACGCTTAACACTCGGACGTTAAGTACTAGGAATAATAGGGGCTTTATAAATGTTGTTGTTGAGAATTAATCAAAATTAGATTTACAAGAAACAGAAATATATTTTTTAATATTTACTAACCACATAAAATAATAGCTTTCTTATTTACTACAACAATTTTATAAATAAACCTCTATTTCAAAATCTAATGGAAGAAAAAGATTACAAACACATCGAACTTGAAATAGAGAAACAAACAATAATTATTCCCTACACAGAACAAACATCTAAAATAGCCCTACAAAATGATATCCTGTTTAACAAAACACTATATAGAATTATAGGTGGAGGATATAGAACTTTAGAAAATGGAGATAAAGTAAGCAATTTTTTTGCAAGCACTCCAAAAAAATATAATGAAACCTTAGAAGCACAAAGAAAACTTCATCCAGATTTTTACGTTCACGACTTAGATATGATTCTAAAAAAGGAAACGTGGCTAGATAGATTAAAAAATTATTTTAAAAAATAAATTATTTCTTTAATAATTTCCAATTCACTTGAAATTTAAGGTAAATATTTATAATAACTTGATTTATTTAAGTGATTATGAACAAAATTTTATGGATTACGTTTGGGGCTATAGTAATAATAATGCTTATTGGATTTTTCTTTCCTAAAAATGTTGGAGGACCTTTATGCGGACCTGTTTGTCCTAGCTTAGGATTATTTTCATATAGCAAACCTTGTTTTGGGTTTAAAGAAACTAGAACTTATATAGATGGCTTTTCTGATGATTGTTACGGAATTCCTTATGGTGAAAAGAAATGTTATGGATTGCCTTTTTCTTCAAGACCAGGTTCAAATACTATTCTTATGGATTGTGATTATCCTTGTAATGATAGAGAAGTTAGAGCTTCATGCGACAGTTCAGATACTATAAATATGGGCGGCATCACAATAGATTGTAATTTTTGTAAAGACAAGTGTGATTGGTAAATCAAAAATTTGTAGTGCTAATAACGCACATGCTTATAC
>Ga0114931_10000378_pt1 | contig 52914 bp, 95 predicted proteins | sample 2SBtaG_FD_89579 | JGI IMG/M metagenome (GOLD analysis project Ga0114931, IMG submission 89579) | Deep subsurface microbial communities from Kolumbo volcano to uncover new lineages of life (NeLLi) - 2SBTROV14_V59a metaG | ecosystem: Environmental > Aquatic > Marine > Volcanic | place: Kolumbo... | reverse complement strand
GGTGCTGTTCAAGTAAAACTGGAGCAGATGGACTCTCTTCTGCAAGAGAAGCGATACTGGCTCAAGGTGCTGGGTTTGTGGGCTGTGGCCAAGGAAGCAGGCTACGCACCCGAGGAAATCAAATCATTCACCTTTAGAACTGAGTTCCTGACCAAGGAAGAGAAGCACAAAGGCGGGGCTAGGGCAAATCGAAAAGCCAAGTACAATGGGAGCACCCACCACAACGCCGTACGCCTCGTCTCTGGCGATGTGGTACCCATCCCTCTCACAGAGCGTCCCATACCTCCGAAGAGCGACAACTAACAAATAAGGGGAGTACAATTGAATTTTGATCCACAGATAGCCGAACTGATTTCAACCGTCAAAGATGGCATACCTGTTGTCGCCAAACAAGCGGTCGAACTCCGAGTATTTCAAGAGACTGTTTTCTGCATCGTTATTGCGATCTTCGGGTTGATAGCTCTGGGGATTTGTCTCTGGAGTATCCACTATTGGCGTTTGAACACCAAAAACCCGAGCAGCTCTCTGGCCCTCCGCCTGGAAGGCCCGGTTGTGTTTGGGATGATTGTTGGAGGTGTTTTTTCTGTTCTCTCGGTCATCTTCATCATCTGCAGCGCCACGACAATCCATTGCATACATGCTTACCCGGATTATTACGCGGTCCTGGAAGTAATCAAAATGGCCAAAACAGCAACGGGGAATTGACATGAAACGAATCAAACTGATCTTGGCAGTCATCTTTCTGGTGGCTGGCCTAATATTGGCCAGTCAATTAAAGGCACAGATGCCGCAGGTTCCATATCGGCTGCCTCAGTACCCTGCCCAGCGCCCAAATTTGAAGGACCAAGGCTACGGCTGGCTTATCAACGATCTGGAGCGTCACGCCCATGCGGGTCACCCGATGCGCAACACGAGCGACCCCGGCAACTGGGCACATGAACTGTGTCATCAGATCGCCAGCGATATTCGTAACACTGTCACCCCTAATGTGGATGACAACGCTATGTATATCCCGCGTAAGGGGTACTTCCTCTTTAAGGAACCCAACGTAACACTGAAGCAAGTGGCCGAGACGGTCCCTAAATCGAAGCGTGTTCTGGCTTATGAAACATACATGATCGGGCAGCAGGAGTGGTGGAACGACGCCCCTTTCACCCTGCTGGACGAGGGCAACGCCTTCGCAGTCTCATTGCAGTACTACACGACAACCGGAAAGCGAGACGCTTGGTTAAATGGTCGGGTAGCTATCGCCACTCAGTTCCTGTATTTCCACAAGGTGCTACTGGCAGCCGTCAAAAAGTACGATCCAGGTTACCCTGAAGTTGGTAAGTTGGAGAAGTTCATGACATGGCATGCGGCTCGTGTCAAGTATCTGGTAAGTATCATCAATGGAGTCGAGCCCACTCCGGGCCCGGTTAATCCATACAACATTCTCGGAGGGTGTTATGGGTTGGAGCAGCGGATCGTCACTTATGGCCGACATAATCACAGCGGTTTCCGATCTGGGCCCGCTGATTCGAATGCGTTTTTTCAAACGGATTATCCCGTGCTTCGAGGACCGGGACTGCGATACTTTGATGGAGTGCCTCGGTCAAGACCAAGCATTCGATGATGCAATGCGGGCAGTTCGACCTGAATATTTCGAAGAGTCAGAATACGAAAGATAGGCAAATGAAACTCACCTCCTACTGCGTCACAATCCACACTAAAGAGAATGGTGCCTACTGGCGCATCGTGAAAGTCAATAAAGGGTCTTGGGTCTACGACGGCACCCAATCTGCTATCGAGTCTTGCTATGACGAGGTTCTGGGTGGTTACTGGGTGACCCCGGCCAGCGAAGAGTATCGCACGTTCATACCTGAAAGTCAGGTTACCAAGATCACCGTGCAGAAGGGAAAGGAAAACTCATGAGGGTGGAGTTGGCTACCAAAGTAAACCCTCTTGGCTTGAAGATGGGCGAAAGGGTTATTGTCAAGCGACGTTCCTATGTCGATTACGATGTGGAAGGTAAGAACAAGTGCCTTTTCAAGGCAGAGGACAAGGATGAAGCCGCCTTTGTAATAGGGTCGGTTGCGAGGGCGGTCGGCCGCTACGTCCCGACAAATAAGTGGAACGGTGATTACGGTTTTGGTGGTGGGGACTACGAACCTGCGCGCCTTGACGTGGAGAAATTCATCCGTTTGTATGAATGCAGGCTATCTTTCCCGGGCGCGAAGTTTCTCGTACACCCCAACGATATCAAGATGATAGAGGAAATCTGAGTATATGACCAGATTTAGAGAAGACGCCGTCTATCTAGACACGGAAACCATAGGATTTCACGGTCTGGCTACACTCATACAGTGGGCGTACGAAGATGGTGATGTCCACTTGCATAACCTGTGGGATGTGCCGATAAAGGACACGCTCGAACTTATCGAGTGGGTTATGAGCAAGACTTTTGTCGGTTTCAATTTGACTTACGACCAGTTCCACCTGTGTAAAATTTACACAATGTGGACGCTGCTTGCCAAGCGGTTTGGCAAAGATGTGATCCCGGCTGACATTCACGCTGCCTCTCTAGCGCAGGCCGAGATGGAAGCGAGGGATGGTCCGTGCATCAAGCCCAAGAATGCAATGTGCCTTATGCTGCATTCTCGCAAAGGCCAGTTCCAGACACTGATGTCTCGGCACGATGTGCGAGTCACAAAAGTGCCGACGCAGCTCGCGCCATTTCTGGCACGCGAGTTGGAAGAACGGATTAAGCTGGATGGCATTCTGTTTGCAGGTCGTGCCAATCCAAACGCTCCAAAGTGGGGCGTGTATGACAGGATTAAACATGGAAAGGAAGATCAGGTTGACCCGAACTTCAAAGACGTTACACTGAAGTTCAAACCGGCCCGTGGTCTGAAATATCTGGCAGAACATTGCCTTGGCTTGGACCCCGAGTTTCATTCATTCAAAGACGTGTATCCACTTCGCAGCGCTAAGCTAACGGAGCTGGGTCACGTGCCGTTCGCCTGTGGACTTTCCAGTGCTGAAAAGAACTGGGAGGTATGGGATAAAACAGGGAAGTCAAAAGGTTATGCTTGGCCCGCATTGATTTACGAAGACATTTTACACTGGAGAGAAAATGACGAAGCGAGAAGGTACGCAAGAGACGACGTTGTCTACACCAGACTCCTTGACGAATATTTCGGATTCCCAGAGGCAGGGGACAACGACTCGGTTCTCGCCTGCATGGTGGCAGCGGTCCGCTGGCACGGATTCACAATTGACACTGAAGAAATTTCCCGCCTACTGGGAAAATCCGGCGAAGTGCTTGAGGCATCCCCAGTAAACATCAACAAGCCGACCAAAGTAAAGGAATACATTCGCCACGTCATGGACGAGTCTGAAGCCACCTTGATTGACAAGTCAACCAAGAAGGCAAACCTGGAAAAGATACGGAGCAAATACGTCGTTGCAAGAGAAGATTTGGACCCCGAGCTATACTCAGGTCCATGTTCAGACTGCAATGGTTCAAAGCAGTGCGCCCGGTGCAACGGCACCGGGAAAGAGCCTATCAAAGACCCTGAACACCCTCCAGCAGACCCAGAGTGCATTGACTGCGAGGGGTCAGGAAAATGTGCACGATGCCTTGCTACTGGGATCGAACCGGGTGCTGAACTTTGTGTTCGCTGTCTCGGGGAAGGTGTCGAAAACGATGGTAAGAGCTGTCCACGATGCACAGGGCTGGGCTTCCTGCTGATGGGCCCAACAAATGCTTCCGTTCGGGCGGACTTGATTCTGAAGATCAAAACGGCAGCCAAGGAAGTAGAACTCTACAAGAAACTGCTGCATGCAGGGAGGTTTCATGCCAGCTTCAAGGTCATTGGCACCTTGTCATCGCGTATGGCTGGCGGTGATGGATTAAATGCCCAAGGCATCAAAGGCTCCGATGAAGTGCGAGCGGCCTTCCCACTCAAGTGGGAGGGGATGCAACTGTGCGGCGGTGACTTCGACGGCTTCGAAGTCACCTTGGCAGATGCTGTGTTTAAGGACGCCAAACTAAGAGAAGACTTGCTGTCTGGCAAGTCTATTCACGTCCTGATGGCGAAGGAAATCTATCCCGAGAAGACCGAGGCACAGATCAAGGCGTCCAAAGGCTTCAAGGACGGTGGCGACATTGATATGTACACTCGCGGCAAACAGGCTGTGTTCGCCCAGTTGTACGGCGGCGACCACAACACGGTCAACAAGAAACTGTCGATTCCTTTGAAGGTGGCAGAGACGGCGTGTGACAACTTCCAGAAGAAATACCCTGGGATGAAGAACGCTCGCAAGAAAGTCGAGGAAATGTTCTCGGCTCTTGAACAGCATGGTGAGATCGGCACAGGTAAGATCACTTACAAAGAACCTGCTCAATACATCGAGACGTTCTTGGGGTTCCGGCGATACTTCACGCTGGAAAACATGATCGCAAAACAGTTGTTTGACTTGGCACATGATGTGCCCAAAGCGTGGCGTCGGCTCGACTACAAGGTGGTCAGACGCGACCGCGAGCAAACACCTGCCGGGGCCATGTCCTCAGCATTGTACGCCGCTGCCTTCCAGATTCAGGCCAGCAATATTCGCGCGGCCAACAATCACTTGATCCAATCGCCGGGTGCCATGATAACCAAGGACCTGCAGCGAGCAATCTGGGACTTGCAGCCCTGTGGAGTAGGCGAATGGATCGTTGCGCCTCTTAATATTCATGACGAGGTTCTCAGCGTTACCAAACCAGAATACATTGACCGGGTGGCCGAGATCGTGATCGAAGTCGTCGAGTCATACCGCGACCGAGTCCCCTTGATCGGGATGAAGTGGGTGAAGAATATGAGCAACTGGGCCGGTAAGAAAGGCGGCAAGGACGACGGCGACCACGAGGACAACATGATTCACATTAAGCCGGATGCCGACGCCCTGCGAGACGACGTGTACGTTCCTCCGATCGACATCGAGGAACTGGACAACTTGGAAGAGGAAGACGCCTATGTAGAGGCTGAGACCGGCCTTGGAGAATATATTTGAGCTAAAATTGCGAATTTGGAAGAAATAATTTGACAAACCCCGATTTATGTGTCATAATATAGATGTAAGACCAACATAACTTCGCCTAGAAAAGGTAATAGAACAAGGGAGGCAATAAAATGTCATCCGGCCCTGTAATGGGGCCTACACTCCAGGGTAGCCAAATGGTAAGGCATCGCACTGTTAATGCGAAGATTACTGGTCCGAATCCAGTCCCTGGAGCTTGCCCGTCGAGGGGCGGTCACTAGCTTAATTGGCAAAGCCTCTTGATAGAAGATGCTGGTTCGAATCCAGCGTGAAAGCCTTGAGGGCAATCGAACTGATGGGAGTGAACATGAAACTTGTTAGACAGCCGAAGGGAAGCAACTTGTGTGGTCAGGCTTGTGTTGCCACCTTGTGTGGTATCACACTTGACGAGGCAACTATACTGGTCCGAAAGACCGGGCAGACACAAACGAAACATTTGAAGCGAGCCTTGCGCGAGATGTCAGTAAAGCATGACGACAAGCGCACACAGGGAGCACCGAGCGACGACGAGACAGCCCTGCTGTTCTTCCAATCGAAAGATAGAGAAGCAGTCCACTGGGTAGTGTGGCACAAGAAGAAATACTACGACCCCATCGCCGGGGTGCATCGCAAGCTGCCTTCGCACTTGCAGGATTCCGACCTGACATCACATTTGAAAGTGTACCTATGAACTGGACAAAAGAATGGCCGACCGAGCCCGGTAGCTACTGGTTCTATGGCTACTTTAACTACGGTGTGGGCAGAGAAGGACTGCACTTTGTTGAGGTATACAGACATGCTGGAAGCCTGACTGTGATGGCTGGTACCACGACGGCCTATTGCGGCAACACATTGATACAGCCGGAACTAGCATTTGGGGTTTGGCAAAAGGCCGAAGTCCCTGAACTCCCGAGTTACAAAGACGCCTTTTGTGAGAGGTAAGCATGCAAGCAGAATTGAATGAAGCTCGACAACTTCTGAAGAAATACCAAGAGGAATATGCCAAACTTATCAAGCGGCGCGAGCAGCTTGACAAAGAGCGGGTGAAAGTCAACAACCGGCTCCAGATGCTGGTAAACCCGTGGAGTCGGCGTGGTGCCATCAGAGACGCTGAGCGAAGGGTACAATTGGCGGAACTGCGTATCAAAAGCGAGAACTTACGAAAAGTCGAATGGTGTAAAAGTGGCTTTCGCCAACGCGAGTTCGAATATGTCGTTACTCGTGTAACGCCCAAGAGAATTTACATACGCCGGAAGAACCAAGAAAGAGAGACGTTCTACCAGCGCGAGACTGGCAAAACCAGTTGGAATGAGGACGGTCAAATCGACATAGAGAGGACTTTCCCCGAGGGGATTGACGAGTTCGCCAAACGACAGAAAGGACAGAAACAATGACCATACACAAGAAAATCAGCTTCCCTGGTATTGACGGCATCCCCGAGTTTAAGGGCATCGACAAAACGATCGGCTGGGGTACCAAGTTACTTGTCATCCTCTGGGTTGTCATGGTATTGAGCAGTGTTGCCTTTACCTTGGCTGTCTCTACCGCGATCGTGATGGCCGCCTTTCATTACTTTGGGGGTTAGAAAACCATGGCTAATTTCAAGAAATACCAGCATGTGGCTCGATTTGGACATGGCGATTGCCAGGGAATCAACGAAGGTGTATGTCACGTGTTTCCGAAGATCGACGGCACGAATGCCAGCGTCTGGATGGATGCAGATGGCGTCCTGAGATGTGGATCACGAAATCGCGAGTTGTCATTAGAACGGGACAACCAAGGCTTTTGTGCTTGGGCCCACTATGGCGAGCACAATCTGGAAGCGTTCTTCGCCGAGAACCCGACATTACGACTCTTCGGCGAGTGGCTGGTACCACACACAATCAAGGCGTATCGCGATGATGCTTGGCGGAAGTTCTACGTGTTCGACGTCATTCGGAAATTTGATCCCGATAATGAGGGCGACACGGTGTACTTGCACTACGACGAGTATGCCCCTCTGATGGAAAAGTTCGGAATCGACTATGTCCCATGTTATCGAGTCATCGAGAATGGGCTGGTCTCAGACTTCGAGAAAGTCGCCGAGCAGAATGACTTCCTGATGCAGCCGGGAGAGATCGGTGAAGGCGTGGTGGTAAAGAACTATGCCTACAAGAACAAGTTTGGCCGCCACAACTGGGCCAAGCTGGTTCGGGCCGAGTTCAAGGAAAAGAACTACAGGTCGATGGGTTGCCCCGTCCAGAAGGGCAAGGGTGACAGCATCATCGAGCGCGTCATAGCCAACACATACGTTACAAAGGCACTCGTGGACAAGGAAAGAGCGAAAATCGACACAGAACCAGTGCAACCTCGCTTGCTTTCTACGGTTTTCCATTGTATACTTACAGAAGAGTTGGCCGACATTGTTAAGAAAAACAAGATGCCGACCATCAATTTCCAGCAACTGAGACAGTGCGTGATCGCCAAAGTGAAAGAGCATGCACGCGACCTTTTCTAGGAGCTACCATGACTGCTAAATCCGAAAAGCAACTCCGAAAGAACTTGAAGCGCTTGAGCCGCCAGCAACTGATCTCGCTCGCCTTGCAGCGCACGAATCTTTCCTTCATCGAGATCAAGAGACTTGACACGGAGGAGCTGGTTGCCATCCTCGCACCAATCCCTGGCGTATTGAAGCCGGTACAAGCATAGAGAAAGGAAAAAGAATGAAATGGACCTACTTTGTGTCACGTTTGTTTATCTTGTCGCTACTGGTTGGCTTGTGTGCAAATTCCGCACAAGCACAGACACGCCGGTACCACAGCCCGTACCTTTACGGGGGTGTTTACCCGGGCGTAGTGTATGTGATTGACATCACCCCGCGACCCGCCATCACGCGAGGCCTGACGGGTTCAAACGTGCCGCCGTACAATTCGATCTTCGACGGCCCAAAGCGGTTTCCCGCACCCGTCCGTCACCACTCGACAGCGCCCCGTCGCCACGCGGTTTATGGATATTGGAAGACTCCGACTTCCAAGCCGCTGTTAATTGTGAATCCATATTACAAAGGAAACTGAACGTGTATTTGTTCGATCTCGGTGCGGAGTTGCTACGGAAAAAGCTGTCAATTGTTTCCCTTTCTACTGACAGGGGCATTTCCTATGACAAAGACCTCCGCCCTTTTGATAACCACTTGTATATTAGCTTTGAGATTTCCGACGAGGAGCGGGCAGCGAACACCGACGAGGAACTGTGCCAGGACTTCATGGAACCTGTAACGGAAGCGATGTCACTGCTGTTGAATGAATTCGGCATGGTTGAAACGCTGCCGCTGCCAACCGCTGCAGAGTTGTACCCGGATATCTACCCGTCATGTCTGTCGCGGCGCATAAACATCAACACCAATGTTGGCAAACTGCCAGTACGCTTCACAGCATTGTATGACTCTGAGAGGCAGGCTGTTCAAATTGTTGTTGAGCTGCTGGCTCGGCATGTTGGAAACTACTATCGAACGATCATTAACGGCCCATTGCATGGTCACAAGATGCCTCTTCGACGCCTCCCGGAAGACGGCGACGTCCTGATTTATCACCACCTGCCAGCCAAGGAACTGAAGTATATGTACGGTGACACCTTTGATTGGTCTCGCCTGTTCAAAGGGTTGGATGAACGTGCCGTATCACCGCGAATCGAACACACCTATAAGATCAAAGGTGACTACTGCTACTACCTGGGCGAACAGCTAAGGTACAGCGTTGACTGAAAGGGAACCAATGCCTTACATTAAACACGAACGCCGAGCCGCTTTGGATGTCATCATCGAGGGACTCATTAACCGGCTCAAAGAATTGCAAGACCTGAAGCGCGGCGACTTGAACTACGTTGTGACCCGCCTTGTGCTTGAAACCCTGAACCATGACAGTTACCACTCGCTCAGTGATTGTGTGTCGGTGCTTCGAGATGCGGCCGACGAGATCGTTCGCCGCCTGCTCGGGCCCTACGAGGATACTGCCATTGAGAAGAACGGCGATATGCTGTGCTTCCAGAAGTCCTACGCCAATACACAGAAAGAACAGACGGGCTGCTGCAAGCCTCTTGTACACATTAGCGACACCTCAAAGGTAGAGACGAATCCTTGCAAGGAAATCGAGATTGACGACAGCCTGCATAATTACGTTGTTGGGATGGGTACACACCCGCGAACCGTTGAACCAGCGGAAGCGGCCACTGATGCTTACCCGCCTGAGAAACTCCCTAAGTTGAATGAGGTGGCGGATAATCTGGCCGATGAACTGGTAAAGCAGCGCGAGTGGCAGCGAGCGATCATTGCCCCTGAGAATACTAGACGAGTTCAACTTGGCCTGCCGGAAATGAGTAAGGACGAGGCTAGGATATACATCAACGCGAGGCTCTGATGAAACCGGACAAGCGGAAGAAAGGTCGCAGCAGTTGGCCCCCTGTACGCCCCTGGGCGAAAGTCGTGAAATGGGTCACTAAGCGGAAAAACCGTGCGGCCACCCGCGAGAAGTTGCATCGCGAAGACTACGACGCGATGCACCCAAACAAGCAAGTGAAAACTGAAGACCCTTGGGGTTATGACTAATGAGAACAGATAGGTATGCCAAGGCAAAAGAGAATCACATCAATTCATTCAAATTCCGCCACGGTGGGTTCGACTGGCGGCTCATGACCATTCCAATCTGTGTCCTCTATCAGAGATTTACGGTCGACGTTGACAACTCTCATTACAGTTACAACGACGTGTACTTGTTCGGACTCCGCATTGCAAGATTAACGAGTTACAAATGAAACTTGAAGAAATCGGTTTTTACACTCTGGAAGATTCGCGTGCTGAGAACGTCAGCGGCACCAGCCCAATGTGGCGCTGCGAAATGATCCTCACCGAGCGTTGCAATTTCAAGTGCCCGTACTGTCGCGGCCTACGTGACGACTGCCAAGGCGACATGCCAATCGAGCGTGCCTTGTACGTCCTGCGACAGTGGTGCGACCAGGGCCTGAAGAACGTGCGTTTCTCTGGCGGCGAGCCACTACTGTATCCGCACCTGGAGCAGCTTGTAAGCTACTGCAAGTCGCGCGGCGTCGAGCACATTGCAATCAGCAGTAACGGGTCGCTTCCAACTGAGAAGTATTTCCGCCTATGGAAAGCTGGCGTCAATGATTTCAGTATCTCGTTCGATGCTTGCTGTGCTGAGGATTGTGAGACGATGGCGGGCACCAACGAATCTCGACTGCGTAAGTTCGAGCGGATCACTACCAACATTCGTGAACTGTCCAAGATCACCTATGTAACAGTGGGAGTGGTCTTGACCGACGACAACAAGGATAACTTAGCTGGAATCGTGCAGACGGCCCACGACCTTGGCGTGGCTGACATCCGCATCATCCCGGCCGCCCAGGAAGGCAACATGATCGAGGGCGTGGAAGCGATCTCGCAAGAGGTGCTGGACGCCCACCCGATCCTGGCTTATCGAGTGGCCAATATCCTGGCGGGCAAGCCGGTCCGGGGTATGAAATGCAGCGACGCCCCAATCTGCTGGATCACCAATGACGATTCGGTGGTTTGCGGGAATTATCATTTCCCGTGCGTGATTTACATGCGGGAGCAAGGCGAACCGATTGGCGAGATCGGGCCTAATATGCGGGAAGACCGAATCCGGTGGAGTGCCTCACACGACCCACGCATGGACCCGATCTGCTCGAAGAACTGTCTGGACGTGTGTGTTCAGCACAACAACAAGTGCCACGCATGTCATCAAGAACGACTTACTCAACTTGTTAACGGAGACACACCCTGATGCTTACCAAGATCACTTACACTTACATCGCTTGCGACGGCGAGGTATTTGATGATGACGCGAAATGCAAAGAGCACGAGGACGCCGAGTTCAATAAATGGATCGAACTCGACCTGCTGGACATGGAGGATTTTATCGCTTTTCTGCGCGATGACAACACGGCCGTCAATGTCGTTACTTCCGATCAATCATCTCGACACCTTGCCTTAAGCATGCTCCGAGAGTTCTGGGAGCATCAGCAGTATACAGACAATATCAAAGGCACCGACAAGGACATCGAACTCACATGAACAAGCAATGGCTGGACGCGATCAACAGGAATGCCGAGAAAGCCGGTTTCGATCAGAAGGTCAAGCGATTGCGTAGCAATTTGCTCAAGAAATTGCGAGCAAAGCGCAGGGCCCCAAAAGAGCTAATTGGTGAGAGAGTTACCTGTGTAGAGAGGCCAGTAAATGTAGAGGAGTACGGTGATTGCAGCCGGATCATCTTCATTACAGCGAGCGGAGTATACTGCTGCTTCCAAGCTGACGCTACATACGGTGGCGTCATATTGGAAACCGCAACCATCACTATTGACGAGGGCTTCAGATTCGGTCTGATCGACGAAGACGAGTACAAAGAGTACGCTGATTTGCAACAGCAGATCGACGCCAGGACAACAGAAGCCACCGACAAGCACTTGCTGGAAGCCATCATCCGGCGTCAAGGTATCAATAAAGTGCGCGAGATGCTGAGGCCCCAAAGCTGAAAGGCTACCGAATTGAAAAGCAAGAAGTTCAGGAATAAGCACGGCCCCGAGTACAAAATCCAGGCGAAGTTCATTGAGTACCTGGAGGCTCGTGGCTGGCATGTTGAGCGCATGATCGGCAACATGCTGCAACGGGGTATCCCTGATATCTACTGCATGCACCCCAAGCATGGCACTCGCTGGGTAGATTTGAAGAACCCAATAGACTACGAGTTCACAGCGGCCCAGATTCTCAAATGGCCGATCTGGGAAGCCCACGGTGTGAAACTGTGGATCATCACAGGGTGGTCCGATGAAGAGTACGACAAGCTGTTCCATCCGCCCAACTGGCGGGAGTATTGGAAACCCAAGTACGACGAGAAACGGCTTCAACTAGAACTAGACTTACAGGAACTATTCAATGATTTTGAACGCGATAATGATTGACATGGATGGTGTACTGGTGGACTTTGCTCGTCCTGCTTTGGCGGCACATGGGGTTGCACTAAACGACTTGTCCGAATATCCGTTCGAAGACGGCTGGGACATCGCGAGGGCCTGCAACACGCTGCGAAAGAGTTTGGGGTTGGAACCGATAACCGAACACCAGTTCTGGGCCAAGTTGGACAATGAGTTCTTCTGGGCTAATCTGCCGCCGTGCAACGGCATGTACAAATTTCTGGATGAAATCAAAACCATCTACCCACGAACTGAACTTTGCATCTGTTCATCGGCAGCGCAGCCCGGTGCCTGCATGGGCAAGAACCAGTGGCTCCGCAAGTTCCTTCCTGACTACCCTGCCATTTTGACTCTCTTCCCGCTCGACAAGGTCACACGAAAGCCGGGAGGGTCCTCACCCAAATACCGGACTGCAGGCCCGGCCACGATGTTGATAGACGACAGCTCAAAGATGTGTAAGACTTTCGTCGACGCCGGAGGGTCTTGCATCTTGGTTCCTCGACCATGGAACCAGTTTAACTGGCCAAAGAGCCCGTACGATTACGTGCTGAGAGTGCTAAAAACCACCAAGAATGTCGACAACTATACATGGAACTTGGATAACAAGGACCCACGGAGATGAACAAGAACAATAAAACGGACGTGGTTATATCAGTGGTGGTGCTGATACTCACAGCGGCGGCTTTTGTGATCGCGATTAGCGGATGCCGCCAGCCTAACAGTGTTGCCACTCCCGGCCCGACACTTGCTTTCAAGGTGGGCGACAATGTGCAGACAACCTTGCCCGGCAACCGAATCTCTGGGCGAGTGGTGGAGGTTTTCAAATCATGGGGGACCCGGGCTTATTATCGGGTCAAGTATGTAGACGATCGCTTGCACGTAGTGATAGTCGAATTCAACGACAGTGAGCTGAGGAAGATATCCCCATGGAAATGATTTTGACCGAGGCTCCGCTGACTTGCGTGCATGCCAGTCTCGCTATGCTGACCGGCCTGTCGCTGGATTCACTTGCGATCAGCCTACCGGTCTACTTCCCATTTCCGCCTCCGTATGAGAAGGTCCCGGCCGGGCAGGACATGGCCAACGTCTGCGAATGGGCGTGGGAAGTGGCCAGAATTGGCCTGATGCCGTTCGATCGGTGCCCTGCCGTCGCAATAGGCCCAGGGAAGCCCGCTGTGCCAATCTGGGAGGACGGTGAAAAGAAGTGGCGTCATCAGTTAGGTTATGGCCCGGGGCTGCTAGAGGGCAGCACAGAGCGTCTCAGCGATGGTGTACTCTTGAACACCGGTCACATGTGTGCGTGGGACGGTGAGCGGATATTCGACCCTCGCGGATACCGCTACGCTTGGAAAGATCGAAAGGATCATAAATTCGATGCAGAAAGGTTCTGGTTGAAGGTTTAATGGCAAGTCTAATCAAACTATCCCCGGCACAGAATAAAGTCAAGGCGGTAAAACACGACCTGCTGAATGATGCTGTGCCTTTCACAGAAGACGAGCTGCGTGATCTACTGGAGAAAGAGCAGAGGCAGGAACTGATGATGGCATTAAGATCGTGCCTTCGGCATGTTTGCGGTCGCTTCCTTGCTCATTATCCTGATTGCGAGCCCTTTATGAACGACATGGTCAGCGAAGGCATGTTGGCCATCGTTGAATTATCTTCCAACATTACTCTTGACTTATTGGCAAATCGGACTATACTGGATGTTGCGTTCACTCGAATTCGAGATGCCATAGAAAGGTACCTGAATAAAGCGCAAGGGGCATTTGCATCGCTCACGCAACAGCAGACCTTACTCAGCGAAACGGGCGAGCCCCATTACCCTGTCAACACGGGCGGGTATGCAGAAGAGTCGGAACCGGTAGACGAGGATGACGTCTTTAAGCGCGACGTTTACGATGCGCTGGAGAGCATCGAGGCCAAGGACCGGATCGACGCCACTATTTTGTGTCCGGTGTACTGGGATGTTAACGACCAAAACTTGGCAGACTTGTTGGGCGTAAGCCGAGGCTTGATCTGCCAGCGGAAGAAAGCATTGTTCAGAGAGTTTGTACGTTTAACCAAGTAAAGGAAAAAAGATGAAGAAATTTCAACTGGTGGTGATTCTGTTGTTGTCGGCCGTCGTGGCTGGGTTGGCATTTGATGCAAGCAACATTGAAGCGCGAGTGGCGTTGTGGGAACGCCGCGTGCAATCCGCACAGTACAAGGATGACATCAATACCAAGATTCTGGACTCGAACACTTACAGCCGAGACTGCTTGTCCACAGCACGGATGCTGGCAACCGAGAATGGAATCCTATGTGAACGTGAGCAAAAGTTGGTGGCCTACATCGCGGAGATCGAGGAAAAAAATGCCCGATTGAAGTCGTCCCTTAAAGAAGCAGTTGAAAGTCTGGAAAGTAATCTGCAGGAAATCAATCGTCTGTCCGACGAACTCAGCAAAGCAAACTTCCGGCTTGAAGCTCTGGAAGCCGCACTTAAGCTGATCCCCACACCAGCCAAACCGGACGACGTCGACACGCCAAGTAACGAACCTTTCCAGGATTACGAAAGTGCGGTTGGGGTGTTGAACACTGTCGGCACGGTACTGTCAATCGTCCTGTAAAGCGTCCATGTTTATACCCGCGACCTGCTTGGAGGAAATATGAACGTCAATCCAAATGAAATCCCATCACTGTCAGAATGCCTGGATCGGTATCTGACTACAGAAGTTGTTCCGGGCGTTGTGGAGAATGGTGACTACCGTGTCTTCCATACTTTCTCGATTCCCACCGAGGAAATGGCCAAGATGACGGCGGACGAACTGTTTGCGCTCTATCTTCATCCGGTCATCAAGAACTACATCGCCCCGTGCATCAACAAGCATGAACGTGTCTGCACGAAAGCGATGGGCTTACCACCTGCCAATTCCAGCGTCATTGGCTTTCGTTGTTGGAAGGGGCAGATTCCTGTGAATGTGTATATCGCCCGACGCCCGGACCCGGATCGGCATCAGTTCATCATCGAGGCGATGGTCTACCCTGTTGGAGAGGGGGTGGATGATGGCGAGGCGTGAATTCCTGCAGTTGGCGAAGAAATTCGAGGAAGGCAAGCATGACCCCTCGGGCATGTGGGCTTCCGAGAAACTGGACGGCACCCGAGTCTTCTGGGACGGCGGGGTGTCGCGAGACGTGCCGACCGTGCTCGTGCCTTGGGCCAATGTAATGGACCCGAAGAACCCTGGCACGCGGAAAAAGAAGATCAAGCCGGTCGCTACTGGGCTGTGGAGCCGCTCTGGCAACCCAATCATTGCCCCTGATTGGTGGTTGAACCAACTGCCTTGCACATTCCTTGACGGTGAGTTGTTCGCGGGTCGCGGCAACTTCCAGAAGCTGCGCTCGATCGTGGCGAAGGACAAGCCGGAAGAGGAACGATGGCGAGATGTCAAGTTGGCGGTCTTTGGTGCTCCCAGCCCTGGGCAGGTATTTGCTGCTGGTGAGATCAAGACCACTCAGTTCGTGCTCGACCTGAATCAGCAGGACATCTTGCGATTCATGACCGCTCGGGCCCAAGCTGGCTGTAAACTTGACATTGTCAATAAAGAGAGCTTGACGTTCGAACAAGAGTTGCATGTTCTGCAAGGCGCGCTGTGTCAAGACGAGGATAGCGTTGTCTATTTGCATCGGCACGTTAAGCTGCCGGACACCCGCAAGGAAGCCGAGGTATATTTGAATCGGTTTATGAAGCAGGTGGTCGGCGAAGGCGGTGAAGGTGTTATGCTCCGCGACGGGGCGTCGCTCTGGCTGCCAAAGCGTGTAAACTCGCTGCTGAAGGTCAAGCCTTATACGGACGATCAAGGGACCGTCACAGGCTTTGTGAGCGGCCGCAAGACCAACAAGGGCTCCAAGCTGCTCGGTTTGATCGGGGCTCTTGTGCTGGACTACAACGGCAAGCGATTGGAACTCAGCGGGTTCACGGACGAGGAACGTAAGTTTGACGACCCGACCATGGAAACCTATGCCGCACTGCACCCAGGTGAAGAAATGCCTGACACGTTTCAGGGCAAACATTTCAAAGTGGGTGACACTGTGGAATTTCGATACAGGGAACTAAGCGATGATGGAATTCCAAAGGAAGCCCGTTTCTACCGTGGTATTTGAACCGGTAGCCTACGATAAACGGATTGAAATGGTTGAAGATGGGTACATCCCCATCATACGGATGGACGGGGACGAAATAGCGTTGTCCGCGCAGAGGGAGCTTTACCGGGCACAACAGGTGCTCGACTGCTTCGAACCGGACGTGTGGGAGGGCGTCGACGTCCCCTGGTCCTTTAATTGCTATCCAGATTTGAGGTGTATGAATGCGTAGCTCTGATGATGTGAAGGACAAAAACATCAGGCTAGAGGGAATACAGTTCAGAGCGCGAGTTGAATACTATAACGGCAAGGTAATCAACTGTGGCTTATTTGAATCACTCCTGCAAGCACAGCAGGAGCTGTTGAAATACCCGCGTGATGTTTGGGACGGTTACAACAAAGATGACTACCGATATAAGGAACCCGACAACTATGTACGAAAAACTAATGGCCACGCTAAAGGCCGACATCGGCGACACCGAAAAGCGCCACCATTTGGCCGCACTCTTGTTGGACATCTTTAATTTCGAAGCCGAAGAGGTTAAAGCCCAATATGAAGAGGGGTTGGCTGATGGCTATGACGAAGGCTACAACGATGGCTGGCAAGATGGTTACGACGAACCTGACAAAATGCCCGAACTTCGAAGCAGAATTCGCGACTTGGAAAGGTATCTGCACAACGAGAATAGATGCCGCATTTGGATGCGCAACAAACTGGAGCAAATTATGGACAGTTGCCCGTATTCTTTGCACGGCACCCAGTGGGATGTGGTCATACACCACCCTGAATCTGACCAGAATTCTCTTGACTAACCCCATTTTGTGTGGTATACTTATACTATGAAGACCTATCTGCGCACTCAACTGATAGCTTGGATTTGGCTCGCTGCGGCTTTTGACATCTGGTGCTGCCAGTTTCTCACGCCGGAAACAGAGCTGAATCCTCTTGCCCGGATCATTTACGTCAGCTTTGGGTTGTGGACTATGATGGCCTGCAAGGTAGTTGGCACCTTCATCGCCACCGAGTGGTTGCGATATCTTCCAATGTACTACACCGTCATTGTGTCCCTGCTCATGCTTTTGCTTGTGCTCGTTCTTTGCGGAGTGATACCCATATGAAAGAATTCAAAGTGGAAAACAATGGAATAGTTGTTAAGGCTAAGGCCGACACTATCGTAAAAAGGACGCATTTCGAGCTGTTCGAGAATCTGGCCCAGGTGCCTCCGGCCGATATTAGCACCTTGAAGAAAAACCTATTGATTCTCGCCGCCCCACGGAGCGGTTCGACGATGTTCGCCGAGGCACTTAATAGCACCGGCCAGCTTGGCCTTTGTGACGAGTGGTTCAACTATGAGTATTTCGCGGCCTACTTGATCGTCAACAAGATAGAACTGTTCAACTTGAAGGACTACATGAAGTGGATAATTCAGCGGACAATGCACAACGGAACCTTCTGTCTGAAATGGCTTGTTGGTCAGGTGGATAGAATGAAGAGAGATTTCGGTGTCGATATCTTTTCCATGAACTTTGACCATTGTATCTGGATATACCGACGAGATATGTTGGCGCAGGCCGTGTCCTTGGCGAAGGCCTTAGTAACAGACAAGTTTCGCAGCACGGAAGACGGCAACGGAAACGATCCATCTCAAATCGGTGCATTGGAAGTCACGAACGCGCTCGCCGTCCTTCAAAGCAAGTATGACTACTTTTACGACGCCGGTTTGGTCGACATGGTCGACACTCAGGTAGCTTACGAGGATATATGCAATTTTGACCATCCTGTGTATAAGGACACTCTGCAACTAATGGGTGGTGAGCCAATCCGACCGGTCAACACGTTTGTGAAAAAGCAGAGAGACGAGATGTCGAAAGAGATAACAAAGTGCTATCGAGAATATCTTAAAAATCTCATGGAGTTGAATGATGCGTACAATTAAAGGATTTTCGCCTACTAGCCTGCATCTTTGGGAGCGGGATCGAGATGAATATTATCTGAAGTACCTTGCTGATTTCAAGCGTCCTGACCAGCAACAGACGGACGCGATGTCTGTTGGTTCCGCGTTTGACGCTTACGTGAAGGCCAGCCTCCACCACCACATCTTCGGCAATGATGGGGATGGCGAGTACGACCTGGAAAATCTTCTGACCACCCAGTGCGATGAAGCATGCCTACCATTCGCGCGGCGGGCGGGCAAGGAATGTTTCGACCGCTATCGCATCTGTGGTTGCTACGACGAGCTTCTGGAAGTCATGCTCCGCAGCGAAGAACCGCCTCGGTTCGAGTTCACATTGCGGGGTGAGGTGGGCGGCGTACCGTTAGTCGGAAAGCCTGACTGCTGGTTCAAGGTCGGTGTCCAAGTCACGTTAGACTGGAAAGTGGAGGGTTTCTGCTCGAAGTACAGCCAATCTCCGAAGAAATTCTACAAGTCCTGCCGCGACACCTGGGAGCCGACCGACAAACTCAAGGCCACCCGTGGCGGCGGGCAGGCAAAGCCGCACAAGAAATACGAAGAGATCGAGCACCACGGACACAAGATCGGTGCGCACTGGCTGGAAGACGTTGACAAGAAATGGGCCGACCAGATCGCGATCTACTCGTGGCTGCTCGGTATGGACGTCGGAGACGAGGAAACCATCACATGTATCGACCAACTGGCTTGCAAGCCGAATCCCCTTCAGAAGGACGCGAACGAGCGTCTATTCCCTCTTATTCGCGTGGCACAGCACCGCTGTCGCATCTCTTCCTTCTGGCAGCACAGCTTGCTAGGGCGGCTGCAAGACGCTTGGCGATGCGTTCAGTCTGGGCATATCTTCGACGATCTCTCCGTGGAAGACAGCCGGGCGAGATGCGAAGTATTGGACATGCAGGTACCAACCGACGACGAGGAAGAAGAGCTGTGGGCCATGGTGAACGAAAGGCAGTACAGAGGATGATCGTCCCAGTAAAAGTTAGTAGAGCAATGTTTCGAGATATTGGATACGTCGAAGCAATTGAGATAAAGGCGCAGGATTACCCCTTACTCAGCTCTATGATTAAGGGATTCATTGAGAGCAACTACCGTTCTGTTTACATTGCCAAAATCAAAGACAAGGTTGTTGGCATCTCGATGGTGACTGGTGGACTAAATGAGTTCCACTTAACTGTGGTCAATCGTGTATCAGTGCATCCGCAGTTCAGAGATATCGGGGTAGGCAAGCAACTGATGCTTCGAGTAGAAGCCGATGCTTGGAAACAGCAACACACATGTCTCAGGATGTACATGCCAAGCTATAAGATCGACGATCCGACCGACCCAGATTACCTTGGGGGCTGGCTAAAAACCAACCACTTCAAAGCGGTCGATGTCTATAACGATTGGTATTTTCGATATGGCAAAAACTATGACGCCTATGTATTTGAAAGGCCCCTATGAGCGACGAACTTATCAACATGATGCACCAACCAGCCATTGAGCGAGTGCGAGATGGCGGGACCGGTGGTGACGGGATGCTGGGTATGTTCCAAGCCTGCATCGCCGACGCGGAAGTCGAGGAACGTGATACGGCCCAAATCCTTGTCACCTATGTGGACGAGGACGACGAATTCGTGCCCGGCACATACGTGCCCGAACTCTGGCTTGTCGTGAGAAAGGTTCCCGATGCCGAAAATTGAGCTGCACAACAAATCGTACGAATAGTACCTGAAGCACTGCAAGCCATTCCGTATGGCATTTGCAGACCCACCCGACAATATTGGACTGAACTATGGCGGGTTCAAAGACAGAATCAGTGATGATGAATACAATATTTTCCTGCAAAGCATTCTCTACTATTCGATGAAGAAATGCGAGGTGCTGTGGCTGTCCCTGAACACGCGACATGCGTTCCTGGCGGGGAAAATCATCTACGATATGTTACATTGGAACGAGGGGTGGGAAGCCAAGAGCTGTATTCAGTACTATTCCTTCGGACAACACAATCACCGTGATTTGGGCAACAATCACCGCCTGCTTTACCGCATCATGAAATGTGGAACGGAGCTTTACCCAGATGCTATCCGAATCCCCTCCTGGCGACAACTCAATGGAGACAAACGCGCTGATCCTCGTGGCAGAGTCCCAAGCGATGTGTTTGATTTCCCTCGCGTCACCGGGAATAGCAAGCAGCGGCGCGCCTTCTCGCCAACACAACTACATGAAGGTCTGTATGAGCGATGTATCAAGCTCTGTTGCGATACTGGAGACACAGTCGTTGATCTATTCGCCGGGTCGGGTACGCTTGGTCGGGTTGCAGCACGCTGTGGAGTCCGAGCAGTGATGATCGAACTGTCAAAACAAACCTGCGAGGCTATAGCGGCCGACCAGGGCATAAGGAAAATCCGATGACACGAACGGCAAACATGCGCAACGGGCAGATCATTGAATGTGCCCAGCATAAGCGTAAGCGGGCCTGGAAGACCCGGGTATCGAAACCGACGAACGGGTGTGTATTGTGTTGGATGGTCTACCTGTCCGACAAGAATGACACGATGCTTTACCAGGACGACATCGAGAATATCATTGCGTTCTCTAATGCGTTCCCCAAAACGATCAAACCATCTGGCATCGAGTGGGTGGAAACCAATAAGGATGAAGACGAATGAGCGTGAACGAACCAGTGATGGTTGACTGCCTTGGTAAAGAGCTTCAGGTTGGCGACAAGATCGTCTACCCAGTCCGCCGCCGAAGCAACATAGCATTGAAGGTGGCCACGGTATGCGAACGGCCCGGCGTTCGTGGCTTGATTAAGCAGGGCCTAATTTGTCTCAACGAGAACGGCCGCCGAGTCACAATCGAGAAACCCGAGCGGTGTGCTATTGTCTCGCGTTGGGCTGACACACATGAAGAGGGAGACTGATCTTGCCGACTTACGAATATACCTGCACATGCGGTGAACAGATCGAACGAGAGTTCCGAATGGATGATATGAAAAAAACAGTCAAATGTCCAAAGTGTGGCAAGATGGCCAAACGCGCCATTGTCAGTCGCAACGCTATCGTTCGGCATCGGCTTGGCGACGCGCGTATCGGTCGCGGCCGAGGATACTAAACAAAACGGAGCTAAAGTAATGACATACATGTCTAAATTCGCGCATACTATCTTCGAGAGGACCTATGCGCACGACACAGCGGACGGCGGCAAAGAGAAGTGGGAAGACGTGGCCCACCGCGTAACCAAGAACGTCATGCGCGCGGTGGGTGTGGATATGCGCACATCGTTGGCCAAAGAAATCCGGGCAGCGATCTCATTGAAGAAATTCATGCCTGCAGGTCGTTACCTGTATTCTGCCGGGCGCCCTTATCATCAGTGTTGCAACTGCTACAGCGGTGATACAAAAGCCGTCACAAGCAAAGGGGCTATCTGCCTCCGCGATCTTGTTGGTACCAAGCCCACGTTAATGACTACCGGCGGTGAATGGAAAGAGTCCGAAGTTCACAGCTTTGGCGTTCAGAAACTGTACGCCGTCACACTGAGCTTCGGAAAATCCAAGAAAGTAGTCTATGCCACAGCTAATCACTCTTGGCGAGTGGCCTCCATCTGTGGCAAACTTCGCCTGCACGGCAAAAAGAAAGTTGACACTGTCGATTTGTCCACTGGTGACACCCTTTGCCAAGTGTTTGGCTATGGCATGGGCAGAACATTTGTTTCACCTCATGGGGCGGCACATGGGGTAGTATTTGGCGATGGCACCGATACCCGAGGTTCGAGCAGCCGAGTTAGATTGTGCGGAGAAAAGACAGAATTGAAAAAACTGTTCTCTCTGTTCCCACAATCAGATATTTACTCCCCAGACATCTTGGTGACCAACTTGCCTTGGCATTACAAGCAACGGCCCTCTCTGGAGCTAGATCGCAGCTATCTGCTAGGTTGGTTAGCTGGGTATTTTGCCGCTGATGGCTGCGTGTCGAAAGACGGCAATTGTACACTATCCTGTGCCAACAAAAGAACATTGGAGTTTGTCAAAGACGTAGCTTACATAGTTGGTATTGGGGTGAACCCCATTCGTGAAACCACAGGTGTTTCCAACTTGACTGGCAAAGAGCGTACATTGTACTCTGTGTCCTTTAGGACTAGCACGTTGACACGCGATTTCTTTCTACGTGACAAGCATGCAAAAAGGTTCAAGGAGACCAAGCGCGCTACTTATTGGAAAGTCGTGTCAGTAGAAGAGACCGATAGAGAAGAGGAAGTATTCTGTGCTGTCGTCCCTGAGACTCACGAGTTTGTTTTGGAAGACAACATACTAGTTGGCAACTGTTTGCTTATGCGGGCACACGACAGCCGCGAGGGATGGTCTGAGATCATGGCGAAGGCCAGTAAGGCCTTAATGACCGGTGCCGGGGTTGGGGTCGTCTACAGCGACATCCGACACGAGAACGCCAAAATACGGAAGACTGGCGGGCTCGCGAGCGGACCCATTCCACTCATGCAGATGGTAAACGAATGTGGTCGCGGCGTGATGCAAGGCGGATCGCGGCGCTCTGCAGTTTGGGCCGGGCTCAAGTGGTCTCACCCGGACGTCCACAAGTTCATTCGGATTAAGAACTGGCCGCCTGAAGTGGTTGAGCTAAAAAGCAGGGACTTCTCTTTCCCGGCCACGCTCGACCACACGAATATCAGCGTTGGCTTGGACGATGATTTCTTTGACGCCTACTCGGACGACGAGCACAAGCAGCACGCACTGGCTCACAGCGTCTACTGGGCGGTAATCGAACAGATGCTTCGCACTGGCGAGCCTGCGTTCACCGTTGACTGTGGCAAGGACTCTGGTGAGGAACTTCGAAACGCACCCCTTAGCGCATCGACATGGGTTCTCACCAGTGATGGATATAGGCAGATTGGTAGCTTAGTTGGCAAGGAAGCAGTCTTGTGGACAGGAAAACAATGGGCACCCAACTGTGTGTTCCATAAGACAAAAGCCGGTGTAGAGACCGTTGTAGTGAAGGCCACCGGAGGCAGGAAGATAATCGCCGATCCTGAGCATGAATTCTTTGTGGAACGGTATCAAGGGCAAGGTAAGAAGTACCGTAAACTTGCTGGCTTAGTGAAAGTACCGGCTGGCGAACTTGAACCGGGCGATATTCTCCACACCAGTCTTCCTCAAACTTCCTACCCTGAAATGCAGTGGCAGTATACCCGAGGCTTCATCTTCGGTGACGGCAGCGTTAATGGCAATAGGTCAGAGGTAACATTGTGTTGTGATGAAAAGAAAGCCCTACTTCCCTATTTGTCTGATGGGTATGTTTCATCAATCACGGAAAACGATTCGCGAGGCTACACAAGGGTGTACTACAAGAACGCCGGGCACTCGAAAGAGTATCCCCAACTTTCAACGCCCCACATAGCCTCTTGGCTTGCTGGTTTGTTTGACGCTGACGGCAGCTATGATGACAAGCATAATTACGTTAGACTCAGTCAGCCGTTGGGCATCCTTGTCAAGGTTCGGAGGGATTTAGAGAGGATCGGTATCCGGTCCTCGATTGCCCGCGATGGAAAGTCAGGCTACACTGGAAAACAGTGTTATCTGTTGAATATTCTCGCGTCCGATATTAAATTGTTTGCTTTGCGGGTGCCAACAAAGAGGTTGAAAATTCAAGGTTTCCGACCTTACCGAGAAAGCCATATTAGGGTCGTCTCAGTGAGCGAAGGGCCTGTGGAAGATGTGTTCTGTTGTGACGTCCATGTAGACGAGCACAGTTTCACGGCAGAAGGCGTCATTGTGTCGAATTGTTGCGAGGTGACCTCGCGGGACACGGACGACATTTGCAACCTGGGCAGTTTGAATCTGGCTCGGATTGACGATTTGGAAGAGCTGAAACATTTGGTCGACATTGGCACCTCATTCCTGTTGGCTGGCTCTGTTTACACGGATGTGCCTTACACGGACGTCGACAAGGTCCTGTCGAAGAATCGCCGCCTGGGGTTGGGACTCATGGGCATCCATGAGTGGTTATTGAAGAGGGGCAAGAGGTATGGCCCGGATGAAGAACTGGGCATGTGGCTTCGCGCGTATGAGAAGTCCGGCAAGAGGGCGAATAAGTGGGCTGACGAGTGGGGCCTGAAAAGGCCTAAGAAAACACGAGCGATTGCCCCGACCGGAACCGTCAGCATCGTGGCCGAGACAACTGGCGGCATTGAGCCGGTGTTCTGCTCCGCATACAAGCGGCGATATCTGAAAGGTGATCGCCATTTTGCCCAGTACGTCATCGACCCGTGTGCTAAGCGATTGATTCAACAGGGAATCGACCCAGACGCGATAGAAGACGCCTACACACTGGCCGAGAACGTCGAGCGGCGTGTTGCCTTCCAAGCCTGGGTGCAGCAGTTCGTCGATCATGCTATCAGCAGCACTATTAACCTCCCTGCGTGGGGCAGCGAGTTTAACAATCAGGACACCGTGCGTGAATTTGGTTCGATGTTGATTCGCTACCTGCCACAACTGAGGGGTATCACAACGTATCCTGATGGAAGTCGCGGCGGGCAGCCCCTGACCCCGGTCCCTTACAAGGAAGCGGCCGAGCAAGAGGGCATCGAGATTGTGGAGGAACAGCAGAACGTGTGCTCACTTAGAGGGGGAAGCTGTGGCGATTAACGTACGCGATGAAGACATCCCTCTGAAGTTGCGATACGTGTATCAAGTCGCAACCCGGTCGGACGATAGAAACACCAAGAATGGGGTGATCTTGGTGAACAAGGAATGGACTGTGCTGAGCGCCTGCAATCACATGATGGCTGGCTACGGTGACAAAGATTGGCACCATGAACGCCCCTTCAAGTATCTGGTAACCGAGCATGCGGAACGCGCTGCTTTATACGAGGCCGCCCGAAAAGGAATCAAGACCCAGGGGCTCACGCTGGTGAGCAACTGGGTGGCGTGCCCCGATTGCGCTCGTGGCATCGTCCTGGCAGGTATTGCTTGTGTTATCACGCACAAGCAGTGTCAAGACAAGACACCTGCCCGGTGGAAAGAACAGGTGGAAATGGGCCTCGACATTATTCGCAAAGATTGTGATTTAGTCGTATGGGACGGCAAGGTCGACAAGGTAGACAACCTGAAGAACGGGGAGATTTGGTACCCGTGATAGGAGCTTTGGAATGGAACTGATGCTGGGTGATTGCCTTGAAAAGATGGCATGTCTAGAAGACGATTCGATAGATATGGTCTGTGTTGACCCGCCTTATGGGACCACGGCTTGTAAGTGGGATAGCATTATCCCACTTAAGCCGATGTGGGAACAACTGTTGAGATTGATTAAACCCTCGGGCGCTATGCTGTTTATGTCATCTCAGCCCTTTACTACGACGCTTATCTCGTCCAATCTAAAGCTGTTCAAGTATGAATGGATATGGGACAAACACATTCCGAGGGGCTTTCAGACAGCCAAGTACAAGCCGATGGTTAAGCACGAGACGGTGTTGGTATTCGGTGAAGGCAGAGTCAAATACAATCCTCAAATGGTGTTGCGTGATAAACCAGTGCGTGTCAAGAACTATTCCAAGCGGAAGGTTTCTAGCAATTCTATTGGCAAGTACAATGACAAGGACAAGTCTTTCACTTACACCCACAAGAACCCTGTCTCGATTATAACGGATTGTTGGATGGCCAATGGAGGGAAGGTCCACCCGACTCAGAAACCGGTGTCTCTTATGGAGTACCTAATCAAGACGTACACCGACGAGGGAGATACAGTGCTGGACTTTGCCATGGGAAGCGGGACCACAGGGATTGCTTGTGTCAATTTAGGTCGGAAGTTTGTCGGTATCGAGAGCGATCCAGAGTACTTTAACATTGCGAGGGATCGCATCGAGAGCAAAGGGGAATTCGCATGATTACTGTAGTGAAGCCGAGTTGGGAATGGCTGAAATTGTCAGAATGGAAGATGGACAAAATCACTGAGCACCTGGAAGAGTGTGGAAGAACCTGCTATCGCTCTGAAGCCTGCATCACCCCAGATTCGGCTGACAAATTTGTTCGGAAAATCTGTCGTAACAATCATGTCTCCGTCCTGGAGCATGAAGTCTTGACGGCCCGGATCGTGTGTAGCCGCACTGCCTCGCACCAACTCGTGCGACATCGGATTGGCTCGTATTGCTTGTCCGGGGACACTGAAATACCGGCCTTTATGGGTGACGGTAACAAATGCCGAAGTCCTAAACGATGGACAATAAAGCAACTTTACAATTGGTCATTGGATTCCAAAAGAAAGGGACGATTGAAGTTAATCAGGCTCCGAAGCGTAGACAAGGAAGGTAGGCTTGTCCCAGGAAAAATAAAAAAAGTATTTGACAGCGGGGAGCAAGAAGTCTTTGAAGTAAAGACCGAGTTTGGCAGGATTATAAAAGCCACTGCCAAACATAAATTTCTTACAGAAAAAGGTTGGAAATCGCTGTCCGAAATCTCTGTTGGAGATCAATTATTTAGTAATGGAATACCAGCATACAAAAATCCTGAATGGATTGAAGAGCAGTACTTGAAAGCAAACAAGACCAGGAAGGAAACTGCTTCTTTAGCTGGGGTTAGTGAGGCCTGTTTGGGTGTTTGGATTAGAAAGTTTGGACTGCAAAAGCCTCATTCACTCAGACCAAATAGACGCCCCGGTAGAGGGATCAAAGGGATGCACACTGAGGAAGGAAAGAAGAAAATATCAGAACGGATGTCAGGTGAAAGAAACCACTGGTGGAAAGGAAATGAAGCATCAGAACAAGCTGGACGCCTTAGAGCGCAAAAGGCTTTTGATTTACCAAATGAATGCGAAACTTGTGGTTCTTCTAACAGACTTGTTCGTCACCATGTTGACGGAAACACCCATAATAATTCACAGGGGAATATTATGTTTCTCTGTGAGTGTTGTCATCATCAATGGCACACTGGTCAAGCGGTGATGTCAGTGTTTAAGGATAAGGTTGTTTCAATAACCGCTGCGGGAATAGAACACACATACGATATTGAAATGGAAGGGCCAAACCATAACTTTGTGGCAAACGGGCTAGTAGTTCATAATTCCCAGGAGTCACAAAGGTACGTCAACTATGGCAAGAAAGGCATGCAGGTTATCTGCCCGCCTTCCATCGGCGTGCCGCCCGGCGAGTATCATAGACGGCATAGCTATGAGAAGCTGAATAGCGAGCAGAGCACCTGGATGGACTTAGTAGGTAGATGCTACGACGAATACCTACGCGAGTTAGAGCAAGGGGTGAGGCCCGAGGACGCCCGCTTCGTGCTGCCTAACGCCTGCAAGACCGAGGTGGTTACCACCTACAATATGAGCATGTGGCGGCATGTTATCAAAGAGAGAGGATTGAATAAGCACGCGCAATGGGAGATACGCGGCATATTCAAAGACATTTACGAAAACCTAAAACGGCGACTCCCGGCCATTTTCGAGGACTTGGAATGAGCAAACTATTGACTATCGTTTTGGCCCTTGCTGGAGTTATTGGGCTGGCCGTGGTAACCATTTACTTTCTAGTTGACCTGTTCTTTGAGTGGTTAGCGTTATGAACAGACTGCGCTACACTCGCTGCTATCTGTGTGGGGCGATGGATCGGGCAAAGGATGCTGGTGTAGGCTGGCGCAGGGCTATTCGAAAAGCGATGGGGGACATCGACATCTTATGGCTTGATCCAACACGCAAGCCTATCGACATTGGTGTCGAGGATGACGCAAGCAGACGACTTCGCAAGAAAGCCAAGGCGGCGGGGGACCTGCAGACAGTAATAGACGAGATGCACTCTATTCGTAGGGTCGATCTGCGAATGGTGGATGTGAGCGACTTCCTGGTAGTAAACCTGGACCTTGACATTCACGCATGTGGTACGTATGAAGAAATCTTCTTGGCAAATCGTCAAAAGAAACCGGTGCTGGTGCATGTCGAACAAGGTATTCGACAAACGCCTGATTGGTTGCTTGGGACTTTTCCCAGGGAGTATTTCTTCAATTCATGGCCAGATTTGCATGCCTATTTAGGCAGGGTCAACAGTGACCCTCTTTGGTCGTGCAGTGAAGGTCGTTGGTATTTCTTTAACTGGACGGGATGACATGAAGATCAAAGTTGACGAGTATCAGGAACGAGCGCGGGAGACAGCCATCTACCCTGGCAAACTGCTTTACCCGACTCTTGGCTTGGCCGGTGAAACCGGGGAGCTTCTAGAAGCCATTTTAGAAGAGTTTGATGGCACCTCCAAAGAGATAGGTGACATACTTTGGTATGTGGCCAATGTGGCGCATGATGCGGATTTGAAGCTGTCGGAATGCACGGGAACAAAGACATTCCCCAACGGGAAGAGGATCATTTGGACGATCTCATACGAGATGCTGCCCCAGCGAGTCGGAAAGATCGCGGAGTGCGTGAAGAAAGCGTACCGAGATAACAACGGTGAGTTGAGCGAGGAACGACGGTCGAAGATTCGCGAACAACTCAAAAAGCTGGTCAAAGATTTGGCGGCGATCGCGTACAATGAGCACACCACGCTCGACGCGGTAGCCAAGGAAAACCTCCTTAAACTCAAGTCGCGCCAAGATCGCGGCGTACTGAAAGGTGATGGTGACAACCGATGACTGAACAAATTGTATTGAGAATGGCTGTGAATATCCTGGGGTGTGTTAGTATCGCTGTGGTTGGTGTATACCTGCTTATTACAGCGTTCCGCTTTGTCAACCGAGGGCTGAAAAAGTTTATCGAGTCGAAAAAGGCGCCTGTCGACGCAGAAAAGTACCCTTCCTATCAGGTTTGTCCGTGGTACTTCAAGCTCACAACAGTTTCCCAAGTGAAGCTATTCCCTCCGGTCATAAAAGAGCCAAAGAAAATCAGGGATGTTCGAGGCTTTGTGAAAATTGGCAAAGATTACTACCAACTGAAGCACAAAAAGATAGAGGCCTTCCTGGATGACAACAACGACAAGGTGGTCGCGTATTTCGAGGGTGTAAAAGTCTTGAAGAACTGCGAATTCGAAGCGCTGTATTTTGTGCTGGATCGAGTGCTTTTACGGCGAGAGCCTATGAATATGAAAGTGCGAAAGGGAGATGTTCTCGATACACACTATTCAATGAAAATAGGGCCAGTGAACTAATGACCTATCTCGGCAGCAAAGTGAAGTGTTTTGGTGGTCCCCTCCATGGTAAGTACTGGAGAACAGACATCATATATGGACGGCGTTTCGAAGTAGTGACTCGCCGACCACCTCCATTGCACCTTGGCAGTTTGTTCTGTTGTGATGCTCCGATGTCATTTGAGCCACCGTTGGAAGAACGTAGCACATACTACCTTATGGAGTTCAAAGAGTGTGGGCATACCAAAGAGGGCTCCCGGGTGCATCGTGGTGCGTGGGTTGGCTTGTTGGAGGGCTGCGAGCTTAACGAACGCGAGTATTACGACTTGCAGAGCGAGCTGGGTCACAAGCCGTGGGAATGGGATAACGGCCCGCCGTCCATTCTAACGCAGTTCGATCGTTGGTGGGAATGGAAGCTCTATCAGAACGTGTTAACCGGTTGCCGAGCCCCCTTTGCAAAGGTGATGCAAGTATGGTGATATCAATGAAAGTGACGATCGTTCATGTGCACCCTGAAGGTGACGGGGTGACAGGGCTGTACATAAACGATGAATTGTACCGAGACGGTGACGAGTACCACGACAAAATCGGCAAGTGGGTGGAAGGCTTCCTGGAGGGCTTGAAGCGGGCTGGCGCCCCTTTTGTGGTCGATACTTTATACGTGACAGATGAATCTTGCCCGGATGGCGATTTGAAGTATGACCTTCAAATGGACATACCGGAGCAACTGTCAGACTATCCCTAAGGAACTCTAACGGAGGTTTATTAGTGAGACAATGGAGAAGTCATTAAGGCGAAGGACGAGAATCTGGGCGATCTCCGTCGCATTCTTGACAGATTCCTACCTTGATATCGGCACCCAGGACAACGTATCGGGAGTTTCCGACTAGGTAGATGCCCCTGTTAACGCACCGAATTAAACAGCCCACCCGCAACCCCATCTCCTGGTATCGCGGGCGGGCTTCTATTATGCGCCCGGCGTTACCGGGTTCCAACTGTCCGATTGAGATGATCTTCACCGACGGCCCTTCTTCTCTGGGCCATCAGAACGATTTTCGGCAGGAACATGCCGATAGGCTCGACCAGCTCGCGCTGGCTCTCCATCACCTGGGTGATGTCCTTGTACGCCCCAGGGGTTTCATCCAGCCCGCCCTGCAGCAGACTGATGCCTCTGGCTTCCAGGTAGGCATCCCACTCAGGCCACGAGAATGCGTTCTTAGCCGCTTTTCTGCTTAAGGCTCTCCCAGCCCCATGTGAGGCCGAACAGAGGCTCTCAGGGCGTCCCAGGCCTTGCACGACGTATGCTGGGGTCCCCATGCTGCCCGGGATGACTCCAAGCTCGCCTTTGGCGGCCGGGGTGGCCCCTTTGCGGTGAACGATCAGCTCTTCGCCGTCGTGAATCTCTTTCCATGCGAAGTTGTGGTGATTCTCCACATGTCCCAATGATCGCAATCTGGCTTCAGCTAGGACCTTTCGGTGGATCACCTCATGGTTCGCGGATGCATACCGGCCCATCAGATTCATGGCTTCCCAGTACTCCTGGCCTGCCTCTGAGGCCATATCCAACCATGACAGCTCACCGGCTGGGTTTTGTTCCTTGGCGATATCCGTGTAGTGTCGGCAGACCTTGTAACCTGACCCTCGCGACCCGCTGTGCGACATCAGCGCCACATAACAGCCGGGAGGGGCGTCGCCAATCTGAACCTTGGTCGTTAGGATACCCCAATCCACAAAGTGGTTTCCTCCCCCGCTGGTTCCAAGTTGATTCCAAGCCTTCGCTCTCAATCCCTCCAATAGCGGGGTAGATTCCCAAGCGGGGTCATCCATCACGGCGTGGTCCGGTCGGTTCTTCGGCTTGTAGTCGTTCCCCATTCCGAATCTGGTACCATTACGTACTGCAGCTTTCAATTGGCGGCAGTTATCGCCATTGAGCAACGGGATGCCAAGGGTGTCATCGGCATCGGTTATCGTGATGCGCATTCGGCACGCGATGTCCATGCCCACCCCGTAGGGGAGGATTGCATCCTTCGCTCCAAGCACCCCTCCGATGGGGAGTCCATACCCCAGATGGGCGTCCGGCATCAGGGCGGCCTTCCGGGCCACCGGCAACTGGCAAGCGTTCTCCATCTGGGTTCGCGACCCTTTGTCGATGTTCTCGCCGCCGTAAATCGTGTAGTCAATCATTCCAAGCCTCGTCTTTCTCGGATTACCTCTTCCATGTATTTGATGAACTTTTCCGTTTCCGGGTGCATTTGCCCAGGACGGCGTGAGCCATAGTATTCGTCGTCTTCCATCACACGGACCAGCAATGGCGAGCCGTCTTCCTCGATGTTCTTGACGATGGTACGAGCGCTGCCTTCCATCTCCAGCTTGTGAAGCAGCGAGTAAAGGTTTCGTCTACTCAATACGATTTGCATCTTCAGGGTCTTCCATATTTAAGGTTTTGAATATCGACTCACGGACGTAGTCGATGACGCCATTGACTTCATCACGATACATGTCGCCGTAATGGGCGAAATCCTTTATCCGCAGGATGTTTCTGGCCACCCATTCCAGCTCGGCCCGAAGGCGATAGTCATCATCAGGTGTTCCCATTACGGTGTAATTCCCAAGTTAAGAGTTCGTCGCCTTCCAAGGTGCCGGACATAATCCGGCACAGACAATAGTCACAAACTGTCAAGCCTTCGACAATGTTTTCGAGTCCTGGCACCGCGCCAGAATCGCCGTGGCAAATGTCACACTTATCTCTTAGCTCAGCCATGTTGCCTTGTCCATTCCTACGTGAGAATAGCCATGCTGAGTGGCCAGCGCAGTGCAGGCCTCTACAAGCTCAGGGGTCCACTCCAAGGCCTCACAATGCAGCGAAAGTCCATCGTCACAGATGCGAGCCATCCCTGCTCGATACAGCCCCTCCGCTATCCATAAATGAACATCGTCCTGTGCCATTTCATAGCGGTGCCATTCGGCGTTCCAACTGCCTTCCACGTCCGATATTCGCTCGCAATCATCGCAAATATCTTCCAAGTCTGCCATCCATTTACTGTATTTCGGCAGCACCTTTTCCAACTCAGGGTACTCTTGCACAACGGCAATGTGTCCCCAAGGTTTACAAGGGTAGAACTCCCCTTCTGGGGACATCCAGCCGAATATTTCACTGGCACCCATTGATAACCTCCCGGCCATACCTGCTGATGGCCTCACGCACATCGTCCAAGTTGAAATGACACGGCCCGCCGTTGCAAACGGCATCCACTGCTGGAAGGTCGCCGTCCTCAAGGATTCCGCTCCCGTCGAGCGAGTCCAGCATCCACTGCCGGATGCAGCGCTTATCTTCATCGCTCAGCATCAGCATCATTGTCCCCCTTGCACTCGCAGTTGTCGCAGTTGTTGCAGCATTCACAATCCGGGTCTTCCGCTGCCAAGCGGGCTTCATCTTGGATTAGCACCAACATGCCGAGATGATAGAACATGCCAATCTGTGGCAGTCCATTCTGGTTGAGCGCTTCCAGGATCAGTTCGATATTTTCCTCGTTATAAGACTCGTACGTTCGAGACCTCCGACATAGCTCAAGGGACCTCTTCACCATTTTGTTGATTTCTTTCAACTCTGTATTCATTGTTTCTCCAATATCACTTCTGTTTCCAGTCTGCCTTCGTAATACCCGAACCCAAAGTCTTCGCAGAACCGAGGCAAGTTATACACCTCGGCTTCAAAAATCTCGGTCCCGCCGTCACACTCGTCTGTATCTGTTGCGGCGGTGATAAGGATGCTGTCAGTGTCGTATTCTACAACATGTGAATGAAGTACGCCTGCTTTGTCAACAAGGCCTACTACTTTCACATCTACCTGCGCAACTCGTTCATTGGTCATCATTTTCTCCTAACAGGTGCCAGCAGGATGAGGCTCCCAACAATTGCCGAGCCAAGATAGATAGTAAAGAAACCATACGCACCGATAGATGGGCATGGCAACGAACTGAGAAATTCAAACATCATCTTTCCCTTCATAAATGGTGACTTTCTAAATTACACCTTTGGCAGATCACTGGCAGCGGCACAAAGAGACTCAGAAACCTGGAGGCTTACCCTCTCAACTCTGTTGATTCGGTTGAGCCTTCCCTTTGTCCAATCCAGGACCTTGCCGCCACGGATGCACAAGACATGTCGCGGGGTCCAGACAAGGTAGGTACCTGCCGTATGACGAAGCTCACGTGCTAGTGTCCTCACTGTCTTGGCTCTGTGCTCAAACGGTTCGAGCTTGTAGCCGAGATTCTTGATCGCTTGCCTAATCAGATAGTTGGGGGTGGTTCTTCGATTAACACGACCCAACCACAATAGCTCGTCATGCGCCGTACTGTATGGCACCGAGCAAGCAAGAGCGACCGCTTTTACAGCACAGTCCCGGGTCTCATTCATCTTTTCAGACTCTTCATGGATTGCTTGATATTCTGGTTCCAGTTGTGTCATTGTTACCCTCATAATTTTGAGCCATTGTGTTCAACTATTAAGAGTAAACACTAAAAACAGTCACTTGTCAAATCAATCCGGCCAAAATAAATGGTCACAGTAAGTCATGGCTGCTTATCGTACCACTCTTCACAGTCTACTTCATGGTGTCGAAGACAATCCAATTCGTCCTCTGTGAGACGGTAGTTGTTACCACCGATTAACACGCCCTCTTCAAGCGCGGCGTAAAAGTTCGACGAGGCGTCAGTGCGCTTATGCACCACGATGACCGATGTATCCAGGTCTTCAATCGCCAAGATGGCGATGTTGCCCTCATGGGCGATAATGTGGTCATACGTTGATACGGGCCAGCATTTAATCTCCATGTTCACCTTTCACAGTAAGGTATTGGATTGAATTCGGATAGCTGCCAACTCCGCTGCCTCTGATTTCATGACAGGGCACGGGTCGAGTTTATCGAGTTTGTTTGCGAACCGGTCATGCCATTTCTGGCTGGTGTGTTTAGGGCATTCAGCTTTTTCGCCTGCTTTGTACAAACTGTAATGGCCGTAGCCATTTGCGGGAGTCCAACCAACTGTCAACCTGTCACCTACCATCGACGCGACAGTAGCCAAGCAGCGGTGTCTGTCATTCACGCCTCCCGGGTGCAGCGCTGTGATGACGTAGTAAGGCACACCCTGTGATATGCTACCGAGATAGTCGAAATTCTCAGGGTTAGTGTGGAGAACGAATGCGATCCAAGGATCACTTTCCTCGTAGTATGCTAGTCGCTTACCCGGAATAACAACGATGTCGCCAACCTTCAGGCCATCGGTATCATAGGGCTGGTCGCGACATGCCTCGGCCTCTTCGCGCGTGGCATAGGTCTCGCCGCACACCGGACAGGCGAATTCGATCGGTTTTTTCTGTGCACCAAAATCGTCAAGGGCAGTGCCTGTCTTGATTAACTTGACGTCGACGCCTCCCCAGCGGCTCGAATTCATTTCGTTGTACTTTTCCAGCGCCTTTGTTACTCTGCTCATAGATTGTATTCTTTCCTGACTATGGAACTGCGAAGCCGCTCGCGACCGAGCAGCAATGAATCCGAGTTGAATTGGGGGTGATCCTGGTCGACCACTATCAGCACGTCGGCGGGCAGTGCTCGAAGGCCGGACGGGAAAGTGCTGTAGCGAATGTACACGCTCTCTCGTGGCGTGGACACGTACGTGGCCCTTGGGTATGCTTGCTTCACCACACGCTTAACGTGGGGGTAATAGTGAATCTGGCACGGGAGCAGAATAATGGACGTTCGTCCTTTCTCTGCTTCATCGTCAGCGATGATAAGTGCCGTCAGTATCAGTTTGTCGATTCTGTTCATTGTAATAATTTGCCTTTTAAGATATGGAAAGCGACCCCGACCTAACCCCGGTCCGCTCCCTAATCATGTGAACCTCCGTTAGCTACGCAGTTGATTAGGAACCGCTAGTTCAAGTGGACGTGCCCGGTATCGCACCGGGGTCCTAGCCACCCTCGGCCGTGTGCATGGGCCTTTGGCCTCAAGCGGGTGGTAGTCGACACTAAATTTCACGCCCTGTATTTCTCCCTCTCTCTTCGTTTTGCAGCTTTACAAGATTCACAGCGACATCCTTTTCGGTACATTGTGTTTGTGCCACAAACCGCCTTACTGGGTCGCCATTCGGGGTCACCTCTGTGCTCGTTCCAATGACAATCACGGCACAACCAGTCACACTTGGCAAGCTCTGCCTCCAGCCTTGGTATCGACCATGAAAATATACGGTGAGAAACCTTTGTCTTACGGTCCCGATGGTGTAGTTGCACGTTTTCCTCAGAACCACATATTTGGCATGGTTGCCAATACTTCTTGCGACGTTTAGCCGCCCACTCACGTTGATATTTTTTACGCTTCTCTTTATCTTTGTACTGCCCGCGCATTACTTATCCCATCGTTTCTGCATGTAGGCGTTCAACCGCTTGATAAAGTCCTCGACTTCAGCAGTTGGTTAGCTGTTAATTTTTCCACTTGTTATACCCCGTACTACGATGGCCACTCCGTACTCCACCAGTGGGATATAGGTACAGGGGCCGTCAATTTTCATCCGTCCGAGCGGCACAATATGACAGGCCATGCCTACGTTTGATCGCAGCAATTGCTCGCACTGGTCGTGGTAGGAGTAAGCACCTAAGAGTTCCATGCGCTCTTGCAGCGATTTCTTCAGTGCGTCAAGTTTCATGTTGCCAGCTCCGTGTCTGTTATGGTCAGGAGTTGCAACGTCTCGACGTCGAGGCCCAGGAAGAGCCCGCACAGGTCTTCACCGACCCGGTAAAGGGCCGTCCGTTGTTCCCGGGTGATATACCCGGTTTTGCAAGCGGTGCACTCACGGCCGTTGTGCTTGCTGATTCGCGTGCCGTCGCACAATAGACAACGAACAAGGTCGTTCGGCTTGGCTAATGAATTCATGCTCCTGGAGTCCCATGTAAAAGTTTCGACAATCGCTTGTAACGATCGCGTTGTGGCTTCAATGCCTTGTAGTCAATCAGTCCTGCCCTGGCGAGCGTCTTCAGGACCGACCCAAGAGGGTAGGTCTGCTTACGATTGGGCCACTTGGCATAGTATATGTCGCGGAAGGGTTTCTCTATGCGATACCGCATCACAGCGGCATAGGCGATCTTCAGGTAAATCATACTTTGCCCCTTGCCTCGTCTCGTTCTCGCCGGGTGGCTTCCAAATCGAAGATCAAATATTTCATGTCGACGCGCAATTGAGACAACGCCTCTCGCACAAGGCTTAGCACATACGTTCGACGATCCCAGTGCGCTGCGATCACCTCAGCCGACTCTCGAACTTTGGGGTCGCTGCTTTTAAGCAGCAGCTCCAGGGCACCTTTGAATGGTTTCGCTAACTTTGGGTTGTGGGCCATCGTTGTTAATCCTCATTGCTTGTGGCTTGTTGAATCAGTGTATAGACCACTGCACGGACGGTCCTTTCCGTAATACCACCACCCATCCGTTGGTGGGCTTTGTCAACCCCGTCGGCAAACCGCGAGCGGTGCCAGATCGTTCGCAGTGCTTTCTTCAATTGGCCCTTAGTGTATCGGGCCTGTCTGTGTGTCTGCTTGTCGATGATCCTCTGGGCCTGTCGAATTCTCATTAGTGAATGTCCTTCTCTTCAAGGCGGCGGTTCAGTTCGTCCACTTCCGCCTGCAGGCGGTCACGCTTGGCGATGATGTTGGCGCGGTGGGCGTCATAGCCTGCCGGGACATCGACGATTTTAATCGGGCGAACTTCAATGTCTCGACCGTCGGCAGCGAAGTAAGCCCGGATGTCATTCTCTCGTCCGGTGGCGTAGCCAAGCTGAGATTCTTTGTTCTCGCTGACAGCCACTACCGAGAAAATTTCCTTGTCGCGTGAAACCTCGGACGCCATCGTCAATGCCTTGTCCACAACCTCATGGAGCATCGGTGCATCACCCCAGGTCACTCGTGACTCAAGGGCATCTCCGTTGGTGATGATGTTCTCGACGATCTTGGTTACCATTTTGCTGGCCATCGTTTTGCCCTTTCATTGTTGGCGTCGTTTAACTCTATTGAAAGTATGCGGTATAAAACCGGGTTTGTCAAGTCAAAATACGAAAAAACCCCGGAAAAGGTTTGCAACCCTTTTCCGGGGCGGTAACAGCCTGGCGCAGGCCCCTCCCAGAATCCCGGTTCACTGTCTCTTTCCCTCACCTGTCGCGACCAACCAAGGGACGTCATAGACTCCGCGAAACCCTGGTACAAGCAGAGCACGGTCCAGCTAACCGTTACCCATCCTTGACTTCATCTAGTTCGGCCAGCCAATCCTGCTGACGCAGGGCGTTGGACATGTTAAGAATTGCCTGAGAAAATTGTAATGCCTCAACACCGGTAAGTGTTGGCCGTCGCTTGGCTTCCACACAAATCTTTCGCAGGGTTACACAGACTAGTTCTTTACACGTAACCATTGGGTTCTACCTCCAATAGGTGGTTAGGGTGGCTTAACGGTTGTGCCACCGCAGGATCAGGTTACCGATACACAGTGTAACGGTAAAAGCATCGAATCCATATTGCTGGATTGCGAAGCCGAACATTATACAGTTCCAGGGCTTGGCCCACACAATGTTGTCCGGCTTACGCCAGCATGTCTTGAATCGTTTCATTGGCATTTTCCCATCATCTTGAGTAACCTATCCAATTCATCGCAGTCCCTTCCGCAGGAAGCATAAGTCAAACCCTCGCACCTCGACCAGCTCCAGGTCGGCCTTCTCAGCTATTCTGCAGAGTTTATAGTAGCGATCCGCATCGAAATTGAACTCCACAGTTAAGGCGTCACACGTGCCGCCTTGCCGCACCCACGCTTCCAGGATGGCCGCCTCCGAGCCTTCAGTGTCCAGACTGATGTAGTTGAAGTGGCAAGGCTCAATGTAATGAGACAACGGCCGGACGTCTACCGTCAACTCTACTGAGTTGCGAGCCTCATGTTCCCTGATGCACGCCTCTGGCATATCCCGCACAAGCCCCGACCACTCGCCATTGCAGTAGAACCGCATCAAATTTGCTGGACTCCCAGCAATGGCAGCATTGATACACTTCGCTTTCGGCCGATTCTTTTTCATCTTGTTGAAGAAATAAGGAACCGCCTCAATCAGCGTGCACCGGGCACCGTACACGGTTTCCAGTTGTAGGGTATTGCTGTGTGTCACCCCGTCGTACCCTCCCAGTTCGAGCGCTGTGAAAGGCGACTTGACCGGGTACGAGTAAGCGAAGGGCAGAAGGTCGCGAAGCGCCTCGATAACCCACGTGTCTTGTTTTGTTGCCGGATGGCTGGAACTAATCATAACTACTCTGATCCCCTTGAAGTGCTTTGAAGTAAATTTGCAGAACTAAATGCCATGACCTATCAGTTTTCTCCATCGGTTAGTCAACTCTTGAACAATAGGAACATCTTCCTCGTCGCAATCCCATCCATGGTACGTTTCGAACTCTTCGTAAATCTCATTGGCAACCTCCATCAGTTCGGCGGGGCCGTCGAGAATAAGTTGTGGGTCCAGGGTTCCACGATCACCCATAATCAGCAGGCGGCCTTCAGGGAAGTGTTCCTTCCATGTTGCCAAAGCTGCGTCGATAATTGATCGGTCAGACATGAAACGAGAGGACTCGTCACCTTCACCCCACTTGAAATGTTCATCCTCGTCGGTCTCGTTCAGTTCCTCGGCATCCTTGGCGGATAACACGCGACTCATGTTGACCGACGTACGGTTGGCGTCGTTAGCATCCAGTTGGCCGTAAAAGTGCGAAGCATAAGACAACGCACCCGCCCAAGTCGTTAGCTTGAAATACACTATCATTTTGTCATCCAGCGGACAAATACCCGCATGATGAAGTTCTGGAAGTCGCGAGAACAATCGGTTGCACTCGTGACGTAATGGGCGATTTCCTCAAGTGCTATTTCCAGCAGTAGTTCACCGCCCAGGTCGTTCCGAAGGTAGACTTCGCTGCTTCCGATCTTGTGGAAGCCCAGACACTCTGATTCCGCGTTGGTGATTTCATCGAAGCCCCGGACGGTCGGCTTGGGGCATTTCTCTTCATCGACCAAGTTGGTCGCCGTGATCCATCCCCACACCTGATTGACGGCGTCGATAGCCTCGAAGGTCGGGGCGGACAGGGACCGGCCTTGGCGCTCATTGGAATCGAGCACGTCGCCCACGGTCGGGACGCTGTACTCTTTCACGGCATCACTCCAGCCACTGTTACTGATAACGGCCACATCGTAGCCTTTCTTATGGGCAAACAGGCCAACTGGACCACTGTTGCCACTGCAGGCCACGCAGTTCTCACCGTGCACAATTTCCCACGCTTTCAGCCATCGCTCTTTCTGGCCTTCCTTGGCTCCCGTGTAGTCGGGCTTCAGGTAGTAGGCATCGAGCCCGACTTCTAAGCAGGAGATGCCACGGTCGAGCGCTCGGAAGACAGTTTCCAGGACCTGGACGCTGGCGTCGCGGAACAGGCGGCCGATGGCGGCCCGCACGCTGTACTCGTTCAGGTTACGAGACTCGTCGATTTTGATCTCGTCCTTGCTGAAATTGTAATCAAACAGACTGTCGGCCGAGTCTTTCAACTCGCAGACCCAGACACCGTTCAGGTAAATCTGAGCCTTCCGGTTGTCTGGGTTTACCTTCCCCATGAACTTGTTGCCGAGCGGCAGCTTGGAGAAGTGCAGGAAGCGACGCTCCAACTGGTCGACGTAGTTCTGGAAAAACCCACTCCCCAGGTCGTCGTCTTCAAACTCTTCGATGAAGACCCGGGTGTAGCCGCTCTGTGCCTTCACCTGACCGTCGCTAACGATCTCGACTGCCAAGTCGCGATTCATCGCGGCGTCGCGTACACTGTCGCCCTGCTTGCCTGTGCGGTCGATGGCGTTGGCAATAAACTCACGGGCGGCCATGTTGCAGTCAGCCGCCCAATCAAGGGCACCCATCCCGAGCACCCAGCCCAGGTCTTGCTTGCGTTTGCTGGTTCCGCCGAACTGGACGTAAACCTGCTCCTGCTGCACCTGCTCCAGACCGTCATCGACCGTAATGGTCTTGGTCTTGAATTCCATGCGGGTGAGCCCGCAATAAATAATCACCCGCAGGCCCTTGCGGAGAAGCGTTGTGATGGCGAGTTTCGCCCCGCTGCCGAACTGGCCAATCAAGCTGTCTTCCGAGCGTGACATGCTCATACCCATGAGAGTGAAAGCCTCTTCCGGGGCGACGCCTTTGTTTTGCACTAGAAGGTAAGCCATTTGGTTTCTCCGGTGGTTGTTTCGTTTCCCGTCACTATTATAAAGTATGCACTATAAACTGGACTTTGTCAAATTATTTCTTGAAATATTTTCAGTCCCGCTCAATGCTGATCTTCGAACAGTAATTAAGCAACGGCACGGACATTGCTTCCATCATCTTCTGCGCTTCCAGATACCACTTGGCTGTGTTGCCATCCTCACTGGTTACTACCTCGTCGCCGTATTCCTGCTGCATTTGCTTCTGGCAATAATGCCAGATGGCTTGCTTTAGAGCCCGCTCAAGGCCAGTGTAAATCATTTCCGCCTCGAAGGGTAGTCTCCCGTCCGAGTAGTCAACCATTATCTTGGCCAGCAATGTTGCCACTCCAGGGTCGAGAGCCTGACCAAGCGTTGTCATTTTGAACTTCAAGGTCAACTCATAATAATTCAGTGCCATAGTCTTCCTCTGCTAATCGCAGGTCGTGGTAGTTGTGGTCGAGCAGCAACCCCTGAGCATGCTGAATCCCCATCTGCAACAAAAAGCCAGTTATCTGCATCATGGCGTTATCTGACTTGACCCAGGACGTTGACAACTCCGACACATTGGCTCGTATTACATCCCAGCCGGGCATGTCCAGCAAGGTCTTCAAAAACGTGGCGTCCATTTGGTCGCGCCGAACTCTCAGTTTCAAGTATTCACGGTGGATATCTGTGTTATCAGGCAATGGGAAACTCCGATGGCTGTGTATGAGCCTCAAACAGATTGGGCCAAATGTGGTGGGCTGTAATCAACTCGACTTCACCTTGCTCGTCTTTCGACAGATGGCAAGTCATGTTACCCTTCAGTTCGGGGTGAAGCCACAGGAGAAAGCGAGCGATGTAAGGGGAGAATTCATTAGGGAACTTGTAATCGTCCCCGTGCTCGTACACGCATTCCCAGCGAACGCGCTCGCGAAGCAGGTTGACCCCGAAACGTCGATCGCGCGCTTTAAGTGCGATAGCGAACTTCTCGAACATTTCGACCACTTCGAAGTTCTTCGCCATCCAGGTGAGCGAGCGCTTGCGGATATCGCTTGCATCCATCAGTTTGGGCCTTTCAGTTTGAGTTTTCGATTAAGATCATCCAGCCGCTGCTCGGCCTGCTTGATCTCCCTGAGCAGAGAGGCTTTCTCGGCATGGTATCCTTCGGGCACATATACCGGTTTGATTGTTTCGAATTGCAATCCATAACCTTTCCGATCCTCAAAGTATGATCGGATATCCGTGATCGAACCAAAAGCGTACCCGAGCAAGGTGTTTCTGTCCACGCCTTGCGCGTACACTGCCACCGGCAGCGGGTTAGTTCTGAGGATGCCTCTGATCCACTTAAGCCGCTGCTTGTGCGGCAGTTTAGCCCACTCACTGTCGGCTGGACACATCGCATCGTCGATGTCTTGCATGTATTCGTTATTCATTGTTTCTCCACGATGCTGGCCCATACGAGTCCAGCGTTGGCCACAGCGTACGCCAAGTAGACGAGTGACCATGAGGGTCGTCTGTCTGTCGCGAACGCCACAGCGGTTGCAGTGTAAATCAGACCACACACAACGGGCCCAATGATGGTCAACTTCTCGGCGATCATCAGTTAACCTTGACCTTTCCTATCAGGGTTTGCAGTTCGTCGTGAGCCCTCGCCACACGTTTGGCGTGCTCGTCCAGCAGCATGTTCAGTTCCTTCAACTTGCGTTCTGCCACTCGCGCCCAGAAGATCGGCGCAACTTGGCCTGAATCCGTGAAGCTGTCGTGCTTGGCGAGCGCTTCTCGCACATCCGCTTCCAGGGTCATTACTTCGCGATGGCCGTCCTCAACGATGGCCATGATTCGCTCCACGGTGATGATGTTTCGTTCGTTGGCTTTCATAATCAACTCCAGTACACTTCATACAAGGCAAGATATAGGGCATACAAGTCCGCGTAGGCGATTCCGAACTCAGGACCGTGGTCGTTTTCCTCATAGCAGAACCATGACTGTACATGGGCCAGCTCGTGGATAAGGTAGTCAATTACCATGCCGAGGGGCATGCGATCGTCCAGGTACACCTCGAAGTTTCCATCCTCGTCGCCCAGCATGTACGCGGTGTCATCCTCGCCGTTTTCGATGGACTTGATAATCACTGTGACACTCATATCCTTGTCAAGAGCGTCGGCGTAGCATAGAGCGCGGTTACCGAGCATCGTCACCAGCATTTTGAAAAATTTTATCTCATCGCCGTCACAATCGTGGAACGGCTTAAGCCTCATTTTTAGGTCACTGTTCATCTGCATCATTCTCCACTAAAAGTTCAGCAAGCCTACCACAGTCAGTCACTTCGGTGATGACATATTCGGATGCCGTCTCGTCCAAGCAGTCTCGGGTAAATTTGTTCATATCCTCGCGCTTGATCTTTGCAAGGGTATTGCCATTACGATCGTAGTACTCAGCAGACAGAACGCGAACATGGTTGATATGGATGTCGCTGCTCACCCAGTATTGTAAGCTGGGCTCTGGACACATGTAATCCCAGTAGCCGGGATAGAAATCGTAGTCAATTTCGATCTCTGTGTAGTCGGTACCTGCCTCATCGTCGTAGCTGTAGATGTACGTGCTCATATTGACCTCTTAAAGTGGGTGTTCCTTTCTCACATATTGAAAGTATGCAGTATAAAACCGGGTTTGTCAAGTAAATCTACAAACTATCTTTCAATTTCCTGTGAAGATCAAACAGATAATCCGCATAACTGCCACCACCAAGCTCCAACTGCTGGACGGCGTGTAGATTTTCACTGTACTTCCAATCTGGCTAATCGCAGTCCGTATGTGTTTCGCTGGGCAACCGCCTCTTTGGCCTCTTCAAGGTCAGTGAACGCCGGGAAGTCCTTAACTATCGCCGCGTACTCGTGACCTTGTTCTCCGTGACCCGCTGGCCCACGGACCATCCGCACTACTAAGTATACGTGTGTCATACTTGTTCGATCTCATCTACTTTGTAACTGATCTGGAAACGCTTACCGCATCGGGGACATTCAGCAATGTCCACACCGCAGCCGCTGTAATTGGTGATGTAAATGTCCAGGTCTACCCCGATGGTGACAGTTTCCTTCTGGCCTTTCGACCTGTTTATCTCTTTGGTGTACCTGGGGCACGAGGGGCAAAGTATGCGTTCATTCGTCACTTGGTTTTACCCTCTTTCGTTTTTTTGGTTTGGGTTTCGCGTGGCCGTGGTCGTGGAAGTAAGCAATTGCTTTCTGGGCGGCCCCAAGTTTTCGATGTTTGCTGATTACCCACCAGCCCCAGTCCATCAGGACCATTGCCCTATAGATGACAGAGTAGCCGCAGTAATCGCCGTTGCGCTTGCACACCCGCCCGTACTTGATATTGCTCTCTTCAATTTTGTAGTGTGAGCACCGCGAGTTTAACACTCGCCGCTCGGCCAAGTCAGTATCTCGCCGTTTCCAGCGTTTGAGCCATTCAACCATGATGCCCTCCGCTATGCCGCTGCGTAGACAACGATGTCGCTTACCCCTGGCCCGAGCTTCCAAGCGGCAAAGGGTTCGCCGTCGCGGTCGATGTAAACATAGATCGTTAAATCGTCCTCGATAAATTCTCGGACGGTATACCCAGGATGCTCATTCCGGGCAGCTTGTAGGTCTTGCGTGGTCATACGTCCTCCCAAATGGCACTTATGCCGATGATACAGTAAACTTGGCACACTCCGTCGCCCTCGATGAAAGCACTGATATGGTTTATTGGACATTGAAACAACGCCTCACCTTCTATCTCATGAAAGATCGGTGCCAATCCGCTGCCCTTCATGTGAGACAGAGCGCGCGTCATCGCCACCGCCTTGCTTTCACCGGTGCCGATGAAGTATTTGTCATACTCAACTTCCCACTCGTGTGCGACAAACAGAGCTTCAAACAATTGGTCATTGTGCGGCCCTTTGAACTGCATGCCGAACTTGATAAGGCGCTTGGGCACTTTTGTCATTCGTTTCTCCTTTTGGATTTTGCGCTTGGCGCTTACGATGTTTTGTCTTGTTCCTTCTGGGTCTCGTACTTCCACAGCAAAGCCTGCAGCAAGTGGTGCCGGTCCTTCATATGCTCGTGCTGTTCCTCGATGGCCTGAAGCTGAGGCAGCAGGTCTTGTCGAGGATCAATTCGGGCCTGGAACGTCAGCGTCATGCCGATGCGGTCGCGAGATGGCCACTCGTCTTTCAGCGAATGAGTCATCAGGCCGTCGACCTTCAATGTCAGCCAGAAGCACTGTGAATCACGGTCATAGTCAAGGGTCTTGTAAGTCAAAGGGCCGAAGTTCTCTTTGATTACCTCACGCAACAGGCTCTTGTACATTTCGAAATCCCTTCGATAATGTGGAAAGTCTACCCACTTTCCCTTGGCGGTGAGAACTTGAATCTGTCTCTTGTGGTGCATGTCTGGTCCTTTGCGAATTTTGTCATCGAACTCTACAGTAGATTATGCACTACAAAATCCAGTTTGTCAAATAAAAAATGTCAAATCGTCCTGAGATTCGCATGGTTAGTATAATGTCAAATCGTCCTGGAAGTCGCATGGTTAGATATCGTCCTGGCGAAAGGCCACGTTTTGAAAAGTCAAATCGTCCTGCTATATAGGTTAGTTTTAATTGGTTAACCCCTCTACCGAGTGGTTTCCCCCTGATGGAGGTACCTCTATTGGGTGTTATGTGACCCCTTAAAAGAGGGACCCTAAATCAAGGGGTCTCATTCCCCTCAATAGAGTGGAATTGCAAAATTTCAACTTTTTATTTGACAGCGGGCATTTTGTAGAGTAGGATTTTAATGTGTCGAACGGACCAACAACGAAAGGGCAAAATGAAAAACAACGGAAAATGCCCGGTGTGCGGTGAGTCGGTCCGCGAAACGGCGGAACGATACCCACAAGCAGACATATACCATATGTCTTGCCTAATGAAAAAGTTCGAAGCTGTCCGGGAACAAAAACCGAAAGGGCAACAAGATGAAAATGAGAAAACAAGATTATGAGCGGCTGGAAAAAGCCGTCAAAAGGGTCCTGAAAAGTAGCCCTAAATTATCAGTTGACAATTACATAAGCGCCGGGCTTACCGCGCAGCGGTACCGATGGGATATCTTGCATGCGGCCAAGCGGGCGGGACTTTTCGACGTTTGCGACGTATACCACTATTTGAGTGACGAACACGTGGATACAGCGTTGCGGAAAATTACGGGAACAAAATAATTTGACAACGGGGATTTTTTACTGTATACTTTTGATATGACGGCACTGATTGCTGGCTAGTTTAATCCCGGCCGCTACTAAACGGCCGGGAAGCCGAAGCGGGTTGCTACAACGGCGCTGATAAAGCGGCAATCCCTCTGAAGAGGGGCCAGCAACCATTGCCGTCATAACGTGAATCACCAGCCGGGCAAAGCAGACTACGGTTACGGAATGGTGAAACCGCAACGGTAGAGGGGGTTGAAAAGGTTCGATTCCTATGGTGTAGACCCCCGTTCTGCTTCCGGCTTTTTGAAAGGGCCCCGAATGAAAAACGAGACAATGACCAGTGTATCCAGCTTGGATCATGCGTGGCGATCAGCGACAAAACGCACCAAGCTATCGCGACCTGCCGCGCGGTTGCGGGCGGGTGGATATCTGCGCGGCCGGGTATTGGACTACGGTTGCGGGCACGGCGACGATGCAAATACGCTGGATTGCGACCGCTTTGACCCACACTATGCGCCAGACTTCCCCAGCGGGCCGTATGACGTCATTATGTGCACTTATGTCCTGAACGTCATTGAATGCCCGCAAGCGCGTAGGAATGTGCTACGCGAGCTTGTGGCGCTGCTTGACGCCGATGGAACGGCTTACGTAACGGTCCGCACGGACCGGGCCAATTTGCGCGGGCTTACTAAGACGGGAAGCTGGCAGGGTCTAATTATGCTGGACCTGCCGGTTGTGTTCAAGACTTCCGGTTTTATCACCTACGCCTTGGGCGTAGGGGATGAAAATTGCAGAATGTCCGCGAAAATATTTTGACAACGGGCATTTTGTAGGGTAGGCTCTTAGTATGTGAACGAGACAACGACAACCACAACGAAAGGGCGGCCGATGGACGAATTGATTGACCAGTATCTGGCGCTTGTTGAGCGGGCTTTCCACGACGCTTGCCAACGCAACATTGACGCTATCGAAACCTTTGAACGGGCGTATCCGTCGATTATCGACGCTGCTTACCAACGCGGCTTGAAGAAAAGAGCTTGACAACGGCCGAATCGTATGGTAGGCTCTTAGTATGTGAACGAGACAACGACAACGACAACGAAAGGGTAAACAATGCCACTAGATGCACTGCAAACACTGCTTGACAACGGGCTTGATCGGGATAAAATTGAGCCAATTTGTGACGATTTGCTTGAAGCCGATGGGGACAATCGCGCGGCCGTCTTGCTGGTTCATTTTCTGGACAAAAGAGCGGAACCGGACGATATCAGCGACGAAAGCAATGGATACCAAAGCAATTGCTTTGGTTTCGGCGGGGGTGAGTATCTTGTATTGACGGACGATGAAGCCGACGAAGTGGCGGCGGAATATATCCTAAGCTCATTGTGGGCTTTCCGGCCGAGTTTTCTTTCCGGCGAAACCGGCTTGCCGGAAGAGGTTTTTTCGGCATTATCCAAACAATGCGAAGGCGCAAACGACGCGGTCGAAGCACTCATAAAGGGCTCTTGCGGGTTGTCGGATTTTATCAGTGAAGCGGTGGCGGCCGATGGGCGTGGCCACTTCATCGCCACCTACGATGGGGAAGAGTCTGAAGTAGTGCTTGGCGGGGAATGCTACTACGTTTATCGTGTTAACTGAAAGGGGGCAACATGCCTATTCTGTCCCCTTTTATCACGGCTTTTGCCATGCTGGTTTTCATAACTGTATGGTGGGGTGTCGACCAGTGGGCTACCGGCGACCGCAAGTTAATTGTGTGCTTGCTGGGCACCCTATTAGCTTGTATGTCGATCGGCGCTTGCGGTTGGTCTTGGTCCTATCAAGCCAACAGCTTACAGCGGCGTAGAGCCAAGTGGGCAATGGCAAACGATGAAGATTTTCGGCTAACCGTTCGCGAGCTATGCGAAAAGTATGCCAAAAAATAATTGACAGCGGCCGATTTGCAGTGTATGCTTTTGATAGTGGCGGGCGATTGTCGCCCGCCAAAGGCCAACAGCAGAGGGGTTACCGATGAAATTAACCGATTGTCGCGGAAACGTCCACCCGTCCGAAGATTCGAAACGCGAAGCGGATCATGAAATTGTGGCGGAGATTATCGACGCGGCCAACAAGTGGGCGTGCGATTATACCGAACATCAGGATTACGGCGACGGCTACGTATTTGTCGCGCTGGAAAGTGATTCGGCAAACTGGAATAGGAACGTACGGGAATGGCTGGATTCCCACTACGATTATTATCTGCCCGAGTACACTTTGCGGGCGCTTGCGGGCGCTATCGTCGACCGGATTGACGATTGTGATATCGAAGCCGCACACCAGCGGAACGAGTACGCGAGTTGGGCGGGCGTAGGTTGTTGTTTGTTTTCGTTTGCGGTGGGGGAAGAGGAAGAACAAATATGTCTGGGCGATCATCCTGAATTGAAAGCGTTGCACGCAAGCGGCGGATTAGAAGGGGCGCTAAAGGCGTACAACGGCGACGCCTACGTCTATCAATTCAGCCACTATTGCGCTGAAACAAAAACGCGAGTAGAGGACGGGCACGTATGGGACGGCCCCCACCCCTACGTTACCATTATAGCGAATCCGGGCGGCGCTTGGCACTACGTAGTACCAGAGGAGCGCATGGAAGAGCTTCTAGCGGCCGCGATTATTGAAATTTGTCGAGAAAATGACGGATAGACTTGACAGCGGCCGATTCGCAGTGTATGCTTTTGATAGTGGCGGGCGGTTGTCGCCCGCCAGTATCTAGCGACCGAAAGGGGTTACCAATGAGATTGACCGCGAGCTTTGAGTATGTTGGTATGTGTGACTATTGGGGCGGCAACGGGCGTAGGTGGGACGCCGACGCGGGTTGTGTGTTCGCCTATTATGGCCCAACTACTACGCTTCGGGAAGTGATAGAGGGGGCGGCCGAAGACTACAACGATACGGGCGATTTTTACCCGGCCGAAGAGGGGGCGCCCGATCTATTCGAAGATATCACGGCCGAAGACGTGAAAGCGGCAATTCTCGAATCATTGACCGACAAAGGGCGGCGTGATTTTGAAAGCGGCGCAATCTTCGAAGGGGCGGCCGAATACGCTGCCGATGGGGAATTCTATTGCAGTGTTTGCGAGCGGCCGCTTGGCGAATCGCACGCCCCCTCTTGCGAGTGGGAAAGGGGCCCGGTCGAATTAGACCAGTGCGAAAACGAATATTACGAATCACCAGTGGTGATTTTCCTACTCGAATTGACCGATGAAGACTAACGGAAACCCCTTTCGCTGGGCACCCCTCATAGGGGTGCCTTTTTTATTTCGTCCCGAGTTTTGCCCATGTTACGGGCAGGCGTCCATCCGCGCGTGGCAGGTCCAGCCACCCAAAGGGGATGGGCGGCGGCTCGCGGCCAGCAGCGGCCAGCAGCGGCCAGCAGCGGCCAGCAGCGGCCAGCAGCGGCCGGGCGGCCGGGCGGCCGGGCGGCCAGCAGCGGCCAGCAGCGGCCAGCAGCGGCCAGCAGCGGCCGGGTGGAAGCCGGGCGGCTCGCGGTCGAAGCTGGGCGGGCGGCGGCCGGGCGGCTCGCGGTCGAAGCTGGGCGGGCGGCGGCCGGGCGGCGGCTCGCGGCCAGCAGCGGCCGGGTGGCGGCTCGCGGCCAGCAGCGGCCGGGCGGCGGCCGGGCGGCGGCTCGCGGCCAGCAGCGGCCAGCAGTGGCGGCCGGGCGATCAGCGGCCAGCAGCGGCCGGGCCAGCAGCGGCCGAGAAAATAACCCGTGATTTTATTTGACAGCGGCGGAATTGTATGGTAGAGTATTTGTAGGTTAACTTAGTCAACGAAAGGGGTTACCATGTACGCTTACAATGCGGCGTTTTACTGCGATGATTGCGCCCACAAAATCATGAAAGAGCTTGACGGAGTAGATTCCGGCGATACCGACGAATACCCACAATATGCTTCGAACGATTGCGAAAGCGATCATCCAGAGCATTGTGACGGTTGTGGCGAGTTTCTCGGAAACTCGCTTACGTCCGACGGTGCCGATTATGTCATTCAGGCATGACGCGAAGATATGGCGGCCGGGTGTACCGATTCCGTTGCTTGTACGATATGGCGCGAATTTTACAGTTGGGTCGACTGGCCGGAATGGGGCGCTTGCGCCTATTGTGGCGCGGTTGGCGAGCTGCACGAAAATGATGACTATGAGTGGGTTTGTGACGATTGCCCAGATTATTTGGAGTGAAAGGGTTAGCATGCAATTCGATGATTCGAAAGTAACGTATGAACTAGACGTACGCCAAGAGGTGTGCCCGGTGCGCGGCAACGCAATGTGTTCAGGGGATGAAAGTTTTGACCGCGAAGTGGAAGACGGTATTATTGAACGCCTGAACAACGGCGATATATGGGCATGGGCGTCAGTGCACGTTATCGCCCGCTATGAAGGGGTCCCGGACGTGCACGGCGACGACTACCTTGGTTGTTGCAGCTATGCCGATGAAGCCGATTTTACGCGGCCGGGCGATTACTACGATGATATGAAGTGTGTCGCCCGCGAAGACTTGAAAGCGAAATTGGAAAAAGCGTTGCGGGCGCTTGATCCGTTGCAAAGCGGAGTCGACTACCCCCTACCCCATACTGACTAGCCACTTCGACGCCCTACCCCTCTGGCCGGGGGTAGGGCACTTTTTCATATTGTGGCCGGATTTTATTTGACGGCGGCGGTTTTGTATTGTATGCTTTCATAGGTTCAACGAAACTACTACTCTGAAAGGGCACCCGATGAAAGATACACTTGCGACCGCCAAAGTTTTTGCTACCGGGTTGGCCGCTTTGCAAGCCGAAGCAAACAAGCTAAACAAGCGGGCGGCAAAACACGGCATGAAACCCCTTGAAGTGGTGGTAAGCCGTGAATTGTCTTTTATCCCTTTGCATGTTGGCAGGGACAAGCAAACCGGGATGCGGGTTGCCCGCTTCGGCCACCAGCAAACCTTGAATATCGTCGATATTCGAGGGGTTGCGCCGCGCTTGAACGGGTGGAAGCTGGTTGCAAAAATCGAGCTTGCAACAGATATCGGCGTGGTTGTCAAGCTGGCGCCCGGTGTCGATGACGATGGAAGTTTCGCCCGTTACCGTGAATACAACGGGGTTTGCGAGCATTGCAATACCGTACGGCGACGGAAAGACGTGTTCGTCCTGCAGCATGAAAACGGTACGCGCAAAGTGGTCGGCCGGAATTGCTTGGCCGATTTTCTCCGCTGCAAGAGTGCTGAAGATTTTGCACGATACGCTGAATTCGCCGATATCTGTTGCAAATGGGCGAAAGAGGCAAGGGAACAAGGGGACGGATTCGGCGGCGCTTGCCGTCCATCGGGCATGGACTTGGTTGACTATCTTGCAGTGGTGGCTATGCTCATGCGACGTATCGGGTGGGTATCGCGTACCGCTGCCCGAGATACCGACCGCCAAGCTACAGCAGACAACGCATACACTTACTTCTATTCGCACGGCCGGGCGGTGGAAAAATGGATTGAAAGCAATGAATTATGGGCGGACAACGGCGATAGGCAACGGGCGCTTGGCGCTATCAGTTGGGCGCTTACGATCGACGATGACGCGGGGAATGAGTATCTGAACACAATTAAGCGTATCGCGCAATCCGGGCGGGTAAGTTTCGACGGGCTTGACGGGTATGCTGCAAGTATCATCATCGCGCACGAAAAAGCCCAGCAGCGCGAACGCGAAAACATCGAGCGGAAAAAGGCCCAAAAGAACCGGGTACACTTCGGCGAATTGAAAAAGCGGTTCAAGGGCCTACCGGTGACCTGCAAAGGCGTCCATTCGCATGAAGGTTACTATGGGGTAACCACAATCATCCGCTTTGAGCATAAAGTTGACGATGAAAACGTTGCGATTTTAGTATGGTTCGCGAGCGGCGACCGATACAATGAATGGGAAGTAGACCGCGAATATGTCATCGACGCCACCCCTAAGAAGCACGACGACGACCCCAAATGGGGGAGGGATACGAAAATCAACCGGGTTAAAGACGTCACCCCTCATTAGAGGGGCAAGTGTAAAGCGTCTTGTGGGCGGGCAATCTTGCAGCGGTTGCCCGTCCTTTTGTATGCGCCGCCGGTTTCGTTACTGGTTTCGTCCCGGTTTCGTTACTGGTTTCGTCCCGGTTTCGGTTCTGGTTTCGTCCTGGTTTTTTCGTATGTTTGCGCGCCCGAGCGGCCGGGTGGCCGGGCGAGGCCCAAATAGGGGGTAAACGGACGGGTGGCCGGGTAGGACCCAAATAGGGGGTAAGCGGCTCGCGGCGGCCGGGTGGCGGCCGGGCGGGCGATCAGCAGCGGGCGGCCGGAAGCTGGGCGGCCGGAAGCTGGGCGGCGGCTCGCGGCCGGAAGCCGGGCGGCGGCTCGCGGCTGGGCGATCAGCAGCGGCCGGAAGCCGGGCGGCGGCTCGCGGCTGGGCGATCAGCAGCGGCCGGAAGCCGGGCGATCAGCAGCGGGCGGCCAGAAGCCGGGCGATCAGCAGCGGGCGGCGGCTCGCGGCCGGAAGCCGGGCGGCGGCTCGCGGCCGGAAGCCGGAAGCCGGGCGGCTCGCGGCCGGAAGCCGGGCGGCGGCTCGCGGCTGGAAGCCGGGCGGCGGCTCGCGGCTGGGCGATCAGCAGCGGCCGGAAGCCGGGCGATCAGCAGCGGGCGGCCAGAAGCCGGGCGATCAGCAGCGGCCGGGCAATCAGCAGCGGGTTCCGATTATGCGGGCAAAATCCCGATAAAATCTGGAAAATATCCATTTTTTGCTTGCCAATATTTGCGGTTCGCCGAAAACGGGTTATACTTGAGTTGTTGGGCACGTTGCCCAGCAAAAGCGGCGGCCAGCAGCAGCAGCAAAAGGGGTTTTCAATGTGTAAATTATCGATCAAAGCAAAACATCCGGTTCGGGCGGCGGTTTCCAGCTTGCCCGATTACTTTGAGTATCTTAACGACGCCGTTGCGGCCATTAGAGCGGAATTATCGGCGCACGGATTGCGTTGCGATGATTTTATATTTCACGGGTCCGAAGGTTTCACAACCGCTACAATCCGCCCAGAGCCAAATGTCGAGTTCGTTTGTGGCGTTTGTGAGGATAAGTTGGATTGCGCCGCTTTCGACAATGTTGTGGCGGTTTCCTACTACCGGCTCGATTCCGGGCGGTGGGAAGTTATCAAGTATATCAGTTGACCCCTAGTAGAGGGGTAACGGGCGGCCGCGCGGCCGCCCGTT
>Ga0114931_10000377_pt1 | contig 52947 bp, 52 predicted proteins | sample 2SBtaG_FD_89579 | JGI IMG/M metagenome (GOLD analysis project Ga0114931, IMG submission 89579) | Deep subsurface microbial communities from Kolumbo volcano to uncover new lineages of life (NeLLi) - 2SBTROV14_V59a metaG | ecosystem: Environmental > Aquatic > Marine > Volcanic | place: Kolumbo... | reverse complement strand
CTCTCGGCCCCCTTCCCTGGCGTCGTGGCGTGTTCGCGCTGGTCGAGGTATCCATGGCCAAACGTCCCAACGACCACCTGTTCAACGCCGGCCGGTTGCGCCATACTTGACGGGATGGCTGCGACCCCCCGTACTCCCGCGCCTGGCACCGGCGCTGCGCCGGCTGGTACGCCCGCCGGTGCACTCGCTGTTCCAACCGGCGCGGGCGGGCGGGAGGCCGCGCGGTGAGCCCCGAGCTGCCGCTGGCCTTCCTCGCTGGGCTGCTGTCGTTCCTGTCGCCCTGTGTGTTACCCCTGGTGCCGAGCTACCTGGCGTTCGTCGGCGGGAGCGTCGGCGGGAGCGTCGGCGTGGTCGGCGCCGCCGGGAACGGCGCCGTGGCGCCGGGCGCCGGGAGCGCCATCGCCCGCCGGGTGCTGCTGCGCCAGAGCCTGCTGTTCATCGCCGGCTTCACGCTGGTCTTCATCGTCATGGGCGCGTCGGCCAGCATGCTGGGCGCGGTGCTGCGTGAGCACCGCGCCCTGCTCACCGTCGTCGCCGGCGTGGTCGTGGCGCTCTTCGGCCTGGTGATGCTGGGCTTCCTCAAGATCCCCTTGCTCTACCGCGACGCCCGTCCCCGCTACCGCGGCGAGACGGCCCATCCGTGGGGCGCGCTGCTGCTCGGCATGGCGTTCGCCGCCGGTTGGTCGCCCTGCATCGGGCCCATCCTCGGCGGCATCCTCACGCTGGCGGGCGGCTCGGGCACGCTTGCACAGGGCATCGGGCTGCTGGCGGTCTACGCCCTCGGCCTCGCCGTACCCTTCCTGGCCGCGGCGATGGCGATCGAGCCCTTCCTGCGCTTCTCGCGGGGGTTCCGCGGCTACATGCCCTGGGTGGAGCGCGCCGCCGGCGTGCTGCTCCTCGCGGCCGGGGTGCTGATGGTCACCGGCACCTACACCCAGCTCAACACCTACCTCTCGCAGGTGACGCCGCATTGGCTGCTGTCGCGGCTGTGAGGGCGCCTGTGAGGGCGGTCGCGAGCGTGGGCGTGAGGGCGGGCGTGAGGGCGGACCTGAGAGCAGGTGCGAGCGAGGCCGCCCGCTCGCCGCACGCCCTGGACCGGGAGACCTGTGGCGGCGCCACAAGCGCATCCGCCACAACTGCATCCGCCACAAGCGCATCCGCCACGACCGCGCCCGCGACGGACCGGCAGCGGCGCGGCGCCACGGACGCGGCCCTGGCCGTGCGCCTCGACGGCATCGCCAAGCGCTTCGGTCGCGAGCTGGTGCTTCGCGACCTGCGCCTGGAGATGGCGGCCGGCAAGATCGCGGTGCTCAAGGGCAGCAACGGCGCAGGCAAGACCACCCTGCTGCGCGTGCTCGCCACCCGCCTGAGGCCCACCCGGGGGCGCGGCTGGGTGTTCGGCTACGAGCTGCAGCGCCAGGGGGACGAGGTGCGCCGCCGCATCGGCCTGGTGAGCGCGCTGGGTGGCAACTACCCGGTCCTCACGGCGCGCGAGAACCTGCGGCTGGCCGCCACCTTGAGCGGCCTCGAAAACGCCGACCTCGACGGCGCGTTGGCCGGCGTCGGGCTGACGGACGTGGCCGACACGCTGGTGCGCACCTACTCCAGCGGCATGAAGAAGCGCCTGGGACTGGCGCGGCTGCTGCTGCTGGATCCGCCGCTGTGGCTGATGGACGAGCCCTACGCCGCCCTCGACGAGAACGGCAAGGCCCTGCTCGACGACGTGCTGGCCGCCGCGCGCGGCCGCGACCGCACCGTGGTGATGGCCTCCCACGAGCTCGAGCGCAGCGCGCGCTTCGCCGACGCCGTGCTCGAGCTCGCCGGCGGCAGCCTGCGCCGGAGCGGGCCGTGATCGCGACGCCGTCCACGCCGCGGTGCGGGACGCCGGGGCCCGACGCCCGGCGGAGCCCCGCACCGTGAGCGGCCTGGGCGCCGGCCTCGCAGCCGACGTGGCCGCCGACGTGGCTGCCGACGTGGCCGCCGTCGTAACCATCGCCCGCAAGGACCTGCTGCAGGAGGTGCGCAGCCGGGCGGTAACGGTCGCGACGCTGTTCTTCTCGGCCGTGACACTGGTGATGATGGCCTTCGCCATGGGGCAGGACGCGGAGCTGCTCAGGCGCAGCGCGCCCGGCGTGCTGTGGGTGGCGCTGGCGTTCGCCGGCGTCATCACCGCCGCGCAGAGCTACCAGTCCGACCTCGAGGAGGGCGCGTTCGACCAGCTGCTTCTCTACCCCGTGCCGCGCGCCTCGGTGTTCCTGGGCAAGCTGCTCGCCAACTGGCTGTTCCTGCTGGCGCTGGGGCTGCTGATGACGCCGGTAACGCTGGTGCTCTACGGCGCTCCGGCGGGGCCGAGCGCTTGGCTGCTGCCGGTCACGCTGATGCTGGGCACCCTGGGGTTCGCGGTGGTCGCCACCTTCTACGCCGCGCTGACGGCCAACCTGCAGGCCCGCGAGGCGCTCCTGCCGGTGCTGATGTTCCCGGTGGTGGTGCCGGTGCTGCTAGGCGCGGTGCGCTCGAGCGAAGCTCTCATCGGCCTGCAGAACACCGTCCTGGCGGGCGGTTGGCTGCAGCTCCTGGCCGCGTTCGACCTCGTGTATTTCGTTGCCTGCACAGCGGTCTTTCATCTGGTCGTGGAGGAATGAGGATGGAGAACCATCGGTTCAGCGGGGCGACCGGGTTCCGGCACGGTGGCGCCGTAGACTGGGTTTCGGGTCTCGACCGGTCCGGGCTGAAGGAGCGACGATGAGCCAACGACACGAGGCGCCCGCGCGGCCGCGGTGGCTGCGCATGCTGGGCCTCAGCACCTTGATCCTGTTCGGCGTCGGGGCCTACCTGGCGCTCGCGGTCAGCCCCCCGGACGTCAACCAGGGGCAGCTGATCCGCATGATGTACGCGCACGTCTCGGTGGCGTGGGTGTCCTTCGTCGCCGTCATCGTGACGGCTCTGTACGGCATGGCCTTCCTGTGGAGGGGCCGCCCGGTCGACGACGCGCGCGCCGTCGCCAACGCCGAGATCGCCACCTTCTTCGCCGCGCTGACGCTCGTGAGCGGCATGACCTACAGCAAGCCCACCCTCAACACCTGGTGGACGTGGGACGCCAAGCTCACCCTCACCGCCCTGATGTTCGCGCTGCTGGTGGGCTACTTCGTGGTGCGCGGCCTCATCGACGACCCCACGCGCCGCGGGCGCGTCAGCGCCGTGATCGGCGTCATCGTGGCGGTCAGCCTGCCGTTCAACTACCTGGCCGCCGCGTGGTTCCGCACACTCCACCCCACCCTGAGCGTGGCCGTCACCGGCGTGACCATGGCGCCCATCATGCTGGTGGTGCTGCTGTTCAACGTCGGCGTGGCGGCCCTCGTCTACCTCACCTTCGTCTCGGAGCGGGTGCGCATCGCCCGGCTCGAGCACGCGCGCCTCGAGACGCGCGAGCGCCGCGAAGGGGACACCCCCGGGGAGGTCGTTCGTGTCTGATCTCGCACAACACTGGCGCTGGGTCGCTGCGGGCTGGCTCGAGGTTGCGCTCGCCTACGCGGCGTACGCCTTCTACCTGGCGCGGCGCGCCCGCCGCGCCGCCGACGGCGAGGACGAACGTTGAGGAAGGTCGTCTACGCCGTGCTGGGCGTCGCCGTGCTCGGCGTCGCGGGGTTCATGATCTACAAGGCGCTGAACAACTCGCTGGTGTACTTCGTGCTGCCCAACGAGTACGCCAAGGACCCCTCCGGGTTCGCCAACCGGACCATCCGCCTGGGCGGCCTGGTCGAGCCCGGCACCGTGCACTTCAACGACAACACGCTGCAGCTGCACTTCATCATCACCGACAGCATCCAGTCCTACCCGGTCGAGTACCAGGGCGCCCCGCCCGACCTCTTCAAGGCGAACCAGGGCGTGGTGGTGGAGGGGCGCTTCCAGAAGGGCACCTTCGTGAGCGACCAGCTGCTGGTGAAGCACAGCTCGAACTACAAGCCGCCCAAGCCGGGGCAGCCGATCGACGTCAATATGCTCAAGAAGACGCTCCAGTAGCGTTCCTGGGTCGGGGAGAGGCGTCTATGCACTACCTTCAGCTCGGTCACCTGGGAAGCGCCAGCATCCTGCTGGCGTTCGGCCTGGCGCTCTACTCGGCCGTGGTCGGCGTCCTCGGGGCGCGGCGCCGTGACGCCCGCCTGCAGACCTCGGCGCGCCTCGCCACCGTGGCCACCTTCCTGGTCACGGCCACCGCGGTCGCGGTCATGGAGGCCGCACTGATCACCAACGACTTCAGCGTGCTGTACGTCGCCGAGCACTCGCGCATCGCTTCGCCGCTGTGGGTCAAGATCGTCACGCTGTGGGCGGCGCTGGAGGGCTCCATCCTGCTGTGGGGCTTCCTGCTGACGGGCTACACCGCGGTGCTGGCGTTCACCGCGCCGCTGAGCCCCCTGCGGCCGTGGGCGCTCGCCATCCTCTCGAGCGTGCAGGTGTTCTTCCTGGGCGTGGTGGCGTTCCTCGCCAACCCCTTCCAGACGCTGCCCAACCCGCCGATGGACGGCCCGGGCCCGAACGCGCTCCTACAGAACCACTGGATGATGGCCGTCCACCCGGTGCTGATGTACCTGGGCTTCGTGGGGTTGACCGTGCCGTTCGCCTACGCCATGGCCGCGCTCATCACGCGCCGGCCGGGCACCGAGTGGATGGTGCAGACCCGCCGCTGGACGCTCACCGGCTGGGGCTTCCTGGGCGCCGCCATCGTGGCCGGCGGCTGGTGGAGCTACGAGGTGCTGGGCTGGGGCGGCTACTGGGCCTGGGACCCGGTCGAGAACGTGAGCTTCATGCCCTGGCTGACCGCCACCGCGTTCATCCACGGGGTGCAGGTGCAGGAGCGCAGGCGCATGCTCAAGAGCTGGAACGTCATGCTCATCGCGCTGACGTTCTGCCTCTCCATCCTGGGGACCTTCCTGACCCGCTCGGGCGTGGTGTCGTCGGTGCACGCCTTCGGCGCGGGCCCCGTCGGGCCCGCCTTCCTGGCGTTCTTCGTACTGGTGACGCTGTTCGCGTTCGGCCTCATCGCCCTGCGCTGGGACGACGTGCGCGACCGGGCCGAGCTCGACGCCGTCGTGAGCCGCGAGGGCGGCTTCCTGGGCGGCAACATCCTGTTCCTGGCGCTTACCTTCGCGGTGCTGCTGGGCACGCTGTTCCCGCTGGTGGTGGAGGCGCTCTCCGGCCAGCGCGTGACCGTGGGGCCGCCGTTCTTCGACCAGGTGACGCTCCCGCTGTGGATGCTGGTGCTCCTGCTCATGGGGATCGGCCCGCTGCTGCCGTGGCGCCGCGCCGACGGCAGCTCGCTCCGGCGCAACCTGGCATGGCTTGCGGGCGGCTTCGTGGTCGCCGGCGGCCTGGCGCTGCTGCTCGGCATGCGCGAGATCTACCCCACGCTCACCGTGGCGCTGGCCGGCTACAACCTGGTGAGCCTCGGGCTGTTGCTGTCGCAGGCGCTGGTGCCGCGGCTCAGGCTGTCGACGCGGGCGCCAATGGCGGTGCTGTGGAGCTACGCCCACGAGAGCCGCCGGCGCACCGGCAGCATGATCGCCCACCTGGCGATCGTCGTGGTCGCGATCGGGATCGCCTTCAGCTCCGGCTACCGGGTCGACCAGCAGCTCCGCATCGGCTTCAACCAGTCCGCCACCTTCCAGGGCTACACCCTCACCCCGGTCGACCGCTTCATGGAGCGCACCGCGTCGCGCATCACCTCGGGAGCGGTGGTGCGGGTCTCCAAGAACGGGCACGTCCTCACCACCCTGCGGCCGCGCACCAACATCTTCGGCTCGGGCTCGCGGCCGGTGACGAAACCGGCGGTGATGGACACCTTCAGCCACGACCTCTACCTCAGCCTCGACAACACCATCGGCCCGGACACCACCTACGTGGTGCTGCGCGCCGTGTACAGCCCGCTGGTGTCGTGGATCTGGTTCGGGGGCCTGCTGCTGGTGTTCGGCGTCGTCTTCAGCCTGCTGCCCGCGCGCCGTCGCCTGGCCGAACACACCGCCACGGCGGCCGAGGAGGCGGCCAAGGCATGAGGCGACTGATCGTCGTGGTGGCGGTGGTCGCCGTGCTCACGGGGCTGTTCCTCTACGGCCTGTTCCGCGGCCCACCCAACCGCGACGTTCCCTCCAACCTCATCGGAAAATCCGCCCCGCAATTCACGCTGCCGCTGTACGAGCGCTTCCAGTCGGAGTACGGCACGAACTTCTCGCTCGACGCGCACAAGGGCACCCCCATGGTCATCAACTTCTGGGCGTCGTGGTGCACCCCCTGCTTCGACGAGGCGCCGCTGCTCGAGCGGTACTACCGGCAGTACCGGCACAAGGGCGTGCTGTTCGTGGGCGTGCAGACGCAGGACCGCGGCAAGTACGACGCCGGCCGCCAGTTCATCGACCGCTTCGGCTACACCTTCCCGGTCGGAATGGACAACGACAGCTCGATCGGCGTGGAGTACGCGCTGTTCGGCGTGCCCGAGACCTACTTCGTCGACCGCGCCGGGACCGTGGTGTACAAGCAGATCGGCCCCGTAACGCCCGCGGTGATGGACAGGGAGCTGGGGGCGATCCTACGGTGAAGCGCGCTGCATCGCCCGCGGCGCGCTCGCGCCGGTCGCTGCTGGTGGCCGCGTTGACGACCGCCGCCCTGCTGCTGGCGGGAGGGTCGCTGGCCCAGCCCGCGCCTGCTGCGCCCACTGCGCCCAGTGCACCCACTGCGCCCAGTGCACCCACGGCGCCCAGTGCACCCGCGGCGCCCAGTGCACCCACGGCGCCCGCCGCGCCCTCGGGGAGCGCGGGCACGGCGTCGACGCCCGCCCAGGCGGGCGGCGGCTCGGACGTCGAGATCAGCGACCGTGCCTACGCCATCGCGCGCGAGCTCCGGTGCCCGGTGTGCACGGCGGAGTCCGTGGCGGACTCCAGCGCCGAGATCGCCGGCGAGATGCGCCGCCTCATCCAGCAGCAGCTCGACGCGGGCAAGAGCAAGGAGCAGATCCTGCGTTACTTCCGCCGGCGTTACGGCGACTGGATCCTGCTCGACCCTCCCAAGACCGGGCTGCATCTGGTGGTGTGGTTGCTGCCGCTGCTGGCCCTGCTGGGAGGCGCCGCCGCGCTCGTGCTGTTGGTCCGGCGCTGGCGGGCGGCGGCGGAGAGCGTCCCCGACGCGCCGGACGAGGATCTCCAACGCGTCCGCGCGGCCCTCGACGCCCGCAAGGACGACACCTGATGGCCACCATCGTCCTGGTCGTGGTGCTGGCGCTGGTGGCGTTCGCGTACGTGGCGGTGCCGTTGCTCGTGCCCGGGCAGGCCGACCCCCTGCCCGACGAAAGCGATCCCGTGCGCCAGGATCTCGAGGAGGAGCGCGACGCTCTCTACCGGGCCATCACCGAGCTGGAGGCGCGTGCGGACCTGCCCGAAGGACGACGCACCGCGCTGCGCGCGCGCTACGAGGCCAAGGCGGCGCACGTGCTGCGCGCTATCGACGAGCGCGAAGCGGAGCTGGCGGGCCGCCCGGCACGTAGGCGCCCCCGCGCGCACCGCATCCCGTACGGCGCGGTGGCGCTGCTGGCGCTGGTGGCGATCGCCGCCGCCGTGCTGCCCAGCACGGTGCTGCCGCGCGTGGGCCCGAACGCCAACGTGACCACCACCGACGTCGGCGCCGCCAAGCAGATCGAGGCGCTGCAGCGGGCGGTCGACAAGGATCCCAGCGCCAAGAACCTCATCGCGCTCGGCGACGCGTACTGGAACGCCCAGGAGACCGACAAGGCCATCGCCGCGTACAAGAACGTGGTGGCGACCATCCAACCGGTGCCGGTCGAGGCCTACAAGCGGCTGGCCGCGGCCTACCTGGCGACCGACCTCTCGCAGGCGCAGGACTACCTGCAGAAGGCCCTGACGCTCACCCCCGGCGACGCGCAGACGCTGTACGCGCTCGGCCAGGTCGCCTTCGCCAACGACGATCTGACGACCGCCAGGAGCGCCTTCGAGCGCTACCTCGCCACCCCGGGCAACGCCAACGACAACCAGGCGAAGGCCCAGATCGCCCTCATCGACGCGGTCCGGCCGCTGGTCGAGAAGGTCAAGACCGACCCCAGCGAGGCCAACCTCATGGCCCTGGGCGACGCCTACTGGCAGCACGGCGACCAGAACCGCGCGGTAGGCGTGTACGTGCGCGTGCTCACCGGCCCCAACGCAGACAACGCCACCGCGCTGGCCCGCACCGGCCAGGTGCTGTTCACGAAGGGCAGGAGCGCCGACGCCATCACCCTGCTGCGCCGCGCCGCGCAGGATCTGGGGGGGCCGGAGAAGCTCGACGCGTCCTCGCTGCTGATGCTCGGCAACGCCTACTTCACCCAGCAGCAGTACCAGAACGCCATCGACACCTGGAACCACTACCTGCAGAAGGTGGGCGGCCCGGACAAGGCAGGCCGCGTCCCCGACCTGATCGCCAGCGCCAAGGCGCGCCAGAACGGCGACACCAGCGCCCCCGTGCCCGCCCTTCCGGGAGCGCCCGCCCCCAACGGCGCGCAGCTCTTCGAGGCCAACTGCGCCGCCTGCCACGGCGCCTCGGGCCAGGGGGGTTCCGGCCCCGCGCTGGCGGGCAACCCCCGTGCGGCCAACACCGCCAACGTGCGCGACGCCGTTCGCAACGGCCGCGGCATGATGCCGGCCTTCCGGGGGCGGCTCGCGTCCGACCAGGTCGACGCGCTGGTGCAGTACGTCACCGGCACGCTGGCCGCGGGCGGCAAGGGCGGGCCGTGAGCCGGCGCGAGGGGGACCGCCGGCGGCAGGGCGGCGGATCGCGCGGAGACGAGGCACCGTCGGGCGTGGAGCGCGACGCAACGCCGGACGCCGAGGCGGGCACGGGGAGTGCCCCGGGGCCCGGCACCCAGGCCGCGAGCGAAGCCGACACCGAGGCCGGGACCGCTGCGGGCGTGAACGAGCAGCGGCGCGAGCTCATCACCTGGCTGTGGCGGCTGCCGGTGCTGGTGGCGATCGGGGGCGGCGCGGTGGGGCTGTACGAAGCGATCCGCATCCACTTCGAGAAGGACGCGCCGGCCGCCCACCCCACCTTCGTACCGCGCCCCGCCACGCCGGTGGGCAGCCTGGGCGCCTTCGCCCAGGTCTGGAACGCCGTCCGCTTCGAGCTGGCGGGCGACCACCCCATCCCCGCCATCGTGGTGCGGTTGCCGGGACCGATCCCGGGCGGGCTCGAGGCCACCGGCCCCGGCGGCGAGGCGCTCCACCTGGCCGGCTTCAGCCGCGTGTGCACCCACATGGGCTGCACCGTCTACCTCAACCGTGACCTCCAGGGGATCCGCTTCGCGTTCAACTACCAGACCACCCACCCGGACCTCACCTGCCCCTGCCACCTGAGCATCTTCGATCCCACGCGTGCGGGCGAGGCGGTGAGCGGGCCGGCGGTGCGGCCGCTGCCGCGCGTGGAGCTCGAGCTGCGCGGCAACGACATCGTGGCCGTGGGGCTCGAGCGCGCCTGAGGCGCCCGTATGGGCGGACGCCGGGGCGGACGCTCGGCCACATGCCTTGACAGGCATATTCTCTTCGCGTATGTTCGGTATCGGCCATGGCCGGCCGGGAGGAGGCCCCGACGCAAGAAGGCCCCGACGGCCGAGCGTTGCCGGCCGGACCCGTGCCCGAGAACCGCCCAGACACCCCCGCAGCGACGCTGAAGAGCCTGGCCGAACCGAGTCGCATGCGCATCGTCGAGCTCCTGCGGTCGGGCCCGCTGTGCGTCGGGGAGATCGCCGAGCGGCTGGGGTTGCAGCAGCCCCAGACCTCGAAGCACCTCAAGCTGCTCAGCGAGAACGGCCTGGTGGAGGTCATGGTCGATGCCAACCGCCGGATCTACCGCCTCAGGCCCGAGCCGTTCCGCGCGCTGGACGCCTGGCTGCAACCCTTCCGGGCCGTCACGGAAGAGCGCTTCGACAACCTCGACGCCTACCTGCATGCGCTCCGGAAGAAGAGCTCGTAGGTCCAAGCAGGGGGAGGAGCCAGATGCCGGAACAAGCCATGGTCTCACATGTCGAGAACGAGAAGGTCCTGGTGCTCGAGCGCACCTTCGACGCTCCGCGCGCGCTGGTGTTCTCGATGTTCAAGGAACCCGAGCACCTCATGCGCTGGTGGGGCCCCCGCGGCTGGGAGCTGCCGGTGTGCAAGATCGACTTCCGGCCCGGAGGGGCGTGGCACTACTGCATGAAGTGCGTCGACCCGAAGCAGGGCGACTTCTACGGCACGGAGTCGTGGGGGAAGCAGGTCTACCAGGACATCGTAGAGCCGGAGAGGATCGTCTACGTCGACTCCTTCTCCGACGCCGAGGGCAATGTCAACACCGCCATGCCCTCGACCAGGGGCACCTTGGAGTTCATCGACCGGGGCGCCAAGACGAAGCTCGTCAGTCGTTCGGAGTACGTCTCGCCGGAGGCCCTGCAGACGGTGTTGGACATGGGCATGCTGCAAGGCATCACCGAGACCTGGGACCGGCTGGAGGAACGCCTGAACGACGTGCGCTGACGGCCGCGGTGGGCCCGCCGCGGCCGGCGCGTTCGCGCCTCCTGGTAAGGTGTCCCACCCGCGACCGCGCCACCAGGGGTCTATCCTGGACGCATCGGGCGCGCGTAGCCCGTTGGGAGGCACGACATGAGCAACCTCGAGAGGCTGCAGGAATTCGGGCAGTCGGTCTACCTCGACGAGATCCGCCGCAGCTGGCTCAGCGACGGCACGCTGAAGCGCCTCATCGACGACGACGGCCTGCGGGGCGTCACCTCGAACCCCGCCATCTTCCAGAAGGCCATCGGGCAGAGCGACGACTACGACGACGCGGTGGAGGACCTCGCCCGCCGCGGCCTCGAGGTCGATAAGGCCTACGAGGAGCTGGTGGTCGAGGACATCCAGGGCGCCTGCGATCTGTTCCGTCCCCTCTACGACGCGTCGGACGGCCGCTACGGCTACGTGTCGCTGGAGGTCTCCCCCCACCTGGCGCACGACACCGAGGGCACCGTGGACGAGGCGCGCCACCTGTGGCAGCGCCTCGGCCGCCCCAACGCCTTCATCAAGGTGCCCGGGACCGCGGCGGGGCTGCCCGCCATCCGCACCCTGCTGTCCGAGGGCATCAACGTCAACGTGACGCTGCTGTTCGGCCTGGGCCGCTACCGCGACGTGATCGACGCCTACCTGTCGGGCCTCGAGGACCGGCGGAAGGCCGGCGGAGACATCTCGCACGTCGCCTCGGTGGCGAGCTTCTTCCTGAGCCGCATCGACGTGATGATCGACCCCATGCTGGAGCGCATCATGGGGCAGGGCGGTCCCCGTGCCGCCACCGCCAGGGAGCTCCACGGCGAGATCGCCATCGCCAGCGCCAAGCGCGCCTACGCGATCTTCGAGGAGGTGTTCGGGAGCGACCGCTTCCAGGCGCTCGAGCACCAGGGTGCGCGCAAGCAGCGCCTGCTGTGGGCCTCGACGAGCACCAAGAACCCCGACTACTCCGACGTCAAGTACGTCGAGCCGCTCATCGGGCCCGACACCATCAACACCATGCCGAGCGAGACGCTCGACGCCTACCGCGACCACGGCGACCCCGCGGACCGCGTGCGCGATGACATGGACGCGTACGGGCGGAAGCTCGCGCAGCTCGGGGAGCTCAGCATCGACCTGGACGAGATCACGCAGGCCCTCGAGGACGAGGGCGTGGACAAGTTCATCAAGCCCTTCGACAAGCTGCTGGGCACGCTGGCCGAGGAGCTGCGCAAGGCGCCTGCCTGAGGGGGCGGGCGCGCATCGAGACGGCTGGCCGGACGCAGCCCGGCGCGGGGCCGGGCCGCGTCGTCGAAGGGCCCGCGCTATCCAAAGGGGCTTCACCGCCCGCCTTCGAGCGTCAGCCGCACGCCGAATGCCCAAGATGCCGGTGCAGGACGTGCGTTCGCGGCAGCGTAGGCAGGAGCCGCTCTCGGCAGCGGCCAAGGCTGCGGTACGCAAGGGGCCGAAGCCCGGCTCCACACGGCACCGCCCGCGAGCCGCTCGGCCCGCATCCGGCGCGCCGTCGAGCCTCGGCTCGTGCGCTAGGCACGAGCACATCACTTGTATCCCTCACGTGGATCCACCGGGCGAAGCGCATTCGCCATCCCCCTCAGGGTCTTCGGATCGTGGGAGGGTTCCGGTCATGGTGCGGCGGACCGGGGGGCGAACTCGAGGGCGAACTCGAGGGGCGGCCCCCGGCCTGCCGCTACTCAGGGCGCTCCGTCGTCCCCGGCGCCCCGCGAGCGCCGCCACAGCACGGCTCCGTAGCCCGCCACCGTGATCAGGGCGAACGAGAACCACTGGATGGTGTAGCTCAGGTGCGACCCGTTGGACAGCTCGGGCGGGTGCGGCATGACGGGAAGCTCGCCCGTCTGCGGCGGCGTCTGCGTGGCGAGCTGGAGGTAAGCGCCGATCAGGGGAACGTCGAATTGCCCCTGCAGCCGCTGCGGATTGGCGTAGAAGGTCTTCTTGAGCGGGCCGGTGGCGGGGTCCTGGGGGCTGATGTCCTTGAAGATGCCCGACGGCTCCGGCTCGGGACGGCGCAGCAGGCCGGTGAGCGTCACCTCGCCCGACGGGGGCGCCGCCGCCGGCACCGGCGGGTCGTTGTCCGTGAAGGGGACCCACCCGCGGTCGACCAGCAACGCCTTGCCGCTCGACAGCAGCAGCGGCGTGAGCACGTGGAAGCCGGGGTGGCCTCCCTCGCTGCGCGAGCGCAGCAACACCTCGTCGGCGGCGTCGTAGCGCCCCGACGCGGTGACGTGCCGGTAGGCAGCAGCATCGGGAGCCGTCAGAGGGGCGCCGATGTCGTACATCGCCAGCGCCTGCGCCAGCGGCTGCGCCGGCGCGTGGATGCGCGCCTCGATCGCCCGGTTGTGGGCGATGCTCTGCTGCAGCCGCCGGATCTGCCAGAGGCCGAGGTTCACCATGACCGCGGCGGCCACCACCACCGTGATCGTGCCGAACAACCAGCGTGGCCGGCGCAGGAAGCGGAAGTCGCGCGGGCCGCCCATCACGTCGCTCAGAAGATGATCCGGTCGAGCGCCATGCTGAGGAACACCAGCGCAAGGTAGGTCATCGAGTACTTGTACAGCGGCAGCGCCGTGACCTTGTCGATCGGCGACCCGGTGCGCGCGATCTGGAACAGCCTCAGCACCCGCAGCGCCAGCACCACGTTGAGCCCCAGCGCAGCCAGGAAGTAGGCCGGGCTGAACACGTGCAGGAAGAACGGCGCGACCGTGAGCACCATGGTGAGAACGGCGTACATGGCCATCTGCATCACGGTGGCGCGCTCGCCGATGACTGCGGGCGCCATCGGCACGCCGACCTCGCGGTACTCGTCTTTGATCATCAGCGCCAGCGCCCAGAAGTGCACCGGCGTCCACATGAACACCAGCGCGAACAGCGCCCACGCCAGCAGGCTGAGGTGACCGGTGACCGCCGCCCACCCGACCAGCGGCGGGATGGCACCGGCCGCGCCGCCGATCACGATGTTCTGCCAGGTGCTGCGCTTGAGCCACATCGTGTAGATGATCACGTAGAACGCGATCCCCGCCCACGAGAGCAACGCCGCGAGAGCGTTGGTGGACAGCGCGATCGCGACGAACGACGCCAGCGTCAACGCCACGCCGAACACCAGCGCGTTGCGCGTGGGCACGACCTGCGTCACGGTCGGCCGCTTCGCGGTTCGGCGCATGCGCTCGTCGATGTCGCGGTCGTAGACCATGTTGAACACGCCGGCCGCGCCCGCGGACATGTAGCCGCCCAGCATCACGCCGATGAGCGGGATCCAGCCGGGGAAGCCGCGCGCGGCGATGAACATGGCGCCGACCGTGGTGAGCAGCAGCAGGCTGATCACCTTGGGTTTGGTCAGGGTGATGTAGTCGCTCACCGTGGCGCGCTGGCGCGCCGGCGCGGGTGCGTCGGCGGGTGCGGCGGGTTGCGGGGCGTCGGGCTGCATCGCGTCGGCCACGGCTACGCCTTCTCCATCGCGGCGGGTTGCGGGGCGGCGCCCTCGCGGGCCGAAGCCTGGCCGCCGAGCATCTCGAGCGAGAGGATGGTGAGCAACGAGAAGGCCAACACGGCCATCGTGAGGTGGAGGAGCTGCAACGCCATCGGCGCGAGGAACGCCAGGTTGGCCGTTCCGACCGCGAGCTGCGTCACGTACACGCCCAGCAGCACCTGCGCGGTACGGCGCGCCGAGGGCGTGGGCTTGAGCCACCAGCTCATGCCGAGGCCGACGAACAGGTAGGTGCCCACGGTGATGGCGATGAGCGGGTGCAGGATGCGCAACCGGATGAGCGTGTGGGAGGCGGGGTTGAAGTCCGCCGCGAACCCCTGCTGCAGGGACGTCGACGGGAACATGGTGTTGCCCATGGCGGCGATGCCGCCGGAGAAGATCAGCACCAGCATGCCCACCAGGCCGAGCCCGAGCACCGTGGCGAGCGCTCCCTGGCTCCCCAGGCGCAGCGGCCAGGCGGGGGGACGGCGGCGCGAGAACACGACCATGCCGGTGAGCGTTCCGATGAGCAGCAGCGAGTTCACCAGGTGGACGGCCACCAGCACCCCGCGAGCGAGGCTCTGGTTGTCCCCCGTGAGACCGAACACGACGCTGACGGCGCCGAGAAGCGCTTCCATGATCAGGAAGTAGAAGGCCGCGTAGGCGAAGGTGCTGAACCCCGGCGCCTCCTTGCGCATCCGGATGGCCCGCACCAGGAGCCACACGCCGAGCACCAGCACCGCGAGCGCCAGGAGCCGGTGGGCGAACTCGATCAACGTGTGCACGTTGGCGTTCAGCGGCACGACCTCGCCGTTGCAGGTCGGCCAGTGGCCCCCGCAGCCGGCGCCGGAGCCCGAGGCCCGGACGAACGCGCCCTGCAGGATCACCAGAGCGTTGCCGACCAGGGCGAACCAGGCCAGCATGTGGGTAGAAGGTCGCCTCGCTTCGGCCATGCGATTCCTTTCCCCTTCGGAGGCCCCCGCGCTGCGCAGGTGCCGCGCCGTGCGCGGCCGCCGGCGCGAGTCCCGCGGGACGTCCCCTGGGACATCTGTCCCGAGCGCACCCATGCTAACGCCTCACGGACGTCGGTGCGGCCGGTCCGCCCCGAGGCGGCCCAAGATGCGCGATGTGGCGATGCTAGCACCCGGAGGCGCGCGGGAGCGTGCGCGCGCGGGCGCGCAGGCGGGGGCACGGCACGGGTGCACGGGCAGGTGCACGGGCAGGTGCACGGGCACGACGCGATTCGTGCGGCGGCGGCCGCGGAACGACGTCCGCCACGCGAAGCGGTACAATCCCGAGGTGCCGGACATCGACCGCAGGTCTCCGAAGAACCGCCCCGGCCCGCGCACGCCCCGCGAAGGCTACCGTCCGTGAAGCTGCTCGCCGTCTTCGCCCATCCCGACGACGAGCTCGGCTGCGTCGGCACGCTGGCGCGCCACGCCGCACGCGGCGACGACGTCATGCTCGCCTGGACGACGCACGGCGAGCTCGCCAGCCAGTTCCGCGACACCTCCGCCGAGGACGTCCGCCGCATCCGACGCGGGCACGGCGCGTACGTGGCCGAAGCCGTGGGCGCCTCGTTCACGTTCTTCGACATGGGCGACTCCCGCATGACCGGCGGTCGCGACGAGGGGCTGGCGCTGGCCGCCCTCTACGCCCGCTTCAAGCCCGACGCCGTCATCACCTGGAGCGACGACAGCCCCCATCCCGACCACCGCTCGACCGCGAAGATCGCCATCGACGCCGTCACCCTGGCACGCATCCCCAAGGTCCTGGCCGACGCCGGCGAGAACCTGGAGCCGCACCGCACCCCCGTGCGGCTCTACCAGTACCCGACGCTGGGCTCCGGGCGCCCCCAGGTGCACGTCGACATCAGCGACGAGGTGGAGCTCGTCAAGCGGCTGTTCCGCTTCTACGCCGACTTCTACCGCTGGCCCTCCACGGCGGACGACTTCGTGGCCGCGCGGCGGGCGGCCGGCCGCGAGGCCGGAGTGGACCTGGCGGAACGCTTCGAGCTGCGGCGCCCGGTCGCTCCGGCGCGCCCGTATCTCCCCTGAGATCCAGCTGTCGGGGGCGTGCTGCCGGCGACCGCCCGAAGGGCATATGTACCGTGCTGCACACCTCCTTCTCACAGTGGATGGTCATCATGGGCAGCAATGAACGTCACCGGGCGACGCCCTACCCGCGATCCCAGGCTTCGTTCGATGGGGGCATCGCGTTGACCGCCCGCGCCGTCTCACGGCCCCACCGCCACCTTGACGAAGGCTCCGCCTCGCACAGGCAGCGAACGGCCGGATGGTACACTCGGCGGACCCTGGACACGCTCGACCCCGCAAGACCCGTCGGAGGACACGTTGATTAGTATCGGGAACAACAGAACCGGCGCCTGGGGAAAGCTCCTGCTTGCGACCCTGATCGTCGGCCTGGGCTTCGTCACTGCCACCGCCTTCGCCCAGAACTCCTCGAACGCGTCGTCGAGTTCGTCCGCCACCTCGTCGAAGACGCAGGCGCAGGCCCCCACGCAGTCCGGCCCTCCGGACGTGCCGACGCTGCTCAGCGACGGGCAGTTCTACATGGACCACGGCGATTGTGCGTTGGCCCAGTACTTCTTCCAGGAGGCCCTCAAGACCGACGCCACCAACGTGGACGCGTTGGTCGGCAAGGGCCGCTCGCTGTCGTGCCAGCAGGCCTACCCGCAGGCGATCGACGCCTTCAAGGCGGCGCTCAAGCAGGACCCGAAGAACGTCCTGGGCATGGTGCATCTGGCGCTGACCTACCGCGACGAGTACCAGAGCGACCCCAAGAGCTACCCCAACCGCCTGAGCGACGCCCTCGACACGGTCAAGCAGGCCGAGGCGATCGCGCCGAACGATCCCAAGGTGCTCAACACCAAGGGCGTGGTGCTCTACGACCTCGGCAACCTCAAGGAGGCGCGGACGGTGCTCGAGCAGGCCGTGTCGCAGGCCTCCGGCGCCGGCGGCAAGGGCCTCTCCGATGCGGAGCGCTCGACGTTGGAGGTCAACCTCGGCCGCGTCTACCGCGACCAGGGCGACCTCAAGCTGGCGCAGCAGGCGTTCCGGCGCGCCGTGGTGCTCGACCCCACCAACAGCTCGGCCCACAACAACCTCGGCAACGTCGCGTTCCGGCTGAAGGACTGCAGTACCGCCGAGTACGAGCTCTCGCAGGCCGTGAGCCTCGACCCGCAGTCGCTCTCGGCCATGTCGCAGCTGGGCATCACCATGTTCGAGTGCGGGGACGTCAAGGACAGCGTCGCCAAGCTCGAGGCCGCCCTCAAGCTCAACGGCGCGGTGTTCGTGCCGCCCCTGTACACCTACCTGGCGCGCGCCTACCTCAAGACCGGCAAGGTCGACGAGGCCGTCAAGCGCGCCCAGCAGGGCGCCCTGCTCCCCCCTGAGAGCGCGGACGCGTACTACTGGCTGGGGCAGGCCTACCAGGCGCGCGGCGCCAGCGGCGACACCGACAACGCCCGCCAGGCCTACCAGCACGCCCTGCAGATCGATCCCAACTACCAGGCCGCCAAGGACGCGCTCAGCTCGCTGCCCTGAACGCGGCCCCGGCACGAGGGCCCGCGGGCGGTCCGGTCTTCCGGGCCGCCCGTTGGCGTGCGGGGCCGCTCGAACGCGACCTCTCTGGCCGCCGATCGCGAGGCCGATCGTGAGCCCGATCCGCGAGGCTCCCGCCTGGCGTGCGCCGACCTGCACCCGGCCGTCGCGCCCCGCCCCTGCCCCTTCGCGCCGCCGCGCCCGTGCCCGGTGACGTCGGGCGGGATGGCCCTCGACGAGGACGCTCCTGTATACTGCGGAGGTTTGGCCGGCGGCAGCGGGATGTCCGCCTCGCCAAAGGCAGGATGGGGAGCGCCCCGGGCCTCCCGAATCCCACCTCAACATCCCGCCCTGGAGGACTCAGATGTCGTACCTCGGAATGAAGCAACTGCTGGAAGCGGGCGTGCACTTCGGGCACGAGACGAAGCGCTGGAACCCGAAGATGAAGCGGTACATCTTCGCGGAGCGCAACGGCATCTTCATCATCGATCTGCAGAAGACGCTCGTGGAGAGCGAGAAGTCGTTCAACTTCCTGCGTGACATGGCGGGCCGCGGCAACACCATCCTGTTCGTCGGCACCAAGAAGCAGGCGCAGGAGATCCTCGCGGCGGAGGCCAAGCGCTGCGGCATGCCGTTCATCAACGAGCGCTGGCTCGGCGGTCTGCTCACCAATTTCAAGACCATCCGCACCCGCGTCGAGCGGCTCAAGGACCTGCAGGGGATGTTCGACGACGAGTCGATCCTGCGCTTCACCAAGAAGGAACAGATCTCCATGGGCAAGGAGCTGCAGCGGCTGCAGCGCTACCTGGGCGGCATCCGCGACATGAACCGCTTGCCCGACGCGCTCTTCGTGATCGACCCCACCAAGGAGACGATCGCGGTCAAGGAGGCCAACAAGCTCGACATCCCGGTCGTGGCCCTGGCCGACACCGACAGCGATCCTGACGTGCTGGACTACATCATCCCCGGTAACGACGACGCCATCCGCTCCATCCAGCTCGTCACCGCCCGCCTCGCCGACGTCATCGTCGAGGTCAAGGGCGGCGCCGACGAGCCCGTCGAGCGTCCGCTCGAGGCGACCTCCACGCAGCCCCAGCGCGAGACCCTGCCGACCCCGATGTCCTCGCCGGAGCGCACCATCAAGGCCGCTGCGGCGATGGCGGAGGACGAGGCGGGCGCGCCCGCCCCCGCCCCCAAGGCGGCGCCGGCCACCGGTAAGCCGGCCACCGGTAAGCCGGCCACCGGTAAGCCGGCCACCGGTAAGCCGGCCACCGGTAAGCCGGCCGCAGCGGAGCCGGCCGAACCGGGCGCGGAGGCGGCGAAGGCAGCCGGGACGAGCGCAACCGGGACGAACACAGCCGGGACGAACACAGCCGAGACGAACACAACCGAGACGAACACAGCCGAGACGAACACAACCGAGACGAACACAACCGAGGCCGGCGCCAACGAGAGCACCGACGAGGCAGCGGCTGCCGAGAAGGCCGCGGTAGCGGCCGAGGCCGATGCCGAGGTCGCCTCCACGGAGGAAGCCGAAGCGGCGGGTTCGGACGACGAGACCGACGACGATACCGACGACGATACCGACGACGAGGCGTCCAGGGAGGCCAAGCCGCGGCGCCGCGCCCGGGCGGCCGCCAAGCGCGACTACGACGCGGACGACGCGTAGGCCCGCGGCCGGCAGCGAAGACGGAGACGTGCGCTGAACGCAGCGCACGACACGGAGGAACGACGACGATGGCAGTGAGCACTGAAGCGATCAAGCAGCTCCGCGCCCTCACCGGCGCGGGCATGATGGACGTCAAGCGGGCGCTCGACGAAACCGAGGGCGACCTCGACAAGGCCGCGGCCCTGCTGCGCGAGCGCGGCATCGCCAAAGCGGCCAAGAAGGCCGACCGCTCTGCCACCGAGGGCTACATCGGCACCTACGTACACCACAACGGGAAGGTCGGCGTCATGATCGAGCTGAACTGCGAGACGGACTTCGTCGCGATGAACGACTCGTTCCACGAGCTGGCCCGCAACATCGCGATGCACGTCGCCATGAACGACCCCAAGTACGTGTCGCGGGAGCAGGTGCCGCAGGACATCGTCGAGGCGGAGCGCACCGCGTTCGAGAAGCAGGCGGCGTCCGAAGGCAAGCCGGCCAACGTGGTCGAGAAGATCGCCGAGGGACGGATGAACAAGTTCTTCGCCGAGATCTGCCTGCTCGAGCAGCCCTACATCAAGGACGACAAGAAGACGGTGGACACCCTGGTCAAGGAGGCCATCGCCACCATCGGCGAGAACATCCAGGTGGGGCGCTTCGCGCGCATCGCCATCGGGGAGTAGCCGATGCGGCGCGCCCTGCTGAAGCTGTCCGGTGAGTTCCTCGCCGGCGAGAGCGGAACCGGGGTCTCGCCCGAAGCCACCGACTCCCTCGCAGGAGAGATCGCCGCGGCCCTCGGCCGCGGCGTTCCTCTGGCGATCGTCGTCGGCGGCGGCAACTTCTGGCGCGGCCAGCAGCACGGCCGGTCGATGGACCCGGCCACGGCCGACTACGTGGGCATGCTCGGCACGGTCATGAACGCCATGGCACTGCAGGACGCGCTGGAACGGCGTCAGGTGGACACGCGCGTGATGACCGCCATCACCATGCAGGAGGTGGCGGAACCCTACATCCGGCGGCGCGCGCTGCGCCACCTGGAGAAGGGTCGCGTGGTGATCTTCGCCGGCGGCACCGGCAACCCCTTCTTCACCACCGACACGGCCGCGGCGCTGCGCGCCCTGGAGATCGACGCCGACCGCGTCCTGATGGCCAAGAACAAGGTGGACGGCGTCTACGACGACGATCCCAACGTCAACCAGGGCGCCCGGCGGTTCCGCTCCATGTCCTACATGGACGTCCTGAACAAGGGCCTCAAGGTCATGGACGACACCGCCATCACACTCTGCATGGGCCGCAACCTGCCCATCACGGTGTTCGACATCTTCAGCGAAGGGCACCTCGACCGCCTGCTCGCCGGCGACGACGAGGTCGGTACGTTCATCGGCACCGGCGCCCCGACGCGCTACTTCGATTGACGTCCTCCGCGACCCGCCGCTTCCCGGCACGCCGTCCCCAGGGCGAAAACGTGCCCCAAGCGGTAGACTGGGCCCCAGACGAAGGGAACCGCAGGAGGTATCGCTGATGAAGAGCGTCCTGAAGGAAGCGCGGGAACGCATGGAGAAGTCGCTCGAGGCCTTCGAGTCGAACATCGCCACCGTGCGCACCGGCCGGGCCAACCCCGCCATCCTCAATCGCGTGATGGTCGAGTACTACGGCAGCAGCGTGCCGCTGTCCCAGCTCGCCACCATCTCCAGCCCGGACCCCCGCACCCTGCTCATCACGCCGTTCGACAAGTCCGCGGCCAAGGAGATCGACCGCGCGATCCAGGAGAGCGACCTGGGCTTCAACCCGAACAACCAGGGCGACGCCATCTTCATCAACGTGCCGGCGCTCGACGACGAGCGGCGGCGCGACCTGGTCCGCGCGGTGCACAACATGGCCGAGGAAGCGCGGGTCGCGGTCCGCAACATCCGGCGCGACAGCAACGACAGCCTCAAGGACATGCATAAGGACAACGACATCACCGAGGACGATATGCGCCGCGGCGAAGCCGACGTGCAGAAGCTGACCGACGAGTTCACGGCCGACATCGACGTACGCGTGAAGGCGAAGGAAGAGGACATCCTCGCCGTGTGACGGGGTGGCAGCGTGGCGATCGGCGGGGAGGTCGGGTCCATGGGTGGTGTGCGCGCATCGGACGGCGTGCCGAGGCCGTGATCGCGCGGGCGGCGGGCGCGTGAACGAACGCGCCGACGGACCGGGGCGCAAGCGCCTGGCGTCGACGGCCGCCGAGGAGTCCCCACGGCCTCGTCGCGAAGGCGTGCACGTCGCCCGTATCGCCAGCGCCTTCGCGGCCTTCCTGGCCGCCCTCGTCGTCTTCTGGGTGGGGCTGCCGTTGCTGGCGCCCGTCTACCTGGTGCTGACGCTCATCGCGGTCCAGGAGTTCGCGGCGATGCTGGCGCTGCGCAGCATCCGTGTGCGCAAGCGAAGCCTGTGGGTCGCCGCCGCCCTGACCCTGCCTGCCTCGCTGCCGGCGACCTACCCAGGCATGCAACCGCTCGTCGCCGGCGTGAGCTGGCGCGAGTTGCTGCTCGGCCTGTTCGCGCTCTACCTCATCGGCATCGAGATCGTGGCGCCGCGACGCGACTCGGTCAACACCATCGTCTACTCGCTGTTCGCCTACCTGTACATCCCCTGGCTGTTCGGCTACATCGTCACCCTGCGCTACACCCCCGACGGCGTGCTCGGCGTCTGGTACCTGACGCTCCCGATGCTGGCCATCGTGGCCTCCGACGTCGGCGCGTACGCCATCGGGTCCTGGCTTGGGCGCCGCAAGCTCGCGCCGCTGATCAGCCCCAACAAGACCGTCGAGGGCTCGCTCGGCGGGCTGATCCTGTCCGTCGGGGTGGTCGCCGCGGCCACCTTCCTGCTGGAGCGCGTGGCGCATCTCCACGTCGACCTGTACGACGGGCTCCTGTTCAGCCTGCTGGTCGGCAGCGCCGCGCAACTCGGCGACCTGTTCGAGTCGCTCGTCAAGCGTTGGGTGGGCGTGAAGGACGCCGGGATCTTCCTTCCGGGTCAGGGAGGCGTCCTCGACCGCATCGACAGCACCCTGTTCGCGGTGCCCGTCACCTACTACTTCGTTACGCTCGTGATCCTGCGCTGAGCATGGGCCGGGGCGCGTCCCGGAGGGCCGGGCATCGTGCCCGGAGGGCCGCGTGCGCTAAGCTTGGGAACGGCGCACCATGCGCCCGGCGCGAGCGTCGAGCGCCCACGGCGCGGCGGCACCGCCCGCGCGCCGGACCGCTGCACACCACCGCCACACACCGCCGCACAGGGCGCCGCACAGGGCGCCGCACAGGTCGGCGCACAGGTCGGCGCACAGGGCGGCGCGCCGGATCGAAGGAGTCGACGACGTGACACCCCCCCGAGAGGACCCCGCGCCGAGCACCCGGACGAGCGACGACCGGCCGCGGCGCGTACAGCCCAACTTCCTCACCGACATCATCGACCGCGACCTCGAGAGCGGGCTCCATCGCCGCGTGGTCACGCGCTTCCCTCCGGAACCGAACGGCTACGCCCACATCGGCCACGCGTTCGCCAGTTTCCTCGACTTCAGCCTCGCCGCGGATTACGGCGGCACCTGCCATCTGCGCTTCGACGACACCAACCCGGAGGTCGAGGAGATGCGCTACGTCACCTCGATCGAGGAGGACATGCGCTGGCTGGGGTGGCGCTGGGATGCCACGCGCTTCGCCTCGGACTACTTCGAGCGCCTCTACGAGATGGCCGAGGCGCTCATCGCCATGGGCGACGCCTACGTCGACAGCCTGTCCACCGACGAGATCCAGCGCATGCGCGGCACCGCACAGGAGCCCGGCACCCCGAGCCCGTTCCGCGAGCGCTCCGTGGAGGAGAACCTCGATCTGTTCCGGCGCATGCGCGCCGGGGAGTTCGAGAACGGCGCCCACGTGCTGCGCGCGCGCATCGACATGGCGTCGCCGAACATGAAGCTGCGCGACCCGCTGCTCTACCGCATCGTGCACGCCCGCCACTACCGGACCGGCGACGCCTGGTGCATCTACCCCTTCTACGACTTCCAGCACCCGCTCTCCGACGCCATCGAGGGCGTGACGCACAGCCTGTGCTCGCTCGAGTTCCTCGACAACCGGGAGCTCTACGACTGGTTGGTGTCGCGCCTCCACCCGGGCCGCGAGCGCCCGCATCAGCACGAGTTCGGTCGGCGCAACCTGGAGTACACGGTGGTCAGCAAGCGCCGGCTGATGCGGCTGGTGAACGAGGGGCACGTCGACGGCTGGGACGACCCGCGCCTGCCCACCCTGGCCGGCCTGCGCCGGCGCGGCGTGCGGCCGGGCGCCATCCGCGACTTCGCCGCGCGCATCGGGGTGTCGCGCACCAACCGCACGGTCGACCTCGCCCTCCTGGAGCACTCCGTGCGCGACGATCTCAACACCAGCGCGCCGCGCGTGATGGCCGTCGCCGATCCCCTGTCCGTGGTGCTCACCAACGTCGCCGCCGAGCAGACGCTGCACGCGCCGTACTGGCCCCCCGACGTCCCGAAGGAAGGCTCGCGCGAGATCCCCTTCGGCCCGCGGCTGTTCATCGAGCGGGAGGACTTCGCGGAGGACCCGCCCCGGGGCTTCCGGCGCCTGGCGCCCGGGCGGGCCGTGCGGCTGCGCCACGCCTACGTCATCCGCTGCGACGAGGTCGTGAAGGACGCCGACGGGACCGTGAGCGAGCTGCGCTGCAGCGTGCTCGAGGGCACGCTGGGACGCAATCCCGACGGCGTCAAGGTCGGCGCCGCCATCCACTGGCTGTCGGCCGACCACGCCGTACCGGCGGAGTTCCGGCTCTACGACCGGTTGTTCACCGTCCCGGAGCCCGATGCGGACGGGCTCGACTTCCTGGAGCACCTCAACCCCGCGTCGCTGCTGGTGCGGCGCGGCTACGTCGAGCCGAGCCTCGCCGACGACGACCCCGACACCCGCTACCAGTTCGAGCGGCTCGGCTATTTCTGGCGCGACCCGAAGGAGGGTCGGGGCCGGGACCCGGTCTTCAACCGGATCATCTCGCTCAAGGATTCCTGGGCGCGCCGGGAGAGGGCGCACCGGGAGGAGGCGCACCGGGAGAACTTGCACCGGGGGACCACGGACCAGGAGGATGGGGGCAAGGAGGTCAAGGGCCAGGCGAGCACGGGCCAGGCGAGCACGGGCCAGCGCGACGGGACGTGGCGGCGCGCGAGCGCCTCGGGCGACCCCGGCCCGGCGCCCGAGGACGCGCCGCGCGCGGCGCGGGACGCCGGCCGCCGCACCGACGAGGGCGCCTACGAGGACGCCGCCACCGACGATCGTGTGGGGCGCGGCGCTGGGGGGAAGGACGCCGGTGAAACGGCCGGTGAGGCGGCCGGTGAGTCCGCCGGCACGCGGCCCGATCCGCTGGCCGGGCTCGAGCCCGGCCAGCGCGCGACCTTCGAGCGCTACCGCCGCGAGCTGCACCTGGGCGAGGACGACGCCGCCCTCATCGCCGGCCGCGACGAGCTGGCCGGCTTCTTCGAGGCCGCGGTGGCGGAGCATCCCGACCCGCCGGCGATCGCCAACTGGGTCGTGAACGACCTGGTGCGCGCCCTCAAGGACCGCCCCCTGGCCGTGCTGGGCATCACTCCCGAGCGCCTCGCACAACTCGTGCGGCTCGTCGGGCGCGGCACGCTCACGCTGCCGGTCGCGCGGGAGCTGTTCGAGGAGGTCGTGCGTTCCGGCGCCGACCCCGCGATGCTGGTGCGCGAGCGCGATCTTCAGCGCCTGGACGACGAGGACGCCGTGCGCGAGATCATCGCGCAGGTGCTGGCCGGGCACCCGGCCGAGGTCGCGAGCTACCGCGGGGGCAAGGAGGGGTTGCGCGGCTTCTTCGTGGGCCAGGTGATGCGTCGTACCCAGGGGCGCGCCGACCCGCAACTGGTGCAGCGTCTGCTGGCCGAGGCGCTCGCCGGCGCCTAGAACGCCACCGCCTGGAACACCCCAGCCCGGGGCGCCACCGATCTGGAGCGCACAGCCTGGAGCGCGGCCGCGCGGCCGCCTAGAACCCGGCCGCGCGGCCGCCGACCGCCACCGAGCGCACCGCCAGCTCGCCGTCGAGCGTCACCAGGTCGGCGCGCTTGCCCACGGCCAGCTCGCCGCGGTCGTCGAGTCCCAGGTAGCGTGCGGCCACGCCCGAGGCCAGGGCGCTGGCCCGGGGCACGGAGAGCCCCGCCGCCACGGCGTTGCGCAGCGCGACGTCGAGGGTCAGCACGCTGCCGGCCAGCGAGCCGCTCGGGAGCCGCGCCGCGCCGCCCTCGACCAGCACCCGCTGCCCGCCCAGCTCGGTCTCCCCCTCCGGCATGCCGCAGGCGCGGATGGCGTCGGTGATGAGGTGCAGGCGGCCGCGCTTGGCCGCCTCGGCCGCCCGGAAGCTGGCGGCGTGCACGTGGTGCAGATCGAGGATGAGCTCGGCGTAGGCCTCGTCGTCGGCGAGGGCCGCTCCGACCGTCCCCGGCGCGCGGCTCCCCAACGCCGTCATGGCGTTGAACAGGTGGGTGAAGCCGACGGTGCCCCCCTCGGCCCGCACCGCGGCGATGAGCGCGCGCGCCTCGTCGTACCCCGCGTTGGTGTGCCCGATGCTCACCCGCACCCCGGCCCGGGCCAGCCTCGCCGCCGCCTGCAGCGCGCCGTCCACCTCCGGCGCGAGCGTCACCACCCGCACGACGCCCGTCTCCAGCACCGCGTCGATGCGCTCACGGTCGGGGGCGAGCGCCATGGGCGGCTGTGCGCCGAGCCGCTGGGGGCTGATGAAGGGCCCCTCGAGGTGGGCGCCGGGGATCGACGGGAGCGGGCCTCCGTCGGGCGCGACGGGCTCGTCCATGACGGCGCGCACGCCCTGCAGCGCCCGCAGCACGTCGGGCCACGGGTTGGTGATGGTGGTGGGCAGCAGCGTGGTGGTGCCGTGGCGCAGGTGGAACGCGGCGAGCGTGCGCACGCCGCCCTCGCCGTCCATGGTGTCGCCGCCGCCCCCGCCGTGCACGTGCCCGTCGACGAACCCGGGCACGATCAGGGGGGCCGAGCCGCGACGGACCTCGTCCAGTAACGCCTCCATGGCCGGTGTCGCGGTCGCGGCGGGCGCCGCATCGATCGCCTCGATGCGCTCGCCGTACGTCAGGCTCCCCGGCGCCAGCCCCGCCGGAAGCGCCAGGATGCCCTCGATGCGCTCGCTCATGCCCGAGTCTATCCCCGCTCCGTGCCGCGCCGCCGCGCGCCCTCGGCGCGGGGGCTCGCGCCCGCTCGCACTCCCGCACCGGTGCCGCGACGCGCGCCCGGCAACTGGCGCCCGTGCACCCGCGGAGCCGCGGGTTCAGTCGAGGGTGAAACCGACCTTGACGGTGACCTGGTAGTGCGCGACCCGCCCGTCCTCGATGTGCCCGCGGGCGTCGATCACCTCGAACCAGCGCAGGTGGTGGATCGTCTCGGCCGCCTTGGCGACGGCGTTCTGGATGGCGTCTTCGAGGCTCTTCTCGGAGGACCCGGTCAGCTCGATCTTCTTGTAGACGTGCTCGCTCATGGTGCCTCCCATTCTTGTCCGGCTCGGGAACGCCGGTCCCAACGGCATTCTAGCCCCCACGACGTCCGGTACCCCTCGACGAAGAACGGGCCCGGTGCGTAGCACCGGGCCCGTGGGGGTTCGAACGTTGGCTCAGAAGCGGCTACGACCACCCCTTGCGCCGGCCTGGGGGCTGCCGGCGGCCGTCACGACGACGTTCTGCGCCTGCGGACCCTTGCGCCCCTGTTCGATGTCGAAGCTGACGGCGTCGCCCTCGCCCAGCGAGCGGAAGCCGTCGCCCTGGATGGCCGAGAAGTGAACGAACACGTCCTCCCCTCCGCCGTCCTGCTCGATGAACCCGTAGCCCTTCTCGTTGCTGAACCACTTGACCTTGCCTGTCGCCATGATCTTCCCTACCGGTCCGCTCACCCTGGCGGGCGCGGACCCCGAAAAGTTCATCCCGGCGGGCGGCCGAGGCGCACGATCGCGTGGGGCCGTTCGGGCGGGATGCCGGTGAAGGACGTGATGGACGCCCTTTCCGGACGAGAGCAGTCTAGGGCCTGCAAGGGCCCTTGGCAAGAGTGCGCCGCACCGGCGTGCGGCTCAGGCCACCGGCCGCGGCTGCAACGCGACGCGCAGGGTGAACGCGGCCTCCCCGACGTCGACCCAGCAGCGACGTACGTCGGCGTGGCAGACGCCCGACTCCGACCGGAGCTCGAGCACCGAGCCAGCGGCCGTGTCGCTGAGGAAGGCGGCGAGCTTGCCCGCCGGGACCTCCGTTCGCCAGACCCAACCGTCCTCCGCCGTACCGATGAGAACGCCGTCCATGCCGCCCAGGGTTGCCGGTCGCTCCGTGAGGTCCATGCAGCGAGTGTGCCAGATCCTCCGGGGGCACGCGGCCGACAACTAGGCAGAACCCTAGAACCTCTGGGCGGATACCATGTCCCGTGCCCCGGGTCATCGGCTCGCTCAACGAGACGCCCCTTCACGCCGCGCTCAAGCGCCGGCTGGCGCCTCCCGGCAGCCGCTTCGAGGTCGATGTCGACGGGTACGTCGTGGACGTGGTGGCCGACGACCTGCTGATCGAGATCCAGACCCGCAACGTCGCAGGCATGCGCGCCAAGCTGGCGGCCCTGCTGCCCAACCATCGCCTGCGCCTGGTGCTCCCCGTGGCCGAGCGCAAGTGGATCGTGCGCTGCTTCGCCGACGGCAGCCGTACCCGCCGGCGCTCGCCCAGGCGTGGCCGCGCGGAGGACATCTTCCGCGAGCTGGTCAGCATCCCCGATCTCCTCTCCCACCCCAACTTCGAGGTGGAGGTGGCGCTGACCGAGCAGGAGGAGCTGCGGCGCCACGAGCCCGGCAAGGCGTGGCGCCGCCGCGGCTGGGTCGTGGTGGGGCGCGAGCTGCTCGCCGTGCACGAACGACGCCGCCTGGAGCGGCCCAGAGACCTGCTGGCCTTCCTGCCCAGCACCCTGCCCGAGACCTTCGGCACGGCCGATCTGGCGGCGCTCGGGAAGCTCCCGCGCCGCACCGCCCAGGAGGCCGCCTACTGCCTGCGGACGCTGGAGCTCATCGAACCGGTCGGCAAGCGGGGCAACGCGGTGCTCTACCGCACGGCGGTCCCCACCGGCCGAGCCCGCACCGCGTAGACCGCACCGACCCCACCGCACCGCACCAACCGCACAGCCGGCGCCGCACGGCACCGACCGCACCGCCCTGCCAGCACCCCTCCGACCCCACCCCTCCGACCCCGCCGGCCCGACGCCGCCGGCCCGACGCCGCCGGCCGGCCCCCGCCCCGGACCTCACCCCGGACCTCACGTGCCGTCGGCCACCTCGAAGGCCGCCAGCACGGCCTCCGGCACGCGCACGGGCCGGCCGCGCTCGCCGTCCACCCACACCCACTCCGTGTCCGCCTCGGCCAGCAGCGCGCCGTCGGCGGCGCGGCGGATGTCGGTGTGGCGCACGGCGCGGCGCCCGTCGAGCCGGCGCAGCTCGGTGGTCACGGCGAGCGTGTCGCCGGGCAGCGCGGGACGCCGGTAGCGGATCTCGTGGCGCCGCACGACCGGCAGGGCACCCAGCGCCACGTACGCTCCCAGCGGGAAGCCGCGCGCCGCCGAGTGCGCGCGGGCGGCCTCCTCGGCGTAACGCAGGTAGGTCGCGTTGTTGACGTGCCCGAGCTCGTCCAGGTCGGCGGCCTGCACGTTCAGCTCGATCGTGAGCCGCGACGGCGAGACCGCGCTCACGGCCCGCGCCCCTCGACGGCACGCGCGAAGGCCTCGCGCAACGCCTCGTCGGCGACGGGAACGACCGCGTTCTCGCGCAGGTACACGAGCTGCGCGCGCGCACGCTCCCCGAGTGCGCGCTCCACGGCGAAGACGTAGAGCGCCAGCTGGAAGGCGTAACGCTCGGGGCGCACCGTCCTGTCGGTCTTGTAGTCCTCCACCGTCCACCCCCCGTCCACGCGGTACAGCCGGTCGATGACCCCCTGCCAGACGGTGCCGCCGTACGGTACCGCCACCGGCAGCTCGGCCCGGTCGTGCCGGCGCGACGCCAGCGACGGCAGGTGCGTGCCCAGCAGCGAACGGTAGCGCCGCACCAGGCCCAGCACCTCCTCGAGCAGCAGGCGGCGCTCGTCGGGAGCGAAGGCGAACATGACCTCCTGCGCCTCCAGGTTGGCCGCGGTCGTCACCTCGTCCGGATCCCAGTCCTGGCCGATGGCGTAGTGCACCAGCGTGCCGACCGCGGCACCGTGGCCCGGCGGCGCCGCGGCGAGATCGGGATCCGACGGCGGCAGCGGCTCGGCGGGCGGTTCGGGTTCCGGTTCCGGTGCCGGGGCCGGTGCCGGCGCTGCCCCGCGATCGTCGCCGCGCTTCAGGCGCGAAGGGCTGTACACCGCCGGGAAGCGGTGCGGCGGGAAGCGACGCGTCAACCAGGGTGCGGCCGGAAGCCCCGCCGCGGGCGCCGCGCCGCCCGGGCGCGCCGGCGGCTCGAGCTCCGCGGCGTCGTACGTGTGCACCGTGATGCCGGGCGCGCCATCGTCGCGGCGCGCGTCGCGGCCCGGGGTGCCCGACTGCGCGCCGTCGGGCCCGTAGCCGATCGCCGCCAGCGCCGCGGCCCACCCCCGAGGGTCGCCCCCCTTGACGCTGCCGGTGAGCACCAGGACGTCGCGGGCGCGGCTGGCGGCGACGTACAGGAGCCGGTAGCTCTCCTGCTCGTCGCGCTCCTGCGCCCGCCGGCGCGCCTGCTCGTAGCCTTCGCTGCCCGCCAGGTACGACCGGCCGTCGACCGGCTCGAGGTAGAGTGCGTCGGACCGCGCCACGAGCATCCTCCCCGCGTCGAAGACCGCCGCCAGCGCGAACTCCAGCCCCTTGGAGCGGTGCACCGTCAGCAACCGGACGCCCGCGCCGCTCTGAGGGACGTCGCCGGCCTCGGCCTGCCGGCTCAGGAGCTCCAGCCGGTCGAGAAGCACCTCCAGGTCGCGCGGCGTGCGCGCCGCGACCTCGAACAGCAGCGCGTCGACGTTCTGGCGGGCGCGCTCGTCGAGGAACTCGCCGTAGCGCCGCCCGCCCACCAGCGGGTCGCGGATGAGGCGCTTGAGCGCTTCCAGCGGCGCCAGCCGCGCGATGGCCTGCAGCGCCTCGATACGCTCGGCGACCGCCCCGTGCCGCGCACGCAACGCCTGCAAGGGGCGCTCGGCGCGCAGCACGGCGTCGACCGCGCCCAGCTCGAGCTGGGCGAAGGGGCCGCGCAGGAAGGCGGCGAGACTCACTCCCTCGGGCCGGATGCCGACGCGCAGGGCGTGGTAGAGGTCGCGGATCTCGCTGCGCTCGTAGTACCCGCGGCCCTGGAGCATCACGCACGGCACGCCGGCAGCGCGCAGCGCCTCCTCGGCGACCGCCAGCCCGCCGTAGCTGCGCGCCAGCACCGCCATGTCGTCGTAGGGAACGCCGTCGGCATGGTGCCGCTGGAGCGCCGAGGCCAGCACCGCGCCCTCGCGGGACCGCAGGGCGGCCATGTGTTCCTCGCCCACCACCCAGTGCAGCGCCACCCGCCCCGCCTTCTGCGCCTGCGGTCCGGCGGCGCGCACCGGGGGCGCCTCGCGGGGCCCGAATCCGAACGAGCGCTGCGCGAGGCCGTCGGTGAGGCGATTGAGGAAGGCGGTCACGGCCTGTGCGTGCCTGCGGCTCTCGGTGAGCGGCGGCCGGACCTCGCCGCTGCGCTCGGCGGCGTCGAGCGCTGCGCGGAACACCTCCACCTCGGCGTTCCGGAAGCCGTAGATCGACTGCTTGGGGTCGCCCACGACCTCGACCTGCACGCCCGCCGCCTCCAGCCGCCGGAAGAATGCGCCCTGCACGGGGTTCACGTCCTGGAACTCGTCGACGAGCGCCACCGGGAACCGTTGGGTCACGCGCTCGCGCGCCTGCGGCACCTCGAGCGCCTTGAGCGCCCGGCGCTCCACCTCCCCGGGCGCCACCAGCGCCCCGGCGAGCCGCGCCAGGTAGCGCTCGTAGGCGTCGCGGAACAGCGCCAGCAGGGCGCGGTCCTGCGCCTGCGGACCGGGCGCCAGATCGGGCGCCAGCGAGCGCTTGCCGAACAGCGCCATGAGCAGCTCGCCCGCCCGGTCGCCCAGCACGGCGGCGGCGGCGTGCCGGGGGTGGTCGGGGTCGCTCGCCAGGAGCTGCAGGCCGCGCACCTCCTCCTCGAACATGGCTGCGGCCTCCCACTCGCCCAGCACGCCGAAGTCGGGGTCGAGCCCGAGCACAGGCGCCGACAGGCGCAGCGTCGCGATCATGAAGCCGTGGATGGTACTGAGCACGGCACCGTCGAGCTCCTGCCGGGCCCGCCGGAAGGGCGCCGGTCCGGCCGTCGGGCGGAACACGGACCCGAGGTAGCTGCCCGTCGCCAGTACCTCCTCGATGCCTGCGCCCACCCGCTGACGCAGCTCGTCGGCGGCCGCCCGGGTGAAGGTGACGCCGGCGACGCGCCGCAGGGGCCGTCCGCCGTCGACGAGCTCCAGGTAGCGCAGCACCAGGCTGGTCGTCTTGCCGGTGCCCGCCGAGGCCACCCGGACCCTCACGACGCGCGTCCCTCGCGGCACACGTCGAAGACGGGGCAGGTGCGGCAGTGGAACCCGGGCCGCGGCACCACCTCGCCCGCCTCGAAGCGCTCCACGGCGGCGCGCGCGCGGCGCGCGCGGGTCTCGATCTGGCGCCAGCGGTAGGTGATTCCACGCTCGAAGACGTCGATCGGCGCGCCCAGCAGCGGCCACACCCACACGTCGACGCGCTTCACGCGCCCGCGGTAGCGCTCGAGCAGGTGCCCGGCCGCCCACAGCTCCGTCCAGCGGTCCTTGACGATGCGCTCGGCGTCCGCGGCGTCGAGGGCCGCGTCGGGGCCCACGAAGCGCACCAGCGTGGCGTGCGCGCCCTCGCGGACCGCTGCGTCGACGTGCGCCCGGACGCATCCGCCGTCGTCCGGGCGCGCGTCGGCGGGGAGCCACACGCCGAAGGTCAACGCCGACAGCGTCGCTGCGCGACGCTCGAGCCAGTCCGCGGCGTGCGGGTAGGCCGCCGCCAGCGCCGCGCGGCGCTCGTCGGTCAGGGTCCGCTCGCGGCACAGGTCGCGCCGCAGCGCCGCCCACCAGGGCGCCGTATCCGGGCCGCGCCCCCGGAGCCGGCGCTCGCCCCAGTAGCGCAGCGAGCAGGTGTCGAAGCGGTGGAGCGCTTCGACGCTCGGCGTTCCCAGCTCCACCGCCCCCAGCTCGGCCCGGTAGCGCGTCCCGGCGGGCAACTCCAGCGTGCTGCCGGCGGGCACCTCGGGCAGCGGCCGCGCATCGTGGCCCGCCAGGCGCGGCTCGACCACCAGCGGGCCGCCCTGGTCGGCCTCGGGGGCCGTGACCACGAGCACGCGGGCGCGCGCCAGCAGCTCCTCGATCACCTCGGCATCGCGCCCCTGGAAGCGGTGCGGCAGCCCCAGGCGCTCGTTGGACGTCTCCGGCGCCACCCGGTCGTCCTCGGGCACGAAGTAGTCCTCGCGCTCGCCGGCGCCGTACGCACCCTCGACGGCCCCGAGCAGGTAGGCCTTCGGGAACTGCCGTCCGCTCGCCAGCGTCGGCGTGAGAAGCGCCACGCCGGCGGGCCGTTCCCGCGGCAATCGGCCCTGGCGCAACAGCGCCGCCCACCACGCTCGGAAGCCCGGGCCGTCGGCGAGCCGCGAGGCCTCCTGCGCGGCGCGCAGTGCGGCGTCGCGGAAGGTCTGCAGGTGGTCGTCGGCGCCCCCCGGAGCGCGCAGCAACACGGCCGGCAGCACCTCCCCGAGCATGTGCCGCGCCCAGACGAGCGGCTCGCCGCGCGCCTCCAGGGCGTCCAACCAGGCGCGGTAGCGCTCGCTCACCCCGAGGCGTACGGCCAGCGCCAGGATGGCGTCGCCGCCGGCGATACCGGCGTCCAGCGCGGCGTCGGCCAGCCCGGCCAGCTCCGGCACGGCCAGCAGTCCGGCGGGGGTGGGGTGGTCGGGGAGCTCGAGCAGCTCCACCAGCACCCGCCCGGCGGGAGCGTCGGCGAGCGACACCGGCGTCTCGTCGATGAGCGGGACGCCGTACTCGTCGGCGAGCGCGTCGAGCGCCCGCACCCGTTCGGGCGGCGCGATGACGGCGAGCTCGAGCGGGTCGTACCCGCCCTCGGCCAGGTCGCGTTTGAGCGCACGCAGCACCCAACGGGCCTCCGTGACCGGGTTCGGCGCGCGGTAGCGCCGCACCTCGGGCTTCGGCGCGCCCGGCGCGGGCGCGACGTCCGCCCACGTGAACCCAGCGGGGGGCTCGGGAAGCGCGATGCGCACCTCGCGGCGGCGCCCCAGGCCCCGGAACAGGCGCAGCTCGAGCGGGCCCAGCTCCCGGAACCCGTCCACGATCACGACGTCCGCCTCGCAGGACTCCGGCGCGCTCTCCGCCAGCCGCCATGCAGCCGCCCGGAAGTCGTCGTAGTCCCAGGCGTCGTCCGCCGCGCGCTTGCGGCGCTCGTAGGCGGCGAAGATCCGCGCCAGCCGCTGCCGCTCGGGGTCTTCGGCGCGGCCCGCACCGTCGGGCGGGGCGGCGTAGCGCTTGGCCTCGGCGATGGCCCGTGCGAACAGGCGCGCCTCGCCGGGGGCGGGCACCGCGCCCGCGACCTCGGCCAGCGCCTCCCCCACCAGGACCAGGCGGCCGCTGCCGATGACGAGCGGGTGCAGCTCGCGGGCGCGCGCCAGCATCCGGTAGTAGACCTGTTGCAGGGTCAGGAACTCGAGCCCGAGGAGGGCGGCGCCACCGCTGCCGGCGAGGGCCGCACCGGGTCCGGAGCCCGGATCGCCGAGCGTCGCACGCCGGTAGACGGCGTCGCGTTGCGCCGGCAGACCCACCCACCATACGCGCAGCCCCGCCGCGCAGGCCTCGCGGGCGCGCGCCAGCAGGACGTGGGTGCGGCCCGATCCCGGCGGCCCGACCAGCAACGACAGTGCCACGCGGTCATGCTATCAGCGTCGATCTCGGTCCGGCGTCGCCGCTCCCGGCGAGGCTCAGCGAGCCTCCACGCCCTCGAAGAAGACCCGTTCGATGAGCTCCACCACCGCCGGCACCCGCTCCGGGCTGGCCGAGAGCCCCGAGAACGCCATCCCCAGCAACATCCACGTCGTCTGGGCGGGATCGAGTGAGCGCAGCTCGCCCCGCTCGACGCCCTGCTCGAGGATCGCCTCGATGGGCCCGAGGAAGCGCTGACGGTAGGCACGGTGCATCGTCTCCCGCGACTCAGGATGCAGGCTCGCGGCGTCCTGCTCGGCCAGCCGGATGAACCGCTGGCTGCCCCGCATGTTCGTGAGGATGTTGCTCAGCACGGCGCGCACCTGGTCCCGCGCGCTGCCGCCACGGGCCCTGGCCTCGTCGACCAGCGCCCCCACGCGCTCGATGTGGTGCAGCAGGATCGCCAGGAAGAGCGTCTCCTTGTCGTCGAAGTGATAGTACAGCCCGGCCTTGGAGACGCCCACCGCCTCGGCGATCAGGCGCATCGAAAGGCCGTGGTAGCCGTGCGTGACGAAGAGTCCCGCCGCCTCGTCGAGGATGCGGTCCTTGACGTTGTCGCCGCCTCCGGGCTGGGTCACGGCGGCTCCGCGGGGCCACCCGCGACGCTAGGCGGGCCGGCGACGTGGGTTCGGCAACGGCCTGGGTCCACGCCCGACCTCACCCCATCCCGGGGATCAGCGGTCGCCACCAGGGGATGGCGATCACCATCAGCACCATCGCCACCGTGTAGAAGATGGCCGCCGGGCGGGCGCTGTTCAGCTTGCGCGCGCGCGCCGCCCCCACGTGGACGAGCGCGATGGCGATGACCATCAGCGGCAGGTGCTCGACGAGGAAGAAGCGGGTGTGATCGTTCCGCATGGCGGCGCCGAAGTCGCCGAAGGCGCGGGTCGTGATGGGGCTGAACACGAAGTACAGCAACAGCCCCACGAGGAGCTGCAGGTCCACGGAGATGGTGAACACCCGGCCCAAGGTGTTCTGTTGGTCGGTCCAGGCGCCGCGCGCGAAGGCGCCCCGCAGGGCCATCGCCACCGCGATCACGCCGACGACGACGATCACCCAACGTAGGAGGTTGTGGAGGTCCAGCAGGAATGTGTACATGTTCGCGTCGATCCTCTCGCTGTCGAAGCGCTCGGGCGGGGCCGCGCCCCGCGCCGTCGCGGTCGTCCTGCCCCATTCTGCCTCAGTTCGAGGGCCCTTCGTTCCCCTCCGGGGCGGCGGCGCGTTCGCCGCGGGGCCCCGCGAGGCCGAACGACGGCGCGAGCATCACGACCATCACCACCGCCAGGACGGCGAGCGCCCGCGGGAGGACGCCGGCAGGGAGGCTTCGTGACCGACCGGTCGGTCGGCAGACGGTCAGCATGCCCTGCCGGCCTGGCCCTGTCAACCGGCTCGGCTACCCGGCGACCGGTGGCGCCGGCAGCGGCGCGAGATCGATCGCGTCGAGCTCGCGCTCGAACGCCGCGGCGTCGTCGACCGGCAGGCGGCAGGCACCCGCCCGGCACACGTAGGCCGTCGCCCGGCCCCGGACGCGGTCCCGGCCCCGCGTCAGCGGGCAGCGTCGCGCCAACGCATCGTCAGGCCCGCTCACGAGCAGCGCCGCCACCGAGGGGTCGGCCCGTCGGCGCCAGGCGTCGGTCAGCGCCACCGTCGCAGGGTCGCCCGGATCCCCCACCAGCACCACCTCGCGCGGCGGCTCCGCCAGGATCCGGCGCACCGTCAGCGACGAGGCGAACGCCTGGGGGTGCCGCCCCATGGCGTCGTCGAGCGGCCGCACGGCGCGCTCGGCCGACGCAGCCAGGGCGTCTTCGCCCGTCAGCCGGGCGAGGCGCGCCAACAGCTCGGCCGCGGCGGCGTTGTCCGATGGAACGGACGCGTCGACGAGCGAGCGCGGGCGCACCAGCAACCGCTCCGCGTGCCGCGACGTCGCGTAGAAGCCGCCGCCGTCGGCCTCGAAGTCGCGGCGGACGACAGCGGCCAGGTCGAGGGCGAGCTCGAGCAGGGGCGGCTCCAGGGTGACGCGGTGGAGGGCCAGCAACCCCAGCCCCAGGTAGGCGTAGTCCTCGAGGAGCCCCTCGACGTGGGCGTTGCCGCGGCGCCAGACGTGCAGCAGGCGCCCCTCCCGCCAGAGGTGCGTGCGAACGAAGCGCACGACGTCTTGCGCCATGCCGAGGGCGCGCTCCGAGCCCAACAGCCGGGCGGCGTCGGCGAGACCGGTGAGCGCCAGACCGTTCCAGGAGGTGAGGACCTTGTCGTCCGATGCGGGGCGGGGGCGGTCGTCGCGGGCGGCCGCCAGGGCCCGCCGGGCACGCTGTAGGCGGGCACCGGCTTCGTCGGGATCGAGATCCAGGGCGGCGGCGGCCACACTCAGCGGCTCCGCGACGCGCAGCACGTTGCGCCCCTCGAAGGGACCCGGCGCGCGAACACCGTAGACCCGCGCCGCGAGAGCGGCGTCGTCGCCGCAGACGGCCTCGACCTCACGGGTCGTCCAGGTGTAGAAGCGGCCTTCCTCCCCCTCGCTGTCGGCGTCCAGGGAGCTGCACAGGGCTCCCTCGACCGTGCGCATCTCGCGCGCCAGCCAGCCCACGATCCCTTCGGCCACCGCGGCGTAGCGGGGCATGCCGGTGCGCCGGTAGCCCTCGGCGTAGAGCTGCAGGAGCTGCGCGTTGTCGTACAGCATCTTCTCGAAATGGGGGACGCCCCAGCGGGCGTCCACGCTGTAGCGGGCGAACCCGCCGCCGAGCTGGTCGTGGATGCCGCCGTCCGCCATGGCGTCGAGGGTGGTCGCGGCCATGGCGAGGGCGCGCCGGTCGTTCCTCGCGAGCAGGAAGCGCAGAACGCCGTGCGGCGGGAACTTGGGCGCCCCGCCGAACCCTCCGTGCGCCCCGTCGAACGAGCCGGCCAACGCGCGCATCGCGAGCGCGGACGCCGCTTCGGCGTCGACCCGCGGGTCCGGTGTAGCGGTGCCCGCGGCCGAGGACGGACCGTAGGGGGCCTCCAGCACACGAAGATGCTCGTGCAGGGTGCGGGAGGCCTCCTCGACCTCGCCGCGGCGCTCGCGCCACGCCGCGCTCACCTCCTCCAGCACCTGCCGGAAGGAGGGCTGCCCCCAGCGCGGCTCGCTCGGGAAGTAGGTGCCGCCGAAGAAGGGAGCAGCGTCGGGCGTGAGGACCACCGTGAGGGGCCAGCCGCCGCTCCCCGTCATCGCCTGCACGGCGTTCATGTAGACGGCGTCGACGTCGGGCCGCTCCTCGCGGTCGACCTTGACGCACACGAAGCGTTCGTTCATGAAGGCCGCCACCCCCTCGTCCTCGAACGACTCGTGCGCCATCACGTGGCACCAGTGACAGGCGGCGTACCCGATCGAGAGCAGCACCGGACGGTCGCTTTCGCGCGCGAGCACGAACGCCTCCTCGCCCCACGGGAGCCAGTCGACCGGGTTGTCGCTGTGTTGGAGCAGGTAGGGGCTCGTGGCATCGGCCAGGCGATTGGGCATGACGCCACGGTAGCAGGGCCGGCTCCGCCCCCTCGAGACGGCGCGTCCCGCCCGGGAAGCTCCCGGGCGGGACCAACGGCCTGTTCAAGGGGAGGAGCCGGTGACGCGCTGGAGGAAGACGCAACAGGAAGGAGGAGGCAACGCAGCAGGGATTCCAACGCCTCGCGAGGACCATACCCCCCCGGGCATGACAGGGTTCTTACTCGACGGCGGACCCGGGCCGGCGCACGTAGACTGGCGGCATGCCCGCCGACGCCCCACGCAAGAGCTACCGCCAGGGGAGCCTGGACCGCGCCGATCTGGACGACGATCCGCTGCGCCAACTCGAAGGCTGGTTGCGCCGCGCCGCCGACGCCGGCCTGAGCGAGCCCAACGCCATAAGCCTCTCGACGGTCGACGCCACGGGCCGGGTGTCGTCGCGGATGGTCTTGCTCAAGGGCATCGCCGGCGGCGGGCTGGAGTTCTACAGCAACTACGAGAGCCGCAAGGGGCGTGATCTCGAGGCGCATCCCCAGGCCGCCGCGTGCTTCTGGTGGAGCCGGCTGGAACGCCAGGTACGCCTCGAGGGCGGTGTCGCAAGGCTGAGCGAGGCGGTGAGCGACGCCTACTTCGCCAGCCGGCCCTACGGCTCGCAGATCGCCGCCTGGGCCTCGCAACAGAGTCGGCCGGTGGAGGGCCGCGAAGAGCTCGAGCGGCGCTTCGAGAGCATGGCGGCGCGCTTCCCCGAGGGACGCGTCCCGCGTCCGCCGACGTGGGGCGGCTACCGCCTCACCCCCGAGCGCGTCGAGTTCTGGCAGGGAAGGGAGAACCGCCTCCACGACCGCTTCGTCTACCTGGCCAGCGGGGACGGCTGGAGGATCGAGCGGCTCTTCCCCTGAGCGCGCGGCGGCCCGTGCGCCGTCCGTGACGCTCCCGGGGGAACGGGCTGCGGGACATCCCCGAGAACGCGACGGCGCGCGGCCCGGAGGGGCTGCGCGCCGTCGCGACGTAGGACGGGTAGGAAGCGGACGACGCCTAGTTGCCCGAACCGCCCGAGCTGCCGCCGCTCGTTCCGCCCGGCGTGCCGCCGGACGCGCCGCCATTGCTCCCGCCGGCCGGGGCCGCGCCGCCGCCAGCGGGCGCCGCGCCCGAGGACTTGGGGGGGGCCGGCAAACGGTCGGGGAAGGTCTTCACGCCCGAGCTCTTGACCAGCGCCTGCACCTGCTGGTTGGCATGCTCCTGGCGCAGCTTCGTCTCGACGTCGCTCTTGACCTGGTCGAAGGGCTTGATGGTGGCCTTCGTGTGCTTGCTCACCAGGATCACGTGGTAGCCGTACTGCGTCTTGACCGGCCCGACGACCTTGCCGACCTCGGCCTTGAACGCGGCGTCGGAGAAGGCCTGCACCATCTGGTTCTTCCCGAAGCAGCCGAGAGCGCCGCCCTTGGAGGCGCTCGGTCCGGTGCTCTTGTCCTTGGCCTCCTGCGCGAAGTCGGCGCCGTTGGCGAGGTCCTTCATCACGGCCTGGGCGTCGGCCTCGGTCTTCAGCAGGATGTGGCTGGCGCAGACCTGCTCGGGCGTCGTGTAGTCCGATTTGTGGGCCTGGTAGTAGCCCTTGAGCTGGGCGTCGGTCACCTGGACGCCACCTTTCAGCTTCTGCATCTCCTGGTTGATCAGGTCGGACTCGCCGATCAGCTTCACGAGCTGCGCCTTGTCCTTGAAGCCGGCCTGGCCCAGCAGGTCCTGCAGCTTCTTGCCCTTGGGTACGTTCCCCTCGACCTGCGAGAGCACCGAGTCGACGTGCTTCTGGTCGATGGTGAGGCCGTCGGACTTCGCCTTGGCGAGCAGCACGATCTCGGTCGCCCGCTGCTGCAGGTACTGGGGCTGGTACACCGCGAGCTGCTGGCGCAGCTGCGCCGTCATCGGCACGCGCTTCTGAGCCGCCAGGCTGCGGATCGCGATGTCGAAGCGGGCCTCGAAGTCGCTCAGCGTCTCGGTCTCGTTGCCGAGCTGGATGACCACCGGGTCCTTGCCGGACGCGTCGGTGCTCGTGGAGGTGCTCTGGTTCGTGCTCTGGGCGCTCGCGAGCCCCGCCGCAACGGCGAGAGCCAGCAGCGGCAGCAACAAGCGGCGGAGCCGCGCGGGGAATCGAGTCATGGCCGCCAGCCTACCACCCCTCCGCCGCCCGCCGGGGTGGGGGCGGAACACGTTGGGAAGCATCGGATTCGCGGCTCCGGGGTGGCGCCGCCGGCTCAGGCGGCCGCCTGCTTGCTCCGGCGCTTGCCCTTGCGCTCGGCGCCGGCGGCAGCGTCGCGCGCGGCGCCTCCCTCGGCCTGCTCTTCGAGCTGCCGGTACAGCCCCTGCTGCTCCGGGGTGGGGTCCTTGGGCACCACCACGCGGACCTCGGCCATCTCGTCGCCCCGGCCGCCGCCCTTGCGCGGCCAGCCCTGGCCCCGCAGACGCAGCACCCGGCCGGTCGTCGTGCCCCGTGGCAGGGTCATCTCGACCTCCCCGTCGAGGGTCGGTACGCGCACGCTGCCGCCCAGGGCGGCCCGGTAGTCGGGCACCTCCACCCGCACCCGCACGTCATCGCCCTGCACCGTGAACACCGGATGCCGGGCGTGGCGCACGATCAGGATGAGGTCGCCGCCGCCCGGCGCCTGACCGCGCAGGCGGAGCCGTGCGCCGGCCCGGACGCCGCGCGGCAGCGTGACGGTGAGCGCCTTGTCGTCCACGCGGAAGGTGGTCTCCCCTCCTCGGAAGGCCTGCTCGAGGCCGACCTCGAGCTCCGCCTCCACGCCCCGCGGCGCCGCGGCGGCCCGGGCGCCCCCCACGCGCGTGGTCTGGAAGCCGCGCTGCCCGAACAGATCGCCGAAGCCGCTCTCGGTGGTGAAGCCGCGGCTTCCCATCATGCCCCCGAACAGCGACTGGAAGAAGTCGCTGAAGCCGGCGTACTCGTCGGCGGAGACGGTGCGGAAGCCGCCGCCCTGCTGGGAGAACGGGGGCACGTTGCCGGTCGTACCGTACTGGTCGTAGATCTTGCGCTTCTCCGGGTCGGAGAGCGCGGTGTAGGCCTCGTTGATCTCCTTGAAGCGGTCCTCGGCGCCGGCGTCGTCCGGATTTCGGTCGGGGTGGTGCTTGGCGGCAAGCTTGCGGAACGCGGCCTTGATGTCCTGCTGCGACGCATCGCGCGAGACACCCAGGGTCTGGTAATAGTCCTTGTAGCCTGCCATCGCGATCACCTCCCGCGCCGGGCCTGCTGCGGCCCGGCCCGGGGCCTAGTCTGTGTCGGCGTCCTTGTACACCAGTACGCGTGCCGGCCGCACCAATCGGTCGCCGCGCCTGAAACCGGCCTGGAACACGTCGGCGATGGTGCCGGGCTCGGCGCCGTCGGCGAGCGGCACGGCCGTCAACGCCTCGTGCTGGTTGGGATCGAAGGGCTCGCCCTTCTCGCCGACGGGGCGGATGTCGAGGTTCTCGAGGCTGCGCTCGAGCGACTCCCGCACCGCCCGCACCCCCGGCACGATGGTGGCCGGATCGTCGGTGGTCTCGGCCGCCTGCAGGGCCCGCCCGAGATCGTCGAACACCGTCAGCACCGCCAGCACGGCGCTGTCCAGGCCCGCCTCGCGGGCGCGCTCGACGTCCCCGGCCGCGCGCCGGCGGAAGGTCTCCAGCTCGGCCCGGCTGCGCAGGAAGCGGTCGCGATACTCGGCCGCCTCCCGCTGCGCTTCCCCGAGCTGCTCTTGCGTCCTGGCCAGTTCGCTGCGCAGGATGTCCACCTCCTGGTCGGCGGCCGAGCCCGCCGCGGCGCCTTCAGCGACGCCTTCGGCGCGGCCCTCATCGAGCGCGACGTCCGCCCGCGTCTCGGCGACCCCCGCCTCGTCGGCCGGACGGCCTTCGCCGACGGTGCCGACCCTGCTGTCTTCGTGGTTCTTCGCATCGCTCATAGCATCGTCCTAGGGGTCGGTGCGCGGCGCCGTTCCAACCACGCCGCGCGCCCATGGCGGCTCGACCCGCCTCAACCGGCCGGCTTGAAGTCTGCGTCGATGACGTCCTCGTCCTCGGCGTCGCCGCCGGAGGCTTCGGACGCGGCGGGCTCGCCGCCCTCGGGAGCGCTCTGCTGCGCCGCGGTCGCCTGCTGGAAGGCCTGAAGCGCCTCGGCCAGCGCCTTGGTGGCGGCGTCGAGGCCGGCCTTGTCCACGCCCTGATCGAGCGCCGCCTGCGCCTTCTGGATCGCGTCCTCCACCGGCTTCTTCTGCTCGTCGGTGGCTCCACCGGCCTCGTCGACGGCGTTGCGGGCCTGCAGCCGCAGGCTGTCGAGCTGGTTGCGCGCCTCGGCGAGCTCACGCGCCCGCCGGTCCTCGTCGGCGTGCGACTGGGCGTCGGCCACCATCTTCTCGACCTCGTCGTCGCCGAGGGTCGTGGTGTTCTGGATGGTGATGTTGGCGGCCTTCCCGGTCGACTTCTCCTTCGCGGTGACGTGCAGCACCCCGTTGGCGTCGATGTCGTAGGTGATCTCGATCTGGGGCATGCCGGCGGGCATGGGCGGCAGACCTTCGAGCTTGAAGCGCCCCAGCGACTTGTTGTCGCTCGCCATGGCGCGCTCGCCCTGCAGAACGTGCACCTCCACGCCGGTCTGGTTGTGGTCGGCGGTGGTGAACGTCTCGGTCTTGCGCACCGGCACCGTGGTGTTGCGCTCGATCAGCTTGGTGAACACGCCGCCCTTGGTCTCGACGCCCAGGCTGAGGGGCGTGACGTCGAGCAGGACGATGTCCTCCACGTCACCGGTGAGCACGCCGGCCTGGATGGCCTCGCCCAGCGCCACGACCTCGTCGGGGTTGACGCTCTGGTTGGGTTCCTTGCCCAGCAGCTCCTTGACGATGCGCTTGACCGCGGGCACGCGGGTGGAACCCCCGACCAGGATGATCTCGTCGATCTCGCCCTTGTCGACCTTGGCGTCGGTGAGCGCCTGCTCGACCGGGTGACGCAGCCGCTGCAGCAGCGGGCCGACGAGCTCCTCGAACTTGCTGCGCGTGAGCTTCTGCTCGAGGTACAGCGGCGCGTTCGAGGCCGGGTCCATGGCGATGAAGGGCAGGCTGATGGTGGTCTCGGGAAGCCCGGACAGCTCGATCTTGGCCTTCTCGGCCGCTTCGATGAGGCGCTGGAGCGCCTGCTTGTCCTTGCGCAGGTCGACGTTGTACTCCTTCTTGAACTCCCCGGCCATCCAGTCGACGATGGCGTGGTCCATGTCGGAGCCGCCGAGGTGGGTGTCGCCGCTGGTGGAGCGCACCTCGAACACCCCGTCGCCGACCTCGAGCACGGACACGTCGAAGGTGCCGCCGCCCAGGTCGAAGACCAGGATCGTCTCGTTGCCCTTCTTCTCCATGCCGTAGGCGAGCGACGCCGCCGTGTGTTCGTTGACGATGCGCAGGACCTCGAGGCCGGCGATCTTGCCGGCGTTCTGGGTGGCCTCACGCTGCGAGTTGTTGAAGTAGGCGGGCACGGTGATGACCGCCTTGGTGATCTTCTCGCCGACGCGCTCGCTGGCGTCGTCCACCATCTTGCGCAGCACCATGGCCGAGATCTCCTCGGACGTGTACTTCTTGTCGCCGACCACGAATCGGACCCCGCCGTCGTCCCCGCGCACCACCTCGTAGGGCGCGCGCTCGGCCTCGTGCTCGACCTCGTCCCAGGTTCGGCCGATGAAGCGCTTGACCTCGAACAGCGTTCCCTTCGGGTTGAGCACGGCCTGTCGCTTGGCGACCTGTCCGACCAGACGGTTCTCGTCCTTGAACGCCACCACCGACGGGGTGGTGCGGTTGCCCTCGCTGTTCACCAGCACCGTCGGCTCGCCGCTCTCCATGATGGCGATGACGCTGTTCGTGGTGCCGAGGTCGATGCCTACTGCCTTTGCCATGATTGGAACTCCTCTTGCCTCGGGATTGCTCTCAGAGCGAACCTACATCGTGCGTCACAAAACCTGAGTATAGTCGACGCAAACCTCACTGCTTGCGAGTATAGCCAGGCTGCAACCCATTGTCAACAGATATGAGTGCGCTCGTATCAAGTTTGCGCGGGGTGCGGGCGCGCGCACCCCGCGCCCGCGCCCGCCGTGCGTTGCGGCCGGGACCGCTCGGAGGCGGTCCGGCTCGGGTGCGCCGGCGCCCGCGACCACCCCGGACACCGGCGCACCCCGCGGTACAGTAGCGCCAGAACCCGATCCAGGAGGTCCCATGCTCTACATCGTGCTCGCCTACAACGGTACCGACAACGAGGCCCCCGCGAGGCGCCAGCGCGTGCGCGCCACGCACCTCGAGGGCATCCGCCCGGCGGTCGACTCCGGCATGCTGCAGCTCGGCGGCGCCATCCTCGACGACGGCGGCACCATGGTCGGCTCCGTGCTCCTCCTGGAGGCCGAGAGCGCCGACGCCGCCCGCGACTTCGTCGACAACGACATCTACCGCCGCGAGGGTGTCTGGCAGCGCGTCGAGATCCACCCCTTCCAGCGCGCGGTCTGAGGCCTCATGGACCCCGCGCGCCCCGACGTCGCGATCCTGGGCGGAGGCATCGTCGGCCTGGCCACCGCACTCTCGCTGCAGGACCGTCACCCGCAGCTCCAGCTCACGGTGCTCGAGAAGGAGCCGCAGGTCGGCCGGCACCAGACCGGCCACAACTCCGGCGTGGTCCACTCCGGCATCTACTACCGCCCCGGGTCCCTGCGCGCACGGCTGTGCGTGGAGGGCGTGGGCCTTATGCGCGCCTTCTGTCAGGAGCACGGCACCCCCTTCGATCCGGTCGGGAAGGTGATCGTGGCGACGCGGGACGACGAGCTCGGCCGCCTCGACGACCTGCTGGCCCGCGGCAACGCGAACGGCGTGCCCGACCTGCGCATGCTCGACACCGCCGAGCTCCGTGAGGTCGAGCCCCACGCCTCCGGCCTGCGCGCCATCCACTCCCCCTCGACCGCCATCACCGACTACGGCGCGGTGGCGCGCGCCATGCGCGTCGCCTTCGAACGACGCGGCGGCCGCGTGCTCACCGGCGCGGCCGTGCGGGCCATCCGCTCCGGCCCGGAGAGCGTGCACCTCACGGCGGACGTCGGCGAGGTCGAGGCCGCCCACCTCGTCACCTGCGGCGGTCTCTACGCCGACCGCGTGGCGCGGATGGCGGGCGTCGACCTCGACGTACGGATCGTCCCCTTCCGCGGCGAGTACATGGTGCTCGCGCCCGAGCGGCGCGCGCTGCTGCGCGGGCTCATCTACCCCGTGCCCGACCCGGCCCTGCCGTTCCTGGGCGTGCACCTGACCCGCACCGTCGGAGGCGAGGTCGAGGCGGGCCCGAACGCGGTGTTGGCCTTCGACCGCGAAGGGTACAGCGTTCTCGACGTGAGCCTGCGCGACACGGCCGACAGCCTGAGCTTCCCCGGGCTGTGGCGCATGGCGCGCTCGTTCCTGGGCATCGGCCTCTACGAGTACTACCGCTCGTTCTCGAAGGTGGCCTTCGTCCACGCCATCCAGCGGTTGCTCCCGGAGATCGCGGTGGCCGACGTCCGGCGCGGCGGCGCCGGCGTCCGGGCGCAGGCGCTCGGCCGCGACGGCAAGCTGCTCGACGACTTCGTCATCCGCGAGAGCGAGCGCGCCCTCCACGTCCTGAACGCGCCCTCACCCGCCGCCACCGCTTCGCTGGCCATCGGGCGGCACCTCTCCGACCTGGCCGACGAGCGCTTCGGGCTCTGACGCTCCGTCTCCGGGCGTCCGCGCGAGCGGCTGCGGCCGGCGCCGCAGCGCCACCGCCACCGCGACGCTGAGCAGGGCGAGGGCGAGCGAGGCTGCGATGAAGCCGGGGTACACCCCGATAACCGCGCCCCCGAAGGTCGCGCCCCGCATGCCCGCTCCTGCCAGGGCCCCGACCACCGTGCCCGGAAGGCCGCCCAACGCCGTGGCCGCCACGAACGGTCCGTACGGTAGGGCCAGAGCCCCGGCCGCGCCGTTGACCAGATCTCCGGGCACGAAGCTCAGGCGACTCACCAGCACGGCCTCGAAGGTCCCGTGGCGCAACCGGCCCAACCACGCCGGGGCGCCGCCCCGCACGACGCCGGCGGGCGGACGCGCCCGCCACGTGCGGACCATCAGGTAGGCCACCGATGCGGAGGCCGTCGCCGCCACGTGGGCCACCGCTGCGCCCCACCAGGGGCCGAACAGGTAGCCGCAGAAGGCGGTCAGGACGGTCACCGGCAGCAGCAGCACCGGCCGCACCAGGTAGATGCCGCCGAGCAGCAGCAGGCCCCCTGCCGACAACCGGATGGCCCGCAGCACCGATGCCAGCACGCCCGCCACCCCGCCGGGATGGCGCCCGGCAGCGATGAGGAAGGCGGCCAGCAACGCCAGCCACAGGACCAGGGCGACCCCCTTGCGCACGCCCGGCGAACGCGACATGGGCCAATCTACCGCGTCCTTCCGCACGGCCGGAACGCAGCGCAACGCCGGGCGCAACGTCAGGAGACGGCCTAGAATGACGCTCCATGGGTAGGACTCCGGGCGACCCCGCCTTCGACATGGACCGCGCCGACGACGATGCGCCCCTCCGCCTCGAGGAGGTGACGGCCGCGGTGCTGTGCGGCGGACGCTCGAGGCGGTTCGGCGCCGACAAGGCGCTGCACGTCGTAGGGGGCAGGACGTTGCTCGACCGCGTGCTGGAGAGCCTCGCACCAGCGCGGGAACGGCTGCTCGTGGGGAAGCCCTACCCGCTCGACGGGGCGCGCTTCGTCCCCGACCTGCGCCAGGACCGCGGTCCGCTCGGCGGCCTCGAGACGGCGCTGGCATCGGCGGCGGGCGCCTGGATCGCGCTCGCCGCCTGCGACCTTCCCTGCCTCACGGTCGAATACTGGCGCCTGCTGTGCAGCCACGCACGCGACGGGCGGGCGGTGGTGGTGCGCGGCCCGCAGGGACGGCTCGAGCCCCTCGCCGCGCTCTACCCGCGGGCGGCGCTGGCCGAGGCACGCGCCCGGCTCGACGGCGGGTTGCTCGACATGCAGGGCCTGCTGCGCGTGCTCCCCATGGTCGAGATCGAAGGGGCCGAGGTGGAGGCCCGCTGCGGCCCGACGGTGTTGCACAACGTCAATCGTCCCGACGACCTCCGAGGAGGCCCCGACCCGTGCACGCCCTGACCCCCATCGAGAACGGCCGCCTCTACCGGGACACCGCCTTCCGGGCCCTGGAACAGACGCGCGCCGTCCAGGGCACGGCCTTCGCGGGCTGCACCTTCGACGATGCGCAACTGCGCGGGGTCGCCTTCCGGGACTGCCGCTTCCTGGCGTGCTCGTTCGTCGCGTGCGACCTGGGCCTGGCCGACGTCGGGGGCAGCGTCTTCCGCGACGTCAGCTTCGACGGCTGCAACCTCACGGGGGTGAACTGGGCGCGCGCGGCCGCAACGCTCCACGACCCGCTGGAGATCGATTTCCGGGACTGCATCCTCGACTTCGCGGTGTTCCAGGGCTGCGCCCTAGAAGGCCGTCGCATCGACCACTGCGTGGCGCACGAGTGCGACTTCCGGCAGGCCGTGCTCGTGGGCGCCGTGTGCCGGGGCACGGACTTCGCCGGCGCCAACTTCGAGGGTGCGGACCTCAGCGGCGCCGACCTGCGCAAGGCGCGCAACTACGCCATCGACGTGCGCAGCACGCGCGTGCGCGGCGCTCGCTTCTCCCTGCCGGACGCCACGGCCCTGCTGCAGGGCCTGGAGATCGAGTTGGACTGAACGCTCAGGTCGGCACGGCCGCGAGAGCGACCTCGACGCGCGCTCCCACGGCGGGCCGGCCGAAGGCGTCGGCGGCACTGCCGCCGCGCAGGAAGAGTTCCATGAACCTCACCTCGCCGCCGCCGACCCGCGTCCAGCCGCTGCTGCCTGGCGCGAACGCCAGCGTTCCGGCCGGCACCGAGAAGGTCCCGCCGCTCACGAAGGCGACCTGCTCGGCCTCGCCGACGCGCACCCTCACGCGCGTTCCCGGCGCGAAGTCCGCTGGCGCCGCCCACGTCGTCTTGAGGTTGCCGAACCCGTCGACGTAGGCGACGCGGCCCCGGGGCACGTCCGGCACCGCTTCGAGCGGCACCGGCTCGTGGAGGGCGTGCGCTTCGCCGCGCGCCAGCGCGGCCACGGCGTCCGGGAAGACGTCGCGCGAACGGAACTGCGAGCCGGCCGCCTCGGCCTGCGCGAAGTAGAGCTCGGCACCCGCCTGCTTGAAGAACGAGAAGGCGTAGCCCGCATGCACGCCCACCACGAAGGTCCCGCCGGGCAGGCGGGTGGCCACGAGACGCTCGCCGGCGTTGTCGGTGCGCGGCCGCTCGTCGTCGTGCCGCGGGGCCACGTTGTGGAACACCACCGTTCCCGGCGGCGCCTCGTTGAGGGCGAGCTGCGCGCTGACGAAGCCGGCGGCCAGCGTGGCGAAGGGCGGCACGGCCGTGAGCACCAGCTCGGCCTCGGGGAGCCTGCGTTTGAGGCGTTGCGCGACCTCGGCGAACGCCAGATCGCCCACGCCGAAATCCGCGACGAGGTGGAGGAGCATCCCGTAGGTTATGGCCCGCCGACGGGCCCCGCGTCAAGTCCGGCGGGGTCCGCCGTCGGCCCGCCGTGCACGCGCTCGCCCGCCACCCGGACCTCCTCGACGTCCGCCTCGCCGGCGAGCGTGATGAGCGCGCCTAGGGCCGCGTCGGCGTCCCGGGCGTGCTTCAGGACCTCGCCCAGGGTCGAGCCTCGTCGCGGACGTACCACCACCAGGTCGGCCTCGCGGCCGGGGGTGAAGTCCCCCACAACGCCACCCAGACCCACCGACCGCGCGCCGGCGCCGGTGGCCAGGTAGAGCAGCCTCGCGGGGTCGAGGGCGACGCCGTCGGCCCGCAGCATCTGCACCTGGTGGGCGGCCAACGCCTCCTTGAGCACGCCGAAGCCCGTCCCGGCCCCGACGTCGGTGCCGAGCGCCAGCCGCACCCCGGCATCGAGATGACGGCGCAGGGGGAACAGCCCACTCCCGAGGGAGATGTTGCTGGTCGGGCAGTGCACCACCGTGGAGCGGGCGGCGGCCAGGCGCCCCAGCTCGCCGTCGCCGGGGTGGACGTCGTGCGCGAAGAGCGAGCGCTCGCCCACCAGGCCGAAGCGCTCGTAGGTCGCCAGGTAGTCCCCGGCCCACGGGAAGAGCCGTTCGACCGCTGCGATCTCCTCCGTGCTCTCGTTCAGATGGGTGGTGAACAGCAGGTCCGGGCGCGTGCCGAGGAGCTCACCGCACGCCTCCAGCAGCGCCTCCCCCGAGGACAGCGCGAAGCGCGGCGTGACGGCGTAGCGCAGGCGGCCCCGGCCGTGCCAGCGGCGCGCCAGCTCGAGCCCGTCGGCCAGCGCCCGCTCCGGCGTGGTGTGCAGCTCCTCGCGCAGGTTGCGGTCGGCCACGGCGAGGCCGGCGGCCACGCGCAGCCCCGAGCGCTCCGCGGCCCGGAAGAAGCGCTCCATGGCGGGCGCGAAATGGGCTCCGAACACGAGGGCGGTGGTCGTGCCGCTCCCGGCCAGCAGCCGCAGGAACACCTCGGCGCGGTCCGCAGCGTAGGCGGGTTCGGCGTAGCGCGCCTCCTCGGGCAACGTCCTGTGCTCCAGCCAGGGCAACAGCCGCAGGCCCACGGTGCCGATCACCGGCACTTGCGGGTAGTGCACGTGGGCGTCGACCAGACCGGGGAGGATCACCGCGCCGCGGCGGTCGTCGACCTCGGCGGCCGGGAACCGCCGCCGCACCGCCGCGTAGTCGCCGACCGCCAGGACGGTACCGCCTTCCAGGGCGAGCGCCCCGTCGCCTTCGGCCTCCAGGACCCCGCCTTCCAGGAACGGGTCGCGCGGGACGTGCATGACGGTCCCCCGCAGCAGGGTCGGCTCGCCCACCTCAGCCCTCCGCGGCGAACGGCACGATGCGCCCGGCCAGCACGTCCACCAGGCCAAGGTCGGTGAGGCGGAGCTCCGGGATCACGGGTAGCCCGAGGAAGGACAGCGCCATGAAGGGCGACGGCAACGTCGCGCCCAGGCTCGAAGCGGCCTCGTCCAGCGCACGCATGCTCCTGCGGACGTCGGCCAGGGGAGCGTCGGTGACGAGGCCGGCGATCTCCAGCGGCAGCTCCGCGAGGACGCGCCGGCCCTCCACGGCCACGAAGCCGCCGCCGAGCGCCTGCAGGCGCTCGGCGGCGACCAGCATCGCCTCGTCGTCGGCGCCGACGACGAGCAGGTTGTGATGGTCGTGCCCCACGGTGGACGCCAGAGCGCCCCGCCGCAGGCCGAAGCCGGTCACCAGGCCGACGGCCACGCCGCCGTGGCGACCGTGCCGTTCGACGCAGGCGAGCTTGAGGAGGTCGCGCGACGGATCGGCGCGTACCGAGCCCCCCTCTACGGTGGGGCGCACCAGGAGGGCGCCGGTGAGGATCTGGTTCGGGAGCGCGCGGATCACGCGCACCCGCCCCCCGGGGTCCTGCAGGCGGAGACCTGCCGGCTCGAGGCGCGGCAGCCGCACGGTGTCGAGCACCGCGGCGTTCGGGCCGGCCGCGGTCGCGCTCCCGGTCGCGCTCCCGGTCGCGCTCCCGCGCGCGCCGCCCTGCTCGAAGCGGCCGTCCACCGCGACCCGCCGCCCGCCCTTGTACACGGACTGCGCGCGGAACGACGCGAGGTCGTCGATCACCACCAGGTCGGCCATGTAGCCCGGCGCCACCGCGCCACGGCGCCGCAGGCCGTAGTGGCGGGCGACGTTGTAGCTGGCGCATCGCACCGCGTAGACGGGATCGGCACCGGCCTGGATGGCGCGGCGCACCAGGCAGTCCACCCCGCCCTCATCGAGCAGATCGTGCGGCAGACGGTCGTCGGTCACGAACCCGATGCGGTCGGCGTAGTCGGGGCGCACGAGGGGCAGCAGGGCGTCAAGGTCGCGCGTGACCGAGCCCTCGCGCACCATCAGGAACACGCCGGACGCCAGCTTCTCGCGCCCTTCCTCCAGCGTCGTGCTCTCGTGATCCGAACCGATGCCGCTGGCCAGGTAGGCCTGCAGGGCCCGGCCGCCGAGCGCGGGGGCGTGCCCCTCGGCCGTCTTGCGCACGGCCTCGGCCAGCGCCACCTTGCTCAGCTCCACGTCGTCGCCCGCCACCACCGCGGGGAAGCTCATCATCTCCGCGACGCCGACGACCTGGGGATGCTCGAGCAGCGCCTCGATCTCCTGCAACCCCAGCGCCGCCCCCGCCGTCTCCATGGTCGTGGAGGGGACCGAGCTGGGCACCGTCACCCAGACATCCATCGCCAGGCCGCGGGAGCGTTCCAGCAACCACCGCACGCCCGGCACCCCGGCCACGTTGGCGATCTCGTGCGGATCGCACACCACCCCCGTGACGCCGCGCGGCACCACGCCCTCGGCGTAGGCCGACGGCGTCACCAGCGACGACTCGATGTGGACGTGTCCGTCGATCAATCCCGGCGCCAGGTAGGCGCCGCGCAGGTCGATGGTGGTGTCGGCGGCGGGAGCGTCGAGGGCGCTCCCGACCGTGGCGATGAGCCGGCCGGCCAGCGCCACGCTGACGCGGCGGATGCGTCCATCGAAGACGTTGAGGAGACGGGCATCGTCGAGCCGCAGCGTCGCCGGGCTGCGACCTGCCGCCACGTCGACGGCGTGACGGATCTCGTCGGTCGTGACCGCGTTGGCGTCGTGCTGGCTCGATCGATCGATGGGCATGGGCACCGTCCTGTTCCCGGTGGCCGGGTCGGGAGAGTATACCGCCTACCCGCTCCCGGCCGGCCGCCGCCCCGGCGCCGGTGGCCGCCCGGGAACAGCGTCCTGCACGTTGTTGTCAGAATCCTGTAAGAGAATCGGCTCTATGCTCCAGCATGGGCGCGCCCAGCCGTACCGTGTTGATCGCGGACGACGACCCCGGTCATCTCCGTCTGCTCGAGCTCGTCTTGGGCGCCTACAAGTTCGACGTCGTCGGCGTCGAGAACGGGCACGACGCCCTCACCTACCTGCAGTCCCATACGCCCGACATGATGATCCTGGACGTGAACATGCCGTTCATGACGGGCCTCGACGTGTGCGCCCGGGCGCGCCGCCTGAACCGCCTGCAGGGCGTGCCCGTCATCATCATGACCGCGCTGAACGACGACGCCACGCGCCGTCGCGCCGAGGACGCGGGTGCCGACCTGTTCCTGAACAAGCCGCTCACGGGCACCGACCTGCGCGGCGCGATCAACTCCCTGCTCGCCGCCCGCTAGGCCCGAGGCGCCCGTCTCACGACAGCGGCGACTCGGCGGCGCTGTCGGTCGCCACGTAGTACGGGCTGGTGCCGGCCGCATGATCGGTGCTGTCGCGCACGGCGGCGATCTCGGGGACGTGCTGCTTGACGAGGCGCTCGACCCCGCCCTTGAGGGTGACGTCGGCCGCTCCGCAGCCCTGGCACCCGCCTCCGAACGAGATGTAGGCGACGCCGTCCTCCACGCCTTCGAGGGTCACGTTGCCGCTGTGCGCGGCCACGCCGGGATTGATGACGGTGTCGATGACGTCCTGGACCTTCTGCGCCAGCGGATCGCTCCAGCTCGGGCTGGGGAAGAACACCCGGAACCCGCTCTGCATGACCCCCTCGACGAAATCGACGCTGGCCCCCGCGAGCCGATCCGAAGACAGCGGATCGAGGAAGACCTCGAAATCGTCGACGCGGAACACGGCGTCCGTCTCCTCGCGGTCGCTGGGCTTGACCAGCCACAAGCGCTGCGACGTACGGTCGCCGGCGATGCGCAGCGCGCTCACCCCCTGGTCCTTCTGCATCTCGAGGAAGTGCGCAACGCGCTTTCGGGCGGTATCGGTGAAGGTCAGCATGCCACCTACGAGTATAGGAGCCTCGCGGGAACGGCGCGCCGCCCCACCTTACGCCGGGGTCCGACGACCGCGGCGTCGGGCCCCGGACCGCCCGGAACACCTCGGGCCCGCATGGCAACCGCCCCGGCCGTGGTCGGTCGGGGCGGTCGCGTGCGTGCGGGGGGTGGGTTCAGAGCACCTGCATGACGTAGTGATCGGTGGCGCGCTCGAGGCCCTCGAGGTTGGCGACGTACACGCCGCGGGTGCCCTCCAGCGCGCCGCCGGCGCGGAGCTCGCCGAGGAT
>Ga0114931_10000376_pt1 | contig 52997 bp, 44 predicted proteins | sample 2SBtaG_FD_89579 | JGI IMG/M metagenome (GOLD analysis project Ga0114931, IMG submission 89579) | Deep subsurface microbial communities from Kolumbo volcano to uncover new lineages of life (NeLLi) - 2SBTROV14_V59a metaG | ecosystem: Environmental > Aquatic > Marine > Volcanic | place: Kolumbo... | reverse complement strand
GCGCGTGAGGCGCAGCGCTTCGGTGCGACCGCAAACGTGATCCTGCCGCGCGCGCGGACGCGGATGACGATGTCGGGACCGTGGGCATCGATCTTCGCACCGCCCGGGGACGGGGGCTTCGATGTCTTCGCGCCCGAGCACATCGGCCCGCTGGCGGTCTGGGTGGCCTCGCCGCTCAGCCAGAACGTGTCCGGCCAGCTGATCCAGCTGTGGGGAAAGAACATCCGCGTCTTCGAGGCGCCGAAGCCGGGCCTCGAGTTCGAGAACGACGAACCGTGGACCGTGGACGGCCTCCAGGCGGTCCTCGGCCCGTACTTCGAGGACAAGAAGCCGATCGAGGACAGCTTCGCCCTCCCCATGATGTGAGCAGGGGTAGCGGGGACGGAGCTGAGAAACCAAGAAATCAAGAAACTCCCTTCGGGAGTTTCTTGATTTCTTGGTTTCTCAGCTCCGTCCCCGCTACCCCTCCCAGGGTGCGTGTCTATGCTTCGATCGATGATCCGCGGATGCCGCTGCGCGAGGTTCCGGCGCATGCGCGGCGGGCGGAGCGGCTGGGCTTCGATGGGCTGATCGTTCCCGAAGTCGTCCACGACGCGATCCTGGCGTCGCTGCTGGCGCTCGAGCACACCGACACCCTACGCGTCCTCACCGGCGTGGTCGTCGCGTTCGCGCGCAGCCCGATGCTCCTCGCGCAGGACGCATGGGGCCTCTCCGAACTGTCGGGCGGGCGCTTCGAACTCGGCGTCGGGCCACAGGTGAAGGGCAACGTCGAGAAGCGCTTCGGGATGCCGTGGAGCGCGCCGGCTGCCCGCATGCGCGACTACGTCGGCGGCCTGAGGGCCATCTTCGAGTGTTGGCAGCACGACGTTCCGCTTCGTTATTCGAGCGAGAGCTACACGCTGACGCGGATGCAGCCGTTCTTCGAACCGGCTCCGCTCGCGCACGGCACCACGCCCCCCATCGTCCTGGGCGCCATCGGCCCGAAGATGTGCGAAGTGGCGGGGGAGCTCGCCGACCGTGTGATCGGACATCCGACGAACTCGACGCCCGAGTACCTGCGCGATGTGATGCGCCCGCGGCTCGACGCCGGCAGCCGGCTCGCCGACCGTGACGCCGGAAGCGTCGACCTGATCGCGAATCCGATGATCGCGACGGGTGCCACTCCCGAAGACGTGTGCGCCGAGCGCACGGCCGCGCGTCGGATCCTCGGCTTCACCTGTTCGACCCCGGCCTACTGGGCCACGCTCCGGCACCATGGCTGGGGCGACGTCGGTCAGGCGCTGCTCGACAAGACGCGCGCCGGCGATTGGGAGGGGATGGACGCGCTGCTCGGCGACGAGATCCTCGACGTGCTCGTTCCGTCGGGACGCTTCGACGAGATCGCCGACATCCTCCGCCGCCGGTACGACGGGATCGCGGGCGGCATCAGCCTTCGGATGCCGAAGGATCCCGGCGAGGACGCGGCGTTCGCGCGCGTGGTCGACGCATTGCAGGGCTGACACCGCTGCGTCCCGCGACGTCGCACACGCGGACCGCGCACGACCACGTACCCGGCCGGAGCGGTTCCACTTGTAAAGGAATTGAAACGTGTTCTATATTGAAGCGGCCCCCCATTCCTTCCTCCCCCGGTGCGCTGGCCTGGTGGCCCATGCCGGGAGCGGGTCCGGTGGGTGCTTCGAACGAGGTCCCCATGAGCGAACCGTCCCTCACTGCACCGCACCAGCTCGCCTACACCTACAAGCGGTCGCTGGGCCCGGTGTTCTCGAAGTTCTTCACCGCGCTGCGCGATCGCAGGATCCTGGGCATGAAGCGCAAGGACGGCACCGTGCTGGTGCCGCCCAAGGAGTACGATCCCGACACTGGCGAGACCCTGGACGAACTCGTCGAGGTCTCGGACACCGGCGTGGTCAGGAGCTGGACCTGAGTCGCATCGCCGCGGGCCCAGCAGCCGCTCGACCACCCGTTCGCGTATGCGCTCGTGCAGCTCGACGGCGCGGATACGCCGCTGCTCCACGTCGTCGACGCCGGGAGCGAAGCGGGGATGACCACCGGGATGCGCGTGAAGGCGCGCTGGGCCGACGAGACCACGGGCGCCATCGGCGACTTCGTGTTCGTCCCGGCCGAATAGGGGCCCTCGATGAGCGAGAACGAAGGAACCGATCCGATCGAAGTGCTCCGCACCCCGATCCAGCTCGACTATGACTACACGGCCGGCGTCTCGGCCTCGCGCTTCCTGCGCGCGGTCGCCAAGGGCAAGCTGCTCGGACAGAAGTGCCCGGTCGACGGCCGCGTCTACTTTCCGAGTCGCGGCTCGTGCCCCCAACACGGCGTCCCGTTCGAAGACGGCGCCACCGTGGAGCTGCCGGACAAGGGAACCCTGGTCACCTATTCGATCGTCCGCGTCCCGTCGGAGAACATCCCGCTCGAGCTGCCCTACATCACCGTGCAGGTGCTGCTCGACGGCGCCGACACCGTGCTGATGCACGTGCTCGACGCAGGCCTCGACGACGTGCGCATGGGCATGCGCGTCCAGGCGAAGTGGAAGCCCGAGTCCGAATGGACCACGTCCATGACCAACATCGAATACTTCGTTCCGATCGACGAGCCGGACGCGGACTACGAGACCTACAAGGAGCACATCTGATGCGAGACGTCGCCGTCGTCGGGTTCGCCCAGAGCGCGAACGTGCGCCGCGAGACCGATCGGAACGAAGTCGAGATCCTGATCCCCGTGATCCAGGAGCTCCGCAAGACGACGGGCGTCCAGAACGACGAGGTCGACTTCGTCTGCTCCGGTTCCAGCGACTACCTGGCCGGTTCGAGCTTTGCGTTCGTCGCCGGTCTCGACGCGGTCGGCGCCTGGCCGCCCGTGTGCGAGAGCCACGTCGAGATGGACGGCGCCTGGGCACTGTACGAGGCCTGGGTGAAGATCCAGATGGGCTACGCCGACGTCGCGCTGGTCTATGGCTTCGGCAAGCCCTCGATGGGGGACCTGCCGCTGACGATGGCGCTGCAACTCGACCCCTATACGGTGATGCCGCTCTGGCCGGACGCGGTCTCGGTGGCCGCGCTCCAGGCGCGCGTGGGCCTGGATGCCGGCATCTACGGCGAACGCGAGATGGCCGAGCGCGCGGTGCGAGACCGCGCCAATGCGAAGGCGAACCCGTGCGCGCAGGTGAAGGGCGACTTCACGGTCGAGGGCATCCTGGCCGATCCGTTCCTGGCCAACCCGCTGCGCAAGCACGACTGCGCGCCGATCTCGGATGGTGCCTCGGCGATGATCATTGCCGCGGGCGACCGCGCGCGGCAGATCCAGGACCGGCCCGCGTGGATTCGCGGCTTCGAGCACATCTGCGAGCCGATGGACCTGGGCGTGCGCGACCTCACCAGCTCGCGATCGACCGCGATCGCGGCCGAGAAGGCGGGCGTGCGGAGCGACAAGGTGGACGTCGCCGAACTCTCGGCACCGTTCACCCACCAGGAGATCCTGGTGGAACGCGCGCTCGGCCTCGGCGACGCGACGGACGTCAATCCTTCGGGCGGCGCCCTCGCGGGCAACCCGATCATGGCGGTCGGCCTCGCGCGGATCGGCGAAGCGGCCCGGCGGGTCTGGGACGGAAGCGCGGACCGCGCGGTCGCCCACGCGACCTCGGGGCCATGCCTGCAACAGAACCTGGTCTGCTTGCTGGAGGGCAACTAGCCATGGCAGAACTCACCGCCGTGGTCGGTATCGGACAGACCCGGTACCAGTCGAAGCGCCTCGACCACTCCATGCCGAGTCTGGTGCGCGAGGCCGCCGAGAAGGCGCTCGCGGACGCCGACTGCGGCTGGGCCGACATCGACGCGGTGATCCTGGGCAAGGCTCCGGACATGTTCGAGGGCGTGATGATGCCCGAGCTGTGGCTGAACGACGCCGTCGGCGGCGCCTACAAGCCGATGCTCCGGGTCCACACCGCGGGTTCCGTCGGCGGCTCGACCGGCATCGTCGCGGCCAGCATGGTGCAGAGCGGGATCCACCAGCGCGTGCTCTGCGTCGCGTTCGAGAAGCAGAGCGAATCGAACGCGACCTGGGCGCTCTCGATCTCGATGCCATTCTCGCTCGCGAGCGTCGCCGGTGCCGGCGGGTACTTCGCGCCGCTGGTGCGCGGGTACATCCGGCGTTCAGGGGCCCCGGAAGACACCGGTATCCGCGTCGCGGTCAAGGATCGCCAGAACGCGCTCAAGAACCCGCTCGCCCATCTGCAGCTCGAGGACATCTCGTTCGACATGGTCGCCAACTCGCCCATGCTCTGGGATCCGATCCGGTACCTCGAGACCTGTCCGTCCTCGGACGGGGCCTGCGCGATGGTGATGGAGGCCGAAGGGCTCGCCTCGAAACGCCCCGGCAAGGTGGCGTGGATCCACGCGACCGAGATGCGCAGCGAGCCGACCTCGTTCTCCGGACGCGATCAGGTGATGCCGCAGGCCACGCTCGACAACTCCGCCGCCCTCTACAAGAAGGCCGGCATCCAGAATCCGCGCCAGGAACTCGACTGCGCCGAGATCTACGTGCCGTTCTCGTGGTTCGAGCCGATGTGGATGGAAGGCATGCGGATCACGCCGATCAACGAGGGCTGGAAGATGACCTACGAGGGCGCGACCGCGCTCGACGGAGACTTCCCGGTCAACATGTCCGGCGGCGTGCTCAGCTCCAACCCGATCGGGGCTTCGGGGCTGATCCGCTTCGCGGAATCCGCGCTCCAGGTGCGCGGCCTCGCCGCGGCTCACCAGGTCGACGGCGCGAAGAAGGCGCTCGGCCACGCGTACGGCGGCGGCTCCCAGTACTTCTCCACCTGGATCGTCAGTTCCGACAAGCCCTGACCCCTGAGGATTCCCCGATGGCCGACCTTGGATTCTGGAACTTCGCGGCTGCCGACCCGTACGGTGTCGCGCTCGTCACGCCGGACGAGCGGAAGATCGCACGCTCGGACCTCGCGGCGGAATCGAACCGCCTGGCGCGCGGGTTGCGCGCGCTGGGCCTCGAGACCGGCGACTCCGTCGCGGTCGTGCTGGAGAACGGACAGACGTTCATCGAGCTCTATCTCGCCTGCTTCCAGACCGGCCTCTACCTGGTCCCGATCAACAACCATCTCGCCGGGCCCGAGATCGCGTACATCGTCGAGAACTCGGAAGCCAGGGTCTTCGTCGGCTCGAAGGCCTTCGCCGACACCGTCGTGCGCGCGGGCGAGGAAATGGCGATCCCGCCGGAGCGCCGCTTCGCGATCGGCGGCCTCGCGGGCTTCCGCGACCCTGCAGAGATCAAGCAGGGACAGTCCGACGCGAAGCTCGAAGACGAGATCCGCACCGCGGGCGCGGTGATGAACTACACCTCTGGCACGACCGGCCGCCCCAAGGGCGTGCGCCGGCCGCTCGCACCGATGGACCCGGACCTGATCGGCGGTGCCTTCTCGGCGTTCCACCAGATGTTCGGCGTCACGCCCCAGGACGACAACGTCCACATCGTGGGTTCTCCCCTCTACCACACCGCGGTGCTGATGTTCGCGGGTTCCTCGCTCCACCTCGGACACACCGTCGTGCTGATGGAGAAGTGGAAGCCCGGGGAGATGCTGCGGCTGATCGACACCTACAAGGTAACGACCAGCCACATGGTTCCGACGCAGTTCAATCGGATGCTGCAGCTGCCGAAGGACGTGCGCGAGAAATACGATTGCTCGTCCACGCGCGCGATGGTTCACGCGGCCGCGCCGTGCCCGATCCCGATCAAGCGGCAGATGCTCGAGTGGTGGGGAAGCTCCATCTGGGAGTACTACGCGGCGACCGAGGGCGGTGGCACCATCGTCGCGCCCGACGAGTGGCTCGCGAAGCCCGGCACGGTCGGAAAGGCCTGGACGGGCGCCGAGATCAAGATCTTCGACGAGGACGGCCACGAGCTGCCGCCCAACCAGCCCGGTACCGTCTACATGCGCCGCGGCGAGGCCGACTTCGAGTACTACAAGGACAAGGGAAAGACGGACGAGGCGCGCCGGGGCAACTACTTCACCGTCGGCGACGTCGGGTACCTCGACGAGGACGGCTTCCTCTTCCTGAACGACCGCAAGAACGACATGATCATCTCGGGCGGCGTGAACATCTATCCGGCCGAGATCGAGAGCACGTTGATCACCCACCCCAAGGTCGGCGACGTGGCCGTCTTCGGCATCCCCCACGACGACTGGGGCGAAGAGGTGAAGGCCGTGGTCGAGCCGATCGAGGGCGCGGCGCCGGGAGAGGCCCTCACCGAAGAGATCCTGGCCTGGGCGGCCGACAAGCTCGCGAAGTACAAGACGCCGAAGTCGATCGACTACATCGAGGAGATGCCGCGCGACCCCAACGGCAAGCTCTACAAGCGCAAGCTCCGCGACCCCTACTGGGAAGGGCGCGAGCGCGCCATCTAGCATGGACTTCGCGTTCTCCGAAGAGCAGGACGAGTTCCGCTCCGTGCTGCGCCGCTTCTTCGAGGAGCACTCCGACCTGCGCGCGGTGCGCCGGGCCTTCGGTTCCGCGGACGGCTTCGACCGCGGTCTCTGGAGGCAGATGGCCCATGAGCTCGGCCTGCAGGGGATCCACCTCCCGGAGGCCTTGGGCGGCCACGGCTTCGGCTTCCTCGAACTCGGCATCGTGATGGAAGAGATGGGTCGTGCGCTCGTCCCCGGTCCCTTCCTCGCCAGCAGCGTGCTCGCGGCCGGCGCGATCCGTTCGGCGGGATCGGCCGAGGATCACGCGTGCTTGCTGCCCGGGGTCGCGTCTGGCGAGCGGATCGGCGCGCTGGCACTCGTGGAAGCGAGCGGGAGCTGGGACCCGGCCGCGGTGGCGGCCGAGGCCACGCCGGGCGCCGACGAGGTCCGGTTGAGCGGGCGCAAGGAAGCGGTGCTCAGCGGCGATGTGGCCGACTTCTTCGTGGTCGTCGCGCGCACGCCCGGCTCGGCCGGAGCGGACGGCATCGTCGCCGTCGTCGTCGAAGCGGATGCGCCCGGCGTCACGGTGGAGGCGCAGGAAGCGCTCGACCTCACGCGGCGGCAGGCGCGGGTCTCGTTCCAGCAGGCACCGGGCCGGCGACTCGGTCCGGCCCTTCCGGCCGGGTCGGCCGCGGACGGGATCCGCGGGGCCCTGCAGCAGGGCGCGGTCGCGGTGGCGGCGGAGTCGATCGGTGGCGCCGACGCGGCACTCGGGATGGCGGTCGCGTACTCGAAACTCCGCGTGCAGTTCGCGCGCCCGATCGGCTCCTTCCAGGGCCTGAAGCACATGGCGGCCGAGGTGCTTCGCGACATCGAGTTGGCGCGCGCCGCCACCTACTGGTCGTGGTGGGTAGCCGAGGACGACGCCGAAGAGCTGGCGCAAGCGGCACCGCTGGCCAAGGCCGCCAGCAGCGAGGCATTCGTGGCGGCGGCCGCCGCGAACCTCCAGATCCACGGCGGCATCGGCTTCACCTGGGAGCACGACGCGCACCTCTTCTACAAGCGCGCGAAGTCGGACGAACTGCTGCTGGGCGACGGCACCGCGCAGCGCGCGTCACTCGCCACCGCCCTCGGGTTCTAGCCGTGGCGGCGAGGGAAGACGATCCCGTCCCAATCGTCGATCCCGACCCGGCGTGTCCTGCGCGCGGCGCGCCGAGGTCTTCTCGTTAGTCGAGCGGGTCGGCCCAGAGCTCCATCCGGCCGTTGACCGGGTAGACCCGCGGAAAGAGCCCGTGCCCACCGGTGCTGGTTCCGGCCTCGATCCCGTCCAGCACCGAGCCGAGGTCGAGGATGTCCCGGCGGGTGAGGGCCGGGGCGCGCGTATCGGCCGGGTCGCCATGGCCCCCGTAGGACCGCACTTCGGACGGGACCGCGGTCAGCGCCCGGTCCACCGCCCGGCGATAGTCGTCGAGGGAACTGTTCGGGAGGAACGCGAAGAGGGGCCCCGGGTAGATGAAGTCGCCCGCGAACAGGAGCCCCCCCGACTCGTCCCAGAGCGAGATCGATTCCGGAGTATGCCCCGGAGTATGCAGCACGAGCAGTTCTCGCCCGCCGAGGTCGATGCGCATCCCCGGCGCCCACCACTCGGTCGGCCGCAGCGCCGGTGCCGCGTAGCCCTCGATCTGGCCCAGGAACTGCGCCGGCGTCGGCACCAGCACGCCGTCGACGAGCTGGTCCCGGACCCCGGCGACGTCCATCAGCGCGATTTCGTCGAACGAGGCCAGGTTTCCGATGTGGTCGTAGTGGAGGTGCGAAGGCGCGGCGACGACGGGCAGGTCGGTGGTCTCCTCGACGAGACGCCGCAAGGAGCTTCGGAGGCCGGGACCGGTGTCGAAGAGGACCGCACGCGTGTCGCCCAGGATCAGGTAGACGAAGTTCCGCTGCACGAAGCGCGGCTCGCCGATCGCGAGCGTCCGCTCGTCCAGCCACTCGACCGTGTAGTAGTCGTCCCACCAGGTCACCCCGGGGTCGAGCGCTTCGACCTCGAGCAATCCAGGCGGCTCGGCGAGCGCCATCACGTCGAGCAGTACGGTGCGGCGGTTCGCGACGGCCCAGACGAAGGTCGCCGTGACCACGGCCCACAGGCCCACGAGGAACACGACGAGGGGTCGACGCATGGAGCGACCGTACCATGCCCGCAGTGCCACCGGCGGCAGGCCGTTCCGGGGCGTGGGAACGGACGGGCTAGGCTCCGCGCCGTGGACTCCCCCCGGCCGCTCCCGCTCGTGCACCGCCTCGCTCCGCGCGTCTTCTATGGATGGGCCGTCGCCAGTGGCGGGAGCGCACTCTCGTTCGCCGTGGTCGGCGTCGGCTTCTACGGGTTGGTCGTGCTGCTGGACGCGCTGGTGGCGGAGCGCGGCTTCACGCGCGAGCAGGTATCGCTCGTGACGACGACCTACTGGGTCACGGTCGGGCTCGTGGGCCTGCTCATCGGCCGCGGCGTCGACCGCCTCGGCGCGCGCGGCTTCATCACGGCCGGGCTCTGCCTGATGGCCGGTTCGCTCGTGTGGATCGGCCGGATCGAGGATGCACGCCAGATCTATCCCGCGTACATCGTGCTCGCGCTCGGCTTCGCGATGGCCGGCGCGATCCCCAACGGCGCGCTCGTCACGCGTTGGTTCGTCCGCAAGCGCGCGCGCGCGATGACGATCTCGCACACGGGCGTCTCCCTCGGCGGCATCCTGCTGGTCCCGCTGACGACCGGCTGGATCGACGCGCACGGCCTGCAGGTCGCGCTCGACCGGCTGGCGTTGCTGCTGCTCGCGATCGGATTGCCCATCGTGGCGTGGGTGCTGCGCTTCGACCCGCACGCGTTCGGACTCGAACCCGACGGAGGCGCGGGCGGGGCGGCGTCCCGTGAAGCCCTGCACTTCTCGGTTCAATCCCGCGTCTGGAGCCGCGGGGAAGTGTTGCGCTCTCCGGCGTTTCGCACGCTGGCCGCGGCCTACGCGCTGATGCTGCTCTGCCAGGTCGGCTATTCGATGCACCAGCTCGCGTTCCTGCGCGAGCGCATCGGGTTGGAGCTGGCCTCGTGGGGGGTCTCGTGCGTCGCCTTCGGGAGCCTCAGCGCCCGGCTCGTGCTGGGCCCGCTGGCAGACCGCGTCTCCAAGCGACGCATGGGGGCTGCGCTCTTCGCGTTCCAGGCGGTGATGATCGTCGTGCTCGCCAACGCCGAGGGCCCGGTGCTGCTCCTCGCCGCGTCGCTCGGCTTCGGGCTCACGGTCGGCACCATCTTCATGTTGCAGGCGCTGCTCGTGGGCGAGATCTTCGGCCGCGTCTCGTTCGCGACCGCGATGGGCATGCAGCAGGTCGTTTCGCAGGTCGCGAGCGGCATGGGTCCGCTCGTGCTCGGCCTGCTCGCGGCCACCGAGGGTGGCTATGCGGGTGCGCTCTACTGGCTCGCGGGCGGCGCGCTCGCGGCCGCGTTCCTGCTCACGCGTCTCGAGGCGCCCGCTTCGGTTCGCTGAGCGCATCCGTGGCCGCCTCGCCGCCCCCGGTCGCGAGCACCTCGGCGAATCCCTCTTCGAGGCACTCGCGGAAGACATCGGGGTCCGGAACCGGCGCCGTGTCCGTGTTGATGCCGATCTGGGCTTCTCCCGCGTAGCTGAAGAGCGTGATGTTGGCCGCTGCACCCGCGAGCGGTCCGAACGGGTACATGTGCAGGATCCTGGCGCCCGCGGTGTAGATCGGGCGCCGCGGCCCCGGGACGTTGCTCGTGACGAAGTCGAGTGCCTTCATCATCGAGCCGGCGAGCCCGGTCGCGATCCGGGAACCGAGCCGGGTGAAGAGCGTGTTCACGTCGTCGATCATGCCCATCGCGGGTTCGGCCCGGAGCCTCGTCACGATCTCGTGGATCGCGCACATGCGCTCGGTCGGGTCCGCGATCGCGATCGGCACCGCGAAACGCGCCGGGACGAACTGGTTGCCGGCCTTCTGCCCCTCGGCGCCCTCGCGCACGTTGACGGGCATGTTCATCCGCAATTCCTCGACGCTCGCGCCGTGTCGGTCGTGGTAGATCCGGAGCCCTCCCGCGACCGAGGCCACGAAGGCGTCGTTCAGCGTGCCGCCCGGCGTCGCCTTGCCCGCGCGCTTCAGGGCCTCGACCGGAACGATCAGCCCGTCGAGGTGCGTGGTGAGGGAACGCCCGGTCATGATCGGGCTCAGGGGCTCGCTCACCGGCTGCAGCAACCGCCCGAGGGAGCCGGCCTTGTCGCGCAACCGCTCGGCCGCCGCGACCGGGTTCGCGGCGACGTGCCCGACGCCGCGTCCCAGCGCCCGTCCGAAGCGCGCGGCTCGCTCGGCGAACGAGTCCGCACGGTGCGCCACCGCCTCTCGGAGTTGATCGAGTTCCGAGAGGGGTTCGCTGCGAAGCTCCTGGTGCTGCGCCGCAAGCCGCGCGTCCCGCCGCGCGATCCATTCGGCATCGGGCTCCCGTGTCGTCTCGACCATGCTCTCGGTCATCCGGACCATTCCCATCCCGTCCGAGACCGCGTGATGGATCTTCATGATCACTCCGGCCCGCCCTTCGGACAGGCCGTCGACCAGGTGGAACTCCCAGAGCGGCCGATCCTTGTCGAAGGCCTGCATCGCGATCGGCGCAGCCAGGTCGAACAGGCTGCGGACGCTGCCGTCTCCGCCGACGCGCCCGGTTCGCACGTGATAGCCGAGGTCGAAGTGGGGATCGATCTCCCAGCGCGGCGGCGCGATGCCGAACGAGTCCTCCACCACCCGCTGCCGCAGCCGCGGGATCGCGGCGACGCTGCGTTCGACGGTCTCGCGCCAACGCGACGGGTCCGGTGCCCGGTCGAGCACCCAGACGCTGACCACGGTGGAGCGCAGCAGCGGATCGCGCTCGATCTGCCAGATGAGGGCGTCGCCCTCGCTCATCCATTCGTCGTAGACGACTTCTTCCGGCATCGGCGGGCTCCAGTCAGGGGCCCCATTGTGCCATCCCCGGGGAGCCGCCGCCGAGCGGGTTCTCGTGGCGGCGGAACCGGCGGCTATGAGCCGGTGAAGACCGGGTCCCGCTTCTCGAGGAAGGCGCGCGGGCCTTCGGCCGCGTCCTTCGAGCCCATCACCTTCATCCCGTGCTCCTGCTCGATCGCGAAGGCGTCCTCTTCGGCGAGCCCCTCGGTCGAGCGCAGGGTCGCAAGGATCGCCTTGACCGCGAGCGGCCCGTTGCGGGCGATGCGGTCGGCCACCTCACGGGCCTTCGCGAGCGCCTGCCCGTCCGGCACCACGTGGTTCACGAGGCCGAGATCGTAGGCGCGCTGCGCGGGGAGATCCTCGCCCGCGAGCAGCATCTCGGCCGCCACCGCATAGCCGATCTGCCGGCGCAGGCGCACCGCGCTGCCCGCCATCGGAAAGAGCCCGCGCTGCACCTCCGTCACGCCGAACATCGCGCTCTCGCCCGCGACGCGGATGTCCGTGCCCTGCAGGATCTCGGTTCCGCCGGCCCGGGCGAAGCCCTCGGCCGCGAGGATCACGGGTTTCGTCGGACGGTAGGTCTTCAGCCACGCGCCGAAGATCACCTGCGGTTCCCTCTTCACGCGTTCCTGCCACTCGTTCTCGGGCGGTCCGCCGAGCTTTCCGATCTCGGACAGGTCCATGCCCGCGCAGAAGGTGTTGCCGCGGCCGGTCAGGATCGCGACGCGCAACTCGTCATCGGTGTCGAGCCGGACCCACGCGTCGTACAGGCGGCACATCACTTCGGTGTTCACCGCGTTGCGCTTCTCGGGGCGGTTCAGGGTCACGGTGAGGACGTGATCGTCCTTCTCGACGATCACGACGGGTTCGCTCATGAGGCTTCCTTTTCCTGGGGCGTCGCGCGTCAGCCGCGCGGGAGGTCTTCGAAGGGGATGTCTCGCGTGTCGTACGGGTCCCGCGGCATGCCGAGGACGCGCTCCGCGCAGACGTTCTTCTGGATCTCGTCGGTTCCGCCGGCGATGTGCCAGGCCGGGGCGAAGAGGAACTCGTTCTGCCAGAAGCCCTCGCGCGCGAGGGCGCGGGGTCCCATCGCCTGGAGCGCGACGTCGGCGGCCTCGGAGAGCATCTTCGCAAGCGCGAGCTTCATCACCGAGGACTCGGCCATCGGCATCTCGCTGCGGCCCAGCTTCGTGACCATGCGCGCGTTGAGCAACTCGAGGGAACACAATTGTGTGTAGACCCGGGCGACGCCGTCACGGACGACGGCCGGCGCGCCATCCGGGTGACATTCGCGCACCAGCGCCAGGAGCTTCTCGAAGTCGAGCATGCTCGCCATGCCGCCCATGTGCATGCGCTCGTTCATCAACGTGGTCTGCGCGACCGCCCAACCCTGTCCGACCTCGCCGATCCGGTTCGCGTCCGGAACACGCACGTCGTTCAGGAAGGTCTCGTTGAAGTGGGACTCGCCCGTCATCTCGACGAGCGGCCGCACCTCGATCCCGGGGGCCTTCATGTCGACGACGAAGCAGGTCAGACCCCGGTGCTTGGGCACGGTCGGGTCCGTGCGCGCGACCAGGATGCCGAAGTCGTTGTGGTCCGCGCTCGAGCTCCAGGTCTTCTGGCCATCGATCACCCAGCCGTCGCCGTCGTGGTCGCCGTCGCGGACCGCGCGCGTGCCGAGCGCGGCCAGGTCCGAGCCCGCGCCCGGCTCGCTGAAGAGCTGGCACCAGGTCTCCTCGGCCCGAAGCAGCGGTCCGAGGTAGCGCTGCTGCTGGGCCGGGGTGCCGTGCGCGATCAACGTGGGACCGACCATGCCGATGCCGACGGCCAGCATCGAGTGCCCGACCCCGCGCCGCATGCACTCCTCGTTCCAGATGATCTGTTCGATCGGGCCGAGCCCCCGGCCACCGGCAGTCACCGGCCAGGTGATCGCACCCCAGCCGTGTTCGGCGCACGTCCGCTGCCAGGCGACGTGGCGGTGGAACACCTCCATCTGGTCGTCGCCCGAGGTGTAGGAGCCGATGCCGCCGGCCGGCGCGTGCGCGTCCAGGAACGCGACGGCCTCGGCGCGGAACGCGGCTTCGCAGGCGGAGTCGGAGAAATCCATCGGCTGCTCACACGGAGGGGGCACGAAACTAGAACGTGTTTCATTCCTGTGCAATCGTCCGGAGGCGACTGCACGGGAGCCCGCTCCTCAGAACTGGAAGTAGATGAATGCGGTGGGTTCCAGCCGCCAGAAGGTGACGATGCCGAGTGCGGCGCCCGTCGCCACGGTCACGCGATAGAACGCATTCGCGCGGATCCCGCGGCCCGATGTCTCGTCGAGGGCGGCGAGGGCGTGGGTCGCGACGGGCACGAGCACGACCGCGAACGGGGCCCACGCGACAGGGTCGCCGAGGCCGCCGCCGTGGATCCCGACCATGGCGCCGAGCAGCACGGCCGCATCCGCCAGCGTCTCCGCCCGGAACGCCACCCAACCGAAGAGCACGATCAGCAGCGTCGCGAACCAGCCCGCGATCGGTTGGAGCGGCCAACGCAACACGCCGCGCGCGACCGTTTCCCGGCTCGCCGCGAGCCAGGCGCCGTGCCAGGCGCCCCAGGCCACGTAGGTCCAGGCGGCGCCGTGCCACAGGCCGCCCAGCAACATCGTCCAGAGCAGGTTCCGCCGCGTCGCGCGCGTGCCCCCGCGGTTGCCGCCGAGGGAGATGTAGAGGTAGTCGCGCAGCCAGGTCGAGAGCGAGATGTGCCAGCGCTGCCAGAACTCCCGCGGCGACCTCGAGAGGTACGGGTGCCGGAAGTTCTCGGGCAGGCGGTAGCCGAGCAGGCGCGCGGCGCCGATGGCGACGTCCGAGTAGCCCGAGAAATCGCAATAGATCTGGCCCGCGAAGGCCATGGCCGCGACCCAGGCGCCCAACATGCCGACCTCGTCCGGTTGCGCAAAGAGCCGGTCGACCACGTCGGCCAGGGTGTCGGCCACGACGACCTTCTTCGCGAGGCCGCGGAGGATGCGCTCCGCGCCCTCGACCAGGTCGGCGCGGTGCATCGCGCGCGGCGTCTCGAGTTGCGGGAGGAAGTCGCGCGCCCGGACGATGGGTCCCGCCACGAGCTGCGGAAGGAAGGCGACGAAGAGCGCGAAGTCGAGCGGGTCGCGGCAGGTCGCGATCGTTCCGCGGTAGCGGTCGATCGTGTAGCTCATCGACTGGAAGGTGAAGAAGCTGATGCCGACCGGGAGCACGATGTCCAGCGTGGCGGACCCGACGTTCCATCCGATGGTGTGTGCCAGCGCGACGAAGGAATCCGCGAAGAAGCCCGCGTACTTGAAGACCGCCAGGATGCCCAGGTTCGCCACCAGACTGACGAGCAGCGCCGCGCGCCGGCGGCGCGGGGCCGCCCCATCCGGCATCGCGAGCCCGGCCAGGTAGTCGATCGCAGTCGACGCGGCGATCAAGCCCAGGAAGCGCCAGTCCCAACACGCGTAGAAGTAGTAGCTGGCGACGAGCAGCCAGATCTTGCGCGCGCGCGCCCACGGGAGCAGCCAGTGCACGGCCCAAACGACCGGGAGGAACAGCAGGAAGGCGCCGGTCGCGAAGTTCACGGCGCCGCGCCCCGCCTGCGTTGCGCGCGTCGCTTCGCTTCGACGATCGCGCGGTAGGGCGGAAGGCGGCGCGCGACGATCGCGGCCGCCTCGCGGTGGCCGCGCGCGTTCCAGTGGAGGTCGGGCAGGAAGGTCGTCCACGCCGGGACCCGGGGCAGTTCGATCACGTTCATGTGCATCTGCCGCAGGACCGGGACGATGCCGCGGGCGCCGCCGACCGGCACCGCGAAGAGGGGAACGCCCTCGCGCCGGAGCATCGTCATCATCTCGCGGTAGACGCCGAGCCGCTCGCGGATCTCGTCGGGCGTGCCGTTCGGGTTCGGTTCCGGGGGAACCCGGAGTCCCAGCCGCCGACGGTGGAACGTCCAGGCGCCCGCGAACGGGTTCGTGGAACGCATCCAGGTGTAGGAGCCCACACGGAAGCGATCGAGGATGGTCCCCGCGCCGCGGCGCGCTCGCGGGAGCCGGTAGCCATCGACGATGTCGACCCCGTCATGGCGTTGAGGTCCGAAGCCGTTCGACATCAACTCGACCACGGCCTCCGGCCGGAAGGTCCCGAACGTTGCGCGCACGAGCCGCGAGACCGACACGATCGTGTACCCGCTCTGGCTGACGTTGAAGACCACCAGGTCGTCGGGCCAGTCCGCTCGCGCCCGGAGATCGCGTTCGAGCTGGACGTGGAACAGGTCCGACGGGTCCGGCACGCCCAGGCCAAACGCGAACGAGGCCCCGGCCACGACGATGCGGGGTGAATCCGGCGCGTCCTTCGGGAGCCTGGCATCTCGAAAGCCGAGGGCGTTCGTGGCGATCGGGTGCGCGAAGCGCCCCGGTCGGCTGACCATCGCCGTCGCCCCGCGTGCGTGGCCGTAGGCGAAGCCCTCGCGCGGAGCGAAGGCGCCGCGCCCCCAGTAGAGGCGGTCGGCCTCGACCTCGGGGAAGCGCACCCGGAGCCCGGCCTCGGTGAGCACGAGGCCCAGCAGGATCGCCACGCCGAACCGGACGACCCGCATCGCGCGAACGGTCTAGATCTCGTCCGCCGACGCGACGATGCGCCCGACGATGCCGTAGTCCCGCGCTTCCTCTGGAGACATCCAGTAGTTGCGGTCGGTGTCTTCTTCGACCTGCTCGAGGCTCTGCCCGGTCGCCTCCGCGATCGTCCGGTTCAGCCGCGCACGCGCCTTCAGGATCTCCTCCGCCTCGATGCGGATGTCGCTGGCGGACCCGCCCACGCCGCCCAGCGGCTGGTGAATCATGAAGCGCGTGTTCGGCAGGCAGAGCCGGTCTTCCTTGTCCGCGGCCAGATAGATGTGCGTCCCCGCGCTGGCCACCCAGCCCGTGCCGATGATGCGGATGCGGGGCTTCACGAACTTCAACATGTCGTGGATCGAGTCGCCCGCTTCCACGTGGCCGCCTTCCGAATGGAGGTAGACCGTGATCGGATCGTCGTTCTCCGAAGACAGGGCCAGCAATTGCGCCGTCACCATCTGGGCCACCTTGGAGGTGATCTCGCCGTGGATCAGGATGGTGCGGGATTCGAAGAGCTTGGCCGCGATGCGCAGCAGCCCCTGCGCTCCGTCGCCTTCGGGATTGTCCGGGGTCTCGTCGGCCATGTGCTTCTCCACGGCGGCGGAGCGTAACACTCGGCCTTGGGCGTTGCGAAGGGAACGGGCGCGTTCACGGGTGTCCGAGCGGGTCGGTCATCGTCGGCGGGAGTTCGCCGGACATGCCCGGCGGCGTCCAGACCCCGTCGCCGTCGGCGTCGACGAAGACCGGGTTGCTGAAGGCGAAGGGCGTGTATCCATGGGTGATTGCAGCGTAGGTCTCGTCGGCCTCGCCGTGCGCTTCGACGGTGACGAACGCGTCCGCGGCGAAATCCAGCGGCAGTTCCGCGGAGCCGCCCGCCGCGATCGGGGCCTCGTGGACCATCGCTCCGTCCACGAAGACGCGCAGCACGGACACCGGCACCCACGGTGCGGCGTCGACGCGCACGACGAGGGTGGCCTCCCTGCCCTCGATGCGTCCCCCCGGGCCCGCGCCGCCCAGGTGGACCGAGAGGAAGGGCCCCGACGTGCCGATCGATCGCCCCTGCCGGAGCGCGCGTTGGAACTCGGCGGAATCGAACGCGGCCGGGTCGTCGTCGGCCATCGGCACGTAGTTGCGCGGCATCGCGGGCAGCAGGCCGGCGCGATGCGTGTCGCTGTTCGCGGTTCCGGTGTGGATCACGCCCTGCCGCAGCAGCGAGAACCAATCGGCCCGCGTCAAGCGGTAGCGATCCATGCTGGGGCCGTTCAGCAATTCGACACCGTCGTAGTCGACGTCGCGGATCCCCTCCGGGCTCGGGTCCTCGATGAGCGCCCGGTTCGGTTCGGCCTCGAGCGGCCGCGTCGGGTCGTAGGGCTCGCCCACCCGCGAGAGGTGCGTGAAGTAGCTGCCGTCCGACGGGCCCGAGCCGTAGCGGTCGCGGGGGTGGTTCAGCTGCACGAAGGGCGCGGTGGGGAGGCGCCGCAGGTCGACCAGCACGTCGCGCAGCCTCCGGCCCTCGGCGTTCGGCGCTCCGCCGCGGAACGCGAGGCGGTCGTACGGGACCGGGAGCGCGTTCAGGTGGCCGATCGTGAACGGCGCATCGCCGCCGCGAAACGCGCTCGTCACCTCCACGCCGACCACGTTCGCGATCCGGCCCGCGAGTCCCATCTCGGCGATCACCGGAGCCGGGTCGAAGATCCGGTCGTGCTCGCTCATCACCAGGACCTCGCCCCCCATCGATGCGAACGCGCGCACCTGGTCCGACAACGGGAGCGCGGAATCGAAGCTCTCGGCCGAGTGCACGTGGAGGTCCGCCGCGATCCAGCCCGGCGTCTGGACCACGCGTTCGGGCGCCGCGATCTCGAGGGTCACGCGATCGCCCGCGGACAATTCGAGGGCGGTCTCCTTCAGGTCGAACTCGAGCCCGCGCGACGCAAGCACGCGGTAGCGGCCGGGACGCAGCGAGACTTCCTCGGGGTCGCCGGGCACGCCCGCAAGCGAGACGCCGCGGGCCTTCGTGCCGACCCACAGGGGCCGTCCGCCGACGGTGACGCCCAGCCCGTCGTCCCCGAACGCGGGGTCCGGCGTCCCGTCCACGCCCAGGAAGACGAGCCGCATCGGCGTCCCCTGCGGCAGCCGGACGGTTGCGAAATCCGGCCCTTCGAGCGCGCCCAGATCCCGCGCTCCGCCTCCCGAATCTTCCGCATCGAAGTCGCGCTCGGCCTCAAAGCCGTCACCGCGAATGGCCAGCCGGTAGGAGCCCGGCGGAACGACGAACGAGAACGCGCCACTCGTCTCGTCCGGACGCACCTCGGTGACCGGTGCGCCGCCGGCGGTGAAGACGTGCAGGCGTGTCGCCGGATGCGCGGTCCCGGTGACGGTCACGCCGCCCGCGAACAGCGCGTCCGTCACCGACGCGACGTCGGCCTCGTGGCCGACCAGGATGCGCTCGTCGATCTCGATCGATTCGTCCCCGCCGAGCCGGAGGAACGCCATCTGTGCGAACGCGAACAGGCCGGGCGGGTCGCCGCGGCCGAGGAAGTACGGGTGCGCCGCAACGCCCAGGATCGAGACGTCCTCTCCGCTGGACGTGAGCGTCGGCAGCGGTTCGCGCCGCCCGTCGGCGAGCACGAGTTCGGCGCTGTCCCGCACGATGCCGTAGGCGAGGCGCGGCCGGATCGACTCGCTGCCGACCAGCACCAGCGCGTCCGCCGAGACGAACGTGTCGAGCATCGCGAGGAGACCGGTCGGCTCTCCGCCCGGGTGCGCGAACCCGATCGAGCGCGAGAGGTCCCGCCGCAACAGCGAGAAGGGACGGAGTTGTGCACTCGCGTGCATCACCAGTTCGGCCCATGAGAACAGGGTGGCCGCAGGGTCCGTCTTGCGGAGCGCCCGGTGGACGAAGAGCGTGTCCGGGTGTTCGCGGTCGACGCGGTAGGTGGTTTCGATCGAGAGCCCGGGCGGGCCGCCGCGGGTCACGAGCCGGGCCCCGTCCGCATCGACGGCGGCCTCCACCTCGGACACCGGAACCGCGAGACTCCGGTCCGCGTTCAGCAGCGGCTGGCTCGAACTCCACTGGTCGTTGTCGGCCCCGCAGTGGCCGAGGTCGACCAGGACGCCGCCGGCGGAAGAGAGCGCCGACTCGCGTTCCGGCGCCGAGACCGCGGCGCAGATCGTGCCATTCTGGAGTGCCCAGTCGCCGACGCCCGCATCCGCGTCCGGCCCGCCGACGCGCAGCGCGTCGAAGCGTTCGGCCGTGATGCGGGCCGCCACCAGGTCTTCGCCGGCCCGCGCGGGAGCCGCGCCCAGTACCCCGAGCGCCAGTGCGAACGATGCAGCGGACCAGACGGCGGGACTTCGGTTCACGGGGTTCTCCAGGGCGGGGCCGGTGGCGGGATCCTTCGGACGCGGTGACGGTGCCCCGGAGCGGGACGAGTCCGCCATGGGCCTGCTAGCGTCGCGACCGGCTCATTCTCGCGGGCGCCAGCGGCTCCCGCCACAGCCGGGGGGGGACATGCGCGTCGGCGAGGTGAAGAACGCGGAGCGGGGCGGCTCGGGAAAGCCGCTGGACGGCGTTCGCGTGCTCGCGGCGGAGCAGATGCAGGCGCTTCCGTATGCGACGCAGCTGCTGGTCCACCTCGGCGCCGAGGTGGTGAAGGTGGAGCCACCCGGGCGCGGCGAGACCGGACGCAACTCGAACCCGTTCGTCATCGACGCGGAGGGGAAGAGGGTGGGGGCGACCTTCCTCCGCCACAACCTCTCGAAACGGAGCGTTGCGCTCGATCTCAAGACCGAGGCGGGACGCGAGACGTTCAAGCGGCTGGTGCCGCACTTCGACATCGTCGCCGAGAATTTCCGTGCCGGAAGCATGGACCGCCTCGGGCTCGGCTACGAGGTCCTCCAGGCCCTGCACCCGGCCCTGGTCTACGTCTCGCTCTCGGGCTTCGGGAAGCTCGTCGAATCGCCGTACGCCGAATGGCCCGCGTTCGCCCCGATCGCCGAGGCGATGGGGGGCCTCTACGAGCCGACGCGCAAACCCGGCCAACCGCCGCCGGTCGTGGTCGCCGGCGCGCTCGGCGACAACGCAACCGCCCTCTACACCGTGATCGGGATCCTGGCCGCGTTGCGCCACCGCGATCGCACCGGTCTCGGCCAGCAGGTGGACGTCGCGATGTACGACGCGATGGTGGCGATGACGGACATGGTCCCGTTCCTGTGGTCGATGGGTGCGCCCGCCCACATGGCCGGGCCCGGGACGACGGCCCTCGTCGCCTCGTTCAAGGCCCGCGACGGCTATTTCGTGCTCGCGGTGCTGCGCGAGCACATGTTCGAGAGGCTCTGCCACAAACTCGGCCATCCGGAATGGCTCGACGATCCGCGCTTTGCCGACCGCACCGGGTGGGCGCGCCACACCGACGACGTGATCCGACCCGCGCTCGAGGCCTGGGCCGCGGACAAGACCAAGCTCGCCGCCGCGACGGAGCTGTGCGCGGAGGGCATCGTCGCCGGCCCCTCGAACCTGGCCGAGGACATCGCCGCGGACCCGCACGTGCAGGCGCGCGACATGCTGATCGAGGTGCCGCGGCCCGACTCGGACCGGCCCTACCTGACGGTCGGGAATCCGGTGAAGATGTCGCGCCTCCAGGAGGGCCCGCTCGCCGGATTCCCCTCGGTGGGAGAGCACACGGCCGAGGTGCTGCGCGAGCTGCTCGGCGCCGACGACGAAGAACTCGACGCGCTGCGCGAAGCCGGCGCGATCGACTGAACCGGGAGGAGCCCACCATGCCGCTCGATCTCTCGAAGCTCCTGGACCCCGCGAAGACCGCGCTCGTGACACAGGAGATCCAGCGCGGCGTCGTCGGCGACCTGTCCGCGCTACCCGAACTCGCCTCGGAGGCCGCGCCGATCCTGCCCAACATCGCGCGCCTGTGCGCGGCGGCCCGCGCCGCCGGCGTGCTCGTGGTGCACTGCACGGCCGAGCGCCGGCCGGACGGCCTGGGTGCGAACACGAACGCGCGCATATTCTCCTACATGGCGAAGACGGAACCCCTGGCCCCCGGTTCTGCGCGTGCCGAGATCGTGCCCGAGGTGCCGGTCGAGCCGACCGACCTGGTGATGCCGCGCCTGCATGGGCTATCGCCCTTCCAGGGCACGGAGCTCGATTTCGTGCTGCGCAACCACGGCGTCGAGACAATCGTCGGCGTCGGGGTGAGCGTGAACGTGGCCATCGTCAATCTCGCGCTGGACGCGGTCAACGCGGCCTATCAAGTGGTGCTGCCGACCGACGCGGTGGCCGGCACGCCGCGCGCGTACGTGGAGATGGTGCTCCAGCACACGCTCCGAAACGTCTCGACGCTGGTCACGACCGAGGACGTGCTCGCCGCCTGGTAGCGCAGGGCCGGTCAGCTTCGGCGATGGAAGGCGTCGAGCAGGTCGCGTTCCTTCTCGCGGGACTCCTCCAGGTGGCGCTCCTTGACCATGTCGAAGCCACGGATGTGCTCGGGCAGGCTGGCGATGGCCACCGCGGTCTCGAGGTTGTCCGGGGTGAGACCGTCCAGGAGTTCGGCGATCCGGGCCTCGTAGTCCTTGACGAGCCGGCGCTCGAGCCTCCGGTGTGCGCGCCACCCGAACGGGTCCAGCGGCGTGCCGCGCAGGAAGCGCAGCCTTCGCGTCACCCGGAAGATGGGAAAGATGATCCGGGCCGGGATCGTCCACTTCCTCGCCCGGCCCGTCTCGGCGTCGCGCGGCGCCAGGCCGGGTGCGAAGAAGAGGAAGTGGTCCGCTGCGAGGTGGAGCTTCAGCTCGTAGTCGCCCTCGAACTGCTGGGCGACCTGGGCCTCGAAGCCGCCGTCGGTGTAGAGGCGGGCCACCTCGTACTCGTCCTTGATCGCGAGCAGTTTGAAGTAGTACCGCGCGACCGCGCGGGCCAGTCCGTCCTGCCCGCCCGCGACCGAGCGTTCCCGCAGGGCGACGCGCTCGACCAGCTTTCGGTAGCGCTTCGCGAGGCGCGCGTTCTGGTAGGCCGTCAGCAACGGAATCCGCCGATCGACGATCTCGTCCAGCGTGTTCGCGCGCGGGGCTTCGGTGCTTCCCCGAAGGAGGGGACGTGCCGTCTCTTCGACGTGTGCCGGGTCGTGCGCCCAGAGGCGGCCCCAGTCGAGCGCGCGCAGGTTGGCATCGACCGCGCGCCCGTTCAACTCGATCGCGCGGCGCAGCGCAGGAATCCCCACCGGGACCCGGCCCAGTTGCACGGCGACGCCGAGCAGGAACATGTTGGTGTAGACCGCGTCGCCCATCAGCGCGGTCGCCAGGCCGGTGGCGTCGACCACGTGCACGCCGCCTTCGCCGCAGGCCTCGCGGGCGGCGCCCGTCATCGCATCCGTCGAGAGGTCGAGGTCCGCGTTGGTCGCGAACTCGGCCGTCGGCGTGACGTGCCCGTTCGCGACCAGCGTCGTCTGCTCGGACATCTTCGGCAGGTGTTCGGGATTGGTCGCGGTCACGAGGTCGCAACCCAGCACCAGGTCCGCGCCGCCCAGGCCGATGCGGGTCGCGTGGATCGCGTCCGGATCGCCCGCCACCCGCACGTGGCTCGAAACGGGGCCGTTCTTCTGGCTGAGTCCGGTGACGTCGAGCTCCGAGACGCCCTTGCCCTCGAGGTGCGCCGCCATCGAGACGATCGCGCCCACCGTCACGACTCCGGTCCCGCCGATCCCGGCCAGCAGCAGGTTGAAGGGCCGGTCGAGCGGGGGCAGGTCCGGCGTGGGGAGGTTGCCGAACAGGCCCTCGTCGGTATCGAGGACCCGGGGCGCGGCCTTGCGCAGCTGCCCGCCCGTCACCGAGACGAAGCTCGGGCAGTAGCCCTTCACGCACGAGTAGTCCTTGTTGCACGAGGACTGGTCGATCCGCCGCTTGCGTCCGAACTCGGTCTCGACCGGTTCGATCGAGATGCAGCCCGACTGCACCGAGCAATCGCCACAACCCTCGCAGACCGCCTCGTTGATGACGATCCGCCGGTCCGGGTCCGGGAATTCGCCCGTCCTGCGCAGGCGCCGGGCCTCGGCGGCGCAGGTCTGGTCGTAGATCAGCGCGCTGACGCCGGGCGTCTCGCGCAGCTCCTTCTGCACGCGGATCAGTTCGTCCCGGTGGTGCACGGTGACGCCGGGCGGGAAGAGGCCCTTCGCGTACTTCTCCGGTTCGTTCGACGCGACCACGATCTTCTTCACGCCCTCGGCCGCGAGCTGGTGCGCGATCTCGGGGCAGGTGACCTCGCCCTCCATCGGCTCGCCTCGATCGGCTGTCCCCCCGTCATCGCGACTGCGCCGTTGACGAGCACCTTGTAGGTGATGTTCACCCCCGCGGCGACGCAGGCCCGGATCGCGAGCAGGCCCGAGTGGAAGTACGTGCCGTCGCCCAGGTTCTGGAACACGTGCGGCATCGCCGTGTAGGGCGCCTGTCCGATCCAGTTCGCGCCCTCGCCGCCCATGTGCGTGGCGCCGTACGTGCGCCGCTCCGGGAAGAAGACGGCCATGCCATGGCAACCGATCCCGCCGAAGGCGACGGAGCCCTCGGGGACCACGGTCGAGGAGTTGTGCGGGCATCCCGAGCAGAATGACGGCAGCCGTTGCAGCTGCGCCGGCGGCACGACCTGCGCGGCCTCGTGCCGGGGGCGCAGCCCGCCCGCCTCGTCGCCGAGCCGCCGTTCGAGCCAACCGCGCAGAGCGTCCGCGATGATCGCAGGGGAGAGTTCCCCTTCCGCCGGCAGCAGCGCCGCTCCGTTCTCGTCGCGCTTGCCGAGCAGCCGCGGCCGGTCGCGTTCGTTGTACAGCACGCGCGCGAGCTGCTCCTCGATCAGGGCCCGCTTCTCTTCGACGACGATCACGTCTTCGAGGCCGCGTGCGAACTCGCGGGCGCCGTCCGGTTCGAGCGGCCACGACATCGCCACCTTGTAGAGCGTGATGCCCAGGTCGGCTGCAAGCGCGTCGTCGATCCCCAGTTCGACCAGCGCCTGCCGCACGTCCAGGTAGGCCTTTCCCGTGGTCACGATTCCGAGGCGCCGGCGCGGCGCGTCGAGCACCACGCGATCGAGCCGGTTCGCCCGCACGAAGGCCTGTGCCGCCGGGAGCTTGACCTGGTAGAGCTGTTCCTCGATCCGGACCAGCGTGTTCGTCATCGTCACGTGGTGGTCGGCTTCCGGAAACGCGAAGTCGGGGACGACCGGTGTCACCCGGTCCGCGGTGACCGAGACCGAGGCGGCGCTGTCCACCGTGTCCGTCAGGCACTTGAGCGCGACCCAGCATCCCGAATAACGCGAAAGCGCGAAGCCCATCAGCCCCAGGTCCAGGGTGTCCTGCACGTTGGCCGGGTTCAGGATCGGGACCCCGGCATGCACGAACGCGTGCTCGCTCTGGTGGGCGATCGAGGAACTCTTCGCGCCCGGGTCGTCCCCGCAGAGCGCCAGCACGCCGCCGTGCGCGGCCGTCCCCATGTAGTTGGCGTGTTTGATCGGGTCGAGGGACCGGTCGACGCCCGGACCCTTGCCGTACCAGACCGAGAAGACGCCCTCGACGCGGGGGCCGGGCTGGAGCACGGCCTGCTGGGTCCCCCAGACCGCGGTGGCGGCGAGGTCTTCGTTCACGCCCGGTTCGAAGCGGATCGCGTTCGCGTCGAGGTGCGCCTTCGCCCGCCAGAGCTCCATGTCGTAGGTGCCGAGCGGCGAGCCGCGATAGCCCGAGACGAAGCCCGCGGTCCCGAGGCCCGCCGCCTCGTCCCGCCACTTCTGCATCAGCGGCAACCGCACCAGCGCCTGGACCCCGGTCAGGTAGACGCGGCCGGCCTCGCGCGCGTAGCGGTCGTCCAGTTCGTAGCGGTCGTCGTAGGCGGGGGCGGTCATGGCGGCCTCGGTGGGGATGGCGGATGCGGGCGCGCGTCGCCACCGTCCCGGAGCGGATCCCGGAGGGCGGGGTCCGGAATTGAAACATGTTCTAGTCTTGGGGTCCACCCTCGGGACGGTCCCTCCCGAGTCTACCGCCCGCGCCGTCGCCGCCGCAGGCGGACGAGGAGCGCCATGAAGATCGGTCTCGCCTTCCACGCCACCGACAGGTCGATGGACGTGGTCGAACTCGCCCGCGAAGCCGAGGACCGGGGTTTCCACTCGCTCTACCTGCCCGAGCACACCCACATTCCCGCGAGCCGGCGGACGCCGCCGCCGACCGGAGGGGACACCCTGGGCGAGGAGTACTTCCGGAGTCCGGATCCGATCGTGGCCCTGTCCGCAGCGGCCGCGGTGACGCGGGATCTGTTGATCGGCACCGGGATCGCGTTGCCGATGGAGCACGACCCGATCAGCTACGCGAAGCAGATCGCCACGCTCGATCGCGTCTCGAACGGGCGCTTCGTCTTCGGGATCGGCTACGGCTGGAACCGGGAGGAGATGGAGAACCACGGCGTCGATCCGAAACGGCGCCGTGCCCACGTGCGCGAGAGCGTGCTCGCGATGCAGGCTCTGTGGTCCCGCGAGCGCGCCGCGTTCGACGGCGAGTTCGTCCACTTCGAGGAGAGCTTCCAGTGGCCGAAACCCGTGCAACAGCCGCGTCCGCGCACGCTGCTGGGCGGTGCGGCCGGGCCGACGCTCTTCCGTCACATCGTCGAGTTCTGCGACGGCTGGATGCCGATCGGGGGTGCCGGGATGCGCGCGGCGCTCGACGATCTGCGCCGGGCCTGCGAGGAGGGAGGCCGCGACTTCGACGCGCTGTCCCTGGTTCCGTTCGGTGTCTTCGCCGACGGCGAGAAGCTCTACTACTACCGTTCGCTCGGATTGACCGAGTGCGCGCTACGGATCCCGTCGGGCTCGCGCGACGAGGTGCTGCCGGTGCTGGACGACCACGTGCAGTGGATCGCGGCCCTCGCCTGAGCGCGGATCCGTCCGGCTGGCGGATCGGCCGGCGAACGAATCATCCGACTAACGAAGAGATCCCGCCACGTCGAGCCGAAGCAGCCGCCTCTGGACGTAGCGCGAGATCGTCTCGCGATCGCTCGGGGCCAGGCGATCGAGCGCGATCCCCATGCCGACCGGCAACGCGTCCTTCTTCAGGTTGCCGCGCACGTTGGTCATCGCGACCTGGCCCTGTGCCTTGATCCTGCTCCCGTTCTCCCATTCGATCTCGAGCTTGAGCCCGGTGCCGCGGAGCCACGGCGTCGGCACGGCCACGTAGCACCCGCCGGGCGAGAGCGTGTAGAGCCGTCCCTCCCGGGTTCGGCGCCCGGCGCGCACGCGCACGACCGCGGTGGAGGGCGCCCGGGTCGTGCGGCGCGCCCGGCTGCTGTGGCGCCACGCCAGCGCGCGGTTCATCTGGAAGCGGAGCGCGTGCGCGTCCATGGGCTCGTAGAGGGCGAAGTCGATCCCGGCGCGTTCGAGCTCGCCCTGGGTCGTCATCCCCGGCCGCGGGCCCGTGGCCAGCATCGCCAGGGTCGGTTCCGAGGCGACCTCGCGGAGCTTGGCGACCGCGCCGCCCAGGCTCGCGACGGGAGCGTCGATCGGGAGCACGGCGGCGCCGATGCCGAGCGTGGCGTTGCTCAACGCCACGTAGGCGTCGGCCGGGGTCTTCACCCGGACCACGCGATGCCGCAGGCGTTGCAGGCGAGCCACCAGGAGATCCATGGGGGTTTCCCCGCAGTCGACCAGCAGTACCGTGGATCCGCTCATCGGTCCCCCTTCCCGACTGCATCGGCCCATCGACGGGCGCCAGAACGTGACACCCGTCACGGATGGGGGCCGTGGCCGATCTGACTAGTCCTCCCGTTCCCGGACTGGTCCTCTCGTAGTAAGGGAAAAGGCCGAAACTCCCCTCCCCGGTCGGCCGATCCATGGAAACGTGAATGTTTCCAGGGGGAAGGAGTCGCCGCGCGGGTCGCGGCGCGGGGCGATCCGTCTGCTCGCAGCGCTGTGCTGCGCGTGGTGCGTCGGCGTGGCTACGCAGGCCCATGCGGGGGTCCCCGTCACGCTCTTCGAGAGCCTGGCCGGCAACCTCGACTTCACCGGCACCGAGGCCACGTTCCGCGCGAACACGAACCCGGACTCGTGCTCGTTGAACGGCACGGCCGCGACCACGCTCACGGGCATTCGCGCCGGTGCCACCGTCCGGCGGGCGTACCTCTACTGGGCGGGTTCGGGCTCGACGGTCGACACCACCGTCACGTTCTCGACCCCGGGCGGCACGCAGGTCCTCACCGCGTCGCGCACGTTCACCGAGACGTTCGTGTTCAACGGCACGAACTACGACTTCTTCAGCGCCTTCGTCGACGTCACCGCCCTGGTCACTGCGGGAGGGAACGGAAGCTATTCGATGACGGGCCTGAGTGTGAACTCGGGCAACCCGCATTGCCCGGTCTCGGCCGTGATGTCGGGCTGGAGCCTGATCGTCGTCTACGAGCATCCCGCCGAGCCGCTCCGGGTCGTGAACCTCTACGACGGCTTCCGCTTCTTCCGCGGCGGACAGATCACGATCTCGCCGTCCAACTTCGTCGTTCCCACGAGTCCGATCGACGGCCGGCTCGCGCACGTCACCTGGGAAGGAGACGCCGGAAACTCGTCGGCTCTCGGCGGCTTCACCGAGAACCTTCGCTTCGAGGGCGTCCCGCTCACGGACGGATTGAACCCGCTCAACAACCAGTTCAATTCCCAGAGCAACATCATCGGAGACACCAACTCGCACGGGGTCGACTTCGACGCCTACGACATCTCGGCGCTGCTCTCGGCCGGGATGACGTCCGCGACCTCGGTCTACTCGTCCGGCGGCGACCTCGTCCTGCTCTCGGCCGAGGTCTTCAGCGTCACCAACACTCCGGTCGCGGACCTCCGGATGAACAAGTCGCACGTCGGCGACTTCATCGCCGGCGCCAACGGCACCTACACGCTCTCGGTCACCAACCTCGGCCCCAGCGACCACACCGGGACCCTCAGCGTCGTCGACACACTGCCGGCCGGACTGACCTTCTCGAGCGCGACCGGCAGCGGGTGGTCGTGCGGTGCTGCCGGCCAGACCGTGACCTGCACCTCGACGACGGCGCTCCCGGCCGGCGGTACGTCCAGCGACATCACGCTCACCGTCGCCGTCGCGGCGGGAGCCGCAGCGACCGTCACGAATGCGGCCACGGTCACGGGCGCCCTCTTCGACAACATCGCGGCCAACAACTCGGCCAGCGATCCGACCACGGTCCGCCAGCCGGTCGACCTGATCGTCGTGAAGAGCGTCACGACGCTGAGCGACCCGTTCAACGGCGGCGCGAATCCCAAGGCCGTTCCGGGCGCGACCATCCAGTACACGATCCTGGTCAGCAACCAGGGTGCCGGGACCACCGACCCGGGCACTCTGCGCATCGACGACACGCTACCGGCCCAGCTCTCGCTCTTCGTCGGCAACGGCACAGCCAGTCCCGTCACGCTGGTCGACGGCTCGCCCACCAGCACCCTGTCGCTCACCTGGGGCGGCTTCGCCGACCTGGGCGACGACGTCGACTTCGACGATGGCACCGGGACGTTCACCTACGTCCCCACGGCCGGGACCTTCGACCCGCTCGTCCGCGCCATTCGCATTCACCCCACCGGATCCATGGCTGGAGCCGGTGGAGGGGGGAACCCCAGTTTCGAGCTCCGATTCACGGCGCTCATCCAGTGAAGAAAAGGAGAACTTCAATGCAACCCGAAAGAGGCCGGTTCTACGCAAGGTGCGTCGTACCGGCATTGCTGGCACTGCTGCTCGCGAGCAGTGCACACGCTGTCGGCACGCCAGCAAACACGTCGATCAGCAACACCGCGCAGGTGACCGCCACGATCGGCGGCGGCGGCGTGACGGTCAATTCGCTCCCGGATGTCGTTACGGTCGCCGAGCTGCTCGACGTGGACGTCACGTTGCTGACTGCCGGCAACGTTCTCGTCAACTCGCCGGACACGAACCAGGTGTTGAGCTTCCGGGTCACCAACATCGGCAACGGCGTGGACGACTACACGCTCGCCGGTCTCGGTGTCCTGAACGGCTTCACGCCGACGCTCGCCGACGTCTACATCGACGCCGACGGCAATGGCGTGCTGAACACGGCCCTCGACACGCTGTACAACCCGGGCGTCAACGATCCGGTCCTCGACGCCAACAACCCGGGCGCAGACACCGTCGTGGTGTTCGTCCGGATGGACATCCCGGGCGGGCCTCTCGCCAACGGTTCGCTCGGTGACGGGCAGCTGGCGGCGATCTCGAACGCGGTGGCGGGCGCGCCCGTCGCGGCGGGCACGGTCTTCGCGGGTGCGGGCGACGGTGGCGGCATCGACGCCGTGGTCGGTCCGAGCGGTGGGACGTCGCAGGACCTCGGCACCTACCAGGTCTCGACGACGACCCTGTCCATCACCAAGTCGTCCAGCGTGGCCGATCCGTTCGGCGGGAGCCAGCCGGTTCCCGGCGCGACGATCACCTACACGCTCGTCGTGACCGTCAGCGGCAGTGGTACTGCCAACGCGGTCGTGGTGACCGACTCGATACCGGGCAACACGACGTACGTGTTCAGCTCGATGACGTTGAACGGCAGCGGCCTCACAGACGCCAGCGATTCCCCCATCGATGGCGCCGATTACAACGTCACCAACGCCAACGCCATCACGGTGAGTCTTGGCAACGTCGCCGCGGGTTCGCCCGCTTCGACCGTCACGTTCGACGTGACCATCAACTAGGGGAATCACATGTCCGGAACCAACGACACACTGAAGGCCGTCATCGCGCTGCTCGTGTTCCTCGTCGCCGCTCCCGCATTCGCGGATGGCATCGAGGTCACGACGCAGGTGCACAAGCGTCTGCTCGTCCCCTCCGAAGGGGGAGACCTGCAGGAGCGGCTCGTTCCGCCCGCCAAGGTCGTACCCGGCGACATCGTCGCCTACACGATCTCGGCCCGGAACGGCTCGGCGGAGCCCGCGGAGCGGGTCGTCATCACCGACCCGGTCCCCGAGCACATGAAGTACGTGGAGGGGTCCGCCGTCGATGGCGGCGCGCGCGTCCTCTTCTCCTCGACGGTGGGTTCCGCTTCGACGTCGCCGAGAACCTCTCGGTGACCGACGAGGACGGGGCGACCCGCCCCGCAACGGCCGGCGACTACACGCACATCCGCTGGGTGTTCGCCGACCCGCTCGCGCCCAGCGCAGAACGCGCCGTGCGCTTCCTGGCCCAGCTCCAGTAGCCGGGATCCCACGAACATCGAATCAGGAGATTCAACACCATGCATCGGGAACAACGAACGGGTCGAATCGCGGGGGTGGTCCTCGCGGTTGCGATCCTGGGCCTTTCGGGGGCCGCTCACGCAGTGGGCACCGCCTCGAATACGTCCATCAGCAACTCCGCCACCGTGAACTTCGACGTCGGATCGACCGCCCAGGCCGCCGTCACGTCCGCGGCGGCCACCTTCGTGGTCGACCACCTGGTCGACCTCACCGTCCAGGAAGTGAGCGCCGGCTACACCGTCGTCGCGACCGGGGGCGTGACCGAGGTCCTCACCTTCACGGTGACGAACACCGGCAACGCCACCATGGACTTCCTGCTCACCGCGACGAACCAGGCCGGCGGCGCCGACCCGTTCGGTGGCACGGACAACTTCGACGCACCGGTCGGAGGCACGAGCGGCATCTTCGTCGACTCGAACGGAAACGGCGCCTACGACGCCGGCGTGGATACCGCCACGTTCGTCGATCAGCTCGCCCAGGACACCACGTCGCCCGTGATCTTCGTCGTGCGCGACATCGGTGCCCAGGCCGACGGCGACGTCTCCGCGATCGCGCTCACCGCACAGGCCGCGGACGGCAGCGCGGTCGGGATCGGCGCCGCCCTCACCGAGGACCTCGGTGCGGACGTGCTCGCGGGTCCGGCCCAGGTCGTCTTCGGCGACGGTGCCGGCGACATCGACGTTGCCGGCGATGGCCTCCACTCCGACACGGACGCGTTCCTGGTGGGTGCGGCCAACATCTCGGTGACGAAGGCGTCGCTCGTCGTCAGCGATCCCTTCAACGGGACGACGAACCCGAAGGCGATTCCGGGAGCCGTGGTCGAGTACACGGTGACCATCTCGAATGCGGGTACGGCGACCGCGACGGCCACCAACGTGACGATCTCGGACGACCTGACGACCGAGATCGCGACGAACGGAACCGTCGCGTTCGACACCAACGCCTATGGTGCGGGGCAGGGCATCCAGCTCACGCCGCCGGGCGGAGGCGCGACCGCACTCACGAACGCGGTGGACCCCGACCAGGGCGACTTCACCGCCAACGTCGTCACGGTCAATGGCATCACCCTGACACCCGGGGATACCGCGACCGTGAAGTTCCGAGTCACGATCCAGTAGTCGGGGCCGCGTTGCCGTTCCCGATCCCGATGCACGGTCCCCGACGGGCCGGGCGGATGGCTGACGCCTCCGCGCGGCCCGTGCGGGGACCCGTGCGTCCGGAGATCGGGGTGGTCCTCATCGCCTGGCTGGCGTTGGCCCTCTGGGCCGCAGCCGGCCAGGCGATGACGCCCCCGGGAACGCTCATCACGAATACCGCGCAGGCGGATTGGATCGCTCCCGGCGGCCCGGTCGTGACGGGCTCGAACGCGATCGACATCGTCGTCTCCTCGGTCCGCACACCGAGCGCGACCGAGATCCTGCACTACGCGCCCGCCAACCCGATGTCGGCGGCGACCGCGATCGGACCCGAGCAATGCAGCACGTCCGGCACGGCCGCGGGCCCGTTCGTTCCATCGCCGCCACCGACCACACTCGGAGGGGCGCCCATCAACCTGGGCGCACCGGTCGATCTGCTGATCGGGGGTGCCTTCCATCGCGGGGAGCCGGTCTTCCTCCGTGTCACCGACCCCGACCAGGACCTGGACGCGGCGATCGCCGAAACCGTACTGGTCACGGTCTCGTCCGCGCCGACCGGCGATACCGAGGTCCTCCGGCTCACCGAGACCGGTCCTTCGACCGGCACCTTCGTGGGCGTGCTGATGACGACCCCGCCGCCGCCGGTGCCCGGAGACTGCGCGCTATCCGTCGTGCCCGCGGACTCCATCGACGTCCTCTACGTCGACGCCGCCGACGGCACCGATTCCTCTTCTTCCGCCGCGCTGGTCGACCCGCGCGGCGTCGTCTTCGACAGCCAGACCGCGGCCCGCATCGACGGCGCGATCGTCCGTCTCGTCGATGCCGGGAGCGGACTCCCGGCCAACGTCTTCGGCGACGACGGCGTCTCCATCTTCCCCTCCGCCCTGGTCTCGGGCGGAACCGCGACCGACAGCGGCGGCACCGCCTACGCGTTCGGGCCCGGCGAGTTCCGCTTCCCGTTCGTGGCGGCCGGCACCTATCGCCTCGAAGTCTCGCCACCGGCCGGCCGCGCCTTCCCGTCCGTCGTTCCGGACGCCACCCTCCAGACACTGCCCGGCTCGCCCTATTCCCTGGGTGCCGGCTCCCGCGGCGCCGCATTCACCGTGCCGCTCGGCCCGGCCATCGAGGTCGACGTCCCGCTCGACCCGACCAGCGGCGGGACCGGGTTGCTGGTGGCCAAGCAGGCCAGCCGCACCAACGCCCGGATCGGCGAGTTCGTCCAGTACGTGGTCACGGTCGGAACGCCCGCAGTCGGCGTCCCGGGCCCGGTGACGCTGACCGACCGTCTGCCCGCGGGCTTCCGTTTCGAGCCGGACTCGCTGAAGATCGACGGCGCCTCGGCGCCGGACCCGGCCGTCGGCGCGGGCGGTCGGACGCTCACGATCCCGCTCGGCGTCGTCGACCCGGGCCGCACGATCGAGGTCCGCTATGTCGCCCTGGTCGGTGCCGCGGCCCGGCCCGGCTCGGCCCACAACGACGTGACCGCCACCGGCTTCGGCATGCGCTCCAACACCGCGCGCGCGACCGTGCGCGTCGCGGCCGACATCCTGGAGGACCGCACCATCCTGGTGGGCCGCGTCCGGATCGGATCCTGCACCACGCCGCTCCACGAGCCGCACCCGGGTGTCGCCGGCGTGCGGCTCTTCCTGGAGGACGGGACCTACGTGGTGACGGACGAGGTCGGCCGCTTCCACATGACCGCGCTCTCGGCCGGGACGCACGTGCTGCAAATCGATCTCGACACGCTGCCCGAGGGGCTGCGGCTCGTGGATTGCGGCGGGCACGCCGGTGCGGGCCAGCCCGGCTCGCAGTTCGTCGAGCAGCAGGCCGGCGGCGTGTGGCGCACGGACTTCCTGCTCGAAGCCGACGTGCCGCCCGTCCAGGAACTGCGCCAGCGCCTCTCCGTTTCGCCCCGCGGCGCGCAGAGCCGGCTGGAACTCGACGTCAGCGCCGCCGGCAGCGCGTACGAGGACGTGGCAGCCGTGGTGATGCTGCCCCCGGGCGTGCGCGTCGTGTCAGGGTCTGCCCGGGTGGGAGGCCACGCGGCCGCAACCGACAGCCGCGAAGGCGCGGTGACCTTCCGGATGCCGACGCTCGCTCGCGGCGAGACGCGTCGCGTGGCCTTCTCGCTGGAGCGCACCGAGACCGACCCCGCCGCGAAGCGGGTGGCCAAGGCCATCGTCCAGGCCCGGCACGCCGGCCAGCCGGTCCGGACGCCGGTCGCCGAAGTGGCCTTCTGCGGCGGGTGCGTCGCTGCATCGGCCGAGCAGGCCGTTGCACTCGAGGCGGCGCCGCCCGCGGAAGGCGCCGCCGAGGCGGAGCCGGAGGCAGCGCCCGCACCCGCGCGTCCCGAAGATGCATTCGACGGCGCCTGGCTCGCGAAGGCGGATCCGGCGACCCGTTGGCTGTACCCGGCCGAGGGCTTCAACCCCGCGATCTCGGCGATCAAGGTCGGGATCCAGCACCCGCCGCGCTACCGGGTCCGGCTCTCGGTGAACGGCGCGCCGGTCTCGCCGCTCAACTTCGACGGGCGCACCCGGAACCGCGACGGCACGACCGCGATCTCGCGCTGGCGCGGCGTCGATGTCCGGGAGGGGCCGAACGCGCTCGTGGCCCTGATCGTGGACGACGAGGGACAGGTCGTCGAACGCCTCGCGCGGCAGGTCTTCTTCTCGGGCCCGCCGGTCCGGGCCGAGTTCGTCCGCGAGGCCTCGCACCTGGTGGCCGACGGCCGGACCTCCCCGGTCCTGGCCATCCGCTTCTTCGACCGGCACGGGCGGCCAGCGCGCGCCGGCACCACTGGGACCTTCCAGGTCGATCCGCCCTACCAGACCCGGGAGGAGGTGGCCGCGATGCGCACCCAGGCCATCACGGACGTGGTGGGAGGAGACTTCGGTCTCGGCTCCTCGAGTTATGTCGTCGGCTCGGACGGGATCGCGAAGGTGCCGCTGCAGCCCACGGCCGTGGTCGGCGAGGTGCGCTTCCAGGTGGCGCTGGGCGGCGTCCAGACGGAGTCGCTCGAAGCCTGGCTCGAGCCGGGCGAACGGGAATGGGTGCTCGTCGGCCTCGGCACCGGGACCGCGGGCCTGAACGTCGCGCACGGGGACGAAGCGAACCGGCGCGCCGTGGATGTCGAAGACGGCAACTTCACCGAGGGACGGCTGGCCTTCTTCGCGAAGGGGAGCGTGCTCGGCAAGTGGCTGCTCACGGCCGCCTACGACACGGACGCCGAGCGGACGCGCCTGGGAGAGCTCGGCGGCGAGTCCGGACTCGGGGACCGCTTGCTAGGCGTGATCGACCCGGAGGAGCACTACACCCTCTACGGGGACCGCACGAAGCAGGGCACGGACGCGGCGACCTCGAACCGGCTCTATCTGAAGATCGAGCACGAGCGCTTCTTCGTGCTGTACGGAGACTACGAGACCGGCCTGGACCAGACCGAGCTGGGCCGCTACCAGCGCACGCTGACGGGCCTGAAGACCGCGCGCCGCGGCGAGACCGTCAGCTGGAACGCGTTCGCCACCGATACCGAGCAGCAGTTCCTGAAGGACGAAATCCGCGGACGCGGGGTCTCCGGGCTCTACTCCCTGCGCACCGGCGACATCATCGTCGGCAGCGAGCAGGTGCAGGTCGAGGTGCGCGACCGGTTCCAGGGCCAGCGCATCGTGAGCACCGTCAACCTGACGCGCAACATCGACTACGACATCGACTACGCGGCCGGGACGATCCACTTCCGCGAGCCGGTGGGCGCGCGCGACGAACACCTGAACCCGATCTTCATCGTCGTGGACTACGAGGTGGACGGCCGCGGCCGCAAGGAGGTCACCGGCGGCGGGCGCGTCGCGGCCACTTTCGCGGAGGGCGCGGTCGAGGTCGGGGCCACCGCCATCCACCAGGGTGGCGGCGACCTCGATGCGGAACTGATGGCCGTGGACGCGACCCTCCAGCTGGGCGAGCGGACCCGGGTGCAGGCCGAGTACGGGCGCACCACGCAGGAGAACTTCCGGGCGTCCTCGGACCGCAACGAGGCATGGCTCGTGAAGGCCGAGCATCGGGGCGAGACACTCGAAGCCACGGCCTACGCGGAACGACAGGACGGGGGCTTCGGCCTCGGGCAGCAGCGCGGCAGCTCCGGCGCGACCCGGAGCATCGGCATCGACGCGCGCGTCCACGTGAACGAGGACTTGCGGGTGGACGGCAAGCTCTTCCGCGACGAGAACCTCGCCAACGGCGACGAGCGCGCGGTCGCCGAGGGCCGCGTCGAGTGGGACGACGGCCGTCGCGGCGCGCATGCCGGCGTGCGCGCGGTCGCGGACCGCGGCCGCGACGAGGGCGGCGAGACCGTCCAGTTGCTGCTTGGCGGGCACCAGGGCTTCCTCGACGACCGCTTCACGTTGCGCGCGTCGACCGAGCTCGGCTTCGGCGACGAGGGCGCGCACGGCGACTACTCGGACCGGCTGCTGCTCGGTGCGGACTGGCGCCTCACCGAGAAGGTCACCGTCTTCGGCGAGCAGGAGTTCACGTTCGGCGAACTCCGCTCGACCCAGGACTCGCGCTTCGGCATGCGCGCGACCCCGTGGACCGGGGGTTCGATCGAGACCGACGTGACCGACCGGACCACCGAGAACGGCCGACGCACGTTCGCGAACCTCGGGATCGGGCACCTGTGGCAGATCCTGCCCGCGTGGTCCGCGGACCTCCGCGTGGAGCGTTCCCAGACGCTGCGATCCTCCGAGACGCCCTTCGACCCCGACGTGCCGCCCGCGGGCGGGACCCGTGACGGCACGGGCGAGAGCGACTTCACGGCCTTCTCGGTCGGCACCGGCTACAGCAAGGAAGGCGTCTCGGTCAGCGCGCGCGCGGAGACGCGCTACGGCGACGCCGAGGACCAGTGGAACCTGCTGCTCGGCGCGTTGAAGGAGAGCGGCGACACCGGGTATTCGGCGCGCCTGGAGTTCTTCCGCACCGAGAGCGACGACGGCGAGATCGAGAGCCGGGCCGACGGCCGCTTCGGAACCGTCTTCCGCCCGCTCGACGGGCCGTTCATCCTGCTCGAGCAACTCGACGTGGAGTGGGAGAACCGGCAGGGCGGAGGCTTCGACTTCCAGAGCCGCCGGCTGATCAACCACGCGAAGCTCGACCACCAGTGGGACCGGCGCACACAGATCTCCTGGCAGCTCTCGACCAAGTGGGTGGTCGACACGATCGACGACCAGCGCTTCTCCTCGTTCGGCAACGTGCTCGGCGTCGAGCTGCGGCGCGACATCGGCGAGCGCTGGGACCTGGCCCTCCACGCGCGCGCCCGCCACCTGGCCGGAGGGCGCGGCCACGGCGTCTCGTGGAACTACGGCGTCTCGGTGGGCCGGGTGCTGATGCGCAACGTCTGGCTGAGCCTCGGCTACAACTTCTCCGGTTACACCGACAGCGAGTTCTCGCGCTCCGAGTTCACGGCGCGGGGTCCCTTCGTCCGCGTCCGGGTGAAGGCAGACCAGGAAACCGTCCGCGGCCTGCTCGGCTGGTCCGGAGGCCGGCCCGCGCCGGCGCCCCGGCCCGGCGACCCGGCCGCGAGTCGCCCCTGAGCCACCCGGCGCCGCGCTGGCGAATTACGATACGCACCGTATCCTAATCCCGCCCGCGCCCCCGACGCTGCCCGGACCCCCGGCGGCCGCGGCCGCGGCCATCGGGAGGCCCCTCTTGGACCTGCGTTATTCCGAAGCCGACGAACGCTTCCGCCGCGAGCTGCGCGGCTGGCTGGACGCAGAGGTGCCCCGGCACGGCGCGCCGCCGCCGCGGAGCGATTGGGACGCGCGCCGCGAATACGACACGGGCTGGCAGCGCAAGCTCTTCGCCGCCGGGTACGCGGGCGTGAACTGGCCCGCCGAATACGGCGGCCGGGGTGCGACGCTGACCGAGGAGCTCGTGTATTACGAGGAGTACGCGCGCGCCAAGGCCCCGTACGTGGGCATGAACTTCGTGGGCCTGCGCCACGGCGGGCCGACCGTGATCGCGGAAGGCAGCGAGCTCCAGAAGAAGGCGCACCTGCCCCGGATCCTGCGCGGCGAGGAGGTCTGGTGCCAGGGCTTCTCCGAGCCGTCGGCGGGCTCGGACCTGGCGTCGCTCAAGACCACGGCCGTGCGCGATGGCGACCACTACGTCGTGAACGGCCAGAAGACCTGGACCTCGTTCGCGCAGAAGGCCGACTACTGCGAGCTGCTGGTCCGCACCGACCCGGACGCCCCGAAGCACCGGGGCATCAGCTGGCTGATCATGCCGATGGATCTCCCCGGCATCTCGATCTCGCCGATCGACACGATCCGCGGCGAGAGCGACTTCGCCGAGATGTTCCTCGAGGACGTGCGCATCCCGTGCGAGCGGCTGGTGGGCCAGGAGAACGACGGCTGGCGCATCACCAACGTGACCCTGCGCTTCGAGCGCGGCAGCGCCTGGGCCCAGGACATCTACGAACTGAAGGAGTTCCTCTCGGACATGGCCGAAGTGGCGCGTCACGTCGCGAGCGACGACGCCACCGCCTGGGACGATGTCGGCCTGCGGCGAGAGGCCGGCCACCTGGCCGCGGAAGCCGATTCGCTCTGGGCGCTGATGAAGTGGCAGCTCGGGGAGGTCGCGCGCACCGGCATGCCCGGCATCGGCGGCTCCGCGCTGAAGCTGGCGTTCACCGAGCTGAACCAGCGCGTCTACGAATTCGGGACGCGCCTGATGGGTCGCATGGGCCTCTCGCGCACCGACCTCGCCGGCCAGCGCAACGGCTTCACGGTCGACACGTTCCTGAACACCCTCTCGCTGACGATCGCGGCCGGCTCGTCGCAGGTGCAGCGCAACATCATCTCCGAGCGCATCCTCGGAATGCCCCGGGAGAAGCGGTAGGCATGGAGTTCCAGTTCACGGAAGACCAGGTCGCCCTGCAGGAGGGCATCCGCTCCTTCTGCGAAGGGCGCTTTCCCTTCGACGGCATCGGCGAACTCGAGAAGGCGCCGTTCGACCACGGGATCTGGGCCGAGCTCGCGGAGATGGGTGTCTTCGCGCTGCGTCTGCCCGAGGCATCGGGCGGGCTGGGCCTCGGCATGGCGGATGCCGCGATCGTCTTTGCCGAGCTCGGACGCCGCGTGGTCCCCGGGCCCACGATCTGGGGCGCGGCCCTCGCGGACACGGTCGACGGTGTCGCCGAAGGCCGGGTCGTGGTGGGAGGCCTCGACGCGACGCTGCCCACTCCAGCCGGCCCCGCGCTCATCGACCACGGCGACCGATTGGACGTGCTCGTCGTCCTGCGCGCCGACGGCGTCTACCGCGTCGACGGCGGCGCGCTCACGGGCGAGCTCGTCGCCGAACCCCTCGACCCGTTGACCCCGATGCTGGCCGCCCCGGAGCTGCCGCAGGGTGAGAAGATCGGCGACGGCGAGCAGGCCCGGCGGATCCGCCTGCAGGCGACCGCGCTCGCCTCCGCGTTCTTCCTGGGCATGGCGGAAGCGACGCTCGCGTACGCGGTGGAGTACGCGAAGGGCCGCGAGCAGTTCGACCGGCCGATCGCGGGCTTCCAGGCCATCAAGCACATCGCGGCCGACATGTACGTGAAGCAGGAGATGGCGCGCGCCGCGGTCTACGCGGCCGGTTGTACCTACGACGACCCCGGGATCGGCGACCCGGTCCGCGCGATCGCGAGTGCGCGCGTCGTGGCCGGGGAGGCCGCGATGCACAACGCGCGCAAGTGCGTGCAGATCTACGGCGGGATGGGCTTCACCTGGGAGATGCCGCCGCACTACTACCTGAAGCGCACCTTCGTGCTCGAGAACGCGGTCGGGACGGGCGAATCCGCGGCCGAGACGGTCGCGTCCCGGATCGAATCGGTCTGAGCCGCCGGCCGTCCCACGCTAGTAGTCGTACCCCGACTCGCCGTGGAGCGAGAGGTCCAGCCCCGCGCGCTCCTCGTCGTCGGTCACGCGCAGGCCCACCATCGCATCGACGAGCACGAGGATCGCCCACGATACGGCCGCGGTGTAGACGATCGTGATCGCGGCCGCCGAGAACTGCGTGCCGAACTGGGCGGCCACGTCGAGCGCGCCCAGGTTGCCGCCGAAGCGTTCGTGCGCGAAGAACGCGACCCCCAGCGTCCCGACGAAGCCGCCGACGCCGTGCACGCCGAAGACGTCGAGCGAATCGTCGTATCCGATCTGCTGCTTGATGATCGCGGCCGCGTAGTAGCAGACGAATCCCGAGGCCAGTCCGATGGCGAGGCCACCGACGGGCCCGATGAAGCCCGAGGCCGGCGTCACGGCCGCCAGCCCGGCGATGGCTCCGGTGGCGATCCCCAGCACCGAGGGCTTCCCGAAGCGGAACCACTCGATCGCCATCCAGACGCAGGCCGCGGTCGCGGCCGAGATCTGGGTGACCGTGATCGCCATCGCCGCGCCCCCGTTCGCACCCAGCGCGCTGCCGCCATTGAAGCCGTACCAGCCGACCCAGAGCATCCCGGTTCCGATGTAACACATCGTCATGTTATGCGGGAGCATCGGCGCGTGCGGGTAACCCTGCCGCGGACCGATCACCAGGCACGCGACCAGCGCCGCGACGCCGGCGGTGATGTGCACGACGATGCCGCCCGCGAAATCGAGGACGCCGAGGTCCGCGAAGTAGCCGCCCGGGCCGCCCCAGGTCATGTGGCAGATCGGCAGGTAGACCAGCACCAGCCACGCCATGGAAAAGAGCATCATCGCCGAGAACTTCATGCGCTCGGCAAACGCACCGACGATCAGGCCCGGTGTGATGATCGCGAACGTCATCTGGAAGGTGACGAAGAGGATCTCGGGGATCGTTCCCGTGAGGGTGTCCCCGGTGATCCCGGCCAGGAAGGATTTCCCGAGGCCGCCCACGAACGAGTGCAGGCCGACGCTGCCTTCCACCATGCCGGTGGTGTCGAAGGCCAGGCTGTAGCCGAAGAGCGTCCAGACCACCGTCACGACGCCGGACAGCGCGATGCACTGCATCAGCACCGAGAGCACGTTCTTGGTGCGGACCAGGCCGCCGTAGAAGAGCGCCAGCCCGGGCAGCGTCATGAAGAGCACCAGCGCCGTCGAGACCAGGATCCAGGCGGTGTCGCCGGTATCGAGTTCGTCCGCGAACGCCGTCGTCGGCAGGGCGAGGAAGAAGAGCGAGAGGGCGGCGAACAGGCCGCCCTTCCGGATGGGGGGACGCATGGAGCACCTCGTCGACGGGTTCGGTTGTGGCGGGGTCCGGTTCTTGCGGGGTCTGAAACGGGTTCGGCAGCAACGGTCCGGTGGATCGGTTCCGGCGCGGTGGGTTTGTATCGCGCCTGGCTGGGCCGATGCCAGCAGAAATCGCGCCCGCTCGGCTCGTTCGCGCAGAAAGCTGCACATCCGACGCCGGCGGTGACACCTGCAGCGGGCGCGGCGGCACGAACCCGACGGGAAGCGGGAATGCCGGAGGCTCCAGCATGCTCGGTTGCTCGCGCTCCTTCTCGCCCGCACCTGCCGGGGTCGCCCTCGCCGCCGCGTTGTTCCTGCTGCCGTCGCTCGTGTGGGCGGAAGCGCCGCAGCCCTCCCGTCCGGCCCCGCCGGCCGTGGGGGCACCGCCCCCGGCCTGGGACGGTTCCCACATGCGCAGCAACCATTCCCGGTCCTCCACGTCCCGCGTCACGCGGCCCCCGATCCAGGGCACGAGCGGCTACGGCGCGATGGCGGCCGGCACCGCGACCCCCACCCGCCACGCGGTGGCGCGCACGCTCGAACAGACCACCCAGCGCGAATGGCGGCAGGGATCGCTCGGCCGCTCGGCTCCGCGGCACCGGCCCCAGGCCTCGACCCCGCCGACCTCGCCGCGTGGCGTCAACGCCGGCCTCACCCGGGGCTCCAAACTGCGCGCCCAGAGTTCCTCGCGCCGGCGCTGAAGCCGGGCCGCGCCCTTCGCCGCGCCCGAAGGGCGCTTTGACGCACCCGCGGGGTTACGATACGATGCGTATCGAAACTACCCGGGTCGCCGGCGTCCCCGCGAACGCGGGCCGTGGGCGGCTGCCGCCCCGGCGGCAATGAGGACCCCCCGATGGCCGGCATCGTCTCGTACGGGGCGTACGTCCCCCCCACCCGTCTCGGCTTCTCGGTGATCGGCGGCGGCCGCCCCAAGGATGGCGGCCCCGAGCGCGCGGTGGCGTGGAACGACGAGGACGCGGTGACGATGGCCGTCACCGCGGGTGTCAACTGCCTGCGCGGCCACGACCGCGCCGCGGTCGACGGCGTGCTGTTCGCGAGCACGACCCATCCCTTCCGGGAGAAGCAGGGGGCGGCGCTGATCGCGAAGGCCCTCGACCTGCGGCGCGACGTGCGGACGGCCGACCTCGCGGGTTCGGTCCGTGCCGGCACCGACGCGCTGCGGGCCGCCTTCGATACCGTGGCCGCCGGAAGCGCGCAGCGCGTGCTCGTCATTGCCAGCGACGCGCGCCCGGGCGCGCCCGGTTCCGGCCTCGAGCGGGCTTTCGGCGACGGTGCTGCGGCCTTCCTGGTCGGCGCCACCGACGCGATCGCCGAGGACGAGGGCGGCTTCGCGTTCTCGGACGAGATCGTCGACGTCTGGCGCGGTGCCGGCGATGCCTTCGTCCACTCCTGGGAAGAGCGCTTCGTGGTGCAGGAGGGCTACACGCCCGGCATCGTCGAGGCCGTCCAGGGGCTGCTGGCCAAGCTCGGGGTCGGGGTCGGCGATTTCCACCGCGTCGCGCTCTACGCGCCCGACGCCCGCAGCCACGGCGGCGCGGCCCGCGCGCTGGGCATCGACCCCGGGAACCTGGTCGACCCGCTCTTCGGTCGGCTCGGAAACGCCGGCGTCGCCTTCGCGCCGCTGCTGCTGGTCTCCGCCCTCGAGACGGCGAAGGCGGGCGAGCGCATCCTGGTCGCCAACCACGGCGACGGCGGCGAGGCGTTCGCGCTCTCGACCGCGGCGCCCATCGAGAAGCTCGAGTCTCGGCGCGGCGTGGCCTGGCACCTGGAGCGCCGCCGGGCGGTGCAACGCTACGACCGCTACCTGAAGGCCCGCAATCTCCAGGCGGCCGAGTACGACGCGGGTACGGGCCCGGGGCTCTCGGCCACCGTCCACTTCCGCGAGCGCGACGACGAGATCGCGTTCAAGGCCCAGCAGTGCGGCCAGTGCGGCGCGCTCCAGTTCCCGGCCCAGCGCGTCTGCGAGACTTGTCATGCCAAGGACGATTTCGGCCTCGTCCGGCTCTCGGACCAGGTCGGGGCCGTCGTCACCTACACCTTCGACCATTTCTTCCCGACGCCGGACCCGCCCACGATCGTGACGATCACGGACATCGGCGGCGCCCGGGTGCATCTCCAGCTCGTGAACCTGGCGCCCGACCAGGTACGTATCGGGATGCCGGTCGAGTTCGAGTTCCGCCGCATCCACCAGGTGGGCGGCCGCCCCAACTACTACTGGAAGGGCGTGCCGCTGGCGCAGTAGCGCGGGCACGACGCCGGGAGGACGCCATGCAGAAGGACGCCATTCGGGACAAGGTCGCGATCACGGGGGTGGGCTGCTGCCGGTTCGGCGAGAACTGGGACCAGAGCCCGTCGGACATGATCGTGGACGCGGCCTACGAGGCCTACGCCGATGCCGGCATCGACGAGCCCCAGAAGCAGATCGACGCGGTCTTCACCGGCTCGATCTACTCCAACAAGGGCCCGCACGAATGCAGCGACGCGCTGAAGCTATTCGGCAAGCCCGTCACGATGGTCTCGAACTACTGCGCGACCGGCACGGACGCGATCCGTTGCGGCGTGCTCGCGATCGCGGCCGGGCTCTACGACACCGTGCTGGTCGTGGGCTACGACAAGCCCAAGGACCGCGGCGTCTCGGGGCCGACCGTGATGATGGACCGCGTGCGCGACCTGCCGCAGACCCCGGCGGGCTGGTTCGCGCTGTGTGCCGCCACCTACTTCGACAAGTACGGGGCCGGCCGCGAGGACCTGGCGCGGATCGCCGTCAAGAACCACCACAACGGCACGCTGGCGCCGAACTCGTTCCTGAAGCGCGAGATCACCGTGGAGGATGCGCTGAACGGGCGCATGATCTCGTGGCCGTTCGGCCTGTACGATTGCGCGGCGCAGACCGACGGCGCCGCGGCCGCGATCCTGACGCGGGCCGACCTGGCGCCGAAGGACGCGGTGCGCGTCAAGGGCGTGACCGTCATCGCGGGACCCAATCCGCAGAAGGACCCGGGCAACGACTTCCTCTCCTGGAAGCCGACGGGTTGGGCCGCCGCCGACGTGTACGCGCAGGCCGGCGTCGACGACCCGGCGAAGCAGATCGACGTGGCCCAGGTGCACGATTGCTTCACGCTGACGGAGCTGCTCACCTACGAGGACCTGGGTTTCATCGAGAAGGGGTCGGCGAAGGAGCACATCGCCGACGGCCGGTTCGAGCTGACGGGCGAACTGCCGGTGAATACAGACGGCGGCCTCAAATCGTTCGGCCACCCGACGGGTGCGACCGGGGTGCGGATGATCTACGAGAACGTGCTGCAGTTGCGGGGCGACGCCGGGCCGCGGCAGGTGCCTGCGCCCGGGATCGCGCTCAGCCACAACATCGGCGGCCACCCGACGGCCTGCGGCATCGCGATCCTGGGGAAGTCGTAGTGGCGGGCGCCGTCCACTATGAGGTGTCGGACCACATCGGCACCATCACGCTCGACAACCCGGCCGCGCGCAACGCCTTCGACCATGAGATGACGCAGGAGCTCCGGCGCCTCTGGTGTGAGATCGAGAAGGACGCCGACGTGCGTTGCGTGATCGTGACCGGTGCCGGCGAGAAGGCCTTCTGCACCGGCTGGGACATCAGCTCCACCGCCGCGGGCGAGAGCCAGAAGTATGCCAAGGTCGCGCGCAAGGACGCGCCCTACAGCCAGATCACGGCGATCCAGAATCGCTGCTGGACGCCCGTGATCACCGCCGTGAACGGCCAGTGCGTGGGCGGCGGGCTCCACTTCGTGGCCGACAGCGACCTGGTCATCGCATCCGAGGGCGCAACCTTCTTCGACACGCACGTGCAGAACGGGCTCGCGGCGACGCTCGAGCCGGCGGGGCTCGCGCGCAGGATCCCGCTGGAAGCCGTCTTCCGGCTCACCTACCTGGGTTCTGCCGAACGGATGAGCGCGGCCGAAGCGCACCGCATCGGCCTCGTCGGCGAGGTCGTCGCCGCCGACGGGCTGCTCGCACGCGCCCGGGAACTCGCCACGATCATCTGCGGCTACTCGCCGACGGCGCTGGCGCGCAGCAAGAAGGCCATCTGGGAAAGCCTCGACCACGGCCTCGAGCCCGGGCTCGACGCCGCCTATCGACAGCTCGAGCTGCACGCGGACCACCCCGACCAGGTCGAGGGGCCGACGGCCTTCTTCGAGAAGCGGCCCCCCGCCTGGGCGCCGTTCGCGGGCGACGAGGACTGAAGGGTCCATGGCGTACGACAACATCCTTGCCGACGTCGCGGACGGCATCGGCACGCTCACGCTGAACCGGCCCGAGAAGCTCAACGCCTACACCACCGAGATGGGCGACGAGGTCACCGGGGTGCTGCGCGGTTGGCGCGAAGACGATGCCGTGCGCGCTGTCATCCTGACGGGCGCCGGCCGCGGCTTCTGCGCCGGGGTCGACCTCGAACACCTGAAGGCGCACGAGGCGGGCGCCAACGCGTCGAAGGGGCCGAGGCTCGGCGAAGAGGACTTCCTGAAGAAGCTCCCGCTGGAGATGGTCGCGTACCCGAAGCCCCTGATCGCGGCCGTCAACGGCCACGCGATCGGGGTCGGCGTCACGATGATCCTGCCCTGCGACATCCGCATCGCGGCCGAGGGCGCCAAGATCGGCCTGGCCTTCGCGAAGCTCGGCATCCTGCCCGGCCTCGGCTCGACGCACCTGCTCCCGCGCCTCGTCGGCCGCGCGAAGGCGCTCGAACTGGTGATGACCGCGCGCAACGTGCTGGCCGAAGAAGCCGCCGCGATCGGACTCGTGAACGCGTGCGTCCCGGGCGACGAGCTGATGCCGCGCGCCCGCGAGATGGCCGCCACGATCGCGGGCCACGACCCGCTCACCATCGCGGCCGCAAAGCGCGCGCTGGGCTTCGGCGCGGAGCACGGGATGGTGGAGGCGATGCGCAACGAGGAGAGGGCGAGCGCGGAGTTGCGCGAGGCGAAGGCCACGCGGGGTTAGGCCGGGTTCTTCCTGCCGGACCCCGCTGCCGCGCGGATGCCCGGTGTGTCCTCGCACTCGGCCCCTGGCAAGACCCGCGCTACGCCAGCCGGCGACGACGTCAATGCGTCCACTTGCTACCGGTGCGGCACCGATATTCCGGCGGCGTGACGCGCCAGAATCCAGCATTTCCGACCACCTGCGGCCATGCCTATCCTGGTAGTATCCAACATGCGCAAGCAAGCGGGTCCGGGCGGTCCGGGCTCGATACCATGTTAGGCGGCTTGCATCGAGCTGCGGTGCCACAGAGGGGTCGGAGTGGCGATCTGCGCTCCGACACTGAAAGGAGGCCAATCAATGGTCACCCCCACTATGAGATCATGGGCAACTCTCGCCGTCCTCGGTGTCGTGTTCGGGGGCTTCCAGGCGGCGTTCGCGCACGACGGCGCAGGACAAGAAGAGCAACCCCAAGCACCGGTGGCGGCACCACAGTTGAAGCGCACGGTGGTCATCAAATCCGATCTGGAAGGAATGCCGGGGAAGCAGATGCTGGCGTGGGTTGCCGAGATTTCCCCAGGGGCAACCAGCGGTTGGCACTATCACCCGTATGATGAGTTCGTCTACATACTCGATGGTGCTGTCACCATGCAGGTAGAGGGAGAGGCGCCTGTAACCTTGCAACCCGGTGAAACCTTCCGTGCCCCGGCGAATGCGGCCCACATGGCTACCAACGCGAGTGAAACGTCTCCGGCAAAGGGTATGGTCTTTGGGCTCACGTCAAAGGGCGAGCCACTTGCAGTCCCGGTGAAGTAGTAGTCTGTGTGGCAGCAGGAAATGAGTCGGCGTCGGATCGGCGGTCCAACTCAAACGGCGGTCAGCAATCCGAAACGAACCGTGTCACCTAACAACATCATGTAGCATTCGTCGCGAGAACTCCGGCGCGGCAGCCCGCTTCCGTCAGCGCATCGAACGTGGGTTGCGCCGCTTGGAGGGTCTTCCTGACTCGGGTCGCCGGCTTCCCGAGTTTCTGGACCTTCCGCACCGGGAAGTGATCGTCCGCCCGTACAGATTCTTCTACCGGGTTCGCGGCCAGATCGTGTGGGTTCTCGCCGTCCGGCATGGCGCCCAGCGAGTCGAGCAACCCAGATGACGCTTCAAGAACTCGGTAGCATCGGAGAGCTTCTCGGTGCGTTCGCGACGATCGCGACGCTCGCCTACCTGGCCGTGCAGATCCGGCAGAACACGAGGGCAACGCGGGTCTCTTCGCTTCAGTACACCCTCGATGGCGGGCGTGATCACACGATCCAGCCGCTCCTCAACCATCCAGATCTGGTCGAAGTCTACGCGCGGGGAATGGCCGCCTACGAGGAAGTCTCGGCACCCGAACAGGCCCGGTTCACATGGTTCGTGGTCGAAACCGTGCTTCAGATGCAGAACGTGATGCAGCTGCATGACGAGGGTATTCTCGACGACGTCAACTACGAGGCGTGGCTCGTCTACACCGCAGCGATTCTGAGAACACCCGGTGGGTCCATCGTATGGCCCCAGGTCTCCGCGATCGTGAGTCCCACCATTGCAGACGAGTTGGCGAACTTCCTTGCCGACCGTCCGGATGGCCCGTCTCTGCTCGAGGTCATGCCCGTCATGGACGCGCGAAAATGGAATACCGGCCGGACACGGTGATGGGGCCGACCGGCCGGAGCGCGGTCCGACTCTGGTAGCATCCTGGCGGCGGTCCTGGGATCCGGGCCGCCAGCGGTCAGGGGGTGGCAGCCCCTCGTCGATACGACGCGCGGCCGGAGACATCCCGTGAGCTGGCAAGACCTCGGCAATATCGGCGAACTCGTCAGCGCGATCGCCGTCGTCGTCTCGCTGGTCTACCTGGCATCCCAGATCCGCCAGAATACGAGACAGATCGACGAGAACACCAAGGCGGCACAGGCCGCCGCGTTCGACTCGAGCATCAACCACACGTTCATGGCGAGGACGTTGATCATCGAGAACGAGGGTCTCGCCCGGATCTATCTCGAGGGATCGCGCGACCCGGAGACGCTCTCCGACCAGGACCTTCTCCGCTATCGCCTCCTTCTCCACAACATCCTGTGGTCCCTCTGGAACATGCAGTCCCAGGCACAGGTCGGGGAGCTGGCGTCCGAGACCTCGAGCGCACAGCTGGCAACCCTCGAGAGGGTGGTATCGACCAGGGGCTTTCGATGGTTCTGGGACCAATACGCTCAGGAATTCGGCGCGAGCTTCAGGAGGATCGTCGCGGACCTCGAGGCAAGGAACAGCTGAGTCCGCCGCCGTCGACGGCCGGCCGGCGGGGTCAAGGCGATGCCGCGGCACGTCGATAGATTGATCGTGGAGCTCCTTCCGTTCATCCTCTTCGCCGTCGTGTTCGCGGCCGTCGTCGTCGTGGCCCTTGCCAAGGGACGCGGCCACACGGCAGCGCGCGCCCGGACGCTCTCCGAGATGGGCTTCGCCCCGGCTTCCGAGGATGCCGAGTCCCTGGCAGCAGAGGTGGCGCGGCAGGAGAACGACTCCGAGTACCGCTACCGCGTCTCCGAGCCGATGCGGGCCACCGTCGACGGCAAGCCGGTCTGGTTCTACACCAAGGAGCGATCCCGCCAGGGCTGGACGGTTTCGGCCTTCGAATTCCGTTTCCCGCTCCGGCGCCCCTCGGCGGAGGGGCTCGTCCTCTTCTACAAGCCCACGGACCTGGCGGCGGGAACGACGGTGACATCGACCGGAAGTCTCGCGACCGAAGGCTTCGACGCGCAGCCCGACGACCTCACCCGGCTCGAGATTCCCGTGGACATCCAGCAGGGGAACCTGATCGGCGTGCTCGGGCCGGCGCACGGCTCGCTCTACGAGCTGATCGACAACAAGGCCCTCGCTGCCCTGGAGCCGGTAGCCGATCACGGGGCCCTGGTCGTCAACTGCCGCGGCGGCTGGGGCAGCCTCGCCAGCTCGACGATCCGCACCCGTTTCGACGTCGCCGAGCTCTGGCTCATCGTCCGGCAGCTCGTCGCCCTCTGAGGCCCCGCGGGCGGACGCGCCGGAACCGCCGGTCACCGGGCGGCGCGCCGGTGGGTCGCGGACGCCCCTGTGGGATCGAGCGCTTCACGAAGTCCGGCTCCGATGACGTCGCCCCGAACGCCTCCGAGTTCCGGCCCCAGCCTCGCGGCCGCACGGGTGGTAGCGTTGCCCGGGTAGGGGAACGAGCGCGTGCGTGATCCGCACCGGAAGGTGACATTGGGAGCTCTCGAGCTGACCGTCCTCGAGCAGCTCTGGGAGGGCGGCCCGGCGCACGTCGCGGCGATGCATGCAGCGGTGGGGGAGCCGCGCGGGCTGGCCCGCAACACGATCCAGTCGACGCTGGAACGTCTGGCCCGCAAGCGGCTCGCCGACCGTCGCAAGGTCGGTCGCGCCTACGAGTACCGCGCCCGGGTCTCACGTTCGGCGTGGCTCAGCCGGGCGCTCCGAAACCTGATCGATGAGGTTCCGGGCGTCGATCCTCCGCTCCTCCTGTCGACGTTCGTAGATCTGGTGGAGCGCGCGGACGCGGCGACGCTGGAGGAGTTGGAGGCGCTCGTGCGCAAGCGCCGGGAGGAGAAGGAGGGCGGGCCGTGAGCAGCGCCCTGGCCACGGCAGGTGTCATCCTGGCGGCCTGGCTGTCGTTCGCGGCGGCCACGTCCCTCGCGGTGACGCTGGTCTGGCGCACGCGGGACCGATGGCTCCCGGGGATGCACCCGCGGCATCGCGCCGGCGTCGCGCTGGCTGCGGCCGCGGCACCCTCGGTCGTGCCCACGTTGCTCGTGCTGGCGTGCCTGGAGCCGGGCCTGGCCGGGCTCGCCGGATGGCACCGGGATCACTGCCTCAGCCACGCGGACCACCTGCACCTGTGCGTGGTCCACGCCACGGCCGCGCTCCACGCGCCGGTGGCGACGATCCTGGTGCTTGCCGGTGCCGCCTTCGGCGCGGTGCTGGGCCGCGGCATCCGGGAACTCGTGCGGACCCGGCGATACGTGGCAGCGCTTCGGTGCAGCGCGGGTCCCGCGTTGGGTGCGGGGTTCCGGATCGTGGCATCGGCGCATCCCTTCTCGCTGGCCACGGGTCTGGTGCGCGGTGAGATCTGGGTCTCGTCGGCGCTGGTCGCGGCGCTCTCGAAGGAAGAACTCGATGTCGTATTGATGCACGAACGCGCGCATGTCGAACGCCGCGATCCGCTCCGCCGAGCCGCGGCCGCGGCGCTGTCGTTCCCGCTCGGGCCCCGCGCGCGGCGATCCGTGCTCTCGGAGCTGGCACTCGCATCGGAGCAGGCGTGCGACGAGGCGGCGGCGCGCAGCCTCGGGGCTCGGCTGCGGGTTGCCGAGGCGATTCTCGCGGCGGAGCGGCTCGCGGGCGCCGCAGTCCGATCGACGCTGGCGGGTCTGCCCGCCTTCGGCGGGAGTGCCGTCCGCCGCCGGATCGCGAGTCTCCTCGAGGCCGAGCCCGCCGCACCGGCGCTGCTTGCCCCGCTGCGGATCGCGTTCTTCCTGGCCGTCGGCGCGCTGGTGCTGGTCGCCGATCCCCTCCACCACGCGACGGAGCACTGGCTCCACCTCCTGTTGGGCGGCCGCTAGGCCGGAAACCGGTCGGCGCTCGGTCTTCGAGGCTCCCGAAGCCGACCCGCGGTGCGCAGGCCCCGGCGGGCATCGCCGGAAAACCGATGCATGGTCGGTCTTCCGTGCGGGTCGTAACCTGCGCTTCCGTCATGGGTCCGCGTGCGGGTCGTGCCCCTTCCCGTGCGTCCTTGGCGCGGGCGACCAGCGGCGGGTCCCCGTTGCCGTGGGAGGTTTCCGTCATGTGTCGAGGCAGCCGCGGGCTCGGGCTCGGCATCCTCTCCCTGCTCGTGATCGCCGGCGCCCCGGCCCGGGGCGAGACGGACGACGCCGCTGCGCCTTCGCCCGGGTCCCGGTCCGCCGTCTCGGCTCCTCCGATCGACGTGATCGTCGTGCGAGGTCGCGCCGACAGCCTGCTGCGCGTCGCGGACTCCGCGTCCCAGGGAACGGTGGGGGCGGAGCAGCTCGACCAGCGCCCCCTCTCGAGGCCGGGCGAGGTGCTGGAGACCGTTCCGGGCGTGATCGTCACGCAGCACAGCGGCGCCGGGAAGGCCAACCAGTTCTTCCTGCGCGGCTTCAACCTCGATCACGGCACCGACTTCGCCACCTCGATCGATGGTGTGCCGGTCAACCTGCCCACCCACGGTCATGGACAGGGGTGGACCAACCTGAACTCCGTCATCCCGGAGCTCGTGGAGCGCGTGAACTTCGAGAAGGGCGTCCATGACGCACACCAGGGCGATTTCTCCAGCACCGGAGCCGCCGATCTCGAGACCTTCCGCGCGCTTCCCGAGACGCTCGTCCAGCTCGAAGGGGGGCGGTTCGATCATGCGCGCGGCGTGCTGGCGTCCTCGTTCGAACTCTCCGGAGGCAGCCTCCTGTACGGACTCGAGCTCTCCTACGGCAACGGCCCCTGGGACCATCCGGACGGCTTCGCGAAGCTCAACGGTGTGCTCCGCTACAGCCGGGGCGACGCCGGTCTCGGCTGGACCGTCACGGCATCGGCCCATGCCGGAGACTGGGATGCCACCGACCAGATCGCGCGCCGGGCGCTCGACCAGCCCGGCTTCGACCGGTTCGATGCGCTCGACCCGAGCGACGGTGGCGAATCCCGCAAGTACATGCTCTACGGCGAGTGGCATCGCCTCACCGACACGTCCGCCAGTCGCGTACTGGTCTACGGCTTCTACCAGGGTCTCGACCTCTTCTCGGACTTCACGTACTTCCTGACGAGTCCCGAGGGCGATCAGTTCGAGCAGATCGACCGGCGCTGGGTGGGCGGCGCGAAGGGCAGCCATACCTGGTTCGGCAGTCTGTTCGACTTCCCCGTGGAGAACACGGTCGGCCTCCAGGTGCGGAGCGACAGCATCGAGAACGGCCTGTTCCAGACCGACCGCAGGCGCCGAACCGACAAGCGCGACTACGCCGGAGGGATCATCCCTGCCACGACGCGCCGGGACGACGTGTGGGAGGTCAGCGTCTCTCCGTACCTCCAGAACTCCATCCAGTGGTCCGAGAAGTTTCGCAGCGTCCTGGGTGTGCGACTCGACTTCTTCCACTTCGATGTGGACGGCAACATCCCGGAGAACTCGGGCCGGAAAGACGACGTGATCGCCAGTCCGAAGGGAAGCCTCGTCTTCGGTCCGTGGGCGGAGACCGAGCTGTATCTGAGCGGTGGACTCGGGTTCCACAGCAACGATGCACGCGGCGTTACGTCTCCGGTGCGTCCGGCCGATCCGCTCGTCCGGACCTACGGCGCCGAGGTCGGGATCCGCAGCACCACCGTTCCCGGTCTGCAGAGCACGCTCTCGCTCTGGTGGCTCCAATTGGACTCGGAGCTTCTCTTCGTGGGCGACGCCGGGACCACGGAAGCCGGCCGGCCCAGCCGGCGCTACGGGGTCGAGTTCGCGAACTACTACGAGGTCACGGAGTGGCTGACGCTCGACGCGGACGTGTCACTCTCCCGGGCGCGTTTCCGGGACGACGATCCCGCAGGGCGCGAGATCCCGGGATCGATCGAGACCGTCGTCTCGGCCGGGGCCACCGTGCACGATCTCGGCGGCGCGTTCGGTGCGCTCCGCCTCCGCTACTTCGGGGCTCGCCCTCTCGTCGAGGACGATCGCGTCCGGTCGGCCGCCACCATCCTGCTGAGCGCACGCGTCGGCTACCGGTTCGACGAGGTCTGGACGGTGGCCGCCGAGGTCTTCAATCTGCTCGATCGCAAGGACAGCGAGATCGACTACTTCTATCCCTCACGCCTCGCGGGCGAGCCCGCCGGGCCGGACGACGGCGGCTTCGACGACGTCCATTTCCATCCCGTGGATCCGATCTCGTTCCGTATCGCGCTGACCGCCCGGTTCTGATCGCGCGACTCCGGCCGACGAGGAGCGCGAGCCCATTGCGTAGAGCGTCGCTGCCGAAGGAGCCGTCGGACCAGACTGCCAACAGCCCGGTCCGATTGACCTCGGGTGGCACCTGGCGGCATACCGGGTCCACTGGGTCGGACTCGGCCAGCACGCTTGCCGGCTGTCGAACATCGGTCCGCTAGCCCCGATCCGGCATTCCCGATCGGCCGCGGAGGTGGCGAGGGGTGGGCGCAGGCGAAGTCGAGCGCAGCCAGGCCCCTCGCCTGTTCCCTGTGCCTTGGGTCACCCGAGTGACTCCCGCCACCGGGTGCCGATCAGGGGCGAGCCATGAGCCGGAGCCCACCCCTCGCCACCTCCGTGGCCGATCGGGAATGCCGGATCGGGGCTAGCGGACCGATG